>Ga0065711_1039946_pt1 | contig 17362 bp, 4 predicted proteins | sample Hoacrofraction12_FD_59098 | JGI IMG/M metagenome (GOLD analysis project Ga0065711, IMG submission 59098) | Hoatzin crop microbial communities from Cojedes, Venezuela - Epithelial fraction 12 v2 (version 2) | ecosystem: Host-associated > Birds > Digestive system > Esophagus > Crop | place... | reverse complement strand
CCCCCCCAAAGTCAGGAGTGATAATGCTTGATTATTTGTTAAAGGACTCGTGCTGAATTGTTGAAGATGTCTGGGAAAAAAGTAGAACATATACTCGGTTTTAATATGTCTCATTACCTATCAGTAGTGATCAAACCTCAGATATACCATTTTCTGCCTTGAATAAGTAGCACTAGCTCTTAAATACATAGAACTAATTTATTCTGCAAGCCAAATCAGGTCATTACTTTTCAGTATTTTTATTCTTAAGTGACTACATTTCTGTAAAACTCAAAATATCCTCATAATAGCAGTAGTAAGACAAAATATGCTTTTAAAGCTGCATTTGTAGATTAGAAACTCTAGTGTAAAATTGCAATCGCATAAGCTTTCAAATGAGTCCGACAGTTTTCAAAACTACATGATCTTCATCATAAAAATACTCCAAAATACCAGAAGTAAGCCATTGCAGCATGGTACCTTTCTGTGCTTTCTGTAATCCAGAGAAACTTCTGATGTTCCATAATCAGTTCTACGGCCCAAGGGGAATGGGATATGCTTTATTTATAGGATGATACACCATGAGGATATTCTAGGGCTGAGGAGAGATTTCTGAATACCATCTGCTGCAGCCGCTCAAGTTTCAGAGTGGATTAACTATCTGTACCGAGACTATAAGATCCCAAATCCAGCTGTAGGCTGTTCATCAGTAGTGGCAGACTATGTAAAATCTCCTTGGGTAGAATGTCTGGGCCCTTGTCTACAGCGAAAGAAACCTGGCACTTGGAAGTCACAGTGTTAATGAAATGGTTTCTCAGTCAAACGACAGATTTTTGCTGCTTAAGTGCAACTCTTCCATTTTGGAGAAGATGAAATTGGAAATTGAATCTCTTGGGTCTAAAGGTGAGTCGGTTGCCAAAACTGCTTTGTAGGAGTTTGGCAAATTGGCACACGTGATTTTGCTGTCTACGAAAGCTGAAGATGAAGGTAGAACATACTTCGGAGTGAAAATCTACATCTGAGACATGATTCGATGCAGATCTTAAGATTCTTGAACACTTGACTTCTGTGCATCTTTCTGGTTAGGAATACAGGGTGTTCTATGGGTAGCGGAAAAAAGTAGGCTTTATGATAATAGTTGTAAAGTTTGATACATATCTTTAGAAAACTAAGAACTTTACAATAATAATTGTGAAGTTCTGTTAAGCCCCATTCTTGAAGAGACAGCTGTATAGGTCGCTATAGATACGCCAACTGGTTAGTGAGTTACGATGAGCAGCATCATTTTGCCCACTTTTTTGAGTGAGAAATACTAATTTGAGTCTCCCTCCTTCTCACACCAATTTTTATGAAAACTGCTGGAATAAAATGATGTTAACAGATGTCTGTCTCCTTCATCAAATTTCATTAAGATAGGCTGATACATGTAAAAGTTATGAGTAAGGGACTGTAAGAGGGAAGGACAGACAATCAGGTGAATATGTAAAGTATTTACATAATCTGTGTGTTCTTAGAGGAAGTTAGTTTAGAAATACAGACTTGCCTGTTTCTGAAGGAAGAAACTTTATTACATCCAGAAGGATAAAACTCACTTTTTTTTAGAATAATGCCAAGGCCTTATGTAACTTTTGTTGTGCTTCAGTTGTCAGTCTGTCATATTTTTCCTGCTTGATAGACTTCTATGGGAATTGGCTTTCTTTTTAGGGAGGCTTTTTACTATTGATATATATAACAGCAATGTAACTCTTGTACTAGTGAAGCTGTATAATTTCTTCACGAACCACAGTTCAGAATTGTAGCCTAACTCAAACAGTGTCTTACTTAAGTAGATTCTGCCTTTCTGCAGTCTGCTGCATCCTTACTAGCTTCTGATGCCTGGATACTCTTGTTAGTTGAACCCTATAGCCTGAAAAGGAAGCAGGGAAGCTTTTAAATCTATTCTTAAAACAGCTGCAACAGGGAAGAGAATAAACTGTGCTTAAACTCCTTTTGGCCCAGTGCTTTTCCAAGCTAATTTTAGTTAACATGTTTTGTAAAGGCTGTAAAATTAAAATACATGTTCAGAGAGCTGGGGGTTTTTTTTGTATTTTTTATTGCAGTGGTTGATTAATTAATGTTTGTGGTACAATCAGTGGCCTTATGAGTGATAGTTAGAGGCTGTTGCGGTTGAGAACTTGGCAAATACTTGTAAATGAAAAACACTGGCTAGTTTTTGCAAAATCGGTGGTAATCTTTCTGGCAAGCTAAGGTAGCATTAGCCAAGGAAGAAACACACTTTTGCCTTTGACTAAAGAACTTGCTTTCTAACTTCATGTTATCACTGAATTAATAAAAAATTGTTTTTGCTCTTTCTTGTCCTCTTAGTTGCCTAGGAGCAATTGGCTCACAATACTGGCAAGTACAGAACGGTAGAATTTCACAAATCAGACAGTACTGTGTTCAGGAAATTATGAATAATTTTGGCTTCTTGCATCATGATTATTGTTGTTGGGATGCATACTTCTTTGCTATGAATATTTTTGTAGTGTCTGCAAGGAAAAATAACCACCCACAAAATGAAACTTGTACATATTAAAGCAAATTTCCTACAAAGTAGTATGAGGAAGACCATGGAGACTGTGAACAACAGGATCCACAGTTAAATTCTAAAAATGGCCAGAGCAAGATAGTTCTAGCGTAATTTTAAGGCTATTGAGTCAAATACTGCTTGAATTCACTGCACTGAAAATCCAGAATGCTTGATGTTAATGTTAGATTTAAGAGCAGATCAACAAGGAGAATCTGGGTGCTATTCTATAGCTAGTAGTTAGAGGGTGGTTAAGGAAAGAAGTAATTTCTGTTGGGGGAATTAGAGACAGGGTGGAATATAAATGTCATGAATTTTTGAACCATAAGTTCTTATTAAAAAACTGTACAGATTTTTTAAAATAATTGTTTGAACTTCAGTTTTTGCCTGGAGTTTTTTTTAATAAAGTTGTCTCATGTGCTTTTCAGTAACTCCTAGAAGGCCTCAGGTTTCATTTTGCAAATTGCTAGCACTTAGCTAAGAAGTGTAGTAGAAGGCAAATAATATATGCAATAAGAAGAGATGCATAGATCATTAAGTTTGATTCATGTCTAAAAATGTGATAATATATTTGATTACAAGTGCAACCTTTATTATTTGCCATGTAACTGGTAATTTTTTTCACATATAATCATTCTTGTAAAAGGAGGCCTTTCTTACTCCACTGTTGTTTCTGCTAGTTTGTGGATGTGGACTTTATAGGATTAGAATGAGTTGCAGAGATGGGTTGCAGAGCAGACGTGATCTTCAGACAGTTTTGTCATTGTCTGTTTTGTGTGAACTGGATAAGCTTATTTTTATCCATCACTAATTTATCTGTTTTTTGCCTGCTTTTACAGACAAAGCACTTTCAGGTTAAACCTATGAAGTCATGTGTTAACCAAGTTGACATACAGATTTCAAAAACTACCTGTATCACAGAAGTTCCAGATCAGTCACTTATGTAGGAGTTGGTGTATATGCTATGGCTTTCTAAATGCAAACACTTCTAGAGGATGGTAGAAAACAATTGTGATTCTGAAGTAAATGGATGAAAATATCACTCCCTCTTCCCAGTCAGAATATGTAGCTAATACCCTTCAAAATGGTTGTTGCAAGAGTACAGGACATTCCTTTGGGAGTAATCTGCTACTCTCTTTATAGTAATTCAATGCATCTGCAAATACTTAAGTTGAAATGTGAAGGGGTAACACTCTTTGGAGGGACTTTCAAAACTTAGAGAATGTTGGGAATGTCACTGTATGCAACAACAAAGGAGTTCCTGCTTCCAGTCTATAGCTGTGATCACTTCACTGTATATTTAGAAGTGAGGAAATGCCTGGAGATGTTTTCTGACTCTTACTCCTGTGTGTTAGTGAGAACAATATTGCGTATCTTCATTATTATAAAACATAGACAATGTGTTGAAAGAGATGTAAAGATTTAGGGAATTTATTGGGTAGTACTTTGAGACCAATCTCAATAAACATTTACAGTTCAATTTTATTTTTCATTCCTTTTCAGTCTATTTCACTGAGCTTTCAGAAAGAATACCAACTATGCTTTTTTCTTTCCCACTTATCTGGTACTCCAATATTATATGCATGATTTGGGCCTCAGACATTGTGGGCAAACCTTGTAATTCAAATAACATTTTTCATTGAAAGGAAAACTGCTGTGTTTCTGGAAGTTCTTGTAAACTGTTCTTCACAGTTTATAAATTATTGAATGCACTCAAACTGCCCATAATCTGCGGATCTTGGTAACATTTGCTAATTGTAAAGCATTGAAAAATCAGCTTGATGTGTGATTGATTGTGAAAGCCTGTTGCTGAAATCGGGGCACTACTACACATGACAAATTTTATGCAAACATTCTATAACATTCTGATGCAAGCACCTTCGTATCAACAATACTAATGAAAAGAAAATACATAGTACAGGAGACAGAATACAGGTGGTGATATTAGGGAGGATGCAGTGCCTTGTGCTTCTTTTCAAAGTAGAAGCTGTGTGAGACTGGAAGATGGCTATTCCCCATCCCCTTTTATTTTTTGTGTGTTTACATGTATGTACATGTACACACCCAGAACCCCCTACATTTCTCTCCCCTCCCAGGCAGAATCATTACTGTTCCTTTATACTCTTCATTTAGCATAGAGCATAATGTGCTATGTTTGATAGTCATGGCTTGGTCCCACTGTAAAAACAGGTCCTTTTCTCTTTCAGAAATTTGAACTTACACTGTGAAGTGCTTTTAAATCTAATAAAGAAATTGTGAATAAAAGATTATTTTAATATTGAAACTAATAAGTAGAAGAAAGCCAGAGTAGTTTGTCCTTTTTTCAAAAACTTTTAAAAAGCTTATTACTTTTTTTTTTGAATGAACAGAAAAACTTCAAGAGTCTTCACTTTTTTTTATATCAGTTTTTAATTTTTAATATAATGTGTTTTCTAATGTCAGTTATTGGGGAGTGTAACGATCAGTTTTTCCTCTACTACCACTGTGCTGAAGAGAAATAGGATCAGTTATTTTGAAAGTGGTTCCAGAGCTGTGCTTTTTCTTCTATCTGCAGTCCTGAGCTCGGAGATCGATGCCAAAACTCTTACTGATCATCTCAATGTGTTTTGTTGAAAGTTTTTGTAAGTAAAAGAACTCCACTGGATTTTTCTACTGAACTGATGGCATCTGCTACAAATGAGCTTTTTCTTAATACTACAGGCTTGCTTGGCTAGTACCCTTCCTAAAATAAGACATAATAAAAAGGAGATACTGGTCTATATAGCTGATTTAAAATCTTAGCAAAAGACTCATAAACTAAGCTAAATATAAAGCTGTGATTCTTTCAGAGAATAGTGCAAATCAGTTTGAAACACAAGAGTGGCTGTAATGAAGTAAACAAAAACTTCTGTGTGGCAGTGTGACTTACTGTATAAAGCACTAAAATATTTTTGATAAATGAGATAACACCCTGGGTTTTACTGTGTTTTCTCCAAGTCTGTAGTCTTTTCTCTCCTATAAAAGCTATTACCTGTTTTTTATAAAGCCAGCAGGAGACCAGTCTTTTGTATGTGTTTCCTGTGTGGATTGCTCAGACAATGGAAAAATAATTTGATTTTTAAGGTTCTGGGAGTCCTATAGTAAACTCTTAAGAGGATTTGTTTTTGTTTTGTTTTTTTTTTAAGGGGCAAATGATAGTTGGAATATGTTTCCTGTATAATGTGTTTTCCCTTTAATGACTGGGAGATCCAGACAGATCTCGCCTCCTTACTTATCCAGGGGGAAAACCAAGTTGAAAGAAAATGAGATGTATAATAAACTAGTTACCTTGATACCAGAGTTCAATCCAAAGATTCCTGGGTGTATTTATAAGAGCTAGATTATAATTCTATGAGAAGATAATTTTTCAAGCCAAGTTGCTGGAGGAAGTGAGTTACTACATCTGCCTGCCACTAGCTAATTTCTGCCACGTAAGACTAGAGGATAGAGGTCTCAGACATAATGTAGTTCTTCTAAATTTCATGATTATTTACAGCTGGGTGGAGAAAAGAGACACTGTTTATTCTTCATTTCAGTAACTTGGGGAAGTGCAGTCGCTGTCTGTTCACTTAGCAGTGACTTACTGAGCAGGCAGCTCGCCTGTGTTGCCTGGCCTTTCAGCGCAGGTGTCGTTTCAGATGGGCTACAACATGTGCTGTCTCGTGGTTGTCCGGCAAGCCACGTCAGTAGAGTGCAGAAAGACAGGGTCAGGATTCACACGAAGTAAGTGGGAGCATTGCTGGGGTTGGGAGGGAACCATAGAAGATGGGAAGAGGTAGTGGAGAGCAGCGTGCATGACTGGGAAGAACAGGGATGTGGTCAAAAACGAGACTTGCAGCAGTTGTGGAATCTGCAGTGTGAGAAGACGTGGCTTCAGGCTGTGTTCAGACGTGCTGAGGTTGAGAATGAATGATTGTTTTGCTCCCTGTGTTCCCCTCTGTCAGTTTTGCCAAGAGGAATTCTCTCTGAAGTGCCCTTCTGGACTTGGGCTGTCTTGTAGTGCTGCGACAGCTGTACGGGCTCGATGCGGTGCAGTGGGTAGCAGTCATGCATGGCACATGCAATTTTAACATAAATTGGAGTCTCTTGAAACATCTGTAATTTACGGTAGCTGACTGTGACCTCAGGGGTTGCCTTGGTAACTGGTGTCCCAGGAGCCTCTGTAAATATACCCCAAAAGGCCCAAAGTCTACATGCCAATGCAATGTCTAAAAATATTGAGTAATTATGTTTATATTTAAGACTGGTTATATCAAGGTGGTTTTAGTAGCAGTCTCAGCCGAATATCAAAATAAGAAAAACCTTTAAGATGGTACGCACCTTGAAATTATGGAGGTTGAAAATTCCTCAAAAGACATCGGTAGCGCTCTCCCAAGTTATGAGCCATTATTTCATGATGCCTTCTACTTCTACCATAATGACATGATTAACGAATGAAGTTCATTTAGTAAGAATTATATTTAAGTGGTTAGAAGAATGACTTCTGCCTTCATATGACATAAAAGGAAGAGGTGTGGATCAAGGTACTTGCACTGGTGGCCTCTAGATGAAGCAGCCAAGAGGATACAATATTTTAACTAGGAGACACAGATGATACTGCTGTAGGTGGTTCTTTTATAAAAGTTTCAGTAGAAAACAGTTATGCGATGGTGGGATGTTTGACTGAACAAGTCTCTCCATGTCTTAATTCTCTAGAATTCAAGTACATTATATAGTGGTGAAATTCATTAATAAAACTAATGAATTAATATAGAATAAATTATTAAAGTAAAATCAATTATTTCATAATTTTTTTCCTCCTATGGAAAAGCCTTATGGATTAGTGTTACCAGCTGAATGTTTGATAGTTTAGTAGAGTTTCGGTAAATACAGCTTCTAATAAAGGAATAATTGTCTTCTTTATAAGTATTTGTTTCCTTTCTTTCCCTCCCTCTTTCTTAGTTGTGAACCCTGAGCAGGAAGCAGCTTAGTAGTGTTGGCACCTTGCGTTTGTTTATGCTGTTCAGAGGAAGAATGAGCTGTATCACCACTAGCTATTAGTTGGAAGATGCCTAAGTCATAGAATACCTATTCCCTCATAGTTACCTTGGCTTCTGAAATGCTTTCTCTTTTGTTTTGTGTATTTTCATGAACAGCTATAAAGAGAAGTTGTAGAACGCAGTGTAGTTTATTCCATTTAAGAAAAGTGAGACTTGTGAATCCTTATTTAAATCTTGACATGTGGTGCATATTTAAATTCAGTAGCTATACAGCTTGGTTTCAAAACATACCTCAATGGAATTTTCCTAATAAAAGAAGAATTTAGACCACTGTCGTGAAGACTTCCTGATTCTACTGTAATTTCACTAAAATAAGAAAATCAGAAATGTATACAGCAGTGACATAATTATTGGTTGGCAAATAAAATCATTGAACAAGAATATAGTAAAATACCAAAAGGTGTGACAGCATATACAGTTGCTGTGATTGTGTATTTTGTGGTGACGTGAGAGTGGTCCATTCCTGAAGGAAATGACGATTTATTCTTCAAAGAGATTCAGAGTGATATTCCTTACACTAGTTTGTGCTTACAGAAGTAATTTGTCTAAATGCTGTCTTTAAATAACGAAAAAAAAGATTATCAGGTGAACATTATGACCATATCAAGCAAGCTTCAGAAGGTCACAGATTCTATAAATACTGGCATGCTGTGGCAACATATAAGTAAACCAAAGAAAAACATATGTAAAAATACTACTCATCTCTGTTGCTAGGTATTAGGGAGCTGACTGTGAGGTAAAGAATACATGACTGAGCGCGTTGTCTTTTATGCTCTTGAATCTTAGTCTTACCTTTGTGTTCTTCATATTCTTTATCGCTCTTGTCTGATGGTGGGAAATGAGCCTGCCCATTTTCATCAGATTTTGGACCACATTTGTACCATTTAAAGTCAGTTGAAACAAATTAATGTCACATAGCGAGTCAGAAGTGCAGTCTGAATTTGGAACATTTTTCTGAGTTAAAGTCTTTGGATGAAAAGCATCCAAAAGATTTACTGTTGTTTACCCGTCATGTTCAGCTGTTCAGTTTGTTTCTGGGACCAGCCAAGGACAGATGTGTGTGCAGTCTCACCATTAGCACTCGTTGCCATCCAGTTATTTGTTTTTATGACTTCTCCACATGCTGCAGGATTCAGAGCTGTGAGAAGTCTGTCAGTTTTTGCTGATGAGTCTTGTATTGCTCATGTGTGTGTTGTTCAGTTGTGTCCATGACAAAAAGATGTATATGGCAGACTTGTTATTCATAAGGTTATGTGTATACCTAGAGTCCCATTATGGATATGGTAATTTACTTTTAATCTCAACCAAAATTGCAGTTTTATGACCGTACAGCATAGAATTTTAGGAAAGTTGCGTGTGTAAACATTTCTTTTTAGCTGCCAATGTCTTATAAATCAGTGAATAATATACTTGCATGCATCCATAAAATGTACCTATTTTCTCTGCATAACATTTTTTCAATCTGGCATATGGGAACAAAACTAGAATCATAATTCTGTAACTGTGATACATTCACAGCAAAGTGCAGTGAACAGCTAAATGGAGTAGAAAATTCTGGATATGTTTTCATGCATCTTGAAATGTAATGTTGGTGTTACGATATTGCTTCAACAACTATTAATTAGTTGGTAACTAAACAAGGATTACAGTTCTGTAACATTTCCCTGCGGCTGAAGATACTCGCATAACATAGGAAGTGATGATGATGCTGGACTATTCATTTTGGGGTGCCTGACTTCAGCACCTCCTTAAAGCAATGACTGGTTTTTGCTAGGGGTCAGGAAGATAGATCACTTATAAAGGTTTGGTGGGAGCAGCTGAAAGCTGAGCTCCAAAAATCAATAGCTGCTCCAGAAAGTTTGGGGCTATGTAATAATGACATTTCGTAATATTTTTGAACTTTGTGGGTTTTTTTAGTGCGTTTTAATCTTGTCTAGTTTATAGATTCCCAGAGTTATCTAGTAGTGTTGTAACAGGGAAAGTGTCTAACAGCACTCTTGCTTTGAATTACCTTTCATGTATTACTTAGAAATGATCCAGAAACTCTGAGAAAACCATAGACTGCAAGTCAGAAATCTTGAAAAGCACAGAAGATACTATCTTGAGGTTTTTCAGAATGTTTATAATCATCGTTAACAAGGTAAACAGTAAACTGGGGTATTGTTTTAAGGGGTTTTCAGCACTGCACCTATCAGTGCCTTCTCATTAACCCATGGGTAGGTAGGCTATGTGCTCACATGGTGTCTTTTCTTTCTAATTTATAGAACACAGAAAGATGTGTGAATTAACTGATCATTAGCCAGGCTCAAATTGCTGTGGTGAATGGAGTTAAATCCAGTTGGCAGCCAGTTGCAAGTGATGCCCCCAGGGCTCTGTACAGGGTCCAGTTCTGTTTAATGTCTTTATCAGCGATCTGGATGAGAGGGTCGACTGCACCCTCAGTAAGCTTGCAGATGACACCAAGTTGGGTGGGAGTGTTGATCTGCTCGAGCGTAGGAAGGCTCTGCAGAAGTATCCAGACAGACTGGATTGAAGGGCTGAGGTCAATTATATGAGGTTCAACAAGGCCAGGTGCTGGGTCCTGCCCCTGGGTCACAACCACCCCACGCAATGCCAGAGGCTTGGGGAGGAGTGGCTGGAAAGCTGCCTGGCAGAAAAGGACCTTGGGGTGTTGGTCGACAGCCACCTGAATGTGAGCCAGCAGTGTGCCCAGGTGGCCAACAGCATCCTGGCTTGTATCAGGAATAGTGTGGCCAGCAGGACTAGGGAGGTGATCGTGCCCCTGTACTCGGCACTGGTGAGGCCACACCTGGAGTACTGTGTTCAGTTTTGGGCCCCCCGGAACAAGAAGGACATTGAGGTGCTGGAGCATATTTAAAGAAGAGCAACAAAGCTGGTGAAAGGTCTAGAGAACAAGTCTTATGAGGAGTGGCTGAGGGAACTGGGGCTGTTTAGTCTGGAAAAGAGGACGCTGAGGGGAGACCATATTGCTCTCTACGACTGCCTGAAAGGAGGGTGTAGTGAGACAGGTGTTGGTCTGTTGTCCCAGGTAACGAATGATGGGATGAGAGGAAATGGCCTGAAGTTGTGCCAGGGGAGGTTCATACTGGATATTAGGAAAAAAATCTTCACTGAAAAACAGTGTCAAGTAATGGAACAGGCTGCCCAGGGAAGTGGTGGTGTCACCATCCCTGGAAGTATTTAAAAGGCATGTAGATGTGGCAGTCAGGGACATGGTTTAGTAGTGGACTTGGCAGTGTTAGGTTTGTGGTTGGACTCCATGATCTTAATGGTCTTTTCCAACCTAAATGATTCCGTGAATCTATGGCTTTAGGATTAATGTATATGCTTGTGTATGTGTTTTTGTTAGAGTAAAATGCATTCTGAGTTCTGTTGTTCTATAAAGATATACTATGAAACAAAACTCTTTGTGTTAGCTGCATAAATACTGTGAAGATAAAAAGATTTCTAACACTGTTTATTACAAGTCAAACTAACACATCCATAGCCTGTTGCTTTCTCAACATGCTTTTCGAAGAGCAGGGCAGTAACTGATATGCTAGAGAGAAGCAATTTTCCCCGTAAGAATTAATGTAATGAAACGGGCTATCTTTCCATCCCCCGTGCTGTATATACTATCCTTGAAATTGTAAAGTTTTTTTAAGTCTTACTGAGTTTGATATATTCAGCTGCTTCATCTCTGAAGCTGATAATGGTTAGTGGAACAGGCTATTAAATAATAAGCAGAGGAGTTCCCAACAATAGATAAAGAAGCCATGGACAGCATTGTCACTTTGTTCATTGAGCACAGAAGTAATTGCTAAATTATACTGAAATTATCATAGGTTGCAGCTAATATGAACCCTCTGCATAATGAATTTTCAATCCATTTATTTCATTGAGCACACTACCTTTGGGAGCAAAGTTCCTAAGATGGATTGTGTTTAAAACAAGCAAATACATATAAATGGTTCTAACTCATGATAAAAATGGTCAGTAGTATATGTATCGCTACTCTGTTAACTTTTCATTTTCCTCTTGATAGTCCTTCAGCTATTTATCTCATGTTTTTAAGGTGCCTATCAATTAAACATGAAAATGTTCATACTTTGCTGAGAAGGACCTTGGGGTCCTGGCAGTTGAGAAGCTGATCGTGAGCCAGCAATGTGCACTCGCTGCAAAAAAGGCCAGCATTATCCTGGGCTGCATTAGGAAGGGTGTTGCCAGCAGATCAAGGGAGATGATTCTTCCCCTTTACTCAGCACTGGTGAGGCCACAGCTGGAGTAGTGAGTCCGGTTGGGGTCTCTCCAGTACAAGAAAGATACAGACTTACTGGAGCAAGCCCAGTACGGGCCACAAACAGGGTTAAGGGACTGAATTATCTTTCATATAAGGGAGGCTGAGAGAGGTGGGACTGTTCAGCCTGGAGCAGACAACGCTCAGGGGAATCTTACCAATGTACGTAAATACCTGGTGGGAGGGAATGAAGGAGTCAGACTCTTCTTAGTAGAGCTCACTGACAGGGCAAGAGGCAATAGACACATATTAAAAAACCAGGAAATTCCATTTGAACACAAGAAGACATGTTTATACTGTGAGGGTGGTCAAACAGTGGAAGAGGTTGCCCAGAAAGGTTGCGGAATCTCTGTCTTTGGAGATACTCAGCATCCAGCTGGACATGGTCCTGGGCAGTCTGCTCTATGTGACCCTGTTTGAGCAGTGGGGGTGGACTACATTATTTCCAGAGATCCCTTCTAACCTAAACAGTTCTGTGCATCTGTGTCAGGATGGGACTTCAGTGATACAGAAGTTAAAATTTGGTACAAGTCAATACGCAAAGACTCTTTTGAACCCTGTATGGATGCTATTGTCCGGAATATGCTGACATTGACTATGCTCTTATAACAGGTTGTTGGTTTTTTTTTCACTGAGTTTTGCCACATGTATGTAGTTCTATCCAGCCATTTTTGTGTGATTTCTTCTAACCAATGGTCACTGTTTCTTCATTTTTCTGAGTCAGAGACAGTGAGCAGATGAACAGCATTAATGTGTTTTCTAATCTGTGTGCTTCACGATGTTCTCAGGTTGTCATTCATAGGTTTACAGGTGTAGTATCTGCAATGAAGACTGAATAGAAGAGGTCTGCAAATACAAAACAAGTGCTGCTGAAGTTGTCCTCTTTAATTTATCAATTACTAAGTATTCTTGGTATATTTGAGGCAAAAATTGTGAAGGGTTATTTATCCATATGTAGTGAGTTCTCCAGTCACTATTAACCTTTCAACAGGTGTGCACTGAGTTATATTAGCTGTCAGCTAACAGTAAATATGATTCTCAGTATCATGAGGTTATTTACTTGGGTGTGGGAAGGTAAGCAACCTATGTGATTGTTAATGGGAAAGGAAGTGTTACCACTTGGTTTGCCCACGTTATAGAATTCTGACTGATTTATTGCACTCAAACTTGTCTTGTGAGTGAAAGAAGATACACCTTACAGGGAAAGGCAACCATTTATTGCTAGTCTACATAAAATCTTAGAAGTCTAATGAAACAATTCTTATTCATCCAGTTATGATAGTAACACATTTCAAATTATGTATGGTTAAAGTCCTTACACACACACTTTCTAGCATATACCCCTTTCTCTGATGTTATGATCAGACTTCCACTGCCCCTGTGGATGGATGCTGGAGTCAATGGTTTCATTTGGGGATGAGGCCAAGTGTCAAGGCAAGTTGTTGTTGTCAGCCTTGAGTTGTCCTGTCAGCAAGCTGTCCTTTTTCAGTAAGAATGTGATATTGGTGTTTGGTTTCCACCCCGCTCTCCCGCCCCTTTTCACCCTAGGATCTTCGTGGGATCATTTTAATGTGTTTTTTGACATGCTCAACATCTTGCTCTTACCTTATTGTTTCAAGTTTTCCACATGTGTTCATATGTGTTCTTTTTTGCCTTAAAACTGTTCTTACCCACTTTCCGAGGTTGCATTCCTTTGGCTAACAGTAATGAACTGTTAAATTCTTGGAGTGTCCAGTGTCATCCTGTGCCTGGACTATCAAGGCCCCTGCTGCCTTCCCAGCTCTGTGCTGTGTTTTTATTCTAGGGTCGTGGACTGTTTATTCTACACAGGACCTCTAATCCTTATTACTGTCTGTTAACTTCAAAAATAGAGTGTGTTACATTGCATAGTTGACCTCTAAGACAAAGCAGGTAATAATCACCTGGTCATTCCATCATTGCTATTACAACTAGACAAGCTAAAACAAAGCTCCAGGCAGGCCAAGACAAGTCCAGACAAAACCTGACACACCTGAGGCTTTAACACAAAGCCCGTGCCCCCTTATTAGCAATGTCTACAGAAGAATGCTTCAGTTAACCTCTTGTGAAGCTGTGATCTCCCCATGGAAAATAAATCAATTGAAGTTAGGATAATCTATATTGCATTAACACAAATGACTTGTTTGTGAAATCTTACGGTTTAATTCAAGTGTTCTTGTATAGACAAAAGATTTGTCTTCATAAAAGGCAGTTTCGTGACTCTCTTGTGTGTCTCCTCCACTTGTCAGTACCTGCTAAGGCCAGTCAGATGGATGGTTTTTCTTAGATGAAATTTGTAGTTGTCTTGGTGGAAAAAGGGTGGATAGTACAGTGCTGGCTTTAAGCACTTCAAGCAATACATGAATTTCCTACATCGAAAGAAACACCTGTTTACTACAATAGGGATTTTGACACAGGTTAAGGTCTGTTTTGAAACCTTTCCTTTTTTCTCTCAAAACTGCCAGTATCTTCTGTGGCAAGACAGCAGGCCGTGCTAAGGTGCGATCACCCTCTCTGTGGTTTCTTGCCTAGAGGAGATGGGGAATCTTAGTCTCTGTAGTAGCAGAGAGCGTTGTCTTTGAAGAGGCAGGTACTCCGCCCCTGCCCTTCTTGGAGCAGGGTTTGACTGATAACGTTGTACAACAAGTTTTTGTTTTTCTTATTGAGCCCTTGGGAGTTCTTGGCAATGCAGTAATGTCTGCTGAGGAAATCTGAGCGAGAGGCAATGAAGAAAGTTAGTTCAGATGTTTAGATCTGAGCATTGTAGACCTATTTTGTTTATGTGAAGCCAGAATTGAAAAAAATGAAGGGGAAAGATCGTTCTTTGGGCTAAAATTTTGCTCGTCTCTGGAAGACAGGATATTGTGGAAAGCAGCAGGATCTTGTCTCTTGCTTTGAACTCAGTTGTGTTTGCCACAAGGTTAATGACGTGTGATCTCTGGTAGGATTACGTCTTCTTGGTTGACTTGAGGATCCAAGGAGATCTGAACTCTTGATCTATGCTTTTTTTATAATCTGAATTTTATTGATTCTTTTTTTCTTCGTGGCTTCTGGGTTTTGGAAAACTTGTGAAGCCTAGTTGTCTTTAGATTTCCTCTTTTGTCAGATTTAGCTGAAATCAAGAAATAAATTTTAAAGTTGGGAGGAGAGATACATAAAGAGACACACATAGATGATATGATGCCTCTGATTATTTTCCTAGGAAACCATCTAAAACCTAATAATATATGGTTCATTGGTAGCCCTGGAAACAGCCTGCTGCTGTCTCAATCACTTGTATGATCGTGAAGCTTAGTCTGCCATGATTTCCTTCTCACAAATCTGTACCTTATTTTAAGAAATAGTTTTTATTGTAAGTGAATGCCAGTGTGAGAAGTGTGCAAATACTGTGGTAGGGAAAAGAGTAAAAGGTTCTGTGTAAACCGCTGTATTGGAGTGCAGAGCATTTACCACAGGTTTCTGAAGGCTGGGCTCCCTAACGTTCTGGAAGTAAGATTGTGCTGGATGGGACCTGAAGGAGTTGAAGGATATTTGTGATAAATTACTGAGCCAAGTATGAAACCTTCATGATGTAATGCCTACAACTGCAACTGTTCTTGAAAAATACTTCAGTAAATAATCCAGTTCAATAGTCTTGGACCAAACTGTTGTTGATTTTCCAAATTTGTAAAATTTGTGCACTTTTCTATTGTAAAGTTAGTTTGTTTCCTATTTCTACAAGTTCAAATAGCTAACATACTTTGGGAAACGATTGAAATAGATTTGCAGCATAGAGCCAATTCCTGAAATAAGGTTTCAACATATATTGAATGAGAAGTTACCAAATACTAGTGAAATAGTTATACCACTTACTGTTTGTTCTTTCCTTCTAAACTGTACTTTAAAATCCAGTGATACAGAAAAATTGGCCAGCAAGAAGTTACTACAGATGTGAATAAACAGTTCTGTTGATATTGCCAGAATGTTTTTGCTGTGTTAACTTTGTACCTCAGAGAACTGGTTGCTTTATAGCATTTTCAATTATTATGAGACTATTTTTAGTTCAGAATTCAAAGAGGATAACAGATAAAGAATTCTATATTTAAATGTATAAATATGCAAGATGCAGTATTCAATTAATTTAATAATCTTGTTAACTTTCCAATGAGCCACTGTATCAAATTAATTCAGCAGATTATTTTCCCTTACATGTATTCATTCTATTTTGTCTTAGTACAGAAATCTAAATATTCTAAAGCAGCATTCCACTAATGGCGCTTCTGCTTCCTCTCAGTTTTTACACTTCCATTTGGCTCCTCTGTAATTTCAGACTTAAGTTCTGTTCGAGTCCAGCAGGGCAAGTCATGTTGCAGCATGATTTTATCCATATGTGTGGAAATCCAGGTAAAGTTTGTTAAAGGAGTGCATTTAAAATGTTTTACTGACAATCTATTTTTAAAGCAAAAAAAAAAAAAAAGCAAGAGTTTTAAATTTTAGTGTCAGTGCTTTTCATTGTTTTGTATCTAATAATCTATTTGACTTTGTGAGAAGTTAGAAAATTTATTATTTCAGTCTGTGTATTAGTTAAACTATTCTGACAGTTGTTTGATATGCAAAATGTAGTTCCTCCATTTTTTTATTATAGCACTTCGATGCTTGCCTTTATTCTCAGGGTTCAAATGTAAGTATTAATACTGAAGGCTGGTCTTCTTTTGATTAGATATATTGGTGTAGGTGACATGAGGGACAGCTCCATTTTTAGGGACTACACAGATTCTAACAGCAGGACCCTTTTGCTGGCGTAATTTAACTACTGACAGGAGTAAGCTAGGTAACAAAAGTATGCATTTGCAGATACAACTGTGTCCATTCTAGTACTTTTCTGGTACACTGGTGTCATTTACAGCTGGGATTTTCTTTACGTTACTTTCCACTGTAAAGGCAAACTTTGAAATATAAACTAAATATACTGTCCCCCACATATTGATTACACTGTCTGCATATGCTTTATATACAGAAGTGGTTACTGTGATTTATTTTCCGTTCTAATTAACAGGACTTGGAAAAGAAAACATTTTTTGCTCAAATGTTTCTGTGTTCAAGATGAATGTGTAAATAATTTTGAAATAATAACATATGAAGTACAGCAATATTAAAACGTATTTCAAAATTTTTGTTAAATCAGTAATTATGACAAAATAGAAAACAAACAATTGAATGTAGGAAGCTGGGAGAGTGAGGGAGACGGCTGTAATGGAACAGTTCTAGTTTCTGTGTATCTGCTACATCAAACAAGAACAAAGCTTCTCCTCATGAAGTCATTTAATCACTGTGAGGTTGCATTGTGGGTGGTTGTAAGGCTGAGATAAGGGAAATTATCACAGAATCACAGAATGGTAGGGGTTGGAAGGGACCTCTGTGGGTCATCTAGTCCAACCCTCCTGCCGAAGCAGGGTCATCTACAGT
>Ga0065711_1039945_pt1 | contig 17363 bp, 10 predicted proteins | sample Hoacrofraction12_FD_59098 | JGI IMG/M metagenome (GOLD analysis project Ga0065711, IMG submission 59098) | Hoatzin crop microbial communities from Cojedes, Venezuela - Epithelial fraction 12 v2 (version 2) | ecosystem: Host-associated > Birds > Digestive system > Esophagus > Crop | place... | reverse complement strand
CTTACCTCCGGGGCCTGGGATTCCTGAGGGCCTGCCTTGGCACTGAAGACTGAAGCAAAGAAGGCATTCAGTAGCTCTGCCTTCTCTGCATCCTCCGTCACCAGGACACCCGCCTCATTCAGCAGCGGCCTCATATTGTCCCTAGCCTTTCTTTTGCTGCTGATGTAGTTGAAGAAGCCCTTCTTGTTGTTTTTGACATCCCTTGCCAGCTTCAATTTTGCACCCCTGCATGCTCTGACCACGTTCCTGTACTCTTCCCAAGTGTCCTGCCCCTCTTTCCACATTCCATGAACGCATATCCTAGAAAACAGATTAGTTGCAGGGGCACGTATTGTAAGGGGAATGTTCTACATGGTAAAATGAACAACAGTCCTGTGGCAATAGAACTTGCTCCTTGATCCATTTTTTGTTTTTTTTAATCAGTCCACTATACTCCTAGGCAACATGCTCTCTCTTGAGAGCTATAAATATGAAGGATAAAAAAGGGTATTTTACTGAGCTGTTTTGCCTTCAAGGTTTGCTTTTGATTAATGACATAATTGCATTTCTTGAAAGGATGCTATGTAAATAAGATTTTGGCTTCTGACATGATGGAGTGAGGAAGGATTTAAATAATTTTAAAAATCTCTGGCATTGCTGACTTTTCACTGCTTTGGCTTTGTGGAAAATGTCCCACTGAAATCTTAAGAAGTACCTGGAGTGATCAATAGCAGTCAGGAACATTGGAAAGAAATGAAGAAATCAACAAAGCATCTAGCTTTGAAATACTTGGAAAATTGATTGGACACACTCATGGGACTGTAGTCATTAATAAGACACAGAGTCTTTCATCAGTCAGTCAGTCAGTCATTATGTTCCTATAGAAGTTCAACGCGTTATTTGCACCAGCATATGTGTAGTTAAAATACCTGACATTAGCTCTGCTGATTTTAAAATTAAAGCTACACTTGTTTAACACACAATAAATGGTGCTGAGTGAAAACAACCTGCAACATCACTGTTTTATTAAAAATTTGGGTATTCAGTTAGGTTGATTTTTTTGTTATATGAAAAAATCTTCATATGCAAATTGTCCAAATACAATTCTTTCTCTTAGGGAACTGGTATGAAAAATGTTTCATAGATTGTCAACCCAATTTTCCAAATTTTTAAAATAGTTTGAATGAATTTATACTTATTTCTGTTTAAAAATTTTAATTCCACTCTAGTTAGAAAAATTCCTTATTTTCAGCTTACTCCTGCTTTATTCCGTTCCACACAAATAGGCAAAAAAAAGGGAGAAGGGACATTTTGTTCTTAATTTAAAAATTAAATTTTATTTATTAGGAAAAACATTTTGCTCCATAATTTTGGACCATTCTATCAGTTGGTAGCATGGCTGGGTTTTACCATTTGTTCAAGGCTTTTTATCTGTGACTTTAAGTCCTACAGGTCTGTTGAATACAGCCAGGTCACTTTGTACTCCAAAAGGTATGGCCTTTGCACTGGCAATTTGCAACAATATGCAACAGAAACTTTCAGAATTTGCTTAAAATCAGGAGAAATGTGCTATTTAATGTAGCTGGGTTGTTAATGGCTCGAGACACTTCCTCTAAGCCTCCTCATTCCCTCACTGATAATGAACAGTATTCTAAATGGAACATAGAGGTTTGCTGTTGATTTAATATCATAGACTTTCTTGTCGTTAGACCGTGAAGAACACAGATGATACACATAAAGGGGCCCAATTCGCCCACGGTCCCACGTGCAAATACAGAGTTACACTTCATTCAATTTCTCTCTAAACCGTAGGTTTGACTCTTGTCTTGTACTAGCTTTGTGATATGTATGTTAGAAAACACATTCCTAGTTTTCTGGCATTGTGCTTGCCATTAAAACAGAGGAAAACATATGTTTTTTTGTCTTTAACACAGGTAATACCCCATCTGCTGTACCTCCAAAAGCTCTGATTGAAACTTGCTCTATTCTCAGCACTGTTGACCTGGAGTTAGATTTGTATGAAATACTACTTTTTCCTACAGTGTGAGCTAAACCAAAAGACTAAAAGTGAACAAGCCATATATTCTTCAGATCCGGTTAAGCACAGTATTGATTGTTTTCTTCTTCTATATGGCAGAGCTGTCTTCCACATATATCTCTTAAATCCCAGATGTTCAGGAACAAACATGAATAAGAGAAGCCAGGAGTTAGACTCTGAGAGCCTTGCCTCCCCCAGCACGTATTGACGGAACAGGACTTTGCACTGCCGTATATGTCTGAGTGAACATTGATTTTGATGCTTTACCTCCTGGTGGGCTCCTCTAGGCCACTGAGCAGAAGCCCTTGCTTTTACCAGCAGGACCCTGTCCTCTGGTAACTGTGCTAATGAGGAATGGCAGAAGAAGGAGCACAGCTTAGAGAAAGAGAGTCTTGCAGGGGCAAACCCCCTGGGTTCTATTTTTAAGGATAAATGATGTCCCTTCCTTCCCTGTTGTCTATGCTTATCTGATTTCCAGAGCTCAGGCCAAAGGCTGCAAGGCGGGGGATATGCGGTGGCTTTAGTGTGGCTAATTAAGTTAGGTTTGCGTTGGACTCACTACAGCTCCTCGCTCTGTCTCAGGCTGGACTGATCAGCTTGGAGGGAGTCTGCACAGGAAATGAGGAAAGGCATCGGAAGCCAAGGTGATGACATCAGCATTTGGGTCTCCTGAATGTCAAGCTCAGATGAGCAAACCGCACTAAAAAACAGAAAGATGTTTCCTAAACTTGTGCCTCCTCTGTGACAGGTGGACGCAGGGCTGCACACAATTTTAGTTGCATATGGAAGATGACTGCTCAATTATTTTTGAGATGCCTCTGTGATAGACATTTTCTATGGGCTTTAGTCGGGAGGGATGCCACTGTGGGTGACAGCTGTTACAAAATCCTGGAAGTGTTATTGGCACATCAGAGGTGTCAGAGGAATGGCAGAGATATAGCAGAGAGAGGGACAGAGGGGGAAGGTCATGGAATTTGGAGGAATCCTATGTTATTTATATGGGAAGAAGTCCCATGGTCATGGGTGGCAGGCTGGGCATACAACCTCACCCTCTGTGGAAAGGCAGTGCCCTGGCTCCCAGAAGTGACAGCCAGTTGGCATGTGGCAGTGACTAAAATGTGAAGGCATCTTGATTTTTCTGTCGTGACTGAGGAACATTCTAAAAGAAGTTACGTTTTTGAATTATGACCCTTTACTAGCAACAAACTTATAAAAAATTACTTGCTTGTAAGAACAAAAAACACCTGACCACAATACCTGATTTGATCCATTTTGTTTGATAGTACTGAAGTTAATAATCTATAAATAACCCATAGAAATAATAATCTATTAGATAGAAACATGCTAGTAATCTGTAGTCTACATAGCAAGGTGAAATAATTGCCAAAAAAGTCTGTGAGGCAGATTGAATGGGAGCATGGGAGATACAAAAGTTAGGCGGAAATAAAAAGAAAACCTTCAATTTCCTCACTAGCAAGAGGAGAAGTCACAAAAGGTGTTCTTGCAAGCAATTAAAATCTTTCAGGTTCATCAGAGCGGGAAGAACAGGGGCACTGATCTGACAGTTCATGATGTTTCAGAGTGCTGAATGAAAAAAATGTGTTTCTTGACTTTTATTTTAGGATGCTCCAACACAACTGTCTGCAGAGGCCCCATGAAGTCGTTAGTGGCTTGGCAAAAGCAATCATAAAAGTCCCTTCAAGTTGTAAGTGCTTTCTGTCTGGATTTCGGAAAGCGTGCTAAGCCAGAACAGCCCAGCACATGAATCTGCTGGTTTCCTGGTATCAATAAATTATCAAAGTGCTTCTAGCTACAGAACTCCTCTCAGCATCTCCCAGTGTCCAAACAGCTGAATCTAGGCGGTGGCCAAGTAGGAGTGTAGCTCTAAAGATCAAACCAAGGTCTCTTCAAGGACTACATCAGAAAAAAATCAAATCTTTCCATAGCAAAGATTTCTTCTTGTTATGACCAAATTTGTGGTCCAACTGGATGCATAACTAAATCACTTCACATAATTATTAAAGAAACAGGGTGTTGTAAACAGCACCAGAAATGCTTTTAGCAGCTCTGCGCAGAGGTCTGGTCTGCAGGTGATGCAGTGAGACCACCACCATGATGCGATGATTGCAGGCGCACTGCTCCTACACCGGTGAATAGGGGACTGCCAGCAGCTGACAGAGACACACCAGCAGGTTGAGTGGTGACCACGTGAGCTAAGCTGCCAGCATCTCTTGGAAAGGTGGATACATCAGATACAGGTATCCTTTCCCCCAAGAATATATGAGAAGAAGAATTTATCTCATTATACATTTTTACATTTTTATTGTTTTCTTCAACTGTCAATAGTAGAAATTTTGCCCATTCTGCCAATAAGGAAGATTAAGGTTGGCGTATTATTCTGTTCTACACACGGAGAATGTAACAAAGACTATTTTATTACTTGTAAATGCTTATTTGTTGGTTTTGTACTGGGACTTTTGGCTATATGCATGTAAATAATAAGTATGAAGGCAATTATACCCTCTAGCAATGTTGTTTCTCTAACAGTCCTGAACCAATATACATTTTTCCCAGGATAAACAACAACTGATGAATTTTTATTAGGTAACTTAAGTTTTCTCAAGAATATTTACATCAACAATACCAGGTTCTGGTCTTGGTTCTTGTTTTAGTAACCACTGCTTTATCATGTGGTTTGTCTTTATGAATAAGTTTAAATATTGCTACTAATTTTTAATTACTGGAATTTAGATATTTTTTCCCCCCTTGCTTTTTGTATAGCTTACTTTTGTTTGCTCTTAGTATGGCATGTTTTCATTCCTTTGGTAGGTACTCACTTCCTTGTAACAATGGCAAACGGTATAATTTCAGATTGTACTTGACCTCTACCTCTACATGCAGCATAAATGTTTTTTCAGTGCCTCATTTAAAGTTCAGCTCATTGCATTCCAGCCTTTCTCTTTCTCACCGTAACTCTGAGTATCACAGTTATGTGGTCCATGTCCAGCTGACAATTAGTAAGTGCCTCAGTGTTAAGCCTGCCATTCCAGTCTCTGGATATAATTTGCATTTTTTTTCCTGACAGGTGGGTTGCTAAAATTCTCTTCCTTGCTTCTGCAGTGTGATCTAGAGAAGAGTATGAAAACTTTGCTCCTGTATAGGTTTATTAACTTTTCACCTGTCTTTGTTTTCATAAGATCATTCTGTTTCCTGAAAATACAGCAGAAAAGAAAGGCTAAATGCTGTTTGCTTCTCAGTTTATTTCCAGGCCATATGTATGTGGCAAAGGCACTCCAGTCTTCTGTAGACTTCACTTTGGAAGTAACACTTTTGTTTTACATTTCACCTTTGTTTCACCACCTCTGTTTGCTGCAGCATTAGATGTTGTGTTTGTTTTGTCTTCCCATCAGAATTTTAAATGTCCATTGTTTTTAACATTAAATTTGGATTTTCCGAGAATCTGTAGGACTTGCAGGAAAGCAGGGCATTACTTTCACTGTCCTTGTTTGGCCTGTTCTTTCTTATGTTAGCATCTCTCTGCTTGTGTAAAGCGACCATTAGGCTTTTGTGACATCTGCTGAAGAGGGTGTTGATTTATGGCAGACGATTATTTTAGGAATAATTTTTCAGAGAAATGGATTGGCACTGCAAATGATTAATGCTGGAGAACCTGCAGGTATTAGAAAAATTGCTTTAATTATTTGTAATAGACATTCAAGTTGCCCATTCACCACCTGCCTTAATAGGCTCAGAAAGACTTCACTAGGTTGACAGACAGCGGGAAACTATTTCACAGGACTGTAAACCAGTCATTCCTTGGGAAAATAAATGAAATATTAATATCTTTCTCCCAAACCTCTTGGATAAAATCAGATTATCATATTAAAAGATATAATGAAATTTTCCTGAATGGCAAAAACAATTAATACCAGACACTTTTTGTCCCTATTGAGCAACTGTCTTGGACAGACAAAGCTGACATTTAAAACTAATGAAAATCTTTACAATCTCCTATATAATATATTTGTTTGAATGGGCAGACCAGCAAGTTCAAAGTGTTACCTTCTTCCAGAGCCTTTTTGGCTCATGTAATTTTCTATTAGTGAAATATGCAAAGACTCATTTACACTGGATTTGGATGATCTCCATCAGATAATTTTTAACCATGATTTTGGTTTCTCACGTGTTCTCTGTCCTCAGTGGAATTACACCAGGTTATATTGGTTGAAGATCATGCCCTTGCGGTTTGACAGGATTTTGGTCATGAATCCAACTGATACTCTAAAAGTAAGCTCGAAGTTAAAAGAGATCCCAGGACCTGGGATAGTGTGACCAATTCAGCCGAATGAGCTCCCTTTTCCTCTACTGGTGAATCGGCAGGTGCTGGATGAGGCTGTGCTCTGCTTCTTAGGTACTGATGTAAACCCTGTCACATTGTTTTCCTCTGGATGTGTTCTAATTTGCCCCTTAAATGTAGGATTCTTTATTCTATTCTGTATTCTTTATTACTGCTAAACTCATGTCTAACCTTTTCCCAGGGCAGTTCCTTGCACTTGCATCTGCTTTTAGCCAGGGGTACAGGCTGCTGTGAATGCACAGGGCACTGGTGCATGCTCTGACACCTGAAGAGCATGCATGGGAGGGAGCACCCACAGAAAGTGACTTTCACCTTGCATAGGGTCTGTCCATTTGGGGAGCCATGGGGTGCTTCTCTCTGGGGGTTGTAAGAGTGGTCGAGCACTGTGGCTGGTGCCAAGCTGTGGAAGCCACATTGCTGGAGACAGATAATCAAGAGTCAACAGGACAAGGCCATGAGCAACCTTGTCTGGATTTGCAGTTGGCTCTGCTTTCAGGAGGAGGCTACTTTAGATGTCACCAGAAGTCCATTCCAGCCTCTTTCTTTATCCCCTTATCCCTTCCTTTCTCCCTTTCTCTTGCTCTCTTTTTCTCTGTTTCTGTCCTCTCAATAGAAACAAAGCCTGGCATTTTTCCTCAGACACTGAAAAATTAAATAATAAGCAAAATTAGCATTTATTAAAGTCAACAGTCAGAAGTGTTGACCAACAACAGCAGGACTGGACTCTGCCTACTCCTGAGTTTCAAGTAACAAATTAATTCTTTGGCAAAAGATATCTGAAGTTTGAGTTGTTTTTTGCATCTGAAGTCACACTTGTAACATTGTACTTCATGTTTATGAGAAAGCAGTGTTTTGATACGGATGTGTAATTGTTAAAAGACAGCCAGTATAATTAAACCATGATAAGGACACAAAAATGCAGCCAAAGGACATTATTTATAGGTCACTTCTCGTTTGTAAAAAAGGTTATTTTCAAGCTGAGATGTAGACAGACAAAATCCAATCATCCTACCAATAAATCTTTTCTTTAAATCTTTCCATCTGATATATAGGAATCTGCATTTCATCCTTTAGGTCTGAAATACACTATTTTTCCCTAGTCAACCTGTTAGCTTGAGTTCTGAAAAACTTACTACATGAATTTTAATTATTTTTTCTGAGGTGTTTTTAGTGGTAACCCTCAATGACTAGATCATTTTGTATAGGAAAATATTGGAATTTTTTGGATTTCAACAAACACGTTTTCAGCAGTTGTCTAGCCAACTCTTAGAATATTTTTCACACAGGTTATATACAGTTTTCCCCTAGAGGAAATACAGCAGGTGACTTTATTACATCAGTTCTTGATTTAATAACACCTAGGCTCATTTTTTAAAAGTAAGACTAATAATTCCTTGGGAATTTGTACTGCCTCCGGTAAATTCATTAGATGGTCCTAGACAGGCTTTCATTTCTCAAAAGCCTCAAACTCTATTTTCTTTAATACTCTAATAAAAGGAAAGATATATTCTGAAGCAGTTTTGCAGCAGACTAACAATTATTAAATACAATTTAACAGGAGAAATGCACCCTGATCGGTCTGGTGATTATTATTAAAGCATTCTAAAGGATTTCATTTTAAGTAAGTACTAAGGGAAGCCGATCAGCGCTTGTAGAACAGTTATTCCCTTTGACAAACCGATTAAAGGTGATCCAATTTGAGGGTGCCTCTCTCTTCATTTGATAGGTGGTGGCTGTGCGTTTTGGATACTAAGTAATACAAATATTTAATAGACATTTCATGAAAATAAAGCCCTGTGTCTGTGAACAAATGCCATGAGAAAGGTCTGTGTTGCTGTTGCTGGCCATAAGAGTACAAATAGATTCACCTTTTATTGGAAAGTGGTTGAAATCAAATTAACCTCTGCTGTCGTGGAGAGCAAGCCTAAGTGCATCCGCCTGTCAGATGTTCTGAGGTGCCATTTCCTAGCAACTAGGAAATGCTAATTCATGACTTTGATTAAATTGTCTGGGCTAGGCAAGACCTCAAAATGGCCTTTTTATGCTTTGGATTTATTTCTCTATTAAGATGCAAAGGAAGGAGGTGACTGCTGCAGTTCACATGGCAAAATGGTATGGAGCATCATGAAAATGGAATGTAAGGAGGAAGAAGAGGATGCAAATGTGTTTACAGCCAGATGAAAATGTAATAGTGACAGGGATGTTGGTGATAGGATCAGTTTCTTGAAGGATCTGTGGTTTTATAAAATAAGATGGTATGTAATCTAAATCTTGAGTGCACTTATTTCTCTAAAAGTGTAAAGCAAGATGCATCTTTCTAAACACACTAATACTTAGAAATACAATAAATACTGTAAAATTAGCCACCAGCAACCCCTATATATATATAAATTAATCAAAATCATCAAGCTGTACTAAAAATGTAAAAATATTAAATATTAAATATTCAGTTGACTAGTCGTGACCACATCATGTGCCTTACGGCTCCACTATTGTTCCACAGAGTCCCGTTCTTCCAAACTGAAACAACACATTTCAGACATTTTGTGGCACTAGTTGGGGCAGCGCCACGTTCTCATCTCTGGGTCAAAGCCCAAGTCACCCTGTGGCAGGGCAGATGGGAAGGTCTAAGAGGGATGGCAATGGTGGGAAGGACTCGCAGGATTCAACATGATGCTGGGGATTGAAATGTTAACACATATTGCTTTTCAAATGTGACCATATAAAGCACTGATGAAGCTTACATATTGGATATTTCAACACTCAATGAAGTCAACTTTTCAACGACGTTATCTGCATTAGAGCAAGAATTGAAGACCATTGATAAGAAAATATATCTTGTTTCTAAGGGTAGCCTCTCTTCTGCTGCTTCTTCCTTCAGTGAAGAGACTACTTGTTATTGACATTCAAATAACTTAGCTGTAGCTATGAGCTCTGACTGTAGCTATAAGTTAGAGGTCACAGACAAAGGAACATGAGTATCAAGTACCAGCAGCAGGAGCAGATAGTCTCTCAAGAAACTAAGATTCTCTTTACATGCAAGTGTCTCTGATGATAACAGATTTTTAAAAAGAAGGAAAGCATTTCTTCCTCTCAGCTATTATGACTTTGGCAAAAGAGAAATATTTCCACGAGGCTTTGTTAGGCTTTCATGGCTGTATTCTCTGGTGTATACAGCTGCTTTCATTAACAATAAAGGAAATTACACAGTTGCAAGGAGGCAGGGGGTGGGGAAGAATCTGTTCTACAAGCAAATGTAGGATAAGTCCCCTCCAGACATCTTTTGAAATGTTCTTAGCTTTGAAATCGTGTACATGTCAGAGGCTGTTACGTACATAAAAATAAACCAATTGATGTTTACTCGAATAAAAACTTGTGTCAGTGACTTGGCAGAATTCAAGTATGGTTTTCCTTCAGTGTGGGTTATGGATTCAGAAGGGTCCTTTTTTAATTTTAAGCATTTAGTGATTTCAGTCTTTAGATGCTGATAAGTAATTTAAATAATGCATCATCTTTAGCAGAAATAATTATTCTGCTTCATTTTCATTTACATTCTAGCCAATCGGTCAATGGCTTAACACTACAGCAAATTCATACTAACATCTTCTTGAGACTAGTTTCCTTCTTTGACTGGAGTCTGTCAGCGTTGAGGGTGGCTCCTTTTCCTGGGAGATCCTGAGCAAGGCCGAGCAGTGCAATGTGTAAAGCCTCATGAGGATTTCTTACACTGCTATAAATATGTGATTATAGACACATATATATACATTTATACATATATATATGGTTACTTGGAGGGATAGTGAGTGTGGTTATTTATCAGCACACTCCTAATCAATTGCAAAGTTCACTGAGAGCTTTTTGTGCCTGAATTTCTTTTGCTAGAACAGTGACAGATAGAAATATGCAGAATGAATATGGCAAAGAAGCTTAAAGTTTAGGACTTTTGTTGTACTGAATTCCTTTAGGATTACAGTACTCTTAGAAACTGAAAATCCTTGTTTTACTAGAAATTAATATCTTAAATCAGGAAGTAGTCTGCCGCAAACATGGAACATTAAATCTGTAGTGAGTTTACTTCCCTGAGTCATCTCAGCTGGCAGTAATAGACATAATCTCTGTTGAGAGAAGCAGAAAACAAAATGAGTAGGTGAAAATTAACAAGATAACCATAATGTAAATAAAATAAACATGACACTGTGTTGAAGTACCAAAGGAATTTCAGACAGGTCATCTGTGAGTATGAGTATTCACCAGCAGAAAATTAGGCAGTTACTCTTAAACTCCACTTCCTGCACTCCATTCTTTTCTTCACCTTAATCTCATTCTCTTATCCCTTGACCCTCACTGGCATTTTGGTTTTGATCTCTTACTAGAACAAATTTGCACACATACATGCCAGTGCCCATTTTCTCACTCGCCTGTAAACAAGAGAAATGTGCAACTTTGGCTTCACTGAAGCTTTGTCAATTTATAGCTCTTCTCTGAATGCGAAGCAGAGTATTGCCACATAGTGAACTTCTTTTCTTCTTTACTTGTTTAACATCCTTACTTTGTTTCACACTTTTGGAGCCTGCTTAGTTCCTGAAGCATCATTTTTTTCTGTTCACATACCATGGAATCACAGAATGGTTGAGGTTAGAACCTTGAATCTACCTCTGGAGACTGACTTCTCCACTCAAAGTAGGGCCAGATAGAGCAGGTTGCTCAGGGGTGTGTCCGGCTGGGTTTTGAACATCTGCAAAGATGGAGATTCTACAAACTCTCAGGACAACCTGTACCAGTGCTCAGTCACTCTTACAACAAAAGCTTATTCTTGCATTCACATGGAATTTGCTGTATTTCAATTCATGCCCGTTGCCTCTTGTCCTGTTTGGTACTGCTGAGAAGAGCCTGGCTCTGTATTCTTTACCTCACCGTCAGGTATTTATACACTTTGATAAGATCCCCTTGAGCCTTCTCTTCTGCAGGCTGAACAGTCCCAGCTCTCTCAGCCTTTCCACATATGTAAGATGTTTCAATCATTTAATAATCTTCATAGCCCTTCACTGGACTCACGTCAGTAAGTCCATGTCTCTTGTACTGGGGAGCCCAGAACTGGACCCAATGCTCTAGGTGTGTCTCACCAATGCTGAGTAGAGTGGAAGGACCACCTCCCTCGACCTGCTGGTGACAGTCATCCTAATGCAGCTCAGGATGACACTGGCATTCCTAGCGGCGACAGCATATTGTTGGCTTATGTTGTCTGTCTTTTTGTCTACCGAGACCCCCAGGTCCTTTTTTGCAGAGCTGCCTTCCAGCTGGTTGACCTCCAGCCTATACTGGTGCCTAGGCTTATTTCTTCCCAGGGGAAGGACTTGATATTTTGCTTTGTTGAAATTCACAAAATTCCTGTTGGTCTATTTTTCCATCCCGTTAAGATCCTTCTGCATGGCAGCACAACCATCTGGTGTATCAGCAGCTCCTCCCAATTTTGTATTGTCTGCAACTTTGCTGAGGGTGCACCTCTTTCCATGATGTAGGTTATTAATGAAATTATTTGAACAGTACTGGCTCCAGTATTGAGCCCTGGGATACACTGCTGGTGACTGGCCTCCAGCTAGACTTCATGCTGCTCTTCTGGCTTCATGCCCTCTGAGCACAGCAGTTTAGCTGATTTTCAGTCCACCTCCCTCTCTACATATCCAACCCATACTTCACCAGTTTCTTTATGGGCATGTTATGGGGGACAATGTCAAAAGCCTTACCTGAAGTCAAGATAAACAACATCCACTGCTCTCCCCTCATCTACCCAGCCAACCACCTCCTCACAGAAGGATATGAGGTTGGTCACTTATAGACTCCCCTTCGTAAATCCATGCTGATTACTCCCAATAACCTTCTTGTCCTTGATGTGTTTGGAAATGTTTTTCAGGATTATTTGGTGTACTGCTTTCCACAAGGTTGAGGTAAAGCCAACCAGCCTGTAGATCTTTGGATCTTTCTCCTTGCCCTTGAAAAAAGGATCAACATTGCTTTTTTCTAGTCCTCAGGCACCTGCCTCGATCACGATGATCACCATGATCTCACCATGATTTCAAACATAGTGGAGAACGGTCTTGCAGTGACATTAGTCAGCTCCCTTAGCATTCATGCTATATCTCATTAGATTCAATGTACTTGCATATGTCCAGTTTGCTGAAGTGTTCCCAACTGATCCTCTTCCACTAGAGGGGAAGTCTACCTTGCTTTGGACTTTTCCACTAGTCTCAAGAACCTGGGATTCCTGAAGGCCGATCTTACTAACAAAAACCAAGGTGTAGAGACATTGAGTACTGTGGCCTTGGTCCATTTATTCCAGGTCCTTGCCCCATTCAGTAGCAAACCCTCATTTTCTGTAGTCTTATTTTTGCTGGTGATATATATGTAGCAGCCTTTCTTGTTGTCCATCACATTCCTCACTGGATTTTGCTCCAGATGGACTTTCGCTTTCCTTATCCGCTTCAAATCAGCTTCAACCATTCTTCATTGTGGGCTCAAGCTTATCTTGAGCCTTACTTTCACTTTATCACTTTCATTGCTTCTGTCGTAATTAAAGATTTAACAGGTAGTTACTTTAATTCACTTCACACTGCTGCTTGGCTTAAAGAAATAAATTGCATATGGTATTTCAAGGTGCGGTCTTACTTAACTCCTCTGAGTACTGATTCTCTTCCAACTCATGACTATTTTATAACTGATAATGCTGATTTCTGAACCATGGAAAACCTCCAGGGGCATTACTGTGCTTGTGAGCACTCTGAACTCTTATCTGTGTTCCTCATTATTTGAGCAATGTGCTTCTTTTATCACTGTAAAATGACACCAAAATAATCCCGGACTTTGTTTTGTTACAAGATGGTGTTATGTCACACATTCCATTTTTACTTTACTTTAACCTGGAGTCTTCTATGCATGTGGGCATATTAATTGCATATGCACAAAGATCCAGTGCATTGCCCAGTGGAGGCAGATGAAGATTTTAGCTTGGATTGTTGGTGAAAGAGAGGAGACATGCCTCGCTTCCATTTTCTCCTGTCTCTAGGTGTAGATTTTCTGGTTACATGTGAACTCTTGCAAGTGCAAGAGCCAAATGGCACTGCAATGGGGAATGCAGAATGTAGAATGCAAACTGTAGAGCACTTGAATGTTCTGCCCACTTCCATGTCAAGCTGGGGAAAACTACAAACCTTGAGAAAAAAAACCAGATGCATTCAGGGCTCGTTGTGAAATATAATGTGTACAGGCTTGTTCATTTTTACTCTGAACATAGCGGATTTCACTACTCTTGCTCACAGTGAGTAGCTCTTACAGGAGTAGGACCATTTATTTCAAACAGTTTATCTGTGTGTGAGTATATTTCTTATCAGAGGAAAATATACAGAACACTACTGATCAGTTTACGTTGAGGAGGGAGCTTCATGTGGCACTTAAGGACAAGCCACATTTACTTCACCAAAAACTTTAAAAGCTATTATGCAGTGAGGAGTTCTGCAATGCTTTGGGAATGGAAGCTGCATGCAGAGTGCCATTGAATGTTGACCAGAAATCTGACCTTCCCTGCCCATGCTCCATAAAGGCAACTGTTTTTGTCTTAGCAGATCACGTGAGACTAGAGACTGGCAGATGGAGATGAAGAAGTCGGATTTGCTGCTTCAAAACTAGGTTACCTACCTAAGATTTTAGGATTTTTCTTCTCTGAACTGATAGCAGGTTTGAGTATTCAGAGGTAGGTAAATCGGCCATATTTCTACTTTTTTCTCTGTGCAGCAGTGCAAATAACCATATCATCCCAAGCCTGAGTGGAAAGTGGTGTGTGAAGCGCAACAGAACCTAAAGAAACATCCATTCACCTTTTGAAAGGGATGGAAGTGGTGAGCAGGGCTGGTCCATGACAGCAGTAGCAGCTGTTCTCACCTGATAGTGGAGGTGTTACTTTAATTCCAGGCCCTTTTTTTGTTTAAACATGCACAAACCATCTGAAAAATTAGCATATGTGGCCAGAATTTCTGATGAGTCTTAGAACGACTCATTGCAATTTCAACTAGATACAAGATTCTGGCTCTGCGTATCCCCAGCAGTTACTATATAGTGAGTTTTCCCTTTTGTATCAAGACACATTTTCAAACCCCATCTCCATGGCAGCAGCAGTTTTGAATGGGACAGAGCTATGATGATCTGTTACACAAAGAAAGGTACTGGATCTTCAGGGACAGAGTCAGGATATTGCACAGTATGAGTATCACCTTGAAAGCAATTGCTGGTAGAAGCAACACAGCTCAAAAAATACAAAGCCATGGGGTTGAAAGAGGATTTCAACCTTGTGTCTTCTGTGAAGGGAGTTCACTGCTGAAGTAAAGAGAAGAAGCTGAAGTTTCCTTCACCCTGCTTCCCTCACAGATACCAGACTATTTCCCCAAACCAATTTCAGGGTGAAGATTTTCCTTAAATTATGAGCAATTATCAATGTATTCACACACCATCAAGCTTTATACCTCATTACATTCTATGTTTAACTGTGTATTCTGATTACAGATGAAGACACAGTTCTCTTCATGCTTTTCTGGTGGATTTCTGAATACCTCTGGAATTCTAAAATTTACTATTTCTAAAATACTGTGTCAGCTCCTGGTGAAATTCTGTGATACTGGGTAAGAGTGGAATTCAACAAAAGCACAAAGCAATGGAAACAGCTGAATAGAGTTTAATGAGACTCACTTGCACTGCCATCAAGATTAAAGTTTCGTAGGAGCCATGGCTGGCGTAATCAATCTCTAAATTCATTTTAACCCCAAACTTCTCCAACCTCGACATAAATGTTAACAAATATTTCTGTATCTTCAGAATAATTCTCAGAGGACACAGAATCACCTACTTAAAATTCAATACACCCACAAAATACTTATATTTATTAGTCCCATAACTAATCCAGTTTATATTAAAATCTCAAACAACAATTCACTCTCTGGATATTTTCCATTTTTTTTTTTAATATTGAACTAGACCAGGCTTGCATAAGCCAAAAAAAATAGCAATGATTTTTCTTCACATCTGAAACAAACATTAATAAGTTAGGAAATCCAGAGGAGTTTAAAGTTCTGTGAGCTTCACAAGCACTTGGCAAATTTGCAAGACACCTGGAGCCTCATGATACTTTTTATTTCATAAACAAAATAAAGCGGACCAAATCTTTGAAAATGAAATCAGCGGAGCTGTGTGGATGACTGCTTGCTGTTATATTTTCAAGGAGGATTCAGGGAAATGATCTTTTTCAATGTGCAAAGATTGGGTTATGCAAGGAGTTGAGAAACCCGTATGTATTCTTTAGTCTGCTACACTTTTTTTACTCAGAAAAAATAAAGCTACCCAAATGAGTGACATGGAGTAAAAAAATCAAGCGGTAATCTGAGTGCACTGTTCATCACAATAAAAAAAAATGTAAGTGTCAGAAGGATGGGTCCAAACTCTTTTCAGTGGTGCTCAGCGACAGGACAAGGGGCAATGGGTACAAACTGAAGCATAGGAAGTTCCGTCTGAACATGAGGAAGAACTTCTTCCCTCTGAGGGTGACGGAACCCTGGAACAGGCTGCCCAGGGAGGTTGTGGATTCTCCTTCTCTGGAGATATTCAGAGAATATCCTGTGCAGCCTGTTGTAGGTGACCCTGCTTCGGCGGGAGGGTTGGACTAGATGACCCACAGAGGTCCCTTCCAACCCCGAACATGCTGTGATTCTGTGATTCTGTGATCACGGTACTGTTGGTGAAATACATTGTGATCTCCTTCAAGGTTAGCTCCTTTGGCTTAGATACAGGGAGATGACTTTTTTTTCTCTGAGGCTTCAAGTAAACACGGCTGGGGGCAGATGTCCATGCTGTAAGGAGCTGTGGCAGCTGAGGTGCTCTGTGCATCCCTCTCCTGCTGCACGGGTTGCCCGAGGCTGTGGTGATCTGAGTCCCCCCTGCCATGCTTTGGGCAGACAGCGGGGTTAGCTCACACAGCTGCGGAAATGCTCTCTGTCCTTTGCAGGGTTTCCAGCAAATGCTTGCTGATCTCTCTCCATGACACCGCCTGTCGATTGAGATTAACAGTTTTCCCCACATCTTCCCTGAGAAGCCAGACCTTCTGTTCTGGATGCTTTTCCTCACAAAGACCCTCCAAATCACTGCAAGGGTCCAGACAGCATCCCACCCACAACCTCAGAGGGCTGGCTGCTGGGATTCAGGGCTAGCTTGGTGGTTGTGGGGGTGATGGCGGCTGACCCCTGTCCTACTGTTGATGGGGGGAGAAGCTCCCTGAAGCGCTGAGGGGACACAGTTACCAGGGCCCATAGGAGCTTCTTGCACATGAGCCTTTGCCATTTAGACTCAGCCAGAGCTACAGCTCCTGCCACATCACAGCATCCAACTGTGGTCCTTGCTGAGCAGACCCTGTGGGCCCATGTCCCAGCCCAGCCTTGGCCCATCCCCACCCCAAAGGAGGTGCCTGGTGCCCAGGGCTGAGGCTGCAACGGTGTTTTCCAGCTGTCATGCTCTGGGATGGGTCCCGGCTGTCAGGCTCTGCCCTGATGGACCCAGGGAGCCCCCAGTGCTCCTGGACCACAGGGAGCCCCGTGTTCCTTCAGTGGCCAGGCAAGTTTAGGACTCGTCTTCAGAACATAGCTTTCCTAAGGATTTAGTAGAGGGAGTGGATGGACAAAGTCCCAAGAATGAGTTTGAGCTAACACTGCCATGTATTCATACCTCAAATATTCCTGGTGGTTTAGTTGTTTGTGATGAGATAACTGATGTATAACATAATGAGGACTGGAGGGAGAAAGCCCTTATACTGCTGAATGAGGCGAGTGTCCTGGTGACGGAGGATGCGGAGAAGGCAGAGCTACTGAATGCCTTCTTTGCTTCAGTCTTCAGTGCCAAGGCAGGCCCTCAGGAATCCCAGGCCCCGGAGGTAAGAGAAGAAGCCCACAGAGAGGATGA
>Ga0065711_1039944_pt1 | contig 17364 bp, 10 predicted proteins | sample Hoacrofraction12_FD_59098 | JGI IMG/M metagenome (GOLD analysis project Ga0065711, IMG submission 59098) | Hoatzin crop microbial communities from Cojedes, Venezuela - Epithelial fraction 12 v2 (version 2) | ecosystem: Host-associated > Birds > Digestive system > Esophagus > Crop | place... | reverse complement strand
CGCCTGGACAAGGTCCTGTGCAGCCTGCTGTAGGTGACCCTGCTTTGGCAGGAGGGTTGGACTAGATGACCCACAGAGGTCCCTTCCAACCCCTACTATTCTGTGATTCTGTAACAAGAGCTGTCACTTGTCTACCTGTGCTGGGGAACAGCGAGCTGTTTCAAAGAGCTGCGTGTGACAGATAGTCCTCGCCCGTCCTCGCTGCATCCACCAGCACTGACTTCACTCCAGCTGGAGGCAGCAGTCGCTTCTGCTGGGGAGGAAGACAGCGGCATCTTGTCAGACATGGTTTGCACAGAGTGTTTCACTGGCTGGTATCTTCAATCCGTGTTCCTCTGCTTTCAAGTGCATGCTCTTGCTTTCCACAGTTTTGCAGGTTCTGGGTTGTAACAAGTCTCCTCACCCTTGTACGGATTCCTGGGAGCTGCAGTTTCTCCTGGCTTCTTTGGGGCAAGGGAGCCAGCACACACCAGGGTACAGACCCCAGGAGGGTTTTGCAAGTACGAGGTGATCTTACGAAGGGTCACCAGCACATCAGTATCTTTTGGAAGCACAGCTTGAGATTTTCACTTAAAGGCACTTCTGGCTACCTGGGATAATGTGATCTTGAGCAGAAAGTAGAATAGAGGATTATATTTTTCCAGGGGAAGTTATGGAAAAATTCAGTTTAGCCAGGGCTGTGAATGGTTGGGCTGGCAGGAGGACCAGAGTGCTCGTGTATCAGCACTCTCGGCAGTGTTGAGCTTCCTCCAGGGTGAGAGAAGCAAATTGGTCTGTGGCTGTGAGGACAGTTAAATTAGTGGAGCAGTGTTTTGAGATTGCCTTGAAGTCGCTGCCACGGTCGGAGGTGCTGGAGCAGGGCCGAGACAGGGCGTGTTTTTCTGTCCCTGTGATGGAGAAGGGAGGTTGCAAAGAATGACAAGTTGTTGAGTGAACGTGTTGTAATTTCAAATCACCGCTCCGGAACCTAAACTTGATTATCACAGTAAGACAGAACAGGCAGCAATTTTTTATGCAGGGTTGTTTTCTGTAAGCTGCAGTAATATTCTTCATGCTTTTTTCTTTAGAATGGCTGGAGACACAGTCTTCTCTTGTGCTGGGATTTTACTGTAACAGCTTCGCCAAATTTGAAGCATTGCTCATGATTTGTTTAGGTGAGGTGAAAGAAGAGTTGCCTGCAGCACTACCAACGCATTTCCATTAAGCAGCCTTAGGTCTCCAGACAATTCATAATGGAAAGCAATGTCATTGCCTACATTTTATAGACGGAGAAAGAGAGTCACATTTTGGTGAAAATCTTGTCAAAAATTATTTGGCAGAGGTGGAAGTAGTCCAGTGGTCTAGCTACAGTCCTGCAACATTTAATATTTGTATAAAGATCAAGAATATAAAAATGTTAGACTAGTGAGAAGTAGTATTTCTGTATTGATATTCAAGGAGTCATAGCAGTTAAAATCAGTCAAAAGTCAGCTTTATTCATATAGTAACTGGAAGAGACATAGAATTACAAACAGTTTTTTAGAAACATTGTCCGGGGGTGGTTACGTGCTGTGATGATTGATGGACTGAATTCTTAATACTCCCTTTGGGTTTACTATAAGCTGCTCAACCTTATTACAGATCTACTATATTTAATTTTGTTACCAAGTTAATTGTATTTTCCCTAAGAGCTCCAGCAGCCTACTGTGTATTACTATGTCTTTGCCAATGAACTGCTCTACTTATTGGCTAATAACTGACTGTAAGAATTTTCTTTATAAATGCAGTCTCCATAAATGTTTATGAAAACATGGTCTGCATAAGTATTCTTTTGGCTTCTCTTTCAGTTTGCCTTACTCTGAGCACAGCAATATTTTGAGTTACTTAAAGGTTTAGTGCCCCTTTGTCATACTTACTATCAGTGTCTGAACTGTAAATATAAAAATTACTACTTTGTGAAAGCCGCTATAATTGCTCCCAAATCTCCCTCAGTGCAAGTGAATCTTGAAACAACAGCTTAGAAAAATTGGCTTTGTTGACCTGCACAATGTAGCTAGGGAATAAGTGTGAGACTTCTTTACTTTTTTTTAGTTTTTATTTTTAGAACTCTATTATACTTTCAGTAATATTTTTTTTGGACATTCCAGAATGTCTGAGCATATTATCCACAATTTCGACTTAGTATTTATACCAAGCACTCCTGATATAAAACCAAGAAACAGTACGTACGCTGTACTGACTGGTTTGATGTGATGAAGATGTACTCGTTACACCAGAGAGTGTTGTAAGCAGTGCATGACTGTGGGTAAGAAGAGTGTGTTGGGGTCCCATCTGAGGTGTCCAACCTGTTGCCTTAAGCACCTCATTCAGCTACAACTAATGTTTTCAGTGTAGGTTTGTTGTCTTGTGCTAGCAGAAATTTTGATGCTGATTGCAGAGAGACTCACAAACTCCCTCCATGCGCTTTGCTGTAATATAGCTCTTTTCTTTCTTATTAGTTATGTTTTCCATCATTCCCCAAACAATGCTGGGATGTTTTCTTTCATTTGTGTGCTAAATTCTTTAACTCTGGACAGACGGCCTCTGTGGCGGATTTCATTTGGCAGAGTCAGTGCTGGAGAAGCAAAAGGAGCAATACGCTGGTGCTGGCCACCCTCTATATGGAACTACCCTTCTCTAAAAGAAGTAGTAATTTTTATGTCTATTCGCAAACAATTTCTAGATAAAGTCTTTCAGTTCAGATCAGAAGCACACTAAAGTCAGGGTCCAGTAAACATTTACTTATTTGTATGTTAGAGGTCCAAGAGAAGAGACTGGCCAAGAGCCATATCACTGTCCTGCTGGTCAGGATGCTCTGCTTTTGGAGATGGAAGTGTAAGTTCCCACACCACATCAGCGAGAAGACTTCCATGTCCAAGCCCAATTAACTAGCCTGTTGCCTGCTTTTGGTATGGAGTTTATTCTCTGTTGAGCACAACAGATTAAACCTAGGCAGGGAAAGGTCATGTCCTAATATCCTACATGGATTATGGTTTATCTTTGACCAGACCAATTGCTTAATCCCTGTAATTCAACCTCTTCTTCCTCTTTTCTCTTCTGACCAGTGGACGTCCTTTGATTTGTCTGTACCCAAAGTGTACTGCCAAGGCATGAAGTGAAGCTTGCTCAGATCATGGATGCAGCCATATGATGTTGGGCTAATTAGGGTGGACAAAGCTCGGAACTAATGTGTCTGTCCTGCTTCCGAGATCCAATTAAGCTTGGTCTCTGCACAGCGTCACATCGTACATCTGGTTCCAAGCATCCCATCTCTCAGCATCAGCTCTCCCTATGCACTGTGTAGTGACTCTGTGAGCTCTGCACCGTAAGGAGGATTTTGTGAGGTGGCAGCATGGCTAGGAGTGAGGTACTGAAAAGTCTTTGAGGATCTGGCCCCCACACTCAGTCCAGGGAGCTGCTGGTGTAGAAGCAAGACTCACTGGCTGGTTGTAGCAGAGAAAACTGTGTGGTTGTGTCACAGCTCTCTGGGTGCCATTTTCTTGCATGATCCCATGATCTTCCATCTTGTCATGCTATATTTCAGGTAAGAAGCACAGCCTCACATCTTGCTGTCCGCATATCACCTGATGTAGATGAAACAGAGAGCAACTTCTGCTTGTGGTGTGACAAGGAAGCTTTGATCACTTGGACAAAATCAGGGTTAAAATGGAGCTCAGAGGCCCCTTCTCTTCCCCTTATGCAGAGGTACCGTCTTCACCAGAGCTGTGGCTGTCGAGTACTTGAGGCCATTGTGACTTTGGCTGCTGGTTTTGATCACCTTAAGCTGACGCTCATAGAATCATTAAGGTTGGAAAAGACCTCTATGATTGCTAAGTCCAACCGTTCATCTCCTGCTCATGGGGCACATCCTGTGGCCAGCAGACTGGAACTGACTGTCTCTGGTGGCTAGTGTTCATGCTGCTGTGTGAATTGGCTGCTAGGAGCCTTGGTGGTGGTTGGCACAGGTGAATTTCTTCTTGGGCAATATGAAGTGTCAGCTAGACAAGGATTCTCGCTGGAGCTGGCCTGGAGGTCCAGTGGCATCTCCTGCCTTCACATCCCCTGTTCATGTATCATCACCCTTTGCTGCCCAGGCTGCTGGAGCAGATAGCTTATTCCTTGTAGATCTGAAATGAAAACCTATAATGAATATAAATCATTCTCTGCCCATGCTGCTGGCAGTCTCTGCCTTGCAACAGCCCAAACTAAACACTTCTGAATGTCGTGGGTTGGAGTGTCTGCCTTGCTTTATTGTAGGATTGAGCTATGAATGGAAGGTTCACAGATGATGGGACACCTCTTGAAGAGGGTCTGGATAAAAAATATTAGACATGTTTATTGAGGAAGTACAGAATGGTTTTGTTTGTTTGTTTTTTGTTTTTTTTACGGGTAGGTAGCAGTGATGTTTGTACTTGTATCACCTGTAACACATTGGGTATCAGGTTGGAGGAAGTATTTGCTTACAAGAAAAGCTGATCAACCTTCACTGTGGCATGCTTCTGACCATTTAAATGGATTTGCAGACCTACAAGCTACTTACAAAGGAGAATAAACCTTTCAGGAGCTTAATAAACTCAAGATTTACATAAAGATATTATTTTTTCTCAGTGGGAGTAATGGTCTATTTGGACAAGTCACTTTGGTATTCCTCATCAGGAGGAATCTCAGGGAGCCAGGGCATCACCTGAAGAGCATGCATGAGCTCTGGCACCCTGTGAGGCTGAAGGTGGAAATGGCCTCTGCCGTGCACTATAAATGTGTCCTTTGTTTCCAGCTGAGGAAGCCTGAGGCAACAGGAGTTGAAATTTGGCCTAAAGTCATGCTGGTAGCAAGATGTTTCCCCTGAGTCACAAGTCACGGAAATTGTTGGGTTGCTTTTAGAGATTTTTGTTTCAAAAGTTTTTTTGTTTAATCTTCCTTCAAGTGCCTGTTAGGATATGATCCTGAAAGGTAGGCATCTATTTAAGGTTGTCATCAAGGTTCCTTCTGTTCAGGGTGGTAAAAATGCAGAGCAAGTGCAAATGGTAAATAAAGGATCTTTAGATACTAATAAAGTGATAAAATGCTAGATGACATTCAAAGATAGTAAACAGGGAGCAATACCATGTTACAAAACATTCACAAGGGTGAGCTCCAACTTAGCTGCTACGATCCAGAAAAGATATCTTCAAACTGTGGCAACAGCTTTGAAAACACTTCCAGACTCAGCAGTGCTTGAAAAGGAAAACAGCAGGGGGGGAGGATTATTGGGTAGGAAAAAATCACAAATTGGAAAATATCACTTGGCTTTTCCTGCAGGTCCACAGCGGGTCTGCAGTTACATTGTGTGCAGTGCTGCTCCCCCATCTCAAAAAGGACAGGCAGAACTAGAGAAGGACACAGTGAAGGACATCAGAGATGGCCAACGATATGGAACAAGTTCTGTGCGAGGAAAACTGAAATAAGTGAGACCCTTCAGCCTGGAACAGAGATTAACAGGGAGAGAATACGATGGAGGTTTGTAAAAGCAGCAGTAGCGTGGAAAAGATTTAAGGAAGTACTGAAACATTTTTTTCTCATGATGGAGAGATGAAGGGGCACTAACAAGCAGTCAAGCGGGAGGTTTTAAAGTAACAAAACAAATTTCCTTTCGCAATACACATTTTAACACGAGGAACTTAGAAAAGTCTACAGAGATTCAAAAAAATCAGGGAAGAAAAGTCCTTTTAGATGCAGCTTAGCAATCGCATGGAAAAATGTCATGCCACCTGTCTGAGGTGCTTGGGCTAGGATGGGATGAAGCTCCCTCTGGAACTGGTTATTTTCCCCCACTGATTACAGCAGGAACCTAAAAGGTTCAATTTAGGCTAGATGCGTACAGTTTGGACAGCGAAAGGAAGGTGTGATAATGTTTCTCACCCTTTCTGACAAGTCCTCCTTGGAACTGGCTTGCACAAGACTTGTACGAAGATAAATTCTTTCAGGTACAAGGTGATGTGCCCAACTTGTGATCAAGTCAGCAAAAAGCCAGCTTCTGTGGCTTGCTGCTGGAAAAGCACAGGGACAGCAGTCGGTGTCCTGAAAACAAGTAGACCCAGAAGGACTGGAGCAAGATGGGGTGGCTCAGAGTGGAGAAGTGGCAGGAGGAGAGACGGTCCAGACCTTCGGCACACAGCCGGCAAGACATCAGTGCACAACCGGTATCAATCACTGCTTATGCTGAAAGGGAAGTAGAAGTGCTGAAAGCCACGAGTCTTCCCTCAGCTGCGATAACAATTCTGCGTTTTACAGGTTCAGCTGGATTTGTTTTGATGTTTTTGTAATCTCTTCAGTTGCATTTTGAGGCTACTTTCCAAAGTGGTCGCTTGTATTTGTGGCTTGGGGTTTTTTTTTTAACAGTCATGACGTGTCGTACCATTTTGCCTCTGATTTTCCTCCTGCACCTCACCGAGCAATGCTGCTGTGGAGCCTATGCTCTCTCAGGTGAACAGGAATGTGCGTATCCTAAGCTGCAGTTCTGTTAAGGACATTGAGAAATGCTCTAAGAAACCAAAACCTTTCTTAGTGTTTCACTGCTAAGCATGCTGTGGCAAGGCAACCTAAGCAGGAGAAAGAATAACAGGCAAGTCTCTTATTCCGTGTTTTTCCCACGCGGTTAGTGATTATCAGTGATTTATTTTGTGAGGCCCACTCAGACATCCACTTGGCCTCGTTTATGGATGTCTTGAGCTCTCCAAGCTGCAGCTGAAGCCACTGGGAGCTGTGCGTTGGAACTACGAAGTGCTAAACCACAGTTCAATATCTGGAAAATTGGCGCTTTTGTCTCTGCACCTACTTCGTTGTATGGAAAACGAGGGCAGCAGGGCCTTTTGACGTTAGCAATGTGTTGTGAAGACAAAGGCAAAAAAGTGACTTTTGCACTTTGTTTGCAAGACTCCCAGTTCCTCCTGTGACGAGCGTCCCAGAAAAGTCCCACAGGGAATTATTCATGTTCTATTCAGTGCAGAGGTTTGGCGCTGTGTGGAAAATAGGGGCTCAGCTGTCACTCAGCCTAATCAGTGTGGAAAAAGTGACTTGGTGTCTTGCCCCCACTGTGTCAGCACCTCCAGGAGGTAAGAGACTTGCAGGAAAAATAATATGCAGTCATTTCACGGAATATGGGCTTGAGTTCAGGGGGATAAGTAGAAGCTAGCTTTGAGGCTGTGCTACTCAGTAAGTCCTAGAGATGTGAGAGGGGATGTGTGTGGTAGGACCAAGAATGGGGCTGGCTCTGTGTCCAAGTTGAGGGGTAAGCAGAGGAGGAGGAGAAAGAGACATCCTTTGAACTAGGCATAAAACAGCTGTCAGAAGTGGGGCAGCTGTACAGGGAAGGGGGGGGGGGCTTGCCAGAGACATTTTGGGTATGTGGCATGATTATAACGGGTGGTTAAAACCCATTGAGCACAGCCTTGGTGGCACAGACAACCTTTAGTCTGGCATTTCTGAACTATTTAGTGCTTGACTTTGTAACCTTAACATTACTGGTCTCTGTTTTCCATGTAATAAATTGAGAGGTAGCAACAGAAGTTTCAGATACACATGACATCTCCTTGAAATGGAAACATTTGATTTATACCACAGTCAAATAGCTAGCAGGGAGGTAATTTATTACAAACAAAGGAAAATGACTGGAAGGCCTTATTCTTCATACCAAATGCTAGGAAATAGTTATTACTGCTCTAAATTTCAATAGTAGAACAGTCACAGCCCTGGGATCAGTAAATTTATTTCTTTTAGAGATTATGCTAGCAAATGCGTCAGTTCCATGTTAGACTTCAAACAGAAACCCAGAACCACCCTGGCTGTGACAGGAGAAGGTTTCCTGCCCTGCAGTGTGACTTCTACCAAATACCACTGGGCTACATATAAAATGAAATTAAAAGCCCTTCTACAGAGCCAGTGCTCTGTGGCACTCTTTCAAGCAGATCTCAGTGCCACCCGAAGTACCATCTTTGTCACTGAAAACTGATGCTGCCAGCAGTGTTTGATATGAATTGAGCTTTTCTTCTTTTTGAGTAAAGAAAAATACTGGGTTCTTGTAAAGATAAAGATTCGAGCAGTGCAAGAGGGAGCACCAGAAAATTAATCACCACCAGACACTGAAAACATTGTTCATGGCAAGTTGCTGTACTTTGGAAAATAGAAAAAAAAGTACTACAATTTAAGAAGAACGTATTTAGCTAAAGACATTAACAGCTGGCTCTGTTCCTGACAAAGGATTTAGTAATTTCTGTGATGAATAGCAAATAGTTTTGATGTTATCTGGGTCAGTATTTCAATACAACATCTTGTCCTGGCTGCAGAATGTGTTGGTCTGTGCTGATGCTTGACAAGGCCCGTTAGATCCACAAGCCAAACTCTGTTCGTGTAAAGAGCAAAGACGATATTTAAATGACTTCAATGCATTATGTAGGATTGTGAAAGGAAGAACCATTTTGCCATTTTCCTTCTGGCTCTATAGGTCACATTCGATTATATCTTCCATACCAAAATTGAAGTAATAGAAATGGGGTATTGCAGTAAAGAGGGAGAAAGGAAACAGTTTTTTAACAACACGGCATCTAGGACTGATTCCCTGGTACTCTGGGTTGGATGGACTCTCTGTTGTGGGAGTCTTTGTAGGTACAGAGCGGCTACAGCTAGAGCTGATTGTCCAACCTGTGAGGAACACGTGGCTCCAATGACCTCCTGAGATGCTGTTTCAGGTGCAGCTTTCAATGGTTTTATGATCCCTGGGGCTCTTGAGGATGGGAATAATCCTCTGGCACACTAGTATCTGGAGATGCGCACCTGGTCCAGGCCTCTGGAAGAGACATCCCTACCTGCGCTTAGTGGTAACAGGCAACATACCTCCTTCTCTACTTGATTTTAAACAGATGTGTGGCATTTGACAAATATGGGATAAGAGGCTTTATTATAAGTAAGAATATCAGACTGAAAGGACTTCTCAGTGCTTGTTAGCAGTCTGGAAAGCTCTTTAAATGCAATGTCAATGAGAAGGTGAGAATGAGATGTGTACGCCGGGATCCTACCTCTAATGGCTGGGGGCATAAAATGAAGCAAGCAGCAGGCTAGGTGATCCTGAAGGAAGAGATGTGGTGATACACGTGAATTTTGAAATGGAAGGAGGAAGCAGGAAAAAATACCAGCAGAAATGTTGGGGTAGCAGCAGGTGTCTCTATGGACGCAGAAATAAATCTCCAAATAGCAGAGCTCCAGCAGAAAGTTCAGAAGCAGCCATAAAACATGCAGTGCCATCTGGGAACAACCTGGATTTAATTAAGAAAACTGTTTGCAAAAGAGATCTGCTGTACCTACAAAGCTTTCTCCTTGGACACATTGATAGATCTCCCAATAGCAGAGCCAGGTTAGGCGCTGGAAAACAGAGCACTTGAACAGCTTTACCTTTTGCACAAAGTAATGGCTGAAGAATTGTACCAGCAGAGGGAGCGGGACACCAGATTTCTTTTTCCTGCATATGTATCTAATCCAAGGAGATTCCAGAGAGAAACCAGATGTCGAAAACCAGACTTCACCCACCGATGCTTTAGAGAAAGTGTTAGCTGATGTAAGTTTTCTCCTGTGGCTATTAAGTAGCTGCGAAGGCAGAAAAAAATCCTCCAAACATGCACTGCATCAAATATTGTGGAAAAAGCTCACAATGTTTTTAAGGTGTTGGCCAGACCCTTCCAGGTTTATTTTATGTTCTGTCACGAGAGATCCCAGATTTGGGGCATATGACAGAAACAGGACTGAATACTCTGAGTAGTGGGGGTGCAATATGTGGTGAGAGTTGTATAAGGAGCCTGGGTCAAGTTCATTGCGTTCTTTGGGGGAAGGTGGCTGTGCTCCTTTGGCAGGCCCTTTAGGTGTGATGCGGTGCTGCTGCAGGGACGACATATGCAGCATCAGCAGTAGATCACAAGTCCTGTGCGTCCACTTGTGGGGCAGAAGAGAGTTCACAGCGCTGGGCTACGAACGTGGCAGGTATGAGGCCAAAGAGGAAGGTGCGTGGAGCTCCAGCCAGATCTGTCACGTGATAAAGGCACAGAAACATGACAAACCTGACTGGAAGAAATCGAGGGAACCTGAATTCATGAGGTCCTTCTGGAGAGGGGCCAGGGATGTCAATGCTGCTTGGTGATATGACAAAGTCAGCATGATGGGGCTGGGCAGCGAAGACCAACCGCAATCTGCTTGACTTCGCCCAGCATGGTAAACAGATGGGAAGAAAAGGATAAAAATCAACTTCACATTCACAGACAGTTCACGCCATAAAAACCTCATTCCCCAAAGCAAAAAGGCTCAGCTTGCAGTTGCGCTCCTCCAAAGGGCGATGTATCCAGCCTCCTGGGGCTAGCAGGGAGAGCAGAGCACAGCTAAAGGCACTATCCCGAGCCTGGGAGGCCTTGCTTTCTCCCAAGTAATTTATCCTTCTGACTGGCCAGCATGTTTTCAAGGGAGACAAGCACACACACATGCACAGCTACTCAGCTCATCTGAGTGCTTGCCATCGGCCTCTGTTGAGTTGCGCTGCCCTGTACCCTCCCAGGTGCAATTCAGATAACTCAAAGCGTGCAGTCAGCAGGTCCACCAGCCTTGGGATCCTCTAACAGCCTGCTCTTCTGCCTCCAAAGCATGCATCACTCAGGATGAAACTCCCCTGCCTCTAGCAGCATCAAGATGACTTTTTTTCCCCAAGACAAATCACACAGTTATTTAGTGGTGATGCTGAGGGCTTGACTAGCACAAAACTTCAAAGCCAGTTGGGATGTGCTGTGAAATACTTCACGGCCTCTAGCTGCCAGCACAGAAGCATACCACCTCCTTAGATCCTCTGTTACATCTGCCAGTGCTCTGCAGGTTTCTCGGGTGCCCCATGGCATCTTAAATGACACCAGATGTTGTTGATGTTCAGGTCAACGAATTAAGCCCTGACTCACCTTAAGAAGTGGAGAGGACTCACATTAAGAAGCTTTCTGGAGTGAAAGTGCAACCTGTGTGATGGGAGACCAGGCACAAAGAGTCCTTGGAGAGTAGCTGCGAGCTCTTCTCTTGAGAGCTGGGACTGGAGACCTCCACAGGCACACATGTATCATCCAGCTGCTCCTTCCTGAGCGGGAAATGATCAGTAAGGCTAATCCTCTTTTCAGGCACCAGGCACAGAGTCAGTCTAGGGCATCAGAAGGAGCTGAACCTTCATCCTTCTACAGCATATTGATCTGAAGGACCTGTGAAGGCCAGGGGCCAGGACTAATTTTATTGGTGAGGCTAAGTCACATTGCTTGCTTTAATCTCCATGCTTTTGGGAGTGGATCTGGAGAGGAGATCACTTTCTCCAACAGCACAAGATACGTCGCAAGGAAGGAGTTAGAGGAGGAGACCTTTCGTTTTGGCTTAACTGGCCAGAGTGTGGAGCAGCCTAAAGGAGTTGATTTGATGTAGGCTGGGAGAAGTGCAGGAAGGAAAAGCTGAGGACAGACTGGACAGCTGCTGCTCAGGCAATACCTTATATATCACTGGGAGTTATAAGGGGTTATAGAGCTGATCTGAAGACACCAAAATCTTTACAGTGATCTCAGATGATCAGGCCTCATTCCTTCACCATCTCTTTTAGTATAGAGAGCAAATCTCTGCCACCAGGAGGTAGTAGAGATTTTTGAGTTTTTCATGCCACTTTTCATGAACTCTTATCTCCTCAAAACACCATCTGGGAAACTTCATAGGTGCAGATGCATTGAAAGAGCCAGGACTTTATTATCTGCAAGAAAGCTGCATTGTAAAACTGCCCAGTGTTGCAGTTTTCTTGCATGTGTTACACAGAGTGTTGCTGATTTTGGGTCCTGCTGTGCTTCCTGCTGATGTCAAAAGCAATTGAAAAACTGGCATAGAAGATCACTGGGCAGAGGAGATCTCTGACACTGCATCACGAGCTCAGTATTGTCCCAACAGCCATCCATCCAGGCACTTCCATGCGTCAGCATGTTCTCTTTCCAATGATACCAGCCTCCAAATCTGGGGACAGGGAGAAGTACACGAAATCTTACCAGATGCTCAAGAAATCAGTGTGGGTCCCACCACAGCTGTCTCCTGCGTCACAGCATAGAACTCCAGTTCCTCCATGCCTCCTGAACGCTGAAGACTGTTCAGAGATCAAATCCTGGTTTGAATGGGAAGGGCAGGCATTAGCAGGCAAGCGGTTCATTGGAAATACCATTTGGATTTATTCCAGAAAGCACCTTATTTTCTCTGTAAATAATGATTTCCTTTCCCTATCCCTACTGCTGCAGTCAGACTGGAATCTGAAAGTCCAGCCAGACTTTGTCCGCCCCAGTTCTCACCGTTCCCAAGAAAGATCTTCTGCTGGGCTACGTGGTCACAGCTCTACTGATAACAGCACAAGAACCTAGCTGGGGCCATTCATCATTCTCAGACCTTGCTGAAGAAGAGGGAGTTGAAAAAGTAGAGCAATGGATATAAACCATCAGCTGCTGTAAATGAGCTTAACTCTAGCCGTCAAAGAAGGAGGGTAAAGGCATGCTCAATACGTTGCAAAAACGGGTCTCATTCCATCTTACGTGATGTAGAACACAGCAGCCATGTGCTGTTTCCATTTGTGTGGAGTTTTGTAGCCTTTGCCTTTTTTTATCATTGAGCCTGAGCAGAGGTGCCTTGGATGAGCCTTAGGGAGCAAATACCTGCAACAACCAGTTGCAACTTGGACTGAGTCGCTTCCCTGTTTCCCCTGTCTTTGCAACGGGCATCAATAAATGGGCAGTGCTACTGCTAAGTAAATGTTTCCAGGAAACGTTAGAGAGAATGGGCTCAAAGGAATAACTACCTTCCTTCACTACTTGGTAACAAAAATGATGAGTGCCCTAAGGCTCCTTTTTTTGCTAGCTTTAGTTAGAATAAATGTACAGAGCTGGGGGCTCACATTTTTATAAATCTTGGAGGCAAATACTAACTACCCCTCTGTCTCCTAGTGACCGAAGTGGATCAGAGCATGGACATATTCATACAAACTGTTTTGCAGCATGGGGACTGCTTGAAGCTGGGCTGCTGTCTGGACTACAGGTGAACAGTAAGAAAAAACGTGCAGGAGCCATTTCTCGGGCACTGCCCCTGGAATGGTGTGTTCGGGCCCGGCGGTGTCTCCTCTCGCCCCCGGCCTGCTGCAGGCTCGGAGCGCGGGTGAGCTCTCAGGGCTGGGTTTAAGCTGCTCCCCTTCCAGGAGTGAAAACCACAGCCTGGTTTGGGATCGAGAAGGCGTATTTTTCTAGCTCAGCTTGTTCCGTTGTCTGCATGGACACATCTCACTTGACAGCCTCCTCCTTTTTCAAAATTTCTGTTTTTTTTCTGTTCTTTCCATTCCAGCTCATTCTCATTTCTCTTCCTTGTTCTTCAATGTTACTTTTGTTATTTTCCTGGCAGCTTTCTCCTCCATTCTTAATACGCTCTCTGTGTCTTAGTTTCAGAACGAATTCACTGTTTCTTGTTCTGCCTCCCTTCAATGAAATCAACTGGCATTAAAAGAGCTGCCTAGCTCATTGCCAAATCAAAACCTTTTAATATCTGGTGCTGCTCTGAAATATTTTGGAACTGGACTTCAAATTTTGTTCCAAGCTGGAATCTCCCCAGTTTTCAAAGAGAAGAGGAAAAGCTCTTAAAACCAAGCTGCCAGCTTCAGGCATCTTTACACTAAATGGTTTCATCTTGTCAGTGAGTCCTTTTTGACCTTGATGCCAACAGACAGACCAGTCCATCCTTCATCCCGGGTGTGCGTGAGGCAGGGTGCGCAGGGACTGGCTATGCTGCACTGACTTTCATGGGTACCACCTAAGGGGACAATTAGAGGAACTCCAAAAGTTACAGGCTTTCTTTTCCCTATCTACGGGTCCAGCTTCTTCACTTTTATGCTAGTTTCACACCAGCAGGACTTGTCTGAGAGGAGAACTGCGCCCATAACATGCAAAATAATTTTCTCCAAATGACAGGAGAGAAGCCCTAATTGCCATGCCATTTTAAAGATTCTTGCTAAGTTGCAGTCCAAGTCAAAAAGTGACACATTCTTGCTAAAAAACCCAATACTATATTAGAACAAAAGCAGTTAATTTGGGATGATTGACTTGTAATTAATTTTTCACTTAAAGAGTCACTTGGCATGAAACACTCCTCGCTGTGGCAGGTTTTTTTCTTTTTTCACTTGTTCACAGGCTCGAAGGTGAGCTTCATTCAGAAGGAAACAGGCACTGACAGACCAAAGCTGCCTGTGTTTTTTATAGCTTGCTACTGATAACAGCTTAGGTCAGAACCTCCTCAAAGAGATGAGATGGCAGGATTGGCAGTAACCTCTGTTCACGGGCACAAATCACCCCTTTCTCTTACCTTAGGTGGGCTGGGGAGATACGTGAAGGAGGATGAAGTAGTGAATAAGGACAGGGAACTGGCTTGGCAAACAGGAGAGCTGGGTTGTATTCGTCACAGCCTGTGGTTGATCTGCTTTAGGATCTCAGGCAGTCACTGCAGCTCTGAGCGTTTTTACTACCCCTCTTGCCCCGTGTCTTTCCCTAAATCCTTTGGGCCGTTTGTCCAATGTGGGGACCTACTGAGCCACCACTGTTGCATCTTCAGGGTATCTTGCAAGAGAAATAAGGAACTGAAAAGGAGGAAATGATGCTTCTTGCCTCGTGGAGAAAGAACCAGAGCCGGCGTGGTCAGAAAACAGGCAGGTAAGGAAAGGTCTGCTTTTTCAGGCTCTACTCATGTGAGGAGCCTCACTGTTTGGCGGCAGCACCATCCGGTGGGATTTGAAAGGCAGCTGTGAAACACACTCAGACTCTTGTTCCTTTCTATTTGAGGCTGTCTGGGAAAGCTGTGAGCAGCAAAAAAGACACTGGGACCGTCTGTCTGCAGAATCAGCAAGATGATCAGGAGACATTGACATTGTTCTCTCACTTGCGAGGTTATTTTTGCAAACATATGGCCTGCGGTTAAGTATGTGTTTCTGAAAAACTGTGGCCATATTCTGTGGCCATTAATGGTGTAAGTCACTTTCTTCTCTAGAGAAAGATACCTGTTTGTACAGTCTGGGGGAAATTCAACCTGTACAACAAGCTCCAGGTTAAATTGATGCTCTTTTCTGGATCAACCCTTAGATTTCATTCACAGAGTGGTGAATATACAAATCTCTGCAAATTCACTTCAGCATATTTATGCAGCTAGCGACTTTGAAGGGCCTCTTGACTTGGAAAGATGAAACAAATAAGTCCCCATGTGCCCCTCATGATGTGTCTTTTTCTTGGTACTAAATGGCAGTTCATACATCATACGCAGCTAGGCTTCCTCTGCGCTGCTTTAACCGTAAGTTGCAAAAAGCCAAATTGCAGAAATGGCAATCTGCTTGATTTTTCTTAAAAGAAAAATTGTCAGCATAGTAAGAAGTCCAAAACAACGCGAAGCTGCAATTCATTGTAAGCTTTCAAAGAGACAGAGGGTACCACTGTGCACCTATTGCATAGAGTGATGTTGGAAGGGAACCATAGGCAGGAGCAATTTCAAGAATGGCTTTACTTATATTATCATCTAGCGACGTTTAAACATGCATAGCATGTCCTTGAAAGCCTAGGGATAAAAGGAAGAGAGGAGATGAAAAATTAAGCCAGAACTAAGCTGTTTGGAAAGAATTTGAAGCTTAGTGTTGTTTCTGGGCATGTTAGTTTAACCTTCAAATGAACCAGTCATTTCTTTCCTTCTCTGCAAAGTAACGCTTTTAAGTCCCGAAATTTGACTTTGAAGCTGAGATCAATGCTGGTAATGTTCTCATAACACCAACTCCCACTGGAGGTGAAACTGGGAAGGAGGGGACTTGTGGTTTATTCAGAGACTCCACACAACACACCAGGCGAGTGATTTTTGCATCAGCTGTGCTTCCCTAACTAGGACAGAGAATTTTAATCTTGCGGCAGGGGTTCGAGCCTTACCAGCTCCTACTGACCCAGCACCTCTCAAAGCCAACTCAGCCCTCAGTCGCTTCTGTCCTGCAGTCTGTGAAGTCCTGGAGGGGTCCGGGCTGCTTGTAACACTCCACAGATCAGAAGTAAAAAAATGTCTGCTGTCAGTGGGTGTAAATTCACTGTGCAGGAGTCTGTGTTTCTGTTGGACGAATATGAGAAAAAAAAATCTATAAATTGAAAAACATTAAAAGTCACTAATCTTGTTTCATAGCTAGCCTAAAAGGGGATGAAGAAGCTGTGAAATGAGCTATGCCTTGAATTTCTGAGTTATAGGTGGTTGATTTATCGCTGATTTGTAACTGCCGTTAGGATTACCTAGCAGTGTGGCAGGAGATGAGAAATCAAGATCAAGAGAGTATTTAATCTCTTAAATGCATTTATTATATCTGCATTCCTACACATGGAAACGTTAATCTTCAAAGCACCGAACAAACACTAACCAGCGAATGACTCCCCATGCACAGCCACGGCAACGGCTATTTGTAATACATCTATTATTTGTTTGCGCTCATAAAAGCCTGTTTTGTGCCATCAGCTGATTTAGCAGAGTACGGAAAGGAGAAGGATGAGTGTGGACAGGGGAGGAAGCAAGGGATATGGAACTGCTTGCCCAGATCCCCCGCGCATCAGTTAATGGAAGTGGCTGGACGGAACAGGCGTAGGTGAAGATAAGGTATGATGGAGCCACAAAACCATGGAAGGGCTGGGAAAAACAGAGTTGATTACTAGATAGAAGTACATCTTGGAGCTAAAAAGCCTGGGTAGTGATGGTCTTTTCAGCCTAGAGCAGAGAAGCGCAACAAGGACCAGTAGTGGGGAAAGTGGAGCAATTCCAAGCCCGTTACCAAAGAGAGAATTAGCCTTTGGCATGAGTTACGGAGCCAAATGGTGAGTTTCTCCCCTCTTTTTTTCAAAGGCAGGCATGGGTTTGGAGGACGCCCCAAGGCAGCCACCCCTTCTTCTTCCCCGTGCTCTCCTGCAGTGTGGGGGCACGGGGAAACCTCTCCCCCTCGGAATCCTCTGAGGCCAAATTTGGCCCCGGTCCTCTCCCTGACACCAGTGGGCAGCCCCTGGGGGGGTCTGGTCTCCGGGTCTGGACCTGCAGGTAGCGTTTCGGGGACATCTTCCTCACCGACGCTAAGCCCCGGGTACCGCCGGCCTGCGGGGAGCTGCGGGCCGTCCCGCAAGACGGCCGCGTCCCTTGGGTGGGCACCCGCCCGGGGAGGATTCACGGGGCTTGGCAGGAACCGGGTGACACCAGGGTTTATCCACACAGACCACAGCCGCTCTGAGGAGAGATCCCCCCCCCCCG
>Ga0065711_1039943_pt1 | contig 17364 bp, 6 predicted proteins | sample Hoacrofraction12_FD_59098 | JGI IMG/M metagenome (GOLD analysis project Ga0065711, IMG submission 59098) | Hoatzin crop microbial communities from Cojedes, Venezuela - Epithelial fraction 12 v2 (version 2) | ecosystem: Host-associated > Birds > Digestive system > Esophagus > Crop | place... | reverse complement strand
TCTGGGCTGCCAGCGCACATTGCCGGCTCATGTCCAGCCTTTCGTCTATCAGTACCCCCAAGTCCCTCTCGGCAGGGCTGCTCTCGATCCTTTCATCCCCCAGCCTGTTTGTACGTGGTGCTGGGCAGGAACTTCATGGGACTGAAACCCATTAATACAGAATTCACTCGCAAAAAACAGCGACAGAATTATCCTACTATCATAAACTCACATCTTTTGGGGCTTAGAAGTCACTGTACGCAAATGAAAAGAACAAACTGAAACAATGCAGTGTTAATTGGCAGGGCTTTTTCAGGACGAATAAATGTTCTTTCATACAAATCCAAACAGTGCCAGGCACAGCAGAGGCTGATCCCTATTTAGGATCTAAAAGCAGTATAGGAAAACTGCACAGTCTGAGGCTGCCTCATCACATTCCTTCGAAGGTGGAATAGAGGTGGCAGAGTTAAATCCCTCAGAATACCGGTGCTCCAGCGAGAACAAGCACTGCCCAGTCTCGAATGACATGAAGAAACGCTGATATAAAACAGTGAAGCATACCTTTATCCATCCCTCCTCTAAAGCCAGTGACTGATTTGAGTAAAGCTCAGTCGTACCTAGAGCTTTTCCAAATCGGTAATGTGCGTAAGAGCTGTCAGGCAGCTGTGGAATGGATCCAAGACAAATGCAGGACACGCTGGACGGGCTGCACGTGCCGCGCAAGGGGCAGTGCTCAGGGCTGCCTGTCTGCTGCCGCTCCCTGGAGGTGTTAGGGGAAGGTGGGTGGCCAGACAGGGCACCTCGGAGGAGATGGGACCGAGCTGTCATACGGCTGGTGACCCCAGATATAAAGCTTTTGACCTGTGCCAGCGGTACTGGACATCTAGAAGTCACAAACCAAACTATAAATGTATCAGAATACGCCTAGAGGGAGCCTCTCAGCAGAAAGGAGGTGTCGGGGGGGGACGTGTTCAGAATAATTTGGAATAGCCCGCGATGTACTAGAGTGCCTGCAGACAGTGACATGAAACAGATCTCAACGCTTCTTGCTGTTTTGAGGCTAGAACGGTTCCTTTTTAAACACAGTTTTTCTGAGGTTATAAATGTTAAAACATGATCAAAGTAACAGTTTGCTCATTAATAATGTGCTCTAGAACTGAGCAGTGATTCCTAATTGCGAAATGGGTAGTACTCAGCCTGGCTTTCTGATTGGCTTTAGGGAGCTTGAATGCACGGCCTTATTTCACTGCAAAGCCCTGGCAGACTTTGCACATTAAAATTCTAAACTGTCTAAGTAGGTGTGAAACTAATTTTGTGTTTATTTTTTAAAAACCACCTATGATCATTTAGGGCCATCCACTTCACTTTGGGAGGCCCTCACCTAGCTGCAGGTGGGCCCTAGGAGACAATAAAGCCCACCTCAGAGAGGATAATTACTTGGATATCATAACCTGAATATTTATAGCTTCTGGAATCGTTGTAGCTACTTATCCATGTTTCCAGCCACAACTTTTCTTAATAAGAAGGGCTTTGAAAAACTTGCTAAATCTGGACATAAAAGGAAACAGAAGTTTTCCTACTGCAGTGGAATTTTTTAAAAGTCACATAGTAACTTTATTGATGAAACAAGGAAGAAAGCACTTTTCCACCAGACTTTGCAGAGCTTATGTACAAAACACAAGATTTTTTCATGAATGTGTAGGCAAAGCAAAGTCACGACAAGGTTTCCTGCAGAGTGAGGACGCTTATGTTGCAGTGGGTTATCTTACTCCTTTGCTTGTGGTGTTTTAATATGTTTATGAGAGACAAACCTTGGGGGAGGGGAAGAAAAACTTTCAAAGAGAGAATTCAGAGACTTTTTGGCATTTTGAAGTTTTATTTAACATGTGAAAATGCGTGCTACATCCTATTTACACAAATGCAAAAATATTTGCAAATCCCCTTGTGCATGTATAATTCATATCTTGACTGACTCCGCTGTGCAGTCCACTTAGTCACTGACGGAGACAAGCTCCAAGTCACCAAAACTGGTCAGTGAAGTCCAGAGAGCACTGAAATCATGCTGGTTGACTGGGGTTCACCCTCTGATTCAGACACCAAATTTTGGGTATCTGAATAAAAGTGTCTGCATGTAAACTTGAGAGCTAAGCTTCTCCTTGTGTCAGCGGAGAAGTGGAGAGCTAGGGCAGGATTCAATTACCTAAGCATCAGTGTCTGGTGTCACACGAGGTGCCCAAGTGTCTCCCACCAGGTTCCTTCTGGTGCCTCAGAGAGATTCAGGTCACCTGTGGGTGGGTCCTACACCTATCTGTCAGCCCCATGTGGGTCATCTGGACATCCCAGGCTATCTCAAGTGGCATGGAGGTGTTAGGCAGCAGAACTGCACTCTGAGTGTTTGAATCCAGAGCTGCATCCTAGCCTCTCTGGTTTTGTATCAGTACACTGCAGTATGCACAGAACGTGAGATCTTTGCTTCTGCTATTGTGTACTCTTCTCTGTACTATTTCTCAGTGCTGCTATTCCATGATTTTTGAGAGTTCACACCCCTGCCTTTGCTGTCTTTCCCACCACCTATGTAATGGTTGCATGTAAGTCTGCGAGGACAGAAATCTAGTAACAGTGACTCAAGTAGCTAAACTGAGAGAGCATATTAACAGTTAGCATGTAGTTAGATTAATGAGGAAGCATAAACACGCACATACACATGACACATCTACTGTATTGAAGGAGGCATGGCTGAGAACTAATTTTGTTTTTAATATTTACTTATGCCTCACGTTCCAAGGATCTGAAGATGAAGGGACAGCCAGGATGTGGGTGCTAAGCAGTTGTGTGTCTCGTCTCGGCATGCATGACAATAGAACTACAGGTGAGAGTGCAGATAAAAATCAGTGCCACTAACTAAATTTTCAGACACAGAACCAGATTTTCAAAGATCCCCCAGCCAATAACTTCACTGTCCTCTGCAGGGATGGTGGGATGAAAAGTGCTTGTGCAAATGTGGCCCTTCTTTCTCAGAGGTACAAAAAGATCCTGCCACCACTAAATGGGGTGATGTTAGCTGCTAATGAGGTTTCAGACTCAGGGTTAGCAGGTTATAAATCATCTGGGGATGCTGTAACGCCTTATTGCGAATGATGGGAACTAGGAAGTGTTGCAGTTCTGTGCAAATGTTACCACTGCATATGCTTAATACGCTGCTATGTATGTTAGTGTTTATATTACTATGTGTGCTTGTGTTGTTACTGTGTTTACAAGTGTAGGGGCTAAAAGCTAAAGTATCATTTTATGAATCTGTGTTGTCCCTCTAAATCAGGAGTAATGACTGTAAATGCAGAAAAAGAGTGAGCCAGCAGTAACATTCTCTGTCCTGTGAGTAAACAATTGCTCTGGAGAGGGTCTGCCACCAGTTTGACAGCTTTTGCCATAAGATATTAAAACCCAAGAAACTGCTCTTTGCAACCATGAAGACTTCTCTCCTTTGAGGCACATCCTGCAAACAGCAGACTGTAAGCCAGATCCCGCTGCCTTTGTATCCAGAAGGAGGAGGCTTTGGCTCTTTAATTAAGCAGTCCGAGTCCTTTTTTTTCTGCAGTGTTGGAAAAATAAAATAAAAAGACTAATTGATTATAACAACAAGCTGAACACCAGATGTTTTATGAATATATGGCTTCCCCAGCCCACACCCATGTGCATGTAAGAGAAAAAGAAAAACAAAGGACTGTTTATAATTGTCAGAATATTAAAACCTTTGCTTATTCAATGTTCTTTCTTCGCTGGGCTGTTCACTTAGCCAAAAAATTGATTTATGACATGGACCATTCATTGCTTGAGTTTTGCTTTCCAAACTTGGTAGAAGTATTTCATGGCTGTAGTCAGATGTCTTTCTTTATGTAAATTTTGATAATTTGGAGGCTATCTTTAAACCAGTTCCTGAAACCGCAGGCTGTAATAACTCACTTGGTTTCATGCGCTCTGCTCAGTCCCATGAAGACAAATCGCTGGCTTCGGTGTCCTTTGCCAAAAGCGAGGAACATTCCCTTCTGCTCTTACATAACACCGAGACACTTGAGCGGGAGAGACGGGAACCAAGGCTTGATGACTAGCCGGTATTCGGCAGCTTTGGGGCTTTCTTCTGTGCTTTAGAGGATCTGTTATGGAAATCCAAATGCTGTTCTCCTACTACAAATTTGTGAATGCAGCTATTCCTAAGTGCATCAGCCTTTCCCTGAAAGAAAGGCCATGGACCAAATCTTTCCTGCTGTACCCATATAAACACTTCTGTTTGCTTTTAAAGGATTTTTTGTTTCAGCAATGCAAGAGATGATCCAAGACCATATTAAAAAAAATAAGTTCATCATACTATTTTATAGTTTCTATAAAAAACTGAGGTTATTTTTCCAGAGTTGCCAAAGAGCAAAATCCTTCTTAGGATCCATTACTACCTTTAACTCCTTGGATGACGAGGTATGTGAAAGCGATTTTTTAATGGCATTGCTGGTTTCATGGGTTTATTTTTTCACATCATTTGATAGTGTTCCAAAATACACTTCAGACTTCACAGGTTGATTTGCGCCTGGTATAGCCACACTTTAAAGACAGACAGTAAAACTAGAAAGTATGCATTAGGGGGAAACAATAGCCTCCCTGCGCAAGGCCACAGTTAACTGGAATTAGGATCTTGAACTGCCTGAATCCATGCTTTGCACACGCTACACTTTGATGTAACTGAAATGAGAAATGATGCAACTGCCGAGTTTAAAGCACAAGATGGCTAAAAAAGAGTCACATAAAATCCTTTGCTTTTTTTCTTTGAACTGTTCTTCTGCAGTTTTTATAATCTGTATATTTAAATTGAGATAACTCCCTTAGTATTTTCCCTAACTTAAATATATACACATATGTGGATGAGTTTAGCTTAGTTTCTGAGAGGAACGAGGCTTAGGCTATCACATGGTGAAGAGTATGTCCATATGTCTTGCTTATTCCTCCTCCATAATAACTTTGGAACTAGTTGCTATGTGACAAACAAAACTAACAAGCAGGAGGTCCCAGAAACCCTAACTTCCTACACATTTTGTGGAAACTGATAGCTGCAGAGACAAGAGAGACCCACATAAGGGCTGCTACTGAGGGAAAAGCATAGTAATATAATTGAGCTTTGTATTGTTTGAAGGGATTGCAAGTAACCAACACTGCTGGCCACAGAACAGCACACACTGCTGCTTTCCTGACCGCAGAGCCAGGGAACACAGGAGGCATCTCAGGGGACTGTGGAGGGACTGGTGGAGTGGGACCACATGGGGAAAAAAAGCTAGTTCGTACCACTGCTGACTGAACAATTTATCTGTACATCCGTGCGTATGTAGTGCAATTAAAAAGCTGAATAGGCTTTATATGTACTACTGATGGCAGTGACAGCTGATCTCTCCTGGTATCAACCTGCGAATGGCCAGCTGAGGATCTTGGGGTTTTCTTAAGCAGAATTTAACAAAAGAAGGAGAAAAGAGTAAAAGAGAGGATTCAGATCATAGGCTAGCAATTTCTGGGACTTAAGTATTTTGTTAGTTTACTAGAGTTCCCAGACTAGACTCCAAGTCTTCACCCTAATGGACAAATCAGCAGTTTTTTTCTGGTGCAGATGTGGAGACGAGATTCTGTCAGCACACTTGTTCTCAGAAAGACCATCAAAATCCTCTTCAATCTATAAGCAGAAATGTTTGATAATACATAAATGTTTATCACTTTTCTAATTAAAATAGAAGCACCAGGATTGCCTTTTACAAACAAAATTTTAGAATGCCTGATATTAAAATGTTAAAAAAGTACACCAGGTTATGCTGTAGCCTAGACAAAGTGCAGTGTATTTTTAGCTCTTTTACTAACAGTTTTGATTTCTTGTTGAAATTTTGTTTCCATTCAAGAAAGTTTCACTAGAAAACTACCAAAACCAAACTTTGCATATTGAATTTTAGCGTAAGGTTTGTAAGAATACTGGTTGTCCCTAGTAAGAAGTGGAAATTATTCTCCTCAGTTTTTTCTTCTGTATTTTTTCTCCTAACATGCAGTCGTAGATTGAAAAAAAACGTTATGAACTAAGGTGTGGATTAATTTTGAGCATCTGATGGCAGTGCACATGGTCTTTCTTAAAAGCTCTATATTATACAAATCTGTATATATTTATAGTGCTCTGTAATATTGTCACTGAAAAATGAAATACGAAGATTACAGCAGCTGACATATGCTAGCTGGTTAGCACAGGCCCAACTTTTCAGTATCACCTCTGCCAGAAGTTACCATCTCCTCTGTTCTTGTTTAAGTGTTCATTTGACTGTGCTCCAACCCAAATCTTTGCAAGTATCTTGCTTTAAAAATATATATATGTATAATTTTTGGTGGTGGGGACAGCAATAAGAAAATGCCTTAGGCTGGGATCATAGTTTCCCTGTAGGATCTCTATACGTTCTTTGAAGAAAGTGGGGTACCTGCAAAACAGAGTTAAACATTTTGATGGGTTAACTCACTCATTCTCTGGCCAGGAAAGGCTTGTTAGCAGCTATATCTGTACCATTGGCACCTCCGTGGGTCTGCACAGTCCCTGAGCTGGGAGTGCAGAGCCGCTACGACCAGCCCCAGCACACGCGACAACGCTTCCCCAGGCAGCTTCAGAAACCAGGCAGGAGGCTCAGCAGGTTCCTCCCCTGGGCACATCCCACCCACAGGTAACACTGATAAGATGGGCCCCCATCTTATCCATGACTTGCCACTGAGGAGGAGAGAGTGTGTTTGGTTGAAGGGTTAGGGCTACGTCTTGGGAGATTTAGGAGCCGAGCTAATTTCAGGTGTTCAGGTTCTTTGGACTTCAGTGGGAGCTGCTCGTGAAGCTGTTTCTAAAATCTCTGCAAAATCACTACCTGAATATTCTCTTTGCTCAAAAACCTCAAAACTATTCAGGTACCAAGCACTCAGTACTTATAGGAGTCTGTGCCTCACTTTCCCCTGTGTAAAGAAACATCATGTAATTCTGCCGTGCTTTGTGGGAGCTAAGGTGTGATTGCAGTGGAGCCCCCATGGCTGTAGGGAGCGGGTACTCTCTACGTGCCTTACAGCCTGCGTTTTCTGCTTGCATGCTTCAATCTCAGATCAGAAAATCTCCTTTACAAAGGGTTATATTTCCAGATTTTACACCTGATTTCATCTGAACCTACACTGCAAGATACCAAAATTCCAAAAGATTTCCATTTGTCTATGTAAAATGCTGCTCTCAGTAACTAAATGTGGATTTAGAGAGCCTACATTTATAGCAACATCTCAAAAACTGGAACTGCTGAATTGACCATGATCTAAAAATACTCTATGTAGCATTTCAGCTAGCTGTATCAAGACTGAGCAGTGGACAATGTAACTTTGAACAGCTGAGATTTTTTTTAAAAAAGTGAAGAATGGAAAATACATGAAATATCAGACAGTTTGGCAGTTAAAGCAGACAGAAGACAGAAAAAGGAATTGTGATATAATAAATATATGAGGGGAGGAAATAATTCTTTCTCTACTTTTTCCACACACAGGAACACTTAAACACAAATTTCTTTTTTTAAGTGCACCTATGTCAAATGCATGAGGAACCTGATAATGACATTAATACTAACAAAGGAGGAAATTTGATAGCATAAAATATGCACAGTGTGATCTCAGATTTATTTTACACAAACCAGATAGTATCCACCAAAGATAATCCCTGTCACAGAACAGAGACTGTTTCTCATTCAAATATAGAACTCTCCTATATATAGCCCACATTATTATAAACTTTATTCCTCAGAGATTAAATTATTTCTTTTCTTTTGAGGTACAGTAGTGTAGTCCAAAGCCAAAGGCACGTTTCAAAGTGGATCACTGTCCTTAAGATGCATTTCACTATTCTCATTTTCTAACTTAGTAGGATAACAAGACAACTGTTTTGATTCCATTCATTAAAGGAAAAGAAGACAGCAAAATAGCAAAACAGCTGGAGAACAACCTCTTTGGGAGGGTGTCCACGATGCTTTGGTTTTGAGAGCCACACAGCGCAGAGCGGCCGCATCCTCTTGCGTTCAGAAGCACAGCGCGTGGAGGTGCCCACCTTTCGTGCAACAGCCCAGCGCTCAATGCAACTGAGTCCAATTGCACAAGCAACGCCTGAATGGAGGAAATCTCTATCACTCCTGTGGAAGCTGGGCTACCATTCAGTCAAAGTGGGAAAAAATCCCTCAGAGAGGAATTAGAATAATTTACTCCCCTTTAGATCCAAGTTCTAGAGACAAATGCGTTGGCTGGTGGTGAAGGAGGGGACACATGCGTTCGGATCACTTTGCATCTAGCTCATCAGATCTGGGATCTGGCTTAGGACTTTCCACTAGGGAACAGAACCCTCCTGACTAAACAACAGGCTTCTTGAGAGAGGTCTAATTTTTCTGTCCTGCTGAAAAAGGTGCACTTAAATAAATGTGGATTGGGTGAAGAAAAAGACTGCAGGTTTATAGTGCAGACAGTTGGGAAAGAAAGGCCATTCTTTGATTCTAGTCCTGGTGGCTCTCATTTGTCATGCAAAGCGGAACAGCTTTCCACAGAAAAGCTCACATGTTAGCTAGACTGCTCATGTGCTCTGGAACATCGAAGGACACATTTTAAGCTCACATACAGAATGAGGCAAAGGAAAGATTTGAACAATGGCTTCCTATATTGGATAATATTACCCTAACCAGTAACACATATGCCTCCTCTGATTTGTGAATTGTTCCAAATCTCCTTCATAAATGTAGCCCCTCTTTATCAGTTTGTTTCAGAAAGACTTAGATGAGCCAATTTGTAATTTTTGAATGTTTCTCTTATTTTTTGTGCCAACCTGAATTTGCCAAATCTGATTCATGTTGAAGAATCTCTTCCAGTTGAAATTGCTTTCTTTTCCCAGAAAATAAATTATTTATTGAAGATAATTCACTTGGCCACCCTACGGTACAGCATTCCTGGCTATGTTATAGGAGAGCATCATGTCCTCCTCAGTGCCTGGGCTCCTTGTTCAGTGCATTTTCTGAGGCAAGCTTGGCAGGTTAATTCCTTGTTAGCCTAAGAGAGTGATCAGAGGGCCAAACACAGTGGAATATTAATTTTCCATCTGCATAAGCCCCTGAAGTGAGAGGTGTGAGCAAGCTGGAATTTTCTAACCCTGCAGGGCAGAAGTGTGAGGAAGAGATTAAGCCAGGCAGCAGCATAAGCTGCCAAGCATTCAGACAGCAGCAAGAGAGAAATCTCTGGCTGCTAGTGATAATCCTCCCAGAGCTACAATTTGCTGATGGCACTGCCAATCATTCTTGCTTTTTTTAGTATAGTGCTTCCCCATATTTATGTATTTATCTATCTATTTATTTATTTCCAGTGGGACTGAAATCTTTAGAAACTACTTTTGAGGCTATGGAGGGATTTTCCTGGTGAAGCACTGCAGTGTCAAGCCCTATACAAGTGCCATGGCCCATTTTTTTCAAGGATGGGAAATGTGGGAAATTTCACATATCAACAGAATGAATGAGTGAGAAAAATGGTGTAATAAGTGTCTTTGTAGAGGTTTTTTTCCTCCTGCATTTTAGAGCAATGTAGAACATCCGGAACCACTGAGGTTCCCACAATTTTGCTTAAAACAAAACAAGAGCCCCTGTTTCTTTTCAGCTTGAAACCAGCTGATCCTCATCTAAACCTGGAAGACTGACATACTCTTTGTTCTCCACTTCAATCAATTAAGTGTACGTGCACAGCTTTTTTGAATCTGCTTACTGCTTACTACTTATTTGTGACACCAGAAAGATGTTCCAAACTGGTGGTCACTGCATTCTTTTACTTAAATCAAAACATTTTGTGGAAATCTAAATTTAACCATCTTTTCTTTCCCCAAGACTGATAATAAGCAGACTCATAAACTAAAGAAGTACAGTATCTCTTTCCAATACAGTGTAAATACAAAACCGCATCATATATTTAGGCTAGCTGATGGAGGCCAAATTCAGTCCTCTGCCGCATTCTTTGGGATCATATTGAATTCAATGAGAACCACCTGCACACAGAATTTGACCCCAGAATGAAAGCCTGGCCACAGATTTGATTTGAATTTCTTGACTTAGAAGTGAGTTAGAGTGTTTTTTCTTTTTTGGCAGTATTTTTGTGGTAGTTGTAATAGTATATAATAAAGATAGGACATTTCGCTATGGAGTATGCAAGAAAATGTTTAGAAATACTTTTGGAAAATAGTGATGACCTGCTGTGCTCTACCATCTTTTAAAATGTGCCACTTTCCTATGCTATACTGGAGCAATCATGTTTGAGATAGCAGGGCTTTTTGGTGCCAGATGACTCACAAATTCACCTGGGCAGCAGTTTACAAATCAGTTGAGTCTCATTAAGGTCTGGTTTGGTTTAAGCAAACCTGTGCACCCACCACACACTGTGGCTAACTTGTTTCTAACGTCTTATTAAATGACAAAACGTGGGTTAAGGAATTTGTCTTCTGCTTTGTTTACAAACAAGAAGTTAAAAATTATGACCATCCTTTCATAATAATAGTCTCAAAAAAAGAAAAAGATAATATATCTCACTAACTTAAGCCTAAGGTACTTCTATGAGCTCTACTGCAGCTAAAAGGATGACTGGAAAATTTAGTTTAGCGTTTCTTGACATTTCCTAAATTAATTTCCTCAATTAATTATGGTAAGAATAAAAAATAAGCATTCTGTTACTTAATGTACACCTGACTAAGTGCCTGTCAATGAAGCAACATGACTTCTGAGGTCAGAATATCTCCGATTCATGTTCCTTCTAGAAAAAAGTCCAGTGGTGGCAGCAACGCCTAGTTGTTAGAAGCTGAAAGAAGTACCCTTGAAATATTTCAAATACTCTCATGTACTTGAGAGTGAAACACTTATTTAATAAAAGTGTAATCTTGAAAAATGGAAAGTGAGAGTGATTAAAACTTGTACAGTAATCTTTTGAAATATAGTTTCTCTCTCCTTCTCTTTCTTTGTCCCCTTTGTAACCAGAAAAAAAACATGAGTGAATTGTACAGGCAGCTTAAAGATGTGTACTTAAAATTGAGTGACTGGATGCCAATGGTATTTTCAAGGACATGGCAGACATTGACTTAAACCAAGGACTGAAACCACTAGAACATGTTCTTAGGCACATTCTCACTCTCCTTCTTCTCTTCTGCTCCTTCAGTTCCTCCTCTTCTCTAAAAAAGTGTTTGATTAAATAGAAGAGCTCTCTTGCTTTTTGAACAGTTACCCATTTAGGGCCAGATCAGATACCTTTTCTTAGAATGAGTAGTACCCTCCTCCACAAGAGTCCTTAAGATTGCAATAGGACTAATGGCAGTGTGCGGTGTTCCTTCAAAGTAACAGTATTCTGGGCACTGAGACACATACCTGCTATAAGGTCACCTATACAAGATGTTTCCATTATGTATTGCAAGTGTACAATTATCAAAGGTAGTTAAGATATCAAAAGCAGTGTCACAGCAATAAAAATGTGATAGCATGAGCTGAGCAAGCTTTCCCAGGATCCTGAACACAGGTGTCAACAATAAAACTAGGTAGAAGCATGTGCGCCAGAGTGGTACCAGTACCAAACAGAGCTTGCTTTGGTACGTGCCAGAAGCGGTGAAAGTCATCTAGTCCAAGCTTCAGTATGGTTTAGCCATGTACACCCATTTTATCCATGCAGACATTGGACTAGAAGCTGCAGTGTGGACTGACTTCTGGTATGTGGCTTGGCTACATCTGAGGCAACTTGCTCCAGAGTGAAGGTCACAGGCTCCCAAAGCATTACTTTTGCTTGCATTATGAATTAAAGGGTAGTTTTGCATCTCCAGATTTGTAGCGATCCTGTGGTCTGATACAGAAGGTACTGGAGCAAGTTTTGAGCAACAGCATGACAGCGCCCAGAGGGCATCCACCCTCTGCGGAACTTGGTTGCCTGGGCTCAGGGCCAGCGTAGAGATGATTTAGGTGTCCAGTCATGACACACCTCAGAGGGGCGACTTTTCATTTGTCTGGGAGCTGCTTTTAAGCTCTGACTCTCACCCATGGTCTCTGCCTGACCTGTGCTGGAGATGTGCCTGTGCCTTTTGTTGTATCTCCCTGATTTGGACCTAGATCCTGACCCAATGACTTAACTTTGTTGCTTGGCTTTACACCTGTTTCACTGCTATGGATTTGCAGTGATTAATAGGCTCTCAGCTGATGCTGATTGCCATCCTGGGACCTGCCCTGCATGGGTGCTGTGGGGCTGGGTCCATTGTCAGGCAGGCTGCTATCTTGACTGTGTTGCTGTGACCCGTGGCTCCCAGGCTGCCTTTCTTCTCGGTGCAGCCTGTTCTCGCTGCTCCCTGGCCCACAGCATGGGGTTCATCACACCCAGCTGTGGGCTTCAGCAGTACTGACATCATGTCTGCTCTACCAGTTTGTATTTCCTTCTCAAAAAAAAAGCAAAAAGCAGATGCTTCTGTTTCATCTGACCTATCTTATATAGTAATTTTAGATGAAAGAAGTTCTACCTTGGAAGGGCCTGATATTCTACGTGAATAAAAAATAGGTCAAGAAAAACTCCATCAAACATAAGCACACACTTTGTAGCTTTTGAAATTTGAACAGATGAGTCCCAGCTGTGGTGTCCATACCTCTCTCTGACCAACTATTGGTCAAATCCTTTGTTTCCTACATTCTGCTCCAAATGTTTAGGTTACTATACATTCTTCACTGAGGTAAAAGTTGTCTCTTATTGTCTGGCTCTGTAGACCACAACACAACATAATACCCCACAACCTGGGTATTTGGATGCTACTGTAATACAAAGAATATTAATTTCAGTGTTACATCAAATAAAAATACACTAGCTATCTGTGGCTAAAATTATACTGAGGTCAAACCCTAATCTCAATTGAGCAATACAGCTTAGTAAAAATTTCACCTAACACTTCTCCCCCCATTTGAGCTATAGAAGAACTTTGTACATTCTTGTCAAATGCGTCAAATCTCTTTCCAGGGGGTTTGGGGTGATAGGGAAGAGTTTGGTTAGTGACTCAAAGAATTTGTGACTCAATCATTTCTAGCAACAGTTATTAGCATCCTTTTTAATTCCTACAAACTGTATATTGAGTTTCCATAGCCTCCTTTGAGTCCAGATAAGCCAACTCCTCTCTTAAGAGAAGATGGTATGAGCATAACCATCACTGTGTCATCTCTGAGTGACAATGGTCTCGGCTGTGGACAGTCTAATTTCTAAATCTGGAGGTGGTATTGTTTATCCACATTTGGTCAATACATCATGTTTTTGTTTATTGCATTTGGTGACGTCACGGTTGCCTGCTTGAGATATTAATTGAAAGAGTAGTTCAGAGTTTTTAAAAGTAGATTTGAAAGGTTAGTTCATAGCAAGAACCAACCTGATTTTGGAAATCTCTGAAAGCGTAACAGCTCCCATATATTTGAGCTATGGGCAGCTTCTTTTCCTTGACCATCATTACCTATCGATCTGTGTTTGATGTTAAGCCCTTGTCCTGGGAGTTCATAGATTTCTGTTCCAAACAGTCTTTTCTTTATTTTCATTCTTCTGGAATGTGATTATGGATCCTAAAAGCCCCGTGTGGCTACAAATGTGTCCAAAACTCAGCAACTGGGGTCCTACGATGTGTTTCTTTACTTGCTAGTCATATTCATCATGCAGGTAGAATTTTGCATTTTGAAAGGTCTGTTCATGAATTAATGAGTTAATCTATATTAGCAGATAAAATAATTGGCAAAATTGCCTGCCTCTTGTTAGCCTGAGGGTTGGGAGCACATGAATGCTCTCAAATCTGCATCTCCCACATGGCATCCCATTGCTGTGCCCACTTGAGTCAAAGGATAAGAAGCAAGTACTCCTTTGAAGTACTACCTTAAACAAGAGATAAGGAATAGTAAACTTAACTGAAGCCTAACTGATGGCAAACAATTCTGTCTTCTCATGCACAATAAACAATTGCCGAAACTGTCTTTCAACCTGTGTAATGTACTCATGACAGCAATCAGCCAAGCCCAGTCTCTTTTTTGCTCTTCCCATGTTATTCTTTTTCTTCAGCAGATCTTCCCTATAAAGCTGAGTGATAAGACTTTGCAACTGCATCCATGTTTCAGAAGAAACAGCACACAAGGTAATGACAGGTTTTGTCACCATAGCAGTGGCTGTAAACAGTTCCCAAGCTTCCTGTTCCTGAGTGATACTGCAATGGCTTCCTGCAATTACACAATATATTGTCATGCAGATCAGCTACGGGTCACTGCACGGAGACAGCAAACTTCAGAGATTTCTGTAGAACCTGTCAGGTTGGCCGATCTAACGTGATGCTGAGATCCCCTCTAACACTCCTCTATAATCCACATGGCTTATGGCAGGGTCTCTCTGAGAAGATGGTGTAAAACAAGTTGTACTTTTCCCCTGAGAAAATGCCCCGAATGTCTCTTTTAAGAATGGGCATTCAGAGTCTAAAATTCCTTGAGGGAAGACCAGAACAGTAGGCTTGCAGGAAAGCAAGCTGAAGGAAACTGTAGCGACATAGAAGTGTCTCTGCTGGGAAGAGAGGAGAGTTTGACATCTTTATGGGCTTGGTCTGTCTTCCTCTGAAAAAGGAACATAACAATCATGCATGTATAGCTACTGTTCTGGGAATGAAAGAAGAAAGACAGTGAATGTGTGGCTTATTTGTGAAGGTGCCAAGGACAAATTTGGGAAGAGATGTTCCTCCTTATGCTCAGGAGTTGTCTTTTAACAGTGTTTTGTTATGCAACTGAAGTCAGGGGAAACAGCCAATAAACTGAAGCGCTGAGGAGGAGATATCAGAAACAATCTGTAAAGTGAAATTTAGAAAGGGTAAGCTGGGAAAAGGGTCAGGGCTAACATAAGCAAGGAAGGAACCAGTCACAGTCTGTCTGTCTGCAATTTAGAACACTTCACACATCCAAAGTAAAGGACAATGTATTTCAAGCACAAACCACATGCTGATACTATAATATGTCGTGTATACTCAGAAGAACAAATACAGATTGCATTTAATATGGAAAAAGCCATGATTTGGAGAATTTATAATGAAACTAAGGTGAAGAATGCAGTTGAGGCTTAGGAACAGACATGTCATGAACTCAGTCAGAAAGCACAGTGATGTGATATGGTAAGATTTGACAGTGGTGTTGGGATCTAGAAAAGCTGCTTGCCCTCACCTCCTGCCCCTCACTGTGGTGAGTTTGTGTATATATATGATCAATTAAATTGTGTAGCAAATGTGAGTGATTCCACAGGACATTAGCCATCTTTCAAGATGCTCTTTTCAGAGCAACTCAAAAATGTTTTCTCTTTTTTAATGGGATAGTCTCTGAGAAAAGTTTACACTTTCCCTACCATTGCAATAAACAAACTGATTGTCTATGACAATATCAGCAATTATCTCTATTAATCTTTTTCCCTGCTTTTCAGGGATACTATGAGTTACAGGTTTGATATCATTCTGAATGTCTAAAAAATTACTAGAAAGACAGCAGAAAACTGGACAGGTCTGGGAATGCTTTTGTTTCTCCTCCAGCTCGTTTCACTTAAATCTCTTGCTGAAGGCAGTTCTGGTCCAGGCATCCTGGAAAGCCCACTGGTCCCTGGTTTGTGGTGTTACTATGGCAGAAGAAGGAAGCATATACTTATATTCCTGCCTTGTTTTAGGCACTCAGTAAAGGCATTGATCTGAAAATCCCTTTTTTTACCCTTTTTCTCAGTTAAGTGAGCAAACCTACATAAATTCTTTTAAAAAAATGATCTCTGCTCTCGCTCACCAGATGTCTGTCCCTCCTTTCTGTGTCCCCACTGCTGCAATTATCTTCTTTAAGCCATATGGGGAGGAGCACAGGCCAGACATTCACTGAATTGACTCATTTATTAATCATCCATTATCTTTTGTGAGAATGAGCAAATTTACTGGCTTGTGTCTGAACAAGAGTTTTCTGAGCAGATTCTACAAGTCAGCACTTTCTAAGGATGAAAAGAGCCTGAAGATGAGAAAAATGCTGTCTTCCTCCATTAATAGTGCTTCCCCCATAATCTGCTGCTTAGTCTGAGTAGCCAGAGTCGCCAAGATGTGGCTTGTGCCTTGGCACAAGCTTTGTGCATACAGAACATCTTAACTTCTGTCATGGTAGAGGACTGTGTTCTAACAAGCTGGTTGAAGCTTATGCTTCAGCATGTCATGGTATGTTTATTTAAAGGCTTAACTGCTTGCCATGGTTTCACTTGATGTTACTGTTAATAGGAAGTGTTTTGTTTTGACTCTCTTTCCTTCCTTACTTAGGGTCCTTTTGCATCATGGCCATCCCCAGACATCTAAATGCATTTTGCTTCGGTCTTTTTGCACATATTCTGCAGTCACTTTCTCGTGATGAGGTAGGTAGCACAGGGATCACAGCAGCTAAAATCAAGGCCAAAATGATCACAGCCTGGCTCAGAGTAGCACTGGCCAGATTTGAAATCTTCTGTTTGGAAGAATTGTTCATGTATAAAAACATCCTTTAAGCCTCAGTACTCTCTCTCTCCCCCACAGGAGACAAATTCTGGTGGAAAATCTTTTTGGGAAATGTTACAGAGAATTCAGGTCTCACCTTTTATTTCAATTACAATAATGTGATATATGACTATCTTAAAATGAAACATTTTACAGAAAATTTAAATTAAATGCCTACATTCCTGGGAAAAAAAAAACCAAAACAAAAACAAACATCCAAACCCTTTATATTTCACTGGAATTAAATTTTAGAGTGGAATAATATGCCTGACCCAGAATCTGTTAAAGTGAATGGCATGACTCCTCTTGACCCTAGTGGCTTCTGGGTCAGGGACTGCGTGACTTAGTTTACCTCAAAAAAGGTCCATTTAGTAGGTAGTTGATTGGTGTAACTAAATTCTGAAAACAAGTACAGTAGCTGCAGTGGGTTGATGAATATAGATAAACTGCTGTTCTCTAAACAGTCAAATAGCTAAATATCACTTAAGTGTCTTGGCTTAAATTACCTTGGAACAAGTTACTGTGAAAGGGAAATGAAAGCATATAAATGAGTCCGAGACACTTGTATTCATTTGCAGAGAAGTGAGGGAAACAATTAAGATAAACCAGAAAATGGCAGGCGTGTTGAGCCATATGGCCCTTTCCTGTTTCTAACACTTCTTTTGTTTAACTTTTCCAAAGCAATTTTGTCACTATTATTACTGTGGTTGTTTCAGTTTTAAACATGTTTTCCTAGCATTCAATCTTTTCCCCAGCTGCCCCTCTCCTACAAAAAAAAAAAAAAAAAA
>Ga0065711_1039942_pt1 | contig 17364 bp, 11 predicted proteins | sample Hoacrofraction12_FD_59098 | JGI IMG/M metagenome (GOLD analysis project Ga0065711, IMG submission 59098) | Hoatzin crop microbial communities from Cojedes, Venezuela - Epithelial fraction 12 v2 (version 2) | ecosystem: Host-associated > Birds > Digestive system > Esophagus > Crop | place... | reverse complement strand
GGGGGGGGGGGAGCGTGGTTAAATTGCATTTAACTGCAATTACAGGGAAATTAATACTTCCTCTTAGGTAAGTTTTCTCTGTTAATGGCTAGCCAAAATTTCATGCTGATTAACTTCTGTATAATTGCTTAGACCAATGCAAGAGGAAGCACAAATAGCATCAAATCCAAATACGTTTGAAAGTTTGTATGATGTTGATGGAAATTACTACACCAAGTGCAAGCTGTTTTGCAAAGGCTTTTAATCCTGAATGAAAAAATCCAAACCAACCAACCAACACCCCCCTCCCAAAAAAAAACCAACCAACAGTCTAGTCTGTTCACGTTTCCAATCAGCTGTGCAGCAGATTTTATCTACTGGACTCCTGTAACAAAATCATGACTTTAGTTACGTTAGTGGGAAAGTTCTATAAACTCATTGAAAGGTAAGATTTGCCTGTGGAACAGTTTCATTGCAGCTGATCTAAATGTCTGTCTCAAAGTCTGTTAAACCCAGTGATGGTTTGTCATTGCTTCAGATGATTTAATGTCCAGAGAGACCGTTCATCATCAAATCTGATCTCCATAGCCAAAACCCCATAATTTCTTTTTAGAATCCTTTCAATTTTTGGAATTGGAAATTATTTTTAGCCTGGTTTTACCAGCTTCAGGGAATAAACCAATCTGTGGCTTGTTGCAAGAATTAACTAGTCATCATTAACAAGCAATTGCCCAAATGGAAAGAAAAGCTCTAAATAGAGACACACATTTAGTGTAGTCAGTTGGTGCTGGACAAAAGGGTTGATAGTTACACAGTGTTTTGCTGGTTCCAACTTGTTACCAACATGTTAGACCCAAGTATTTAACAACAGCATACCCAGAAGTGATGAGATCCTGGCAGCTTTGCAGCTACTGGTTATTTGCATTCTGACATCAATAGTGATTTTGTTAACAGAAGACTTCTTCCCAAAGGCTTTGCCAAATGGCTTGCTTTGAAAAGCTAACCCTTATAAGCAGTTTCATTTAAATAAAAGTGGGCATAATAAATTATGTGAAGAATCAAAGAAATTGAATTGTTCAAGGAGATGTATAAAAACAACACAGTGGAAAATCAAACTGTGTCTTCCTTCCTTTGGTTTCATACTGATTTTAAGGAAAAGCAGCAGCAATTTACTTTCCTGGTTTTCTTGCTCATAAATTCTCAGTTTTCCTTAACAATTAGAGCCTTGCTCCATTGCAAACAGGGTTGGTTTATTTATGGAAAATTTAAACTCATGGAGATAAATGGGTAGTTGCTCCCAACAATTAAATTTTATTTGAGAACTTGTGTTAATATATCCGAAGTCTTTCTGCCAGTCACTTGTTCTGATGCACAAAAGAGCACATACTTTTTACCTGTAGGTCCTACACCAAAGAAAATGTTCACATGACATGGCATAAAACTGAAATGACTCACCAGTAAGTGTCCTAGCCTTGTGTCAGTCTGCAACCAACAGTTACACTGATGCTGAAATGGGACGGATGAGGGATTGCTTATGTCCTTGATGGTAAGAAGAAGCAGAGCATATGAAGGACTGACACAGAAAGGAACAAATGTCAGCCTTAGTTCTCTAAATAACTGGAACTGCACCCAGAAATATACACAAAATTAAGTTCCCTTCTCTTCTGTCTAGTTGCTTCATCTCTGAATGCTCTGTTGGCCCATATACAATGGTGACAGACAGCTTTAATTAAGACATTAAACTTTAAGTTGTTCTGATTATTGTTTTCCAACTACTGGATTTTTTACCTGATTCCATCCTTTTTTGCATTTGATTGTTTCCTGCAATGTAGTCTAACAATACATCCCTGCTATAACAGCAGCGTTGGATGGCTAAATGGATTTTCCATTAGTCTGTACAGATGGATGTCCTACAGGCAATCATGTCTACTGTTTTGCCATCAGTACACTAATTGTAGTGGGAGAGGGATCTTCATCACACAAATGGGAAAGGCTTTAGGATACCTCCTGGTACCTCTCTTCACAGAGGCCTCCAAACATTTCTATTTTTCTGCAGTCACCACTAATCTTACTGTGACCACTACTGTTCTTACTCCTCTGCAGCTACAGATAATAAGTATGAAGAGCAAGCAGAAAATCCTTTTTCCTTGCATCACAAAAGACAGCAGAAAACAATACAGCCTTAGTATCAAATAACATCAATAATCTCTGGCATATCTGTGCAGTAAAAAACTGGGAAACTGAAAGCAGTTCTTAACATGACAACCTGTGGTTGCAGGACCTTTAGCTACCCACTATATGGTCTTTGCTTCCTGTTTATATCCACGCTCCAGCTGCAAATGGATCATTGTGGCCATCTGGTTAACTCTAGCAGTGAAGGCACCACAGGGTAGGCTTCAGTGCAAATTGCTTGTCTCTCATATAGACTCTCCCATCTATCCTCAGCTGCTGAACTCCTGGTGCTCTTTCTAGTCCAAGCTAGCTAGATAAATTGCTTTAACCCGCTTAGAATCTAGGACATGAGCATCACACTACCTTTCTGGCATGCAGGGCCGGAGAGACATGATTTGCTTTCTAAAGATCCATGGTCACAGAAACGCAGAATGGCTGAAGTTGGAATGAACTTCGAGATCATCTGGTCCAATCCCCCTACTCGAGGAGGGTCACCTAGAACCAGCTGTGTGGTAGCATGTCCAGACAGCTTTTGAATATCTCAAAGGATGGAGACTCCACAACTTCCCTGGACAACCTGTGCCTAGTGCTCAGCTACCCTGACAGTGAAAATGTGTTTCCTGATGCTTATGAGGAACCCCATGTGTTTCAGTTTGTGCTCATTGACTCTGGTCCAGTCACTGGGCACCACTGAAAAGAGCATGGCTCTGTTTTCTTTACAATACCTTCAGGTATTTATATACATTAATAAGTTTCCCCCTGAATCTTCTCTTCACCATGCTGAACTCTCCCCTTACTGGAGATCCTTCTGACTCTGCTCGATTTATAACCATTTAAATCAATCAGTGATCTTTCTTTTGGAATAATCTCTTCTTCCAAAACTTTTCAACCTGCTTGTTCACATTGTCTGCATTACTGTTCTGGTTAATAAGAACAGTTGTGTGAATAAATCTTTCCCTCCCCTAAAGGCATATCTGCTCAAGCACCTTTTTGGTTTTCATTCTGCAATAACTATCTTTGAATTATGGAATTCCAGTGAGGAATTGTTGGTGTGATGATGATGAACAGAAAGTTTGGATTTCTGGAGAAGCTGGATGAACTCTGAAGGTGTTTATGTCTTCATCATATAATCCTAAAAAGCAAGTAAGCAAGCTGAAAACTGAGGAGTAAAGAAAGGGGAAGTATTTTGTGTAAAGCAAGTTTTAAAAAAAATTTTCAGGAAATATTAGTGAAGGGGGACATTAGTGAAGTTTGTGAAAGGCCATTTGGTTGTTTACAAGTAAAATTATATGTCCACTGTAGATTGAGCAGTTTCCTCTTTCTTGAAATGTCTTGTAAGTGATGCTAACATGCACTTAATGCAAACAACTACGATGAAGACTTTAAAAAACTGGATCATCTAAATCTGCACTGAAGCACAAGCCTCATATTCAAAATTACTTTGTTCAGCAGTTCCTCTCCTAGCAATCCTCATATTTAGCCACTGAACAAACACTTTGGCATTAATATTTTACCCCATGCACTCACAAACAAGCAGCTGAAGTGTTCCCTAACCTGTATAGATTTACTCTAACCACGATTGCTTGAAATCTGGGGCAACCTGCATTCATGTCCCACTCTCCACTTGAACATTTTCACTTTATCACCCAGGAAACTGCATTTGGACTTTTTTGATAAAAGGCTGTGCTACTTCTGAGGCCTTTTATATAGTTGATCTCTTGAGGTTTTTGAATCATAAGGAGATTTTGAACAAGGTGTTTAATCCATTCTAGTTCGGCATGGTCTCTGTCATGATCTTGTGTTGTGTCTACATAACAGACCTTATAGCCAGTCTATAAATAGCTTGTCCCAGTCTTGAATGTACATGTTACCCCTTTATCACTGATGGTCAGGCAGCATCTTAATATAATCTTAAGAAAACATTTCAAGTATCTTTAATTGCTCTTACTTCAAGGCTACAGAACCAGTACTGTTTAGGAGTTTGTGCCTTTAGAGGCCACTCTCTCTATGGCCTGATAATCATGCTTACATCCTTGCACAGTGCTAATTTCCAATATTCAGGTTGCAGGCTTTATAACAAATTTAAATTACAAACAAAGCAAAGTGTTCATGAAAAGAGCATTAGCTGCATAAGCTAGAAATGCAGAAACTGAATATGTGACATGCAAATTATGGAACTGCAAGTGCTTTCAAATTAAGCCACTAATCTGCAGTGTAAACATAGTGAAATGCTGCAAAAAACTTCCTTCGAATGTAGCAGGAAAATGCTGTATAGCTACTATATAAAGGGCTTTACTTCTTATTGTGTCTACTGAAAACAGGAAATAGAGTTGAGAAGGCTGGAGAATCCTTAGCAAGGAATCAAACACCTGACATTCATTTAGTTTTGTGGCTTGTGATCTCTTTGGTATGGAACTACCAATCTTTGCATGAAAACCAAGATTTTGCATGTTACACTTTACTCCATTTGGTTAATTTGGTAAACACCAAGTTATCTTCAAGGTTCTTTTAAACATGGTTCTAAACAAATCTTTGCATAACCACTGAAGTACCTCTATTCTACAAGTGGTTGTGATCTCCTGTTTGCTGAGACACAGACTTGCTGCTAGGCCTCTGCCCACACAGAATTGGGTACTGCACACAAAACTGCCATTTTCTTGAACTTCACAGTGTGAGGACAAGATCCTCTAGAGCTCCAGAAAATGGACAAAAGGTAGTTATCATATCCTATTAGATCCTCAGCTGTCCAGGGTCCTAACAAGATGGTGAAACCTCTCCTTTACATCCTTGAACATGCATGTTTTTGCTCATTTATGACCAAGACACTACTCTGACCCTGCAGCGCTAGATCCTGGTGGGAGAGCAGCAGATGTCCCTCCTGGCCCTTCTCTTGCCCTCCTGGTCTTCTTTTAATCCAGTTGGGAAATGCAGCTGTTACTAGTAAAAACAGTGATAGGCAACACTGCCTGAATGAAACTAAGGCTCTGACCATCCTCTAGGCATTCAGGCAGAGGAAGAAGGCATCTGTGAAATGGACTGGCTGCACAGAAGAGTACCTGAGGAGGTTTACTCCTCTTATGCCTGTAGTACGGCAGTAGCAACAACTTATGCTAACAAATGGTGCCATTTTGAAAGCTGTTTCCTTCCCACAGCAGAAAGGAAAGTGGAATAATGGCAGAATTTTCCATTTGAGATCATTAGTAGTTATTCTAGGCACACCAGAATGTCCTATGTTACGGTAAATAGAATTATTTTGTAATTATGTCAAAAAAAAACCCAAAACAAAACAACAGAGCATTTAAAACGAAATATGAAAATACTTTGAAAACTCTGGATTATGTATTTCTCATGCAAAGTCAATTTGATCCATTTCAATAACATAGAATTGAAATAATAACTTTAAAAAAAACTTTAATGCCTAACTGTAAATTTGACCAGGCTTATTCAAAATGAACCTGAGTCAATATCCCTGCTATCAGTAACAGAAGTTTTCTAGATTCGGCTTGTATGTCATGCTGTCCATTTTCTGCGGAAAAAAATATTTCATTTAAGACATCTGATACAAATCCCATTCACATTAATGGATGGATTCTCTCTGACATATAAATTTGGGTTCAGGCACGGAAGGACCTACCACATCCTTAATTGGCTGGAGAACTGATTAACAGAGCAAGGTGATGGAATGAAAAAATATAGCAAAACAGAATGATGCTTTACTTTCACCCCTGGAACAAATACAGCTGTGGAAATGCTGCAACAGTGATTCATTGTTGTTCCAATGTACTGAGAAGTCAAAAGTCTGCAGTTTGGCTTAGAAACATTTACTTCTTCACAGGTAATTCTTCTTGGTAGCACTTGGAGTACCAGAAAATTACACATTGAATTAAACCAGTCATATTCATGTAGCTGCAGTAAATGGATGGTGTTGCACTGGAGTACAAAGAATTACACAGTGCAAGAACTTCCTTAATAAATTTGTTTTAAAAAATCAGTGTTGTATCATGCCCTTTATAATAAGTGGTATCTGAATGCTGCCTCCTTTGATCAAATATAACTGTGGGCCCAAATGATGTGTTCTGGAAAATCAAATGTGCCAGTACTTGGAGAACTGGTTTCTCTGTTGAAGACCATGTACAAATTACTATTCATACAGTGGTACTACTGCCAGAAGGCCCCTTGCAGAATGTGTAGGATAAATTGCAAGGTAGTGTGAATGGCTATATTATGTCACATCAAAGTTGGCTTTAGCCCAATATCCTGTTTCTGATGGGGCCTGAGAGGAAATAACAAGGTAAGCATTCATGGTAGTTCCCCTAACTGATTTCAGTCACCGGTGTTAATAAACATTTCAGCTCCTGTCCTTGCTAGAAAGGAAGACTTCTGTATGATGACTTCTCCTGTCTACACAAGAATAAAAGTCAGAGGCCTCTTTGTATTGAAGTTCAATCATGTCTCAGTTAATTAAATAATATTCTTTAGTTAATTAGACTCCCTTGTGCTGGCATGGCTTGAACATGAAGGTAGATAAGGTCTTTGTCTGAAATATGCTTGTGTGTACACTGTACATTTTTGGAAGATCAGTCATCTGCAAAAATTTGTGCCTGAGGAGTGAGATGACTGAATACCTAGGATCTGGCAACTACAGATATCTGTGAGTAAGGTTAGATGATGGACAGACAGTCCTGGGGAAACAGGGTTTCAAAAATTGCTAAGGGAGCAGATCACAAACTGTACTAAATTGCAATGAGACTTGCAGTGTTAAATCACAAAGGATCTGTACGTTTGCACAATTTCACATAGCTACTTTTCAATACCTTTTACCAACTTTTTCTTTTCCTGGCAATTATAAAGCTTCTTGAATGTGGAGATTAAGTACCATGATCATATTATAATGATCAATTTGCTTTTTATTTCTGAACAGGTTTTACAGGCCAACTGTAATCTGAGCATTTTAAAGCTTTTCCCTTGAAACATGCCATCATTACATTCATTAAAATATTCCCTGTGGAGTCAGCTTTTATCAAGTAAATTACAGGGACTACCATCCAATTGGCATTTCACAACTTTTGATCATATATTTCCTTATTCAGCATTGTCAGGAAGAATTTATAGATGTTATGTAAGATTGTACTTCACCAAGCTGCTGTTTGTTAAAACAGGCTGAGTGTATCTCCAGGTAAAAATAAATTGCATTCAAGTTAAAGAAAGAGGGATGTGGATTTTAAAAATGTTATAGTGAGCTTAGAATACAGTACACACTACCTGCTTTTTAATTGCCCAAAGAGCACTAGAATAAAGGTTTGTGAAGCGTTTGTGCAGGTGTGTGATGAGAAAAACTACTCAAGATTTTGCTTGTCTTAGAAAGATTTCATTGCATACAATGAAGTCATCTGTGTTGAAAACAAAGTGGTCTCTACCCTTTTCTGAAAACTTTGGTGGGTGATATTCTTGTAGTTGAGTTCACAAACTTAGCTCAATAGTCTTTCACTTAATAATCTTTCCCCCTCAGATTGCTTTCTCCAGCCATCAGCTGAAACCTTTGTGCTATATGAACTTGTAGAAACACGTATCTAGAATTGCCGTCTCCTTGATACCTGGAAAGTCAGTCAGAATCCTGAACATTTCCTTGTTAATTTTTCCCTGGCCAAATTCAGCTTGCTTGACCCTGCATCCTACCAATGCCAGTGAACATACTACATGCAACAGTACCGTTCACACCTGGGTAGCAGTTAGTTTGCATTTGTGGATGAATAAAATGTAAGATTTGGCTTCTGCACTGTAAAACAGGAAAATTTTTTAGGTTTGTGTATTTTGCTACGTGAATGTAAATGTTCACTATTTACAAGTGTCAGGAATACAATAAAGAATGCTTTTTGGTTACGTGACCAAAAGACATTGTGTACAGGTGCAGCATAAGCTTATTGAATCACATAACCTCTGGCAACTCTATTTCACAAATAAGCATTTAATAGGGAGTGACAGAAAATGAGTTGTTACATTATAATGTGAAGTTCAACCTTGTAACCCTGACCTCTGGATACAGTGGAACATGAATTGTAGTGTCATTTCATTTCTCAGTATCAGATTGCCAAGAAATTGAATATTGTCCCTACAACCTCTTTGAAGTTAGCTGCTGTTTTAAACGAAACTGTAAAAACCCACTCTACTCAGAAAATGCAGCACATAGCTCTTATTTTCTATCTTCTCTGACTTTTCTCAGATGACAACGGAACAAATATAGGACTCCTGTTTCCCCCTAGTCCATCTACTCCGACCTAGAATGGGAAATCTTTTCAGGTTAAACTCCTAGTTAAATATACAGTGCCAAGTGGGACATACAAAGGAGGATTTTAGCAAATGCTGATGAAAAGGAGGCAGCTGCAGGAGCAGCAAACTAGCTCCAAGGAACAGGGATCCTGTTTTCATGCAGATGTTTCTATTAATAAGGAATGAAGAAGAAAACCACAGAAAATCATAATTTATGTAAAATGTCTCTAAAATGTTTTTATTCTTTGAGATGTCAGCAACTCTTCAGTGCTTGATGCCTCCCTATATGGGTATTGCAGTATTACTCACAGCTACATGTATTTTTAATACCCATAACATAGTAATTGATCTTTCTGATTACATCAGTGTGCTTTAGTATAACATGCTGAGACAAACACAGAAATAAGCTTGATGGCAAAAAATGCTCTGAAGACTCAATAATTGACTGTTAAGCCTAGAATTAAACAAAAGGAGATCATAAACCAGCATGATAAAATATGCTAAATGATTGCAAAGAGGTTTGAGGAGGTAACTTCTAAACAACTTTGACATTCCTCTGGGTCAATTCTGCCATCCTCAGTCATGCTGAGTAGTATTTTGTTCCGCTAATGGCCCTGATCTGGTCAGTGGGAATCTGCAAAATAAGGCACAACTTGGTGTGAGCCAACATGGCAAAAATGGGTCCAAGCTTTACTGTATTTATATGTTTATAAGCTTATTTGTAGTTACCTGGGGAAATGGTTTGTTGGTACTGACTTTTTGATACAAAAAAATGAATTAAACCTGAGTGTATTTTTCAAGAACCTGCTTCTTCCACTGGGATTTCTTTGCATCATGAGCAAAAGGATTGCAGCCTGACTAGATATCCATATGATCTTCATCAGTCTGATGTTTAAGGCCAAATAAGTATGAATTCCTTGGAAAGAAAGGAGTATGGTTCTCACTTGATAGCCAAGGAGCTGAGGCACACACTAGATGGAAGATTTGAAGAACAAAAGACGTTGAGGCAAGGGGAAAGGCTAGTGTCCTACACTTCTAGAGGAGGCAATTTTCTTTGGTGTTATAGTCAATTTTTATTGTCTTTTGCCATGGTGAGGATTAAAATGCTTACTCAAAGGGCTTTGAACTTTTTCGTTTCATCAGTCTGCAGGCACAATCTAGTTCACTTTTATTAATCTACATCAGTTGACATACTTAAGAAACATGAACTTCTGTTATTCAGAGTTCATTGCCTTTCTGGTAGTTACAGCTTTGCTGTAAAATCCAGTAATTTGTAAATGATCTGGATTTCTCTCTTGTTTATTCTGAAAACTAATGATAACAATCTAGTGCTCTCTCCATTGAGCTTGGTACTGTAGGCCATATTATCAGAAAGATTTTCATAATAAAAGCGCTTATTCATAGTTGTTTGATCAAATAGTGCTTTTAAAGAGGTAGGAAAGGGTTTTAAGTGTGATAGGAAATGAGAAAATGAGAAAATAAGTGTCATACTTGAGGAAGGTCCTAGTTTAGTGTGACACACAACAGACCTTTTCACTATGCTATTACAAGGCACACATTGATCCCTAGCTTGTCACATTAGCCTGTTGATGACTTTGCCTGCCTGATGTATCAGTTTATTCTTTTTTATTATTATTCTGCATTTCTTTTTAATCCAGTAGCCTGTGTGGAAAGGTAGACACTAGAGTCCAACTAGAGTCAGTGCTGCTGATGACAACCCTCTGAGCTCTGCCATTCAGCCAGTTCTCAACCCACCTCGCTGTCCACTCATCCAGCCCAAACTTCCTGAGCTTGAGTATGAGGATGTTATGGGAGACAGTCTCAAAAGCCTTGCTGCAGTCAAGGTTGACAACATCCACTGCTCTCCCCTGATCTACCCAGCCATTTATGCCATTGTAGAAAGCTATCAGATTGGTCAAGCACAATTTCCCCTTGGTGGATCCATGTTGACTACTCCTGATAACCTTCTTTTCCTCCACTTGCTTAATGAAGACCTCCAGAATGAGCTTCTCCATCACCTTTCCCAGGATGGAGGTTCCCTGGGTCCTCCTTCTTGCCCTTGTTGAAGATTGTAGTGAGATTGGCTTTTCACCAGTCCTCAGGCACCTCTCCTGTCCTCCAGGACGTTTCAAAGATGATGGAGAGTGGCTCAGCAATGACATCTCCTAGCTCCCTCAGTACTTGCAGTATTTCTGAATGTCTGAAGTCATATTTTGGTCTCTCAGCCTTTGCCTGGCCTTGCAGAGTAGGAATTTAATAATTGTCAGCCCCTCACTGTGCTGTAGATTTGACAACACTTATGTTTCCTCCTTTCAGTAGTCTCTCTTCGAGCAACATTTCCAAAGAAAGTATTTTTATTTATAATATCTCTTTTTTTTTCCAATGCTTTGCTAAAGGTACTACACACACACTTTTCTCCAAGTTAAAGAGGCTGATCTTTAATGGACAAAAATGAAACATGCTGAAATCTATCCCATGGTGCGTATTTTTCTCCTGCAGGAAATTGTGTACTCACATGTTTTCAAGGAAGCATTCTTTGCCAGCACAGACTGGCCCCAGATCATGTCTAGCCCATCAAATCCTTTGCAGATCTCCCTCTCTTAGGTTCTTTGGTTTGGACTTTCAGGTGAAGACTGCCAAAGATACTTGATGCAGGATTGAAACCGCAGGTTGCAGTTGTATTTACATACTCTGTGTGTATATAATAGATATAAAAATGAACATATAGATAGATGACACATATAAACATACAAAAAACCCTTATTCTGTGCCAGGATGTTAACTGTGTGTTATGGACTGTGTGTTGAAATACTCTTCTCTCCTCTCTTAGAACAACTCAACAGGTCTCCTCAGAAGGCTTGTGCACAGAACACCTGGTGATATGCTTCTTAAGTGCTCCCCATCTGACCTGTACAATTGTCATAAAGTACAATTGTCACGATCATTCATTAAATGTCAAACCAGATTGACCTGAACTGCATGTTGGCACAGCTCAGGAATTGATCACTCTCTGTATCATCTTCAATGTAGATAACAGTCTCTGTTACACCAAGAACAGGAATCTACCATGAATCCCATCCTTTTTTTTCTAATCTTATATTAGCTTCAGACTGAGAGAACAATGTGAAGAAACACTTTTTGCTGGCTTTGGTGTCTTCTCCTCTTCTGTTCATTAGTAGAAAGTTATCTGCAAAGAGAAGAACCTGTTAGTAGGTAAATGGGCAGCATGTAATGCTCAATGTAATGAGCATGACATGACCTGTAGCTGCCAACTTGGAAAAGCTAAACTCAGAGATGTGCCTGAAACATTACTTATCCCTGAGAAATGGGACTATACTTTAAAAAAGGTAATAATGAGAACCCTTTAAAAAAGGCAATTACCATTTAAAAAGAGTAATAAGGAGGACCCTGGGAACTACTGACCAATATGCTTCACTTCAGAGCCCAGTAAGATTATGAAACAGATCCTCCTGGAAGTTATGTTGAATCATATGGAACACAAGGAGGTGATGATAGACAGCCAACAGAGCTTCACAAAGAGCAAATCATGCCTGACCAACTTTGTGGCCTTCTATGATGTAGTGACTGGTTTGGTGGGTAAGGCAAAAGCTGTTGATGTCATTACCTGGACTTCTGTAAGGCCTTTGGTACAGTCCATCACAGCATTCTTTTATTTAAATTGAAGAGAAATGGGTTTGATGGATGGACAATTCAATGGATAAAGAATTAGCTGGATGACAGCATCCGAAGAATTACAGTCAGTGGCTCAATGACCAAGTGGAAAATGGTAATGAGTGGTATCTCTCAAGGGTCTGTATTTGAACAAATAGCATTTAATATCTTCATCAATGACATAGATAGTGGGATTGAGTGCACCCTCAGCAAGTTTGCAAGTGACACCAAGTTAAGTGGTGCTGTTGATATTCTTGAGGGAAGCAAAGTCATCCCTTGACAGGTTGGAGGAGTGGGCCCATGTGAACCTCATGAAGTTCAACATGACCAAGTGCAAGGTCCTGCACTTCAGGCTGGGCAACACCCACTGTCAGTACAGACTGGGGGATGACTGGATTAAGAGCTGTGCTGCAGAGGAGGACTTCGGAATACATAGTGTATGAAAAGTTGGACACAAGCTGGCAATGTGTACTTACAGCCCAGAAATCCAATCATATCCTGGGCTGCATCAAAAGAACTGTGACCAGCAGGTGGAGGGAGGAGATTCTCCCCCTCTATTCTGCTCTCATGAGACCACACTTGGAGTATTGCGTCCAGCTCTGCGGTCCTCACTGCAAGAAAGACAAGGACCTGTTAGAGTGAGTCTAGACAAAGGCCACAAAAATGATCTGTGGGCTGGAACAGCTGTCCTGTGAAGAAAGACAGAGAGTTGGGGTTGTTCCGCCTGGAGAGGATAAGGCTCTTGGGAGACCTTATTGTAGGTACTTGTATTGGGATTACATGACAAGGTTTTGGTAACAGTGGGGCTGCAGGGTGGCACCCATCAGAAGATGACAGAAGCTGCCACCATGTTGGACAGAGCCAGTTCCAGCCGTCTCCAAGACAGAGTCACCTTTCACTAAAGTTGAGCATATCAACAATGTTGCTAGGACCTCTGTGCTAACATGTTTAAGAAAGGGTAAAAACTGCTACACAAGAGAAACTGGGAGAGAGGAATATGTGAGAGAAACAACTTTGCAGACATCAACGTCAGTGAAAAAGGAGGGGGAGGCACCAGAGCAAAGATTTCCCTGCAGCCCCTGATGAAGACTATGCATAAGCAAGTTGTCCCCTTGTAGCCTGTGGAGAACCACAGTGGAGCAGATATCCACCCTGCACCCCGTGGAGGACCCCATGCCAGAACAGGTGGATGTGCCCTGAAGGAGGCTGTGACCCCATGGACAGCCCACACAGGAGCAGACAACTGGCAAGAACTGCAGTCTGTGGAGAGGAGCCCATGCCAGAGCAGGTTTTCTGGCAGGACTTGTGACCCCATGGGGGACCCACATTGGAGCAGTCAGTTCCTGAAGGACTCTGCCTCATGGAAAGGACCCAAGCTAGTGTAGTTCTTGAAGAACTACAGACCATGGCAAGGAGCCTTGTTGGAGAACTTACTGAAGGACTGTATCCTGTTGGTGGTACCCTATGCTGGAGCAGGGCAATAGCTTGAGGAGGAAGGAGTGACAGAGACAAAGCGTGATGAACTGACCACACCACCCATTTCCCATTCTCCTGCACCGCTCAAGGACAGGAGTTAAAGACATCCAGAATGAAGATGAGCCCAGAAAGAAGGGGTGCGGGAAAGGTGTTTTTAAATTTTGTCTTATTTCTTGTTATCCTACTCTGTTTGAATGGCAATAAATTAAATTAATTTCCCCAAGTTGAGTCTCTTTTGCCTGTTACAATAATTAGTAAATGATCTCCCTATCCATGTCTCAATTCATCAGCCTTTCATAGTATCATCCCCTGTCCAGTTGAGGAAAAGAAGTGACAGAAAGGCTTGATGGGTACCTGGTAGCCAGCCAAGGTCAACCCACCACACTATTCAATACTTGTGAGGGCTTATAAGAAAAATAGAGAAAGACTTTTTACCAGGACCTGTAGTTAAAAGATGAGAGGCAATGATTTTAAACTGAAAGTGGGTAGGTTTAGAATGGATTTAAGGAAAACATTGTTTACCATAAAGGATGTGAGATACTGGAACAGGTTGCCCAGAGAAGTTGTGGATGTGCCATCATTGGAAGTGTTCAAGCTCAGGTTGGTCAGAGCTTTGAGCAATCAAATCTAATGAAAGATGTCCCTGCCCATGACAGAGGTGGGTAGACTAGGTCATTTTTAAAGGCCACTTCCGATGCAAACCATTCTACGATTCTGTGATTCTGTCATTTGGAGGTATGGATATGATGGCGGTGGGAGCCACAGAAGAAATGGAGATAAATGTATTATGTTAAGAGAAGAAGCCTGTAAAACTATGCTTTTTTACCTACCTCAGTGAAGAGTTTCATCTGCAATTATCAGACAGAAGTTACACCTTCCTTTGTGAAGACAGAGAAGAAACTGTTCAGCTATATAAGAATGGGCATCTGTCCCCTTTTACATGCTCTAGAGGATCCCACATGGCTTCCAGAAGCCCCTTCAGAGTCTACAGGTCTCCCTGAAAACCATCTACAAACTTGCAAAGACATCTTGATACCGAAAGATGGTCAAAATAGTGTTACACACCTATGTTTACTCACTCTCAAAATACTCTGTGCTGTACAGGCCTCAGCTACTTTTCCTTCCTCAAATATCTATCACTCCTCCAAAAGTCATCCAAGTCCAAACTGCTTCTTTATGTAAAACCCTTGAGTCATCCTGTCAGGAGACAGGATCAACACAGCAGGGTTTCATATCATGTGAGTAGAGCTGCAGCTGGTGAACCAACACCTTGCCAAAGAGGACAGTTTGCAAGTCATTTACAAACCAGTGTTTATCAGACAAATCAGTCTAATGCACAAACCCATGCAAGTCCTGATCCATTCCTAAATAATCTACACTGACAATAGATGCTAAGCTTGATGAATTAGAAAGACAATGAATTCCATGTTAAGCCTGATAATGTGGATAATTCACTGTCAATATTTTGACAGGTGATATTGTAAAGTATGAGATTTTTCTGGCTAATACATACCCACTGAAGAGATGTCATATAGATAACTCAAATTATCTACTTTTACTGCAGAAGATCTTGAGCACAGTTTACTAATAGTGCCCTTCCAGACATTTGAACAATGGGTGCTGGCCAGAGCCATCTATTTAAAAAAGCAGGGCCTGAAAAGGCATAATTAACCTGCTGAGCATGTCACCATGGCCCACTCCCTCTCTCTGCTGTGTAGAGAAATGACACTTGCAAAAGCATCATTAAATCCAATTACATTCTAAGTAGGACAGACTGCTAGAAGACTCTCTTATTCAAGATTTTTCCTCCTTTGTTCGTCCACAGGATGTGTTATGTCCCAGTTCTCCAGGTCCTGAACAGGTTGTTTTCATACATGGGCAGAAAAGTAAAGGGGTTTTTGCATAATACATTATCATATCAGTATTATTAATACTTAAAATGGCATTTACATTAGTAAGCAAGCTGAATAATTAAAAAAATGTAAATTTAGACTCCCAAGAAGCAATAACTTTGAATATAAGTTTTATGAGAGACATTTTAATTCTTTATTTATAAAGTGGTGACAATTAAAATGAGCAAAATTTAGTAAAAAAGTGTAAGAGATGACCTACAGTCATTTTGTTTTGAGTAAATTTTGATGTGGTGACATAGCACAGCTTTTATATAGAAGTAAACTTGCATTAGCGCTCTCTGTCATTAGTAGATCGAGCTATTATCTGCAGTGGACTGAAATTTAAATTACTTCTATAACCCTCAGGTGTAGAGGATAATAGTACTGTAAGCACGCCCTTACATTTATAAGATGGCTTCTGTACAGCAAAGAGTGAGTGGTGTACTTGCCTTGATGTGAATTCAAAGTCAGGGTGAGCAGCTTTTGCAAAGTTCAGCAATCTGCAGGCTTGGACTTCAGAAGAAGTCTGGGATGGGATGAATAAGTGTGGGAATAAGAGCAAGAAAGGATATAAGGGCATGAGGAAAAGGGACCATCTTGTTCTTAATTTTTTCTTTAGCAATGGTACAGAAACTTGTATGGGACACTTCTGACTGGAACATTTGGTGAAGTCAATGGAACTTTTATCAGTACTTCTTTCTCTCTCTTTGAGAGACTGTTCACCTTCATTCCCTTGTTCTTCAGAGATAGATGGGTGGCTGCCAGTACCATTGCTGCGACTTGGAAGGAGAAGGTTTCCTGTGCTCTGTGCCTCTGAGAAGGGAGATGACATTGGTCTGAACATGATAGCAGCAAACCATTGAAGTTTGCTGAGAGTCTACTGCACTTCCATGCTGGCTTTGCCTGTCACTCTGCCTGTGTGCTGATGGAGTACGACCAGGCCAGCAACCTGATATATACTTCCACTTTCATGTCAAATGTCATATGTCAGCTTGAGGGGAATCTGCTCTAGATGTCCTCGTGGTGTTGTTAATGTACTTTCCCTGCAGATGCCAGCTCCAACCACAACCTCTTACCATTTCTTACCCAACTGTTCAAGTAATTAAAAGACCCACAAGTAGAAAATAACCAAGAAAATAGGTGAAATTTCTTTGCTAGTCTGGGCTTCCCATGGGAGGTCTAATTGGCTCCCTCTGTAATCCCGGTAACAGCTCCCACTGATTTCCAGAGCTGGATTTGTCTTTGTATTTCCTCCTCTTCAAGGAGCTACTGGGAGGAATCCCATGGGCCAGGGCTCTCGAAGGCAGGGGGGTCCAAGAGTGCTGGTCGCTCTTTAAACATCACTTCCTCCATGCTCAGGAGCTGTGCATCCCCCTGAGAAAGAAATTGAGCAAAGGAAGCAGGAGACCTGCATGGTTGAACAAGGAGCTTCTAGTGGAGATCAGGTGGAAGAGAAAGGTCCATGGAATGTGGAAGGAGGGACAGGCCACTTGGGAAGAATACAGGAATGTGGTCAGAGCATGCAGGGATGCGACGAGAAAGGCCAAGGCCCACCTGGAATTGAATCTGGCAAGGGATGTCAAAAACAACAAGAAGGGCTTCTTCAACTACATCAGCAGCAAAAGGAAGGCTAGGGATGATGTGGGGCTGCTGCTGAATGAGGCGGGTGTCCTGGTGACGGAGGATGCTGAGAAGGCAGAGCTACTGAATGCCTTCTTTGCTTCGGTCTTCAGTGCTAAGACTGGCCATCAGGAATCTCAGGCCCCGGAGATAAGAGAAGAAGCCTACAGAGAGGACGACTTTCCCTTGGTCGAGGAGGACTGTGTGAGGGATCGCTTAAGCGATCTGCACGTCCACAAATCCATGGTCCCCAATGGAATGCACCCACGAGTGCTGAGGGAGCTGG
>Ga0065711_1039941_pt1 | contig 17365 bp, 9 predicted proteins | sample Hoacrofraction12_FD_59098 | JGI IMG/M metagenome (GOLD analysis project Ga0065711, IMG submission 59098) | Hoatzin crop microbial communities from Cojedes, Venezuela - Epithelial fraction 12 v2 (version 2) | ecosystem: Host-associated > Birds > Digestive system > Esophagus > Crop | place... | reverse complement strand
GGGGGGGGGGGGGGGAAGGGGGAATGGAAGCAGCACGGTTCATAAATATAAAACTCCAGATGGTGACTCTATGTTTCAGCACTCTTCTGGAGCAGAGCACACCACTGAATTACTGTGGATGTTTGGTAGCAGCCTTTGCTGCCACCCTTCATGAAGCATATCTGGCTGGCACCATGGCAGGAAAGACTGGCAAAAAAATGTTCGGTGTCGACAAAAAGTTGACACAAGCAAACTGGTAGGAACAGACCAGAACAAAATATAGGCTAGGAAGGAGATGACCGTTTATAGAGGAGTCCATCAGAGGAGTGATGTTCTGGAACAGGCTGTCAGTGATGATGTCTACACTACCAAGGCAAACCAAGACCAGTGGACTGAAGGATCAGAATGGTGGTGCTAAGGATGCAGTCTCCACACCATACATACTTCAGGTACTTTAATTCAGAGTCTGGTCTTGTGCTGAATGCCTATCACTGACCAGGAGAAACCACTCAGTGACAAAGTATTGTAGTGAGGAAAATTGGGATATTTACTTCAAAAGCACAGTCCTAATCTGAACTTCAACACTAGCAGATACACACCCAGCAGGACCAGTGTGGCCAGCCGAAAGACCTGCATAACACAGCTGACAGTTGGAGCAGAGATGCCAGGGAGGGCAGGCAATAGCACACGTTGCAGGGGACATGGCTACCAACTTGCCCAACCCCTCACACTCTCACATCTGAAAGGACAGGACCATCATTCAGGGTGCAGCTGACAACAGACAGGTGACCCCTAGTATGAATCCGTTCGTCTGTATGAAATGACTTAACTGCTCCTCACAACAGTTGCACCAACAGCAACTGCATACTTAGATGTTTTCATAAACACACACTAGTCTGGACTGTGCTACTGGAGCCACCTGCCTGTGCCCCATACTTTCCCCTCCCCTCCTCTCATCCTGGATGTCTCAGCATATAGAGACTATCCTCGCTAACCTCTCCTTTCGTCCTTGGATTTGTCTGTGTGATGGAATACAAAGCATCAGTAACCAGCTTTGAACTACCACCTTCTCCCGCTGAGTCTGAACTCTGCTTTCCATTTCAGCAAATCGCAGTCCCTGACAAACACCTTCAGCATATCTGAATCATCTCAGCGAGGAAATGCCAATGAAGATGAAGCAAAAGCTGAGACCATCCGCAACCTGAGGAAGTCATTTGCTAGCCTGTTTTCCGATTAACAGTCCTGCAGCCGGATCCGTCCTTTTGTCAGCCCTCACTCTTCGTAACAACGTATCTGATGTCATCCTGGAATACACTCAACGGCACCCAGCGATTTACAACTAATACCTGGGTAAAGGGAATTTAGAAAACTATAGTTGTTTTAATACAAAGAAAATATTCTAATAAGGGTCTGAAAAGTGACTGTATAGAAGTGGCACTATTTCATTGGTATTTGTGCATAATCAGAATCACATCCGTTCAAATGACTGAGCTGTAAATCAAATTCTACTCTTGCTAACCCCTGCCGAGTCACCATAGTTATGACAGTGCAAACTAGATTTTATTTTGATTTGTATATAGTCAATACAATTGCTAACTTCCAATTACTTAATCCTTGTTGAGGTCGAGAGAAAAAAAAAAAAAGCTTATTTCAGAAACAGATGTACAAAGATGGAGTCGAGAATAAGTATTCATTGACTGATAAAGTGAGCATGCATGAGCATGGAAACACAGTGAACTGTGGAATTTCATACCAACTTTCTAATAAGTCACTTTTCAGAGCAAAATTACCTGCAAGTTAAATACAGTACCAGGCACCAGTAAGCACCAAAGATCACACGAGCAGGTCATCCAGATGGACTGCTGGTTCGTTCCAGATCACTCTGCTCAAAGCAGATAAAACATCTTCATTTCATGACTTGCATTTGTGTCCCCTGCATGTGATTCCCAAGTTCTGAGAGAAAAATGTCATGTTCTAACCCTGTAGCCTTAGCTCAAAAATAACCTGAGAAATGGGCCTTCCACACAAAAAACAACTTCTTCCCCCGCCCCTGGAAACACCACAGTTCATGTTCACAGGTCACACAAATTCCAAACAAAATCCAGCTAAACTCCAAGCACTTTGGTGACTTGGTCACATCTGGCTAAGTATGTCCCCCAGGAACATGCTTAATTAATAGCAGAGCTGATGAAGTGCGCATACTTGTGTGCTGAGTGTTCCATAATACTGAACGGACAGAAACATGAAGTGAAATCGTGTCTCCCTCCTCGGAACTCCCATTGACTTCACTGGGGTAAACGAATGCAAGGTGACAAACCTGCAAAAAAATAGGAAAACTATCCTTTACAGACAAAATGAGCTGTGGTCCATCCAGAGGCACCAAGCCATGGGAGCGCAAGTATGGGACTGCCCCAAGCAGGTATGATCAGTATTAGTCCTCCCTAACCACCCCCAAGAATTATTCTTCCAGAGAAGATGGATCCTTCCAGGTGTGCTTTTCCTCTAAGCCTGCAACACAGAATGAAGCTGTGTATGAGTACATATACTAGAACCAGGACAGAAATGACACAAGCTACATTCACGACTGAAAAAACCCACCATGGGTAAATCAATGTATCTATGGCTATTTCTGCCAGCTGAGAACCTACCCCTTGCGCTGTGCCAGTTCTATTCATAACACACCTAATGCAGGTCCCAGTCTCCATCCCACCGCCTTGACTTCTCTTCAAGTTTTGTCAAGTACTTTAGTCACAAACCCTGCGTACAGCTCCAAGGCCAGACGTCTGGCCTTGTGTTTTCCTTAGTAGCTTCACCTTGATGACACTTACGAACACAGGGAGGCCAGTAAGTTCAAAACATCTGAGCCAACAGCAGAGATATTTGCTGTCACTTAAACAGGGAGACCCCCAAAGCAGCAACAGCAGCATTTGCCATCTTGGGTCTTATGATTCACTGGCAGGAATAAAGCCAAACAAGCAATTCCTTCCTGTATAGCACCTGTAATGAACATCTAAATCCAATGCAGTCATCTGGACCCTGTATGACCTACCCCCGAGCAGGCCTTTGCACATATAATAGCTTTTGTGATCTGTGCACTTTCAGGCAAGTCACAGCACAGCTTTTCCAGGCTGCAAGGCTCTCAAGAGACTCATGTGGATCTATGATTTATACATCAAGTTCAGTATTACAGAACCACCCTATTCCCTGATGATTTTTTTTTTTTTCTTCTTCCCTTTTTTTCCCAGTTCTGTGTTGTCCTTCCAGGTTTGCTATGCAGTTTACAATGTAGCATCATAAATACATGTCATTGCCTGAGAAAAAAAAAAAACAGACCCTGCTGTTTTGCAGTCTCCAGGAGCAATAAAATAGTGACAAATGGCCTTGAGCAAGCACTGTCCCGCTGGCAAGAACAATAGCAGATTAACAGGCTCCACTATATGGAGAGGAGGCAATACAGCCCTGGTGGGAAAGGATTTCCTTCTATAACACTTCCCTCAGCATGCTTTATGCCTTTCCTTACTAATTGGTCACCAGAGATACAAAGACAAAAATAAAAGTTTACTGCCAGAATCCTCAATTGCTCTATCCCTTGAATCTTTTTATGCCTCTCTTACCAACACAACCTATTCAAAAAATAAGTAACTAGTGACTAGTATGGCGTGGCCCCATGAATCAACCCCACTTCATCACCGAAACCACAACAGCTGGATCACTTGCTGATGCTGCATTTGAACACAGCAGGGCTGTCCTCCAACGGACCACACTAACAGGAGAGCACTGCTGACTTGATACCCAGCAGTGACTCAGATCTCATCTGTCTGCAGCTCCCAGCTGTCGTCTTTTGAGGGACAAGCGAACACAATGGCATCTCCCCTCCTCCTAGTTCCAGCTTGCAAAAACATGTAGAACAACAGGCACTCTCAGCTTAACTCTGTCATTCCTACAGTTCCTGAAAAGCATCTTCAGTTCTATCCACAAAAGTGCTTTAATGGAGAATAGAGTTACTTCCCAAGTTAAAATTCTGAAACTCTACACTGTGTCCTACAAATGTTCCAGCAGTACACTTCAGTCTGTAACTATGATGCTGTGGCTAGCAGGAGATTCACAAATGCACTGTCATATATTCAGGTTAATGCCTTTGATGCAGGGTTTCTATTCCAAACTCCCTACGCCCTAATAAAGACAAACAGAGAGGGAATACAAGGGGTATATTCTCCATTTTATGAATGGGGAACTAAGGTATGCCCAAGAGGTATTTAGGTACTCAAATATAACAGCTGGAGTTTGGGGCAGTGAGAAGGCAACAGAAAAGTTAATTAAGAGATGTTCCACTTAAATCACAGGCAAGACATGCCCCACAGCATGCCCTGAGATCTTTTTCTCACAGCTGTGAAAGTTAAGCACCTGGTCAAATCTTTCCTTTTGTCCTGCATGCTTTAACTTTCTTCACATGGAAGCCAGGAAACATGAATAGATTTGTGCATTCGGATCCAGCCCAAGAAGGAGCTGGGGCACAGCTAAGACACCCACTCTTATCCAACACCTGGAAAATTCATTTACATATTGCTGTTTAGATACAGACTGAGAAACATCTTTACTTTCTTGTAATATCTAGGTGTGGTATTTCAAGAGGAAACTCATGTTCCCATGCAACTCAACATCCTGCATAAAGCTAAGGCTCAGAAGAATAGCAGTCCTGCTCCAGTAGCTGCAACGGTATTTTCTTATCTTTCATTAATCACAGGCAAGTACATAAGACCTTACACTGCATACGAACCAGTTACTTCATCTGGTTGGGTTAAGTTTCATGAATAAGATAAAACAATAAATAGAACAGCCAAGAACAATAGTTCCTTATTTGCAGAAACTTGTTAGTAGCAACCATAACCGTACTGGATGCAGACGAACAGTACAGGTAAGAAATGCCCATCTTCAGCCATTTCATCTTTTGTGACTTCTATAGAGTTTGCAAATCACAACGACACACATACCTGGCTTAGGAAAAGCAGGGGCTAGTTACAAAGTAAGTAGCTAGTTTTCAAATATTTCCTTTGTTTTGTCTTCCAATCTTATACTGCTGGTTCCAATATATTCACTTTATATTTCACATCCTGTTTTATAAATAAAAGGGACTTGTATTTAGGGAACTTGACAGTTCAGGATAAGTCAGGTTCCTTTATCTTTGGCTCACAACATCTTTACTACAATGTGAAGGAACAACAAAGAGAGGGAAGGAATATCTTCAGGTCACTTAGCGGTAAATCTGTAAAAAAGTTAACTTCTTCAAAAACAAACATTCAAATGACAAAATCCAGGATAAACAGAATCTGTGGCATCATCCTGGCAGAAGTATGACAAGCTTGTGTTCATGGCAGAGAGGGCCCAACTCCAAAGCAGCATGGGGCATGCCAGCAGAGCAAGAAACATGACTGTCATCAAGGCAATGGTAATGCGAGTACCATTGGTACCACAAAATTAACATCTCACACACATAGAGATCACTGTTCCCAGAAACAGCTTGAGAAAAGTTACAAATTATTTTATCAGTTAAAGCTGTGTAGCCTTATCTGAATATTATGTATGCATTTCTGAAGCACTCATCACAAGTACAAAAGGATGCCAGATCAAAGCAGCATAATTTTTTTTTTTTCCTTTTTATAGTCAGCAGAATATAAAGAATCACTTAGCTCTAAGTGGCCCAACTATACTCTTATTGAAAACTCTGCTGGAAGAAGGCAATTCACTGCAGGCAAATGTTAAAAATTAAGGCTAATCTGGGTACTGAAAGCAAACCACTGTCCTCAGACTCTATAAATACACTCTCAGGTGTTTCATCATGGCACGATTTGCACTGGTATGCCATTGCTGTGAATTAGAAAAGGGAAGAAAGAAGAAAAACAACTTTTGACAGCAAAATAAAGTATTATATTTTACTTCCACTGGAGTTAATAGCAAAACTTCCTAACGCTACTGAAGTCAGCTGATTTTATACAAAACAAGAAGATGAATCAGTGAAATATCACCTGAAAAAGCACACAAGCATTACCGATTAAAGAGCTTGTATTTAATAGGAAATGTCATTCCATTTCCACTCTTGGAAATTCAAAAATATTTTAGAAAATAGTATCAGCTATCACAACAGTCATCAGTACCATTCACATTTACAGAAACACTGAGATCAATCCATCTTCAAAAAATATGTAAGAAATGAAGAGTTTCATCAAAGTTTAGTCATTCCAGTCTTCCTTTAATTGAGCTCCAGCATCAGCCTGCAGATCTCATCAGGACACTTTAACAGTGGTCTTGTTAGATGCTCATGAGTTATTAAGACAACACTTGAAAGGTGCTCATAACATGCTACAACACATTTCCTCTTGGCAAGATATATTTTGATACTTAGGTAATGGAATTAAGTGGAATTTACTGCAGTAAAGTGAGAGAATTCATCCTGCTTCTCCTGCTGTGATCCCATTTCCACTGCAACCAGGTCAACCTATTTAATGCCTTCAGTTAGGCGAGAGGAAACATTTATTTTTGCACCAGTGTTAGCTCACACACAGTAAATGCAGCCATGTACTACAGCTCCTTATTTGTAAAGTCAAGGAGAAAGACAAAACTTTTGCTGCTGGTTCTTTGTAAAATTGCTCTGCTTCTGTTCAGAATTCTGAGTTGCACTGTAGCATGACTTTGCTCAGTTGTTTGTAAAATGAATTGATATGTGTTCTAATATTTCCATTGTAAAGAAATTCCCTTCCCTGTATTCTTTGTGTATTAAGTAACAATACAAAAATGCTTTTTACCTAATAAAACATTAAAGGAAAAAGGGAATGTCATCTTTGAATATTTCTACAAACTCACATCTACCATAACAGCGGTAGCATCCTGTTCTATTTGGAACACGGTAGGTTTTTTTTGTTGATAAAGATTATTAGCCAGGCAGATTTGAAACAACATCATTTTTCCCAGCAATTTAATAAAACTCTTCAAATAAGACAAACAAGTATACGGTTTGTATTTAAAGTGCTCTTTATCTGACGCAGTAAGTATTTGGCCGGTATCCTTCTGGTCTCTAAGTAGCACTTCACAGATGATTAAGGGCAAGGGAAGCAGAACAAACTGTTCTAAGTTGTAGCTCCTTGTGAAATAGACCTTAGTGCCAGGTGGTGCAGTACTACCAGAGCATAAAACAAACCCAGCCTTTGTGGTTGAAACATTACCATGCACACATGGTCTTACCACAATCGGAAGAGAAGGCAGATGTGAGTGCCTGGGATTTGCAATCTCCTGCAGTCAGAAAGCAAGCTTAGGGACTAGAAAACTCACTGAAGGAAAAAGCAGCAATCAAATGAACGCACGGCGAATGTCCATGGGGCGGCCCCGGCTGGGTCTAGGTGGAAACCTGTCATTGGGACCAGGTCGTCCTGGAAGAGTAGGGTTTGCTCCCGGCAAGGAACCAATTGGGTCAAAATGTGGTCTGAATGGAGGAAACTGGCCTGGTGCTTCTCCTGGGCCAGGAATGAGTGAGTTAATTGGGTCTCCAACATATGGAAGTGTTGGTCTCTCATCATATTCTCCACCAATGATCATTGGGGGATAGATTGGGTTTGATGGGAATGGGTTGGGAGGAAAGGGATTAGGATAGAATGGGTTGGGATGAAAAGGCATTGGATGAGGTGTAGGGGGCAGAAACATCATATGCCTCCATCTCAGGGCCTCCTTCTTCTGTTTCAACTTTTTCTTGTATAGCTGCAGACAGAAACAAAGGCATTTTAAAGCTCTGCAAGTGCTCCGTCTTCCAGCTTCAGCAACTGCATTCAGTTCTGCAGCACATCTCAGAAAATCACTCCTCACCAGTCTGAAAACCCAGAATAGGAACTCCCCTGTCGGCCAAAGACCAAATCTGGCACCTCTAGAAGAACCCTAACGCCCATACTGGGCATGCATTATGTAACTTGTTGATGCTGTTTTCTCCTACTCTGACCAAACTCAATGTGTATGCAGAACACCACACCTCTAAACTAAAATTTAACTCAAAGTTACTGCCTTCCAAAGTCTATACTTTATTCTCAAATTAGCCTGTGGAGACTAACCTCAGAGAGATTATACAAAAAAGCCACCTACTTCTTTCCAGTCTGTGTCACGAGGCCTTGCAATAGGATCTACAAAGAGAAGCAAAAAATTAAGAGCAATCTATGTTAAGTAGCTTTCATGCCACAGATGTTGACAGTTTGGTCAGAACTTGCAGAAGAATCAAGAGATGAAAAAACACTTTTGGTCAATACATCTTTCATATAAACAATGCATCTTAAAAAACATAAAGCTCCAGGCCTATTCAATACCCATGTCCATTCCATATCCACACCCATTCTACGTAAAGCATCATTTCCAAAACTTGCTAAGTTAAGAAATCCCAGAAACACTGTCCCCATCTGACTTCTGACAGCACTTCCCTCGATCACCATATTTCTTCAATCTCTTGTGACAAAGTATAGCAGGAATCCCTCTTCCCTCCACTTCCTAATATCTGCAAGAGCCAGTACACCAAGGTAGCCAGGGAACAGATGAAAACAAGGCAAGTCTGCACAATGGGAAGAACTACGTGGTCCCTCAGAAATGGCTCAGCAGATTGTCACCAGTTTTCACGGCAGAAAACTGTGCACCCACCTAAATTACACCTGACCAACCGTACTGATTAGCATCACAAATGACTGCACTTACAGTGTTTAAAAATTAGAAGTGGTTGCCTGAGGAGCCTCTTATCAAAAAATCTGTCAGACCTAATCTCTCTGTTCACCTGAGAATGTAATTCGAAGACCACAGTCTCAACATTACCTCGGAAATCTCGCAGATACATAAACCTCCACAGAAGCTGGTCATTTGAAGCTGTGTAAAGATCACGGCAAACAGCAGAGAGAGAGATGAGTGAACGGACATCCAGAAGTCTGAAAATCCGAAGCTTGAGCTCAAGAGGAAGGACCACTAACCCAAACACATCTGGCAAGTTCAGAGCTACAAAGTGAAGAAAACAGAAGAATTACTTAAGTGGTGCAGAGTCTAGAGACCCTAAAAGAATGGACATTATAATCTTTCCCTTCAGTCATTTCCCTTTGATGCCTGAGTTGCACCACTTTTCTCAAAGTACTGTGACATGACTTCTTATAAAACAGATCTCTTGCAACTCTAAGTACATTTACAGAGTGCACAAATAGCACAAACGGCACTTTATACTGACCACTGTTGGGCACTGTAAGCCTAAGAAACGTTCCACACATCTAACTATGTTTATAGGCTACAGAACAAAGAAATAGGTAAAAAAAAAAAAGACCTGCCTGATTTCATTAGCCCACAAAACCCACATTAAACACAGAGCACACGCTTCACATCAAACCTTCCCGCACTGAAGTCTAGAGGCAATGCCACTGAATAGTCCTCAGAATACAACACTGAGACCTTTTATGGCAATACCTGTGCAGAGGAAGCCTGGCTTCCCACTGCTCCACAAACACCAGCTTGGGTTACTTCCTACCACACTTTCCAAGCCCTCAATGACCAGTTACAGAAAAAATAATTCCTGGGGTTAGACTTCCAAATATGATGCTATATAAATTTTTCTGCTTTGACAAAGAAATGGATCAAAACTACAGAACCACTGCCACAAAATTATTGTGGTATGATTTTCTCATCACTAAATGTGGAAAACAGCCACTCCATTTCAGTGTCTTAAGTGAGACTAGAGTAATCAAAAGTTAAAACCAAGAAACTATCATTATATTAACATTTTATGAGATACAAAGATTAATGTAATTTCTTTAGAATGTATCAATTACTTTATGATCACTCTTTATATACCCAGTCTCTAAGACTTTTCCTTCAAGGCTTTAGACAGACCCACTTCCTTCTATCCTCAAAATTGAAGTTCCATCTCTAATTGCAAATATTTTCTCTTACCTTGTCGGGCAGCAGCCAGAAGAGAGTAAACCAGCTGGTCTTTAAAGAGACGAGATAATTTCTGAAGGTCTTTGTAAACACCTGCAACCTTTTCTATCAAAGAAGAGAGGTAAAAAGCATAACTTCAGGAGGTTATGATGCAAAAATTATACAAGAGCAGAAGAAATCTGGTTTTCTTATAACCAGAACTTTAACCTGCTTGTAATTTTGATGGGAGCAGTTCTGCAGCTAGAATGTAACAATCATGCGATAAATAATTCATTGGCAAACTACAGGCCAGTTCCATGGTCAGACTAGGCTTTCTCTTGGCCTTAAAAAGCTCCATTAGGAGAAATACTTGAGTTCTTCAGAAACAAACTTACTCTCGAGCTGTCAGAGCTTCCTTTGTCAGATTTCAAAGCTCATACGTAACATGCATGTATGTTGTAAATGCTTGCAATATTCATTTTTCTAACAGGGGTGTTTTTCCACGCTGTTCTCTAAAGAAACAGGAGCCAGAAGACTCTACCGTTGTATCAGACATATTTCAGTGCTCAGTTACTCTTCTAAAGCCTTTCGATTAGACTGGTACCTCAGCGACTGAGGCTACTTAGGACATAGTGTATGACTGAGTAAGCCTCAACTGTCGACAAAGCAGTTTATAGACACTTCAGAGAGCAAAAGGCTAGTTAGGTCTGTGCTCACAAGGATCCTCACCAAGGATTGGTCTTTCTCTGCTCCCCCGCCTTAATCCTCCCTCTAATTTTGACATTCTGGAGAGAGCGCTATGTGGTCAGCACACGTTTTCTGACTAAAAGAATATAACAAATACAGTGCCACAAGAAGAGCATAGGTACCATCAGCCTCTGAAGTCCTGAACTGCCAGGTAGAAAGGGCATATAATCCAGCACTGCTGCCCCAGTGATTCACACATACACTTAGGACCTCATAAATAACAGGCATATGGGCCAAAGGATGACTCGGGCTTTGCAAAGTTCTTTCCTTACGCACTTAATCAAATGAATTCAAATTGTTTCATTAGCAAAATATAAGTAAACGGCAACACTCTGAATTCCTTTTACCACAAAGCTATGACTCACCTAAATGGTAACCACATTTTTATTCTTATTTGTTATTCTTTACCTATTTGGTGCCCTACTGAGGTATATCCTTACTCACTGTGTAACTTCCTTACTTTTGAGTTTAGTACTATGAATATCATAGCTCAATCATACCTGTCTCCTGAAAGCAAACGAAGGATGCTGGCAATAAGTGTATTGTCTTAATGCCTTTTATCTCTTTGTTGATTTTTAATGTTGCTGCAAATATAAAGGGGAGAAAAAAAAAGGACATTTCAAAATTTAAAACACACAGAGATGACAAATGATCACTTCCTTACTGCCTTGCCCTTCGGAGGTGTTTTACTTTCCTCCCTCACCAGATTCCTTCAAGGAAAATACCAAACTCTAGCAAGCAGCTAGACAAACAAAAATTTCAGAAAAAACAAACAGAATTTAAATAGCAGGGAACAAACAAAGATCTTGGTGACAGAAACTGAGCATTGCCTTCAACAATTCTATCACGTGGAAAGAGATGTAACACAGCTAAACGAGGTACACAGCAAGCCATTATTACAAACCAGTTGTTAAAGAAGTATTAACTAGAGAAAGACTCAACAAGCTTACTAGAAGAACACTATACGCATGGTAGCTTTAACACTGTCCTAAATCTAACTTTTACCTGACTTCAACATTTGATTGGTTAAAACATTTGATCAAAATGTGTACACATTCTGAGAAAACATAACGGCTTATATAGCATAATCAGTTACAATTCTACAAATAAAAAAATCAAAATTTTAGTCAAAGATATCTTGAACTTAGAATGAAGTGCCAATTTAATATTGGTTCTCCAAAAAAATGGGTAATTCTTCAAATGCTAAATAAAGTACAAAAAAGAAAGAAAAAACCTAAAACAAAAAGACAAACACAAAACCTCAAAAACCCCACCAAGTGATATGGAAGTTGCTTCAAAAAATTAGACTTCCCCTAAATTTTCTGAACTGAATAGCTTAAACTAAACACCATTTTTGAGACCACAGTGAAACTGTTACAGTGCTACAGGAAATATACATTAAAGCGAAAGAATACATAGTCTGGAAGTTGTCTGTAAGTCTTGCAAAGAACATGAGACAAGATAAAATACTGTAACTGGAGCAAATCTATCTCTTTTAACGTTTGGCAAGATATACCAAAGTTCCTATAAAAGGAAACAAGAGACAGATTTCTACAACATTGCAATGAAAAGGCCAGCTGAATCCCCTAAGGATTGACCTGTTATGATTAGAAGGAGAGAAGCAGTTAACAGGGAGACAGGAAATGCCAAGAACATTCACCAGCAGGAAGCAGCATCTCTTGCACCTCAGCAACCTGGATAATCAAGGTGCAGTTCTAAATAAGAGTGCACAAAAGCACATTTAAGTTCTCTCTTGCTAAACAATGGTGATACTTAGCAATGGGCATCCAGAATAAAAACTTGACTAACTTACCATTAATAGCAACAAGATCTCCCAAAGGCACACAAGTTAAACCAGCAGAACCTTCTTCACAAAGAGGATGCGTGTACTGTAGCTTATAAACACCATTCCCTCTCCATTTCTCTGGCATAGACACTGCCTTGGCTTCTGTCCCCTAAAAGTACACAGAAATAACAGTGCCATACTTCAGCAATGTACCAAGACTAAGGGGTGAAAAAAGAGAATTAAAAGTTAGGAACTGCCAGAATGCCGCTTGCAGTTCAAATCTTAGTTTAGTCCCAGTGCACATTATAGTACAGACTATAATTGCATGACTATATACTATTTTCCCCAAGACTAACTGCAAATCTAAGGAGTTGTTCAGTAATTTTTTTGTTCTGCCCCAGTTTCTGACAGGGAGGGTTGTTCAGTGAGCAGACTCACACCTATTTCTTTGAGACATGTACTTCATTCTGTCATTTTTTCCAGCATTCTAACAACTCCTGCATATATATTAATTTACTGCATGAAAACATGTTATTGCACCTTTTCTGTGAACTTACAAGGTCTGACAGGGCTTGAAGAATCATATCTTGAAATCCATTCAAATACCTGAGTGGACTAATAGTTTTTCCCTTTCAATTTCAGTATGAAAAGGCTCAAATGGAATCCCAGAGGTGGACACAGTATAATCACAAGCACAAGCAGACTCTCTCTCTTTCCTCTTAAATCTGCACAGCAATCGTCTTTCTTAATTCCAAGGCTACTGACTGACATAAACTTTCTTCCCAGTGACAAATGTACTCTTCAGGTAGTATTTCAGACTACAGGAATGCAATTAACTTAGCAGACATATTAAACTTGTACTGGTCAACCAGACACCTAAACTGACCCCCTACATGTGCTTAGTTAGCCTCACCACAAGAAAAAACATGAGAATTTAAACACCTTCCCTGAAAGCAAATATTTTTGCATGTTTAGCCATGTATTAGTTAACATACAATGCATATCTGAAAATCCAAAGGGAAAAGGTGAATCCATGCACTGTACAGAGGTACTGCCATAGGTGCTTGACTACGAGTTAGATACTTCTGTAGGTTACTGGAACAAAACCCTAACTGAACTCAGCTAAAGTTAATATGGAATTGGAGACAACATTTTGTCAGACCTAGGCCTTGTTAACCATTGACACCATTGAGATGACACTGATGCTTCAGGCAGTGCTTTGATGAAGTGGTATAATCTGAGCACAACTACAGAAGCTCAACAGTATAAAACAGGAACAGGAGGTTATCAGCTGGGTCCCAGTTAGGCTGAGGACTGCAACAAACACGGGGACAGGCCTCTTCTCTCACACCTACAAGCAGCTCTCGTCTTTAGCCTTAAGGCTTACTGGTCAGGCAAAGGAGAGAAGCTGATACTTCAGTAGCCCCTGCTGCTGACACACTCAAAACCAGAAGTGGATCTTCAGATGCATCTTGTATCACACATTCCCACGACACTCCACAGCTTTCTCATACTGACCAAGAAACTTCCTGATTGCTTGTGCACCTACCTGAGGCACATAGCCTGTCTCCATCATGAGAAGATGTACTAGAACGATCAAGGCATCAGTGGCACTGGTACACTCAGCAGAAAGGTAGAGCATCTCTAAGGAATGTGGTATTTCACCATCAGCGGCTTCACTGCACAGCATGGGTTCGGAGGGATAGGAACCTGTACCTTCTTCCAGGTCAACATCTTCTGGGACTAATTCAGAAGGAAATTCTAGGCTGGATCCTGCCTTCAAGAGAAAGCAAAACACACCTTCATTCAGAAAATTACACCTCTATATACAACAATATTATTCGTCTGCTTATTCCAGTCCTCACAGACACCATGTCAACTCTGCTGATATCTCATGCAAGTTTTACAGATTGATTACATCTCCCTTTTCTAGCATCCCAGCTGGAGACTGGGATTATACACATAGCCTCTGTGCTTTTTGATATTTATAACGCAAGCCTTTAATAAAAGGGTCTGTCGTTTGATTGCATATACTACTTCAAGACAAAGTGATAATTTATTTAAACTTCATCAGAATTTTCACAACATACACAGGAATAATTTACTCCCTGTAGTACCGCCATTTATTTAATTATAGCCAACACACACAGTAGGTAACCAAAATGATAATTTGGACTGCTTAGAAATACAACAGGCCTAAATAGCAAGGGAAAAAAAAAATCTTCAATGGAATACATGTGCTGACACTTGAGGCGCACTGTGGTTTTAGCATGACTTCCTTTCTTCTGTCAAAATCACACCATATTGTTATGTTAACTGATAAAATCACTCACAGACACATTAAAAAAAGTAATGAATGAAAACTACAAGCAGATTTACCCAAGGCAAGCGTCAGGAAAGGGAAAAAAAAAAGTCTAAACAAGCTGTAACTATTTGTCCCCCACATCCACGCCCAACCGTACAACACACCCTTATGTTTGTATGAGGCTGGCATGGCCATCAACTTGTGGAACTTCCCTTCTCTTATCAACAGCAATGGACATAGCCCCAGTTAACCGCTGATTTTCAGACTTCTAGAGCTCTTCTACAATGACACTTAGCTGCTTAGAAATTTTCCTGCCATCTTCCTCCAAAATTGTGGTGAAAGATGTAAGAATCTTTCATCTTGCCTTCCAATATTAAATAAATATGAAACAGATACTTCTGCACAGCTTACTACAGTCTGACTGACAGACGTAAGGAGCTTGGATGTCCACAGCACCACATAAGGATCATTGCTCCTGACAAGAATCAATGGGACAACAGCCCAGCTACATTTTATTTCATTATTTACAATTCTTTTTAACCTAAATCTTAATTTTCATACATTAAAATAGTATTTTTAAGACCTCATATCAAGGTTGCATCAAGGGACATTTTGTATTTGAAATTTGTTCCAAAACAAAAACACTACTTGCTCAAGTTCCTGTCCAAAACAGAAAGGACTGTGTAACAAGACAGATCGTGGCACTACGCTGTACCTGCAGAGTCTCCTCTAAGGAGACTCCATTCACCACAGGACCCAGCAGTTGGTGGGAGCTGTTACCTGCTTAACTACTCTATGCACTGTCACACGGGAAACAAACCACTGACTAATATGAAAAAATGTGCCTAGCAGCTGCACGGAGCCTACAGGGTCATACAGATGCACACTTACAAAGCGCGAGGAAGAAGCCACCTCAGCAACACAACCTCCACGCACAAGACAGACAGGTCTCACTCTCTGGCAGGCTGTCTGAATCACAGGGAATGGTTACAACCCATCAGAGGGGAATCGTACACTCATCTTCTGGGTGGTGCTGCCGACAGGCAGTGCCTGCTGCATTTGTTCAGTACCCAGAATCAGTTTCCTCTAGAAAACAGCACGGAGGCAGGTAAGAAACACACTCCTAACTTCCTTATGGGAAGTGCGTGTTCCAGCAAAAACATTAAATCCTGTAAAGATGTCAGACCTGAAACCTCTCAGGGTCTCTGAACTAGCTTCTGTGTCACATCTAACATACAATGAACAGAGACAAATATCCATCCAAATAACTGGCTACATGTCAGGCAAGTATAATGAGCTAAATATCCTGAAAAGATTCTCTACTATATAGTACAGTAACTGACACAAGAAGGTACCTTCTTTTTTGCCTTGTGTTGTACAGGGCAATTCTCGTGTACTTACCCTCTCGTCACTCTTGTGAACTGTGACCAGAGCTTTCTGGTTGTCAGATTGCTCATTCCGACCTTCTTCTATTGGACTGTTGGCCTGATTTTTGTTGGGGATCAAGGTGGACGGCTCATGACCATTCTCAAGCAGGGCAGGAGCAGGAGGAGGAAGAGGAGGTAGGCTGGGTTGTCCATCTGCTTCTTCTAGTAACAAGCATATCAAATCACCAGAAACAATCCCATATGAAGCTAAAGTCTTCTGATCTTCAGTGAGAGCATCTTTTCTGTTCAGTGTTATTGAAAACTCAGTGTCAGAACTGCAAAACAGAAAAGAAAAAAGGAAGCATGGTTGGCTGCACATTGAGGTATAGTTCTAAATGCATACTGCATACCACAGTAATACTATGCTGTGGGTTTTAACCCATTAATAATTAACTACATATCAAAGGAAGAGGGACATAAAAATATGGTACGAAATTGTTTCCCCCATGTTTCTCTCCCAGTATGTTTTACGTAGTGGTAGCTGCTTGGTAGGTATATCTTAATTTACAGTAATTGCTCATAAAACAGTTACGAAGGAAAGCAAACAAGTACCCTCCAAATAAAAAGGCATCACACCTGGCAAAACAAGCCTTAAATAAACTACTGGCTGAGATCATTTCAAAATAAAACAGCGTTGCAGACTCCACCACTTTGTTTTCCGATTAAGCAAAACATTCATTTCAACAGGTCAGCAGCTGCCCTGCAGCAAGTAATGGTGATAAGGTGCTTCAGCACAAGCACCCACCAAAACCAAACAACAAAACCCAAGCAGGAATGCCGCTGGTTAGCACGGAAGCAGCTATAGCACACGCTGACTATGGGGAGACGAGCGGTGCCTCCAGACCCCGCTGTGACCCGCCGGCAGGCCGCGCCCGGCTGCAGGCCGCGCCCGGCTGCAGGCCCACGGACCCTCGGGCCGACACCAGGCCCTGAGCCCCTGCTGCCGGCGGTTCTCACGGCGGTTTTGCCGCCTCTGCTCTTCGCTCACGAAATTCAAACCCAGAGATTCCCCGAGAAGCCTAAAAAAACTGTAGGACTAACACCCTGCGGCCATTTTCGCCACGGAACGGCCGCGCGGAATCCCCAGCCGGCTCTGGCCGAGCTGCCAGCCGCCATTTCACAGCTCGGCGCTTCCCACGGTTTCGCTTTCCCGCCCCGGACCGAACAGCCGGGCAGCAAAACCGGCTAGGCCCCAGCGCGGCCCCC
>Ga0065711_1039940_pt1 | contig 17366 bp, 11 predicted proteins | sample Hoacrofraction12_FD_59098 | JGI IMG/M metagenome (GOLD analysis project Ga0065711, IMG submission 59098) | Hoatzin crop microbial communities from Cojedes, Venezuela - Epithelial fraction 12 v2 (version 2) | ecosystem: Host-associated > Birds > Digestive system > Esophagus > Crop | place... | reverse complement strand
GTTCTTGTAAACCTTCTGGTGTTTTTGCCTGACTTCCTCTTTGTTGGGATGTGTCACTCCTGAGCTAGGAGGACAGGACCCTGGAATACTAATAAGCTTTCTCGGGTCCCTCTTCCCTCCAGGGCTTTGTCCCACGGTACTTCACCAAGCAGCTGCCTGAAGAGGCCAAAGTCTGCTCTCTTGCAGTCCAGCGTACTGAGCTTGCTGTGCACCCTCCTCAATGCCCTAAGGATGTTGAACTCCACCATTTCATGGTCACTGCACTGAAGGGTGCCCTTGAGCTTCACATTCCCCACCAGCCCCTCCTTGGTGGTGAGAACAAGGTCCAGCACAGCACCTCTCCTTGGGGGATCTTCTGTCACTTGGAGAAGGAAGATATCATCACTGCAGTCCAGAAGCCTCCTGGATAGCTTATGGCTTGCTGTGCTGTCCCTCCAACAGGTATTGGGGTGGTTGAAGTCCCCCATGAGGACGAGGGCCTGCGACCATGAGGCTGCTCCTATCTGCCTATAGAGGGCCTTGTCCGCTTGGTTCTACTGGTTGGGTGACCTGTAGCAGACCCTGACTACAATGTCACCAGTCCCTGTCCTGCCTTTAATCCTGACCCACAAGCTCTCAGTCAGTTCCTCATCCATCCCCAGGCAGAGCTGCATGCACTCCAGCTGGTCATTGACACAGAGGACAACATCCCCTCCTTGCCTCGCTTGCCAGTCCTTCCTAAAGAGCCTGTATCCTTCCATTCCAACACTCTAATCATAGGAGCCATCCCAGCAGGTCTCCATGACACCAATGAGATCACAGCCCTGCAGGCACGTCTCTAACTCTTCTTGTTTATTCCCATGCTGTGTGTGCTTGCACAGAGGTATTTCAGTTAGGCCCCCAACGAAGCTCTCTTACTGGCTAGAGTTCTTTTGTGCTGCCCTTCAGGTGCTCTCCTGCTGACCTGTGATCCTTCTCCAGGCTCTGGGCATCTCCTTCTGGATCAATGATGGGACCAGCATCAAACATCACCAGCAGTGGGATGGACTGAGGTTCCCCTCCCCTGGCATCTGTAGTTTAAAGCCCTCTTCACCAGCTTCGCAAACCTCTAACTGAACATGTTGTTCCTTTTCTCTGTCAGATGGACATCATCAGTCCCCAGTAGACCACGTTTCTCAAAGCTATTCCCATGGTCTAAGTAACCAAACCCCCGGCTGTGGCACCAGTCCTGTAAGCATTTGTCGATTTGCCAGATTTGACTGGCGCTTTCAAATCCCTTCCCTTTGATTGGGAGGACTGATAAATGTGTAGATGATGTTTCACTGAGAGGAGTCACTGACATCATGAATGGCAAAAATCTAAGCCAGCATGACCTCGGGAAGTTTATGGATTGAACTGAGAAAATCCTCACGAAGTTTAACAGGCAGAAGGGTCAAGTTTGCACCCAGTGTGGAATAGCTGTGACTGATGGAGACTGACTAGCTGAGCAGCAGCCAGGCTCAAAGGACTTCAGGGTGATAGTTGACCACAAGGCCAACATGCTCTTGCCCTGAGCTAGATGATCTTCGCAGAATGCTCAGCAGAGAACTACAGTGATGGCAAGGGGCCTAAACACATGACTGACAGAGAGGTTGAGTGAGCTGAGTTGCTTTTAGTCTAGCAAAGTTAAAGCTAAGGACCATCCTTGAAGTACAGTCGCAAAAATAGCAGAGCTAAACTCTTTGCAACAGTAGCAGACAATGTAGGGACTACACAAAGGACAGTGGCCTTGAAGTGTGAGCTGGACAGACCAGGTTGTATATATGGAAAACTTTCTTCACAGTGCAGCACTACACCAGGACAGAAACTATGGACACACTATCAGAGAAGGTTATGAAGAAAAGTCTTTGGTTGATTACCTCCAAAGCGAAAATGAAACAGATTATATCCAGAAATCCATTCTAACCAGCATTTTTACCATTTTTTTCAGTTCTCACTGGACACAGCTACCCTAACTGCAAAAGTCTGAAAATTTGAAGGCAGAGTGATGTAAGTTTCATATTTTACCATTTATTAATTTACATTTTGCAGGCCTCAGTTTCAGGAACCTAATGTTCAGTGTGACCTTTCCTGTTACTTTTCTCCATGTCATGATTTAGTTCTTTCAGCTATGGGTCTTATAATGCATTTTCGGTTCATTTGTGACTGCATTTTTCCAAAACAAATGGAATTTTCCTACTTCTTTCTTTTCTTTTTGCTTTTACAAAACTGATTCTTCCCTCCCAGCCGCTCCATAACTCAGGTGATGTTAAGCCTACAGCTTCTTTCCCAACATCCTTTAAATTTTGCCCTAGAAGCTCCAGTCTCCTTTTCTTCTGCCACAGGCACCCAGAGGGTCCATGTCCCCGGACTCATCCTCACTGTTGGCTTGCAGATGGCCCTGATACCAGATAATATGTGCTACCTCATGTTCAGCAGGCAGGCTCCTTTACAGCTGTCTTCTGACGGCCTCTGGGCCTGCCAGATGCCCATATACCAGCCTCCTACCTTCAGTGCAAGCCCTAGGGCATGGCCATGGCTGCCCTAATCCCATCCCTCCCCACACAATACACTCCCACACCAAAACTGGAACGGTTATCCTGTGGACAGGTTTTATTTACAAAGTAACTGGAGAGCCTTGCTATGGACCGAGCACATAATCCATGAGAGAAAAAAAATCTGTCGCTTGGGGATATTCATGCCATGTCACACTTCAGGCGATTGTTTGTATAAGGAGAGGGATACTTTTATAACGTCATGGTGATCACCACATTTTTGCAATCGTTTGCTTTCACTTTGCAAAATATCTGTTTGAACATATTCCCATTTTTCTCATGTACAAAAGTGGTCCTTGTCTTTAAACAAATTCAAGTGCCGAAGGTATGTCTTGTAAAAAAAATCCATAATTGTCAGCTTTTTTTTTTTTTTTGCACACCTCATAATTTCAAGCATATTGGTTGCTTCAGATCACTTTTCAGATGCCAGATAATGAAACACTGCACTATTCTGGAAGCATTTCAGTAGGCACTTCTTGTATATACAACACCGATAAACCTACAAAAGGACGCATCAATTACCATAATGTCACCTTAGCTGAAAAAGTTCTGCTAGTCTTGTAAAAATGTTTAGGTTAAGGGAAAGGAAATACCACAAAATTTTGGTCATTTAATGAGACAATCTAGTTGTCTCCTCTGGTTTGAAACTTTATGAAAAAATATTTCAGTGCTAATTTTTTGCCAACCATTTCTGAAATCCCAGTAGAGTTTTATTGTCCTGCATTGAAATGTTATCTTGGGGTAGTATCTGCATAGTTTACTGACATCAGCTCAATTTATATCCCAAAATTGAATACTTACCTAAAGATTTAATTATTTAGATCTACAAAAATCAAGAAATATGGATTTACCCCAGTGCCACTGATAGTAGAATAACACATGATACATGTGAGTGCATGAAATTTACTTTCCGGCATGAAACCCCAGCTAATGCAGAGCTGTAAACAACAGCATGTGATTGATAAGAACTATGATTTGCAGTGTCCTCTTCCAACCACATTTGTCACTTAAATTAGGCCTACATGTTTATATGTGTTCAGTATTTTTGCATTACACACATTGTGTAAAACCACTCCTGGGACCAGGTCATTCTTTTTCATATTTGCTGTATTTTTCTGAGGAAAAATGTGCATTATTTCAGGTGTTTTTGGTACAATAAAAATTTCACACACAAGCTGATGTAGAAATCAGCATAGCAGAAAATTATTTGCAAGTAGTAATGCATTATTTCACTAGATTTTTATTGGGCTATTTTCAAATATAGAGGAATGCATTCTGTTCACAAAAATAAGAGCTTTTCCAAATATTATTATTAGATAATAATGGAAGCGCTCAAATTATCATTTTGAAATTTTCTTATTGTTTCAATAATGTTGTCCCTTCTTTAAACAACTCTGAATATTAGTCTCAAACAGTAAGCTCTCCAATTTTAAAACACAGGTTATCCAAAGAGGGAGCAAAACCAAGCCCATGCAAGTTCTATGTCCAAACATGTGATTGTAATGACACAGAAATGAAATCACAGTTAAAAGACTATAAGCCAACTGTAAGCTAAAATGTGTGGGAACAAAACACAGCCATCATTCTTTAACAAATACAACGGTTTCATTTATCCATTGCACCAATGGAAATTGACCAATAACTTTCTTTAAAAAAAAAAAAAGTAGTCTAACCATGAGATGATCTCAAGTTTTGCCAAATGAGGGAGGCTAACATTCACTTAATTAGTTCATTTGGTGCTTTCATGACACACTGTAAAAGCTTTTTATGGCTTCAGAGTCACAAGCAAAGACAGAGCTCAGGTCTTTCTCCAACAAACACAATAGCATGAGCATCTTTTGCAGTAGCAGGACTTGTGGCACGTAATTCAGCAGAGCTGGCATTTCATTCATCAGCAGGTAAGGGTGCGCATGCGTGCACACACACACAAACACACACGCATACACTGGTTGGCACATTAGAGCAGAGAAACACATTTTTAAAGTATCTGCCCTTTACAAAGTTAACCCACAGATTAAAAAAGGCTTGAATTCTCCATTTTTTGTGGTTGAAAGATCGTTTTTCTGTTGCCTAGTACTTAACAGGTTCTATAAAGCAATCAGGATAAAGAAAAACTATTCAGCTTTACAATTCAGATAAATATGACGATTTAAGTGGAATATTTTAAGTGAACTGGGAATCCCACGCTTTACTCTTAAAATTACACACAGGCTAATAGACTAAGAAAAAAGGAAAAATATATTTTTATTCAAAACAGCTCTAGCATTGAAATTTTCAGTAACTCAATAACAAAACACTGCAGTAGATGGATAACAATGACTGTTCTTAACTGTGAACTGTAGTTTGTTCTAAGAAATAACCTGTTTTTCTGTAGCTTCTCAGACTGCTTGTGATCGAATAGTATCAACTTCATGGCCTTGTCAGTAAGCTAAAACAAACAAAAAAATAAACAAAAGGCCCTAACACATGCACATGGAAAAAAAAAAAACAAAAAACACCCCCAAAAAACTGAACCAGTCTTTCAATAAAAGGAAACAGTTTACAAAAAGGTCTCCGTATAATTTGGGAAACCACCATTATCAGACTACATGCCTTTCATTCTTTAACATCCAAATCTTCACTTGCTAAAACTCACTAATAATAAAAAATCTATCCCATTATATTTTTAGATTTCTTTGTGTGGATAGTAAAATAAACTATGTTCTGAAATCAAGAGTTAAAATACCTCCTCCTGTTTTCCATACATATTTGCCTGTATAAATATACTTCATCATTTTACAAATTACAGTATTTATATTAAAGCTTTCAGTCAGCAAATCATTACAGCTTAACATGAGCAAACAATTCTTGTGTTTTGGTTCTGTCTTTAAATCATTTTTGGAGATAATGAAAACCAGCCAAAATGAGTGACTGCAAATAATATAAACAACACATTTATTTTGAAAAATAAACTGAAAAGGCTGCTTGTCTGTTAGATTTCTCCGTGAAGTATAGACAAATGACTAGAAAAATTTTATGTCAAATACATATTACAAATGACTTCTTTAACAGTAACTGGGATTGTAATGTCAATGTTCAATAGGAACATTTTTTATGTATAATTCAATAGACTAAATTTCTTGGCTGCTAATATGATAAAAAATGGATGCTATTAAAAAAGATTATATCCCCTTCTTAAATACACTTTACCATTTTGATGCTTTTTCATATATATACATATATATATATGTATGTATATGTACGTATTTATTTAAACCTAAGAAAGGACTATAGTCCTTTCTGTGAAGAGATCCCCATAGTGAAAAAGAGCGCAATTGTTTTTCTTCAGTTTTAACTTTTAATTCCTTTTGGAGCCCCGGCAAAATATAGCTTCTTGTGGTCAAAAATCTCCTGGGGCCTTCTGTGCAAATGGTGGTGCACATCATTACCCTGAATGGAAGTGACAGTGCAAATACTAGAAGTGCATTGAGATGCAATCTCTAACTTCTTCAAAGTTGGGTGGAGCATAGGAGACAGCATCCTTTTAAGCAATTCAACATCACCGATGCCCTGTTGCTGTATGGCTTTGAATATGTACAAGGGATGACAGAGGTCTTCTTTCCCCACAGACAGTAACATTGCTCTGTTACAGTAAATGTATTAATTTTCTCCTTTCATCTAAGTGCTTCATTTCTCCTTTTGGCTACATATTGAAATATTTTTGGATGCTGGATGGACCCATGAAAAACTCATTGTTTGTTACTATGGTTGCTCAGCACAGAACTCCAGTGTCAGGCTTAGAAAGATCAGTTTTTGCAGTGGGGCAAGACATTGTGTCCTCTTTATTCTTCTTTCCCACTAAACGGAATTTAAGGCTGTGGCTTTTGCCAGGATGAAGCTTGTAGCTGTCAGATCTGAGAAAAATGATTCAATGCAGATTACACTCGTGATCAGGTGTGCTCTGACTTGAAGGGCTTTTCCATTTTCCACGGAGGGTCAGGTTACTGGTTACTTCTCAGATCTGGCCTGCATGAAGTCACAATGATGAATCTGATATGCAACAAATTAACTGACATGCCTCCAGATATAGATATTCCTTCAAGCCTGAAGGTGCTGCTAAAAAGAAGACAATGACAAAGTTATAAAAACGTTACATTAAATAGACAAAGTTAATAGCAAACAAAACAGATTTTTGAATGGTAATTCTATTTTTCACCTAAGCAACAGTTTAAAGAATTACAATATTTCAAAACATGACCTTTTATAATTGTACTTTTTTATTTATATAAGCCTTGGTTCTCTGACGAGGTAAGTGGATTTAACTTCAACAGTGTATTTGAAATCACATTACTTTACATCACCTGAGAAACCGATCTTTACTATTCTAGGTCTCCTAGTATCCTAGTACACAGGGATCTTGAAATTATGATTTTTTAATCATATTTTTTTTATTATCCTTTTTAAGAAGACTACCCTTCTTAATACACCTAATCTAACAATTCAGCTTAACAATATGCCTTGGGGCACAAAATGTAACAAGAACTCCTGAGATCTTAAAGGTAGAGACCTATACATTAAGCGTTTGAAAAAAAAAAAATCTAAGAATTCAAGTCTAATTTAACCTGAGAATCTGGATTCTAATCCCCGTTCTCAAATTAAATAGAAAGTGAATTCATCAGAAGTTTCTCACTTGACAGATAAGCTTCTTAATCACTAAAATACTACATAAAATTTTGATCTGGGTCTCTCATATTCTCTTTTGTGAAACTGCTTTGGTTTATACAGAACACTGAAATAGTCCTAGAGTCAGTGAAAGAGAACGATGCTCCAGTCTAGTGCGGAGATTCACTGGCTCACTGAATTTCCTTTTTTTATGTATTAGACAAAATAAAACAGCATCAAAAAGAGAGATCTTGGGATACTTATCTGTTGGTAGCTAGGGCACTAACTTGGATTAAATAATTAAATTCACACCTCCTGAGGCAAAGAATGAGAACTTCTTCTTCCAGTGTTGGTAATTTACAACCAGAGCCACATCATGCAAGGGGGAGGAAAAATACTTCTTTGCCGTCAGTTTTATGAATCCAGCTCTTCATTCACACTTCCTCTTATTTCATGTTAACTGGTATGCTTCAATTTGATAAAGATTGTCAATGGGTAGGACAGAAATTCACTTTTGCAGGGGAAAAAAAAAGAATCTGAAGCTGGTGTGCTGTGAACCCTTTTTATTTTTTTCCCCCAATTAAAACAAAACATCAACTATTCAGGGAAACTTAATTAATATTCAGGACTGTGACAGTGGCCCAATGTAACCCAACAGTCTACCAAACATGGTATAATAAATGTATGACAAAATTGTGCTGGAAGGAATTTTTTTTTCCTAATCTACTATTTGGCTCACATTATTCATAGGAGGAGTATCCTAAATATCTGTTGGCAGCTTATTTTTTAACTGAGGACAGGCTTCATGTCACTAGAAACACACAGCATTTTTTCAGCTGTCACAGTTTCAGGCTTCAATTACATTTGGGCTAATGATCCTTGTATGTTAATACCTCACAAAAATCACACAAAAAAAGATGGTATTGCCCTAGAACTCAGCTTAATACTCTAGAAACAGGATTAATATAGTACAGCAAAAGACATGTAAAAGTAATAACAACAATAACAACAAAAAAAGAAATAATACAAATCACATTCATTTTCTGTCAGAATTGTTCCTCAGACTTGTTCTGAACATAGTATAGTACAATGCTGCGTAGCTGTAGGCATGAAAAGCAATATAGTTTTTTTTCCCTCTGGGTTACAGTTCCTAAACCTGTTCAATATCATGACCACAAACACCAGCATGTTGTATATCAGGTATACCTGGCTTCCTCTAAGCATCTCTCCAATTCAGTTTTTACGCCACACAACTAGATTCTTTCCCCGTTGTACATCCACCTTCATTTCATCAACATCCTACCAAAGAGGAACAGCCCACGTTTTGTTTCTTTATGATATCTCTGCTAGAAAGCACAAATTGCACCACTATGAAAAATGTGATGCAGCTCTCCACATTAATAAAGAATTTGTTCAAATTAGAAGGTTATGATTGTGCTCGCCCAGTGAAAATTCAGAAGGTGTCAACACCTGTATTAACAACAGAAGAAGCAGTTCCTCTTGCCACCTCCAAAAAATATCCGTAATTACAAATACTTGTTGTACACAAGACAAAGTGATGCACAGAGAGAAAACAGGCCAGTCACAGAAAAAAAAAAAAAAGTCTACGAATTACAGATTCCTATCCCGAATTGTCTAGCTCTTAATTCTATAGTTTCTACTATATTGACAGCAAGGATTTACATTCAAATCACTACATTTAATTCATCATTACAAAATCTGTTCATTACACCATAACTTGTCGATATCCTCCTAGTGAAAGAAACTGACCTTAATAGGGAGCCAGAGTTCAGACTGTTTATGGGAGACAGTTTTGTTCACTCACATCCCTTCTCCTTCCCTTTCTTACTTTGGCAGCATCACTGCATCATTCTCTTCCTGCCTAAATACTGATACAGCATCAGTATTTAGTTCCAAAAAAGAGAGACGCAGACAAACCAACGTCATTGTTTTCCCCATTCAAAACATGATAACTACTCTTCTGTAATAAAAAAATATCTTTTACTTCTATGTCAGTATTACCCAAAAAATATCTACTCCCTTCAGTTTCCTTCTGCTTGTCACCATTTTCTTAAAAACTGAAAGTAAGTCCAGTCCAGTCTACCATGACATGCTCCTCCTCCTCACAGCCATGACCATAGTGTCACTGTGCAGAGTGCTATGCAGAACGCTGTAGATGGAAAATATGAGGGGAAAAGGCTCCAAAAGGGAACCACCCTTTCACCGCAGATCTATGGGATGGCTATGCATACGTTGGTTAGCATAAATTGAACAATGATTCACAGGTTTGGTACAAAACAGGAAAATCATAGGAGGGGACATTTATCCAAGCTTAGCTGAACAAGCAATAAATTTTGTTTCCAAGATACTCAGATACAGAGATACTCAGGTTCAACTTTCAATATTTAAAGAATAATAAATGCAGTTTGATTCTGTAGTGGCAGGACAGAAAGACATGAAGCAAATTATACACAAGACATCACCTTTGAACTGATCAGTGCAGTGCTGACTGCCAATGATCTCAAAAAACGGTTATTTTATACGCAACTTTCTATGTTGAGTTTAGTGCCTTTTATCAAGAAAAAGGAGAAAACAACTAGGAAATGCATTTCACATTCAGTTGAGAAAGAGAGATTTAGTTGATTAATACTAAGGTATGTAATTTCCACCTCATTTTAAGTGTCTGATAACAGCACCTGAGAGACAGCCTAATTAAAATCTCCATTATTTGGGCTATTTTAGCACAGACAGCATTATTTGGACATATGTTTTCACCTGTCATATCAGAAGCACACTAGCAGTCAGAGCACATGCCAAGCTATTACCTGTACTCACATATTTAAGATTATAATAAATGTTTGTAAGAAAAAAAAAATAAAAAATTACATAGTAAGAAACCGTCCTAAACCTAGTGCACATATATTCTAGATATTGTTTAAAAAGTAATGACATCTGTTTCAGTTATTCAGTTATACCTGAAAGATACAGAAATATTGAGCTTCAGATACAGACTATTTTATCCACATTACTTCAGGTTTTTTACTCCTTTCAGATAAGATGCATTACTGTGCTAATTCCTTCAACAGAAAAAAAAAAATACTGGAAGAGAAGGGAATGCTTTAGTAGGTTTTTTTTTTGCTTTTCGGTATTGTCCAAGAAATCCCCGTCATGACCCGTGGTGTATTTTTTTTTAGGTATAAATTTAAGTAACAGATTTCAGAAGACACACAGCTTCAGTCAGAAGCCAGAATATTCCAGATAAAATTGTGTATGTTTTATGATTAAAGGAATTCTGCTGAATGCAAAATCAATGCTTTTACCAAGCATTTTATTTCTCCATCAACACTTTAAATATCTAAGCCACTGCCAGCATTTTTGTGTTCTGTGGTATAGCACTGTTGAGACATCTTTCTCTGTAAAAACTAAAACAACCTGATCTCAACAACCCAGAATGTTAACAAATCCACCACAAAACTTCTTTGCAATTCTTCCTATTTTTTTCCTGAAAAGTCTCAGAATACTTATTTATGTATGATTTCCTCATCCTACTGTTTCAGTCTGTAAATAATTTATTTGCCAATAAGAAAAAAAGAATTCCCGATAGCTTATTGGAAGCTTTTCTTTTTCCTTCAAACCTTTGAAATAGATTGTAAATGGCATAAAAAATCAAAATATCTAAATTTATACCTTTTCATTTTTTCCTTTACACACTATAATGCATTTATATGTTGACAGCATGTATTAGCTTCTACAGCAGCATTATTTTTAGTTTCGCTAACCTCTCTTAACACTTCCCTAATGTGCTTATCAAGTCCTCTGTTATTCCAGCTTTGATGTCTCTACAGCTTTCTCTAAAACCAGTTCTATATATAGTTCTATGAAGATAACCCTAAATAGAAATCTGTAAATTATGTCAGAGTATACGACAAAAGCGTTTATTAAATACACTTTTCCAATTGAACTCATACTGCTTAAATAATGTATTTGTAGAAGTTTACTGTCTTTGTGTGTTTGCACAACAAAATGACCACCATCAGAATATTTGCTCTGAGAGCTACTCTAGAATAATTTTTTTATAGTGAAAAATTAATGGTAACAGAAGGATGCAATGTCTATCAGAAGCATCGTGCTTGTCAATATATATGAAATTCACTGCTGGCCAGATCGCCATGCTGCTTTTCTCAATAATGTCCCAAACAGTTCAGATTTGACAGAAGCAATTTATGGGTCTGACAATACAAAATTAAGCCTTTTTGTTGATACCACTAGTTTCTAACACAGCTGAAATGTAGGCACCCAAAGATTCCAGGTGATATCTTAACACCATGGAAGTAAATAGTCTACATTAGGGGTTCCTGTGATGAATGCAAAAAACGTCCAAACTCTGACTAAAAAGTGCTAAAAGGGGAAAGAATGGCACTGGAAAAGTCATGATAATGTATCCTGGGAAACTCTGGCAGCTTTGTTCACTGGTCAGAGGTATCTTACCTGGTAAGAGAAATATACATAAATTTAACTAGAGAAGTAAGATCTTACTTCCTCCGCGTGTACAGAAAGGATACATAAAAAAGCATTTTTGAAATTCCTTATATATATTTCTTGCCTGAGATAATACATTTCTGTTTACTATTTTCAACTTATATAAAAATTTTTATGCAGTCATTTTTCTGAATGTGACTTTCTTTTCATTTACCTTTTTGGTCATTCACCCACTTGGATATCGGAAAACAGCTTTGAAAATGTCTTAAAGCATGTCTTAAGATAGTATTGGTTACGCCGAGTGTGAATACATTCCTAGGAAGACCGTATCTTTTTCCATTAGCTTTTGGATATGTTACGATGCATCTTTCATGAGACAAATGCTCACAAAATGTTTCTAGGAGGGTGTTTTTTCTTCATTTTGTCTCTGGGATGCATGTTTACTAGCTCCCAGAAATACTGTTTTCTCCAAAATTAGCTTTGGACTACATTTTGTCTCGTATTTGACTAAAACGCACAGAAAAGGTAAGAAATGATCAAGAAGAGGAAATCAGCTTTTCTTTTTGTGCTAGAATAGGATATAAAATTAGAGCTATCTTTCAAAGGAACAAGGCATGGATCTTCCTAATTTTCATTTACAGTTCGGCTTCTGACGTAGACCAAGTACACTTAAATGATTGCATATTAATGGCTGTAGTAGAATATATATACATATATGTAAATATAAACATATATACATTTATGTATCTATAAGATATACTACTTATGTGTATACATACAATGTACATATATACATTAATTCCTCTTTCTTCTACAGAGTTGGGTTAGCTACAGGACAGTTCTTCAACAATGTGCACAAGGCTGCAAACAGCTAGACTGCAATTTCCAAGGTCACTTCAAAAGCCACAGTTCTAATGGCCACTGCAGTTGTACCAGCAGTAGTAGCTGAGCTACAACGTGAAAACTAGATCAGTTCTGTCTATATGGAAGTAGTCATCCTTCAGCTTAGTTAGGTCCCCAGATGAGACATGCTAATGATACTATGGAAACGATTTTAATGTATTGACAGCCACTCTAATATCTTGTGATAGTTCTTGAAGAGTAGATCTCAATTCTTTAGCTATAAGGTCTTTTAACACAGAAAGCATGAGTATTACTTTAGAAGGGATTACTGAAATAATTTATACCAAATGTTCAGTGAACAATAACAAAAGCATAAAGCTAGACTTACATATGAGACACATAATTACATTAAAGGAAATTTGGGTCCGCTTTCTGGTTTGGCTGCAGATTTTCTTTCAGATTCAAGCAATACTTTTAATCTATGTTTTGCAAATTAACAGCATTTTATTTGACCCTGTCACTTTCACTCTCTACATATTTCTGCGTCATCTTTTCAGAATGTAAGCACTCTGAAACACTGAACCTACACGCACAAACACTAAAACAAGAGAGTTTCGATGCTTGTTGAGGGCCCTCTATACTTGTGAAACAACTGAAACAAGTAAACCCTACATTGCTCATGGTAAAGAAAAAACTTGCTTCTTGCAGCATCCCTCTGCTGAATACCAGAGGAGTGGGGATACATGGTTAGGTAAACTTGAGGCTTACTGCCACTTTCCCAAATGGAGGCTCTGCATCTGAGATACACAAAGAGAATCTCTTATAGTGATATGGAAAAGAATATGGTCCAGGGAACCCACCTATTCATTCTCACTGAGCTTTTTTGGTTTAAAAATAGGCTTTTAAACATAAGAGCTAGATAATATGTGATACTATTTTAATATTTCTGCCCTTATTTTTGCCCTCCTTTTCATGTTGAATCAAAGCAAATTTCTTTAATTAGCTTGAATGCACATCCGTGTCAAATGAAGGTAGAACAAAGATGAGGAGAAGAAAGAGAGGCAAAAGACAGCTAAGTCCCTAAAAGAAGTAACTTTCTATTTCTAACTACTAGTGAAAAATTAGCTAGTAACACACTTGGGCATTTGGTCACAAAGTTTATCTATGTAGTTTAACACAGGCAATGCCATAGCAAGCAAATAATGTGTCCTGGGTGCAGCTGTGATAGGGTTAATTTTCACAAGAAGCCAGGGGGGCTGACCCAAACTAGCCAATCAAATAGGACATGTGATACCGTGTGGCATCATGCTCGATATTTCAGTGCAGAATCTGGCCAGGAGAGGGTAATTTTTGCTAGTTATTGTGAGATGAGCATTGGCCAGTAAGAAAATTGCACTCTGTACATACTTTTTATGAGTATTCTTGTTATTTTCGTCTCCCTTTGCTGTTCTGTTAAACTGTTTTTATCCCACCCCACAAGTTTTGCCTTTTCTTTCTGATTCTCCTCTCCACTCCACCAGGGGAAGGGGCGACAGAGCGGCCGTGTGGTTCTTTGTTGCTGGCTGGGCCTAAACCACGACAGCCCTTCTGGTGCCCAACATGGGCTTGAAGGGGTGGGATAATGGCAGGTCCAACCAGTGTTAAAACAACTCAGTAATAATTTGTTAAACACATTTATTATATTAGTTAAATAGTAGCAGGTCACAATGTTGTTTTGTTTGGTCACACAGTTGAGTTATGTAAATTCTTGCTTGCTGTGTGCATTCCCTATGGTGCTGTTTATCACCTCTGGGAAAATGATGAAGGTATTACCAGTTTGTTGTACTGTGGACAGTACAAGGACTTGCATCTGCTTTTATTTAAAAATTTTGAGTTTTATGTTTCAATTTTTAGAGTTTAGAGGTTTTTGTATAATTACACATCTTAAAGTGACATGTGAATGGTTTGATAATCATTCTCCCAGAGTACATTTTCCAGTTGACAGGTGTAACCTTTTCTCATTCAGCCTGGAGCTAGGCAGGGTGGATGATAAGTGAGCTGGCAGCCCTCCACTGTCTGAATTAAAAAAAAAAAAAAAGTATATGGGTGAAAGGAGCCATGTAGGAGACAATGTAACTATCAATATTTTGGCTTTTTTTGACATTCACTGATCTTTCATCTATTTCAAATTACTCAAGAAATCCAGCAGCCTTGTAGAATTAGGTCTACTTTGCAAGGCAAAAGGACTTAAAAGACATCAGAAAACAGCTGTAAATATTTGGCTTAGCCTTTCTGTGGGTTTGCCTGTTGAGGAATGAAATAATTTATGATTCTAGTTGACAAAGGATGTTCATTAACAAGTGTTTTGCAGGATTCACTTTTTTCTTTATCATTTGGCACAAATATTTTGCCACAGAAGAAAAAAAATTAGTTTCACTGCCAGCAGAGAAATGGAGATTACTGAAACTACACTATCCTTTTCTCCCTAAGCATGCCAATGTGACTAAAAGTTCACAATGATTCATTAGTATTCTGGTTAGTCAACATACTCAAATTCAATTTTTTTCTTTACAAAAGAAAAGGGTTTTCTGTGACAGTTCTGGACACTGGGAGGTTCTGTCTTAGTAGCTAGGAATTTTTAGCTGCTAGAAATTATTGAGCAGCTCACTGCTGAACCTTGGGCAGAAGTCTACAAGAGACACCCTGAGGCCAGGAAGCAATGGCACAGTGTTTACTGTGAGTCTCTGCACTTCAGCAGCGTACTGGAAGACTTCCTAACCACCCACTGCAGGCCTTTTCCATCACAAGGCACTGTAGAAACAGTTGCATCTACTGCTTGAGACTTCATGCATTGTGAAAGAAAAATACTGAAACTTCTTCACATCTGTTTACCAAGGCTTAACCAGCTACTTTCTTGAGCTCCCAAGGAAATCACGGTATCAGGAAGAAACTGAAGGTGAACAGCAAACAATATTCTAAAAATGTAACAGAATATATGCTTAGATTGGAAGATGAAAAAAACTCCATGGCTAAGAATCTGTAAATTTTCCTATGCCTTGTACTTTCAGCAACAAAATGCATAAAAGAGATCAATTTGACACGACATTTACACTGAAGACATATGAAAGAATCTATGTATGGACAGCACTATTTAATTTCTGCAAATATTTAAATGCAATTAATGTAAACCTTGGTAAAGAGCTGTGATTTTTGAAGTGGTACATACTCTATTAGAATATACTTGCTTTCTGGATTATAAAAATAGACATACAGGAAGCTAAAATTTTTGCAAAAATGCAATGGTTCTGTGTAAACTTTCATTTTAAGTGATGTTAGCTTCTGTTTCAACAGCTGCTTTAAATACGTGTATATAAAACAACAGATGTTTCTGTGCATCCTCTCTTAAAACCTACTTATTAGCTGTCTTATTCCCACTCATCCACCACTCCAAACATAACAAACCATATGCAACTGATGTTTTAAAGGCAGAAATATCAGTAATTATCTTTTTCTTAGGCATTCAGAATGATACCTTTTCATTTGACTAATCCTAGAAGTGAGTCTCCACAATTCTGTTATATTGGTGTGACATAACACTATATTTGAAACAAAAAGATTATCTGGGGGCATCTCTGGAAAAAGTCAAATATCAGCTTTTCAGCTTCTTATTTTGCAGATCTGCCACGGGTCACTTTGTAGCCTGCTTAGTCATTTTAAGCTGAATGCCCAGAAATCTAGACTTGAATGAAACATTTTTTTTGACAAATAGTGATTACTGTTTATCTCCATTCAGTTCTAATGATGTATAAAGTTACATACAACTGGACAGGACAGTCAAACACAAGCTTAGCAACAAATCTTTACCTCCATTTTGCCTTTAAGAAACTTAATTCCTCTGTAATAGCACAGGCATTCCTATCGAAATCTATGTATGTGAAAAATGTAGTGAAGAACTACTTCAAGTGCATAGCAGCATGGGGTGAACTTCAGCAGGAAAAAGAGATTATACAGCCAACTATCTATCCCAGTTTCAGATGTCTTTCCTTACTGCAGGAAAAATTCAAAGCCACAAAGTATCTCTGCCTTAGACTGTTCATACTGTCCATGAAATATGCTTAAAGGATTGTCTCACAGTGAACATAAAATCCTTTTTTTTTTTGTGGATGTTTTTTGGTTTTTTCCATATCAGCATTTGCAAACTTTAAGACCTTTGCCAGTGCAGACTGGCTTTCTGACGTAAAAATTGCTGGCCATCCCTGCTTCAATACAAGCTGGCTAAGGTTCTCCCCAATGTTGTTTTCCAAGCCACATTTCATACTAACAGAGTTTGCAGCTCTTCAGATAAGTCACACATGTTCTTCTGTATATTGAAACATCTCTTCAAGCATTTCCTCCTCTGCACAAGACAGAAGGCCAAAATCACTGTTAATTCTTTTTCAGGTAGGATGTACTTTCTATCTCTCATGATATACAGAAAGGACACTCGGTTTTGTTTTCTGTAATTGATGCATCCAGAAACAGTTTGCTCTTGCTGAAGTAGTCAAAATTATTACAAGAAAGTACTTAAACTTGAACAAAGATTTCCAAATCTTACAAAGTCTATGCTTACGGTTAGTTATGTGCTCAAATTTCAGATTTTCTGAATTTACTTTATTTTGTACACCATTGTTCTTTAAATCCTACCCTATAGTCTGTTAACTTCCTGTTTCTGCTGTTTGAATCCAAGCAAGTTCTTACTTACGCATAATCCCAATTGTCCTGGGTTTGGCCAGAACAGGGTTAATTTTCATCGGAATCCAGTAAGGGGCACAGCCGGGGGGTGGGGGCTGACCCCACCTGGCCAAACAGAGCCCGGTATTCCATACCATGTGA
>Ga0065711_1039939_pt1 | contig 17366 bp, 12 predicted proteins | sample Hoacrofraction12_FD_59098 | JGI IMG/M metagenome (GOLD analysis project Ga0065711, IMG submission 59098) | Hoatzin crop microbial communities from Cojedes, Venezuela - Epithelial fraction 12 v2 (version 2) | ecosystem: Host-associated > Birds > Digestive system > Esophagus > Crop | place... | reverse complement strand
GCTGGACTCTCTCCAGTAGCTCCTCATCTTTCTTGAACTGGGGAGCCCAGAACTGGACACAGCACTGCAGATGGGGCCTCACCAGGGCAGAGCAGAGAGGGAGGAGAACCTCCCTCGACCTGCTGGCCACACTCTTCTGCTTTATGTTTATGCTGTTTTCTCATCTGCTGGGGCATACTCAGTATTTTGAGAATAATCTGTTCGAAGATGCCAAGAAACTATTCTCACAGTTGCTGTGTGATCTTAAGACTGTACCTGTTTCACCCAGAACACAAGATCAAAATGTGAAGGTTACAAAGAGTCTTTTCACCCTGGAAAGCGGTCTCTCGAAATTAAGGGTTAGAGCATACTGTTCAGATAATTTTGAGCAAGTCAGGTTGAGTAATACCTATAAGCTCAGTAGCGATGGTTACAGATTCTGCTGCTGCTGGGACCGTCAGTGTCACAGCCTTTGGAGGCTAGTGGAACAACTCATTGCTTTAAGAGCTGCTATGTTAGTTTGCTTTACCAAAACCTGAATTCAGGACTTTCTTCCAAACTTTTTCCCCCAAGACATACAAAGCTAGATTGTTTAGATATCAGTGTGTCTCACTGGCATAGTACAGAGTTTCAAGAAATACAGGGTAGCAGTGAGAGATACATACATTTACTGTATTGATCTGCACATCTGAGAGATCAAGTTCTGCAAGGTAGAGCGGATTTTTATTAGTGAAACTGTGTATTTTCTTTTGGAATGCTTAAGTTTGTAAAAATATTTTGATCCCTTAATATTTCCACTATGAATTTGAAATGTTCTTAGTCCCATATAATGTGTGTACTTACACGAGGCGTATTATACTTATGTAAGTTAAAGATACTTCTTTCAAAGAGCGTTCATATCTAACATCAGTGAATTGTTGGCATGAATCAGAAAAGGTTAAATTAAACTGAAATTTACAAAAATAAATTGAAAACCACTCTAAGTGACGTCCTTAAAAATTGCATGTAGATCAGAATATATTAAGCCAAACTGGTCTTCAGATTTGATAAATACCACCTTGCTTTGTATCACAGCTGTTAACTATTATGCGAGTACAGAGTTATGCTTACATACAATTCTAGTCTAGAGTCACCATTTTCTTGAAATACATTTGAGTGCTGCAGCTCTAGGGAAACATTTTGGAGATGGGATGCCATCTCAAAGACCAGAGAACAGTCTTGTATAAACACACGTTGGCAGAGGGAACGCTCCAGCGGATTTACTTAATAGCTTTCATATCACACTGCAGGTCACGAAAGAATTGGGTTCAGTTTGTTTTTAAGAAAATAAACAAAGCAATCTTTATGGTGATAGTGCCTATCTGAGGGAAATTACAGCATTTTAAGTAGGATTTTCTGTTTGTTCTTGGCTTTGCTAGCACTACTTTGCCCTGAAGTTATTCTAAGCAAAAATCCATCTGTCTCTTTCTGTCCATATATACTGTGTATATGCCGTGTTCATGGTTATTTTATTAGAGACTTGGCCGTGTGCAAAAGGCATTAGATTTTCCTGTTTTGCTTGACTTTTTGGCCACGTTTAATGGCTTGTGGCAGCTGTCAGTCTTATTTGCAACACTGACTGCTAAGTTAAGAGACGGCTATCTTCCTCTGTGTTTTTGTATTGGCAAGCAAGAGTGATCTGAGTGTTAATCAGTACTAATCCCGTTAGCAGAGCAGAAAAATATCAAAGCCTGACTAGAAGTAAAAATAAGGGATTATCAAAAACGGCTTTTCTTGGGGGCATCATGAGATCACAGTTATGGCTTTGAATGAGGGTAAAACTGCAGCAAGAGATGAACTGCCAGGCTTTTGACAAAGAGCCTGTCTAGGGGAATTGTTCAAAATTCCAACAAATTTAACAAGCTGAACAAAACACCTCGACCACAAATGCCTTCCCCTCAATTTAATGTCAGTGTAGAGGGGTTTGTACTGGAGAGTAGCTCTGGAGGGTAATGAGAGGGTGGGGAAACGTTACAGTACTGTAAAGAGAACTGTAGCTCTTAAACTTCTGTTGCAGGGTGGCATCCCACCACCAGCCAGGTCAAAGTTATGCTGACAGATCCAATAGGTGCTATTTTTAGGTCATACTAATCTTATGACATTATGGATAGTCTAAATTGATCTATGAGAGGGTGTGTCAAGAAGTAAGGGTGAACCTCCCAGGAATCCCTTTTGTGTCCCACTTACAAACCAGTCCCAAAGTTCTTCTCTTTAGCTCTGATACTGTGTGCCTTTTAGGCTTCTAAAGGTGAGGGTACGTGGCTCAGTGGTGCTGAAATCTTCACATTCCTTTCCAAAACCACTTGTTAGAGCAGAAGATTCTGAAGGCAGCAATGCAATGTGGAGATTGTCTTTGGTAGATGGCCTTGCGGGAAAGCAAGGAGAAAGCATTGAGAAAATTTAGGTTTCTAAAAACACGTCGATTTTAGAGAAGCTTTGAGACTTGGATCACCCTGAATTCAAAGGTTAGCTGTGTTTATACACCCTGCCAGCGAAGAGAAACTTCTCAGAGCAATTGTCAATAAGCTATCATTTAAAAAATACCTGTTTCCACTGCAGCCATATGTTATTTTCTCTCCTGTGAAATGAGAGAGAAAATCTGGGATCCTGTGTCCTATGTATAGCCACTGCAGTATTCTGCCTCTTCAGGCACACAGTCTGGTGTTTCACAGGTAGTTTTAGGGAAATGTCTTTGGCAGTTTGAAAATATTGGAGAACAAATCCATCATACTTAAAGCACTGCACAGCTAAACAAACAAAACCTAGCCATAATGTCAAGACAGATTCCGGATTTATTGATTGAAAATTAAGTTTAGTTTTTTTAAAACCTCATGAAAGAAGATTATATGAAATCCACTGAGGTTCAAAACTGAAAATCAAATGACGAAACCGATGTCCCTCACCAATCCCCCACACTGAAGTTCAGAATATGCCAATATGAAATTTTGTATTTAAATTAATACCACCCCACAAATATATTTTATATATATATATATATGCTGTTAGTCTAAAGACACTTCGTAGAGAATGAGATGCCAGGAAATCAACAATTTAAAATTGTTGCTGGTCAAAATCATAACTGTACTACTAAATATAGATGCTAAAATACATGCATTTTAAGAGTTGTACAAATTTTTAAAAATCACACCCTGCTACTGATAGTTGATTCACAACAATGCCACCTCTTAAAAATCAGTCAGGTACAGAAGCTTAATATAACTAATGGCCTAAAAAATCTCAGTTTCTGCCTTGGTAGCTGCTGTACCAGTCCAGTGCCATGTTAACCTCCCTGCAGCCCCTCTAGTTGCGTTTAGAGACTCCTCTAGTGATTCAGGGAAAGCAGCTGTTTTTCACGGGGGTCTTGTCTCAGTCTCTAATCTATGGTGTTGCATGTCCTGGGCAGGCAAGCGTGGGCGACGCAGCAGTGCAGGATCGCTAGACAGCAATATGGAAGTAAGTAGGAAGTTACTGATGTCTAGCTGGATGTGATGATGTGCATTTCAAACCTTTCTTTTATATACATATTTTTTTGCTCTTTTTTTCTTCTAACATATAACCTGCCTGCCTCAAATAAAATGCATGCCTGGGCTACTCACTCCGTATTCTTCCAGCTTAAAAAGCACTGACAGCTTGTTTTAGACCAATGCCATTTTTGGTTTGAGCTAACCTTGTTCCCTTTGTTCCTGCAAGCATGGTTAAATGAATATGATGTGTCCTTTTGCCACCATTTCAGTCTGGTCCCAGCTTAAAAGCCCACTTGCTCTTTGTCACCAAGTACACTGTTCTTGCTGTTTGGTATTTAGCTACAACTATTGACTTTCATGCTCAACCATTCCCATTGCTTATTTTCAAGTTAAATTGCTAAATGTATGCAGTCATGACACCATGGAATTGCACAGATAGGGCATGGGAGAAAGAAATTGTAGGTGAATTCAATGTGGATTTCATGAGATTTCATTCATCTTCAAACCATTTATATATATATATACTGTTCATGTCTCTGAATTCAGCTTGCAGAGTTTTTCTTTTTTTTTCTTTCTTTTTTTTTTTTTTGTTTGTGTTTGCTTTAGGTAGATTGCAGTTTAATTCTAGCACACTTTGCCTAAGTACTGTTGTGTCCCATAACTCTTTTTAAAAAATACAACCCCCAAACTTCCAGAAACTAAATACAGCATTCCAGGCTATTTAATAGAGAACATTGGACCACAGGGCAGAAGAACACAATCACACAGAAATCTTAGTGGCAAAAATGGTATGGTTCCATTTAACACATAATTCAGAGGTAGGCTTTAGAAGCAGCACTGTGGCATATAGTAGTGGAAAACTACTATAAAAAAAAAAAGTTTAAAATACTGTTTTGAAATCTGAATTGTAACTGTAATATTTGCTGCTGTGAGTTTAACTATTTAGTTGAATTTAATATAGGGGTTTTTGTTGTAAAAAAGCAAGTATGGTATTTTTCACAGTATTTTAAAATGTATTTTTCGTTTAAAAACACACTCCTAAGTCTTACATCATGTTACTCTTCCGTGACATTTTTCTCATTTAAAGTCATAGGTTTCGATGTTAAAGTACTGAGAGAAAAAGTTTTTAATGCTTCATATATCCCAAGAAGAAGGGCATGAATGCCTCACTGGCAACTTAGAGAAGGTGGAAATAAAATTTTTCCTAGAACTCTTAACATAGTCCACCCATGTGAACACTGAAGGAGGAGTTTGTGGGTCAGTGTGAACTTTTTCTTTTAAACATTTTAAGATTTTTTTTTAATTTTTATTTCTATTAATTTCTTTTTAGGGGTCCATCATTAGCAGTCCTCACATGCGCCGAAGAGCTACATCAACCCGAGAGTGTCCATCTCGCCCTCACCAGACTATGCCTAACTCCTCCTCACTCCTAGGTTCCTTATTTGGTAGTAAAAGGGGAAAGCCACCCTCCCAAGGCCATCCACCATCTGGCTCATCACAGCAACCTCCGCACCCTCCAGTAATCCCACATCAGCAGCACTCACAGCATCCTTCTGCCATGCATCATGCAGGGCCAGCTGAGGGGCAGACGCAGGCACAAGTGCACTCGCACCACTCGCAGTACTGCCACATGCAGCAGAACCCACCGCCCTACCACCACCACCACCACTACCACCCTCCCCAGCACATCCAGCACCCGCACCAGTATCACCAGCACGTGCCCCATTCCCAGCACCCTCCGTACATGCAGCACCCCCACGTGCAGCACACCCACTCTCCGCATCCGCCGCTGCCCCCTCCGCACCCAGGGCACTCTTCTCATCCCCAGCACTCTCAGCATCACCACGGACCGCCACCGCCTCCCTCCACTGCAGCCAGCACCAAGCCCAAACACAGCGGCATCAGCACAATAGTCTAGGACGTATTGGCCCTCCTAATAACTGTAGTTTTAAACAACGTCACAAGGGCACTTAGAAGAAGCAACAAATAATATTGTCAGTTTTTACCTAGACAATTTAACCGAGTTGTGTGAGCTTGAAGGCTTGCTGTTACGAAATAAAATCATTCAAGTTAGCGCAGTCGATACTGGTTTTACTTATCTGCTCAATAGACGCTTACCATCTGGTTAGTTCTTATTTCCAAACTGCCTTGAAAACATGCTGCTTGCTGAATACGAGTAGAGCTACCTTTTACACCAAATCCCTTGACAATTTTACAGGCGTAATAAAAACTTAGTCTATGAAAAAAGGAAAAAAGTGATACTGAACCAAGTGTTGCATTCTTGCTCTTTTATTGTCAATGGGCAAAACAAATAAGTAGACCTGATATGGTTGATGAAAGTACGTAAGTAAACTTTATATAATATAAATATATACATATAAATATATATATATACTGTATAGTTAACATTTGTGCTTGGAAAGAAATTTTTTCAGTCCACAAAACTAGCAATATAGACTTTACAAGGAATTCCACTTACTTGATAGGACAGTATAATAAATGAATAGCATATGAAAGAGTAGACCAAAAAATATTAAACGTTAGAAACAAATTTCAGACATTTCAGTATTTTCATTAAGAGTCCTCTGGACTTGCTAGGATTTCTAAGCAATCATTACTAAATGTGCCAAGTAACATAGCATTTAAATGTTGTAGTCAAATACTGCTTTGTATAAATCCTTATTTTATTAACACTGTAATATCATACGTAATCAGTATTATAACTGCTCTGCTATTTCAGGTAAGCAAACTCGTTAAGATGCAGTAATTTTACCGTAGCAATGTAGGGTGACCATTTACCAGTGGTCATCTTCAAGCATTGGTCACAAATTCTTAGACACTTTAATGGCTGTGATAACTGTGAATTTACATGATCCACATTTCTTTTGTATGCGTATGATTTAATGCACACACATGAAGAGTTACGACAGGTGCATGTATACACTGCAAAAACATTCATCTCAAACATAAAAATGGCAAACTTCCATCTTTCTCAGCTACTTCGTTTCCCGTTTACCATAATTTCTCATTTTTACCCCGAATGAAGCTGAATTCTAGTCAGAGTGTTTCCAGGTGGAAGTGCTCTAAAACTTGAAGGTTTGTTTTAGAATTTAGTATAGGGTTTTTATATATATATATATAAAAAAAAAAATGTAATTCCATGTAGCCATGTGCTAGCAACAAAGTGGCTTCACCATTTTTACTCATCACATTTTGAAAGTGCCCAGCACTCAGCAGGCTGAGTTGATGCTCAAACCCTCACTTTCATAGTCCAGTTAGTTGCAAGACATCACATAAAAACAGGCTGTGCTGTCGTTGCTTATGTGTTGTAATCAAACCATTTGCAAATTTATATACAATTTTTATCCCGAATTCCTGTACAAAGTTATACATGGCACCTACTTTGTAGTTTCAGCATTTTGAGCCACTGCAAGGACTTTACACCTAAACAGTAGAGACAAAGGAATCACAACTGCAAAACTGTACCAGCCTAAAAGCAAACCTTGAAGAGGATGAGCAAAAGTTCCAGTATGAGATGGGTAAAAGTAATAATAATAACCACCAGTTGATTTTCTATGTAACAGTAATAAAATTGGCAGGAATAATGAGGACATGAGAACAAGAGAGTGACTTTTCATATCGGCTTGCTCATGGCTTCTCTAATATTTGGGGGGGCGGGGGGAGAGGTAGAGTACTTTTTTCCCTTTCATACTATTGATATCACAATACCAGCAGAACTGCAAACTGAGCACTTTGTTAACCTCCACAGAGAGCAAATACAGCAATCTAGAGTTTAGCCATTTGTTTAAAGCTGTCCACGTTTGTTTCACACATGTGCAATATGTTTTCCCCTTCTGCTCCTTCTCCTCTAAATTATCTTCATGAAAAGAAAAGAGAACGATTAGTTACATTATTATTTTGAAGTATCGCGCATACTATTCTAAATTTTGAGGCTTACCTTAAGAGGGCTCATACGGGTCCCCTGAGGCTCTGTTCCTTGCAGTTTAAAAAAAATATGTACTGTTCTTAGAAGGGAAAGTAGAACTGTCTGCATGTCATCTGATGTTATTAGTGTGAGGCTACACTCCACATATTGTATATTTGCAAAATATATCAGTGTTACTGTTGATATTAGTTGAAGTAAAGTGATAACATATTTCAATATGTAGACTTTTCTTCATACATCTGTACCAATAGTAGAGTCTAACTGTAATTTATAGGTTGTTCCAGAAAAGATAAAGAACCATTCGGGTACAAACATCTCTCAGAAACTGCATCTTAATTAAAAACAGAGGTAAGAATGCTCCTCTTCACTGAGTGACGAAGTCTGTGCTTGTTTCAGATGCAGAGTTACAATGTAAGTAAAATGGCGGGTGTATGGAACACAGAATATGCGGTAGCAGTGGAGAGGAAAATCTGACTCTAGCTGTGTTAATTAACCATGAAGATGTTAAATCTCCCAGATCTGCATTTGCTTTATGTTTAAAAATCCCTTTCGTTCATTTAAATTGGAGTTACATATGAATATTCTAAACTTACACAGTAAGCCACATTTAAATGCTTGAGCACTGATTTTCCATGTGCAATCAATTAAATTCAAGAGATGTCACAAACGTGCATGCCAAGAAACCATTTACACATGATTTCATGTACACATGGGGACAGAGCTTGTGCCTACCCGCTAGGTGCATTAAGTTGCATGTGTAAAATCACGGATCGTTTTGAGGCTAGTTTAAAACAAAAAAGGTCATATAAGAGCACAGTATTTGTAAACTCTATTATTTCAAGTCAATGAAGAGAAACAGTGGAATTTTTAAAATTTATTTATTTTTAGATTGTGTGTTTGTATGTACTTTAAACAAATAGATGTGTCTTGGTGTCAGCATAAGTCTTAAGAACTTTGCTGCTTGTTTAGGGTTGCAGTATAACCTCTCTGACTCCGTCCTTGATTAACAGTTGCTTAGAGCAGTGTGGATCATGTCTCGAATAGGAAGATGGTAGTACTTTAACACTGCGTGTGGTTAAGAAAATGAATTTTTTCAGCCTGCAGGCAGGAGTAGAATTGAGAGGGGTTTTTGCAAATGCCATTGCCAATTAAAAACTGGTACAGAGCTGCATAGGGTGATCGTGTTTCTCTTTTCCCGTAAATAATGTGGTGAAGTAGTAATGCTGATTTGAAAAAATGAAAGGGAAACATAAAGAATGAAGGTGTGGCAACAAAAATCTTTTCTGGGACAACAATCAAATATATATTTGGGGTTTTTATTTTTTTAAGTTAAGAATGAAATGTACAACAATGTAAAAACAAAAAACAAAGTTCATCCTAATATAACGTGCGTCTTGTATTGCTAAAAGAACCCACGTCTGACATACGGTGTAGAATGATTTTCCCATCATGTACTGCATGCAGCAGAAGCCTCTTGTTTCTTGATAAAATGAGCTGAAAGACAGTCAGCAGATATTTAAACAATAAATCTCTAGATGTTGACTTGCTGTTCCATATGAAGCTGTGTGTTTTCTGCAGTTAAGCATGCATTTTGCTGTTCCGTTGTAAAATACCATCACACTTCTTGCCTGCAAAATGGATTATTGTGTATATATTTAAAAGAAAAGTGGAACCAATAACAAGACTAAATTTGGAAAAGAGAAAAGGGGGTGGTGAAAATGGGACCAGTAGGGGGAATAGGTAATTCTCTAAATTGTACATAGTGTGTAAATTAGTATTACTGTAAGTCTGCAGTCACTTGGAGGTTGCCTGTCTCCTGCTAGGAACTTAAATCAGCTTGGAGTTGTATTAAACTGTTAGAATTAGGTCTTGAATGCAGACTGTTAAAGACTTAAAAAACATTATGCTTACAAGAAGCTTCTGTTCTGGGGAGGCTTGAGACCCCTTTTGTAACTATGGGGAAGAAAGGAGTGCTTTCATTTTAACATGCATTCTGTTTGTAAGTAGTAACAGACCCTATTGATGTAAAACTATAACTGTGATCATGTGGAGAAATCAAATAAATCATTTAAAACTCTTTGTTTCTCATTTTGTGTAATCCAAGGACTTCAACTCTTCAGACTTGAAATGAAGGAAATTCCTTCCAATGGTATCCTGGCCCCACTGAGTCAATGGGATTTCTGCGACTCACTTCAAAGGGGCCAAGGTTTCAGTCTTCATCATAAATTAAGGAGAAGTTGGTGGAGATGATGGTCAGTACTGTGGAGACTGTGATCCCTTCTCAGTAGGTTTTCACTTCTTTGGTGGTGCTGTAAATATACTTAGTTCCAAAGTACAATAAAGAGCAATAAATACAACACCTAGATCTGCAAACAGTGAGAGCTAACACTGAAGAGGCTTCTTGGTGTACTATTTGTCAAAACATTCTAATGTTAAAAAACAGTAACCAGGTATTGAATCTTGTTAAACACGAGCTGTCCTGCGTGTTCAACTGATCTCATCAATCTTCCGGCTATCACGTCGCCTTAGGAGCTCCTATTGCGATGACCATCTGCCCTTGACTCCCAAGTGTTCCAAGTTTGTCCTTCCCAGGGGTGCAGTCCTGCGTTTCCCAAGTGTAACCGACGTTCTTTGGATCGAGCGTTCGTTGCTTCCACACACCCTTTGGCAGGGAACCGTCGTCATACTTCAGGAAGAGATGTAACTGAGTAAGTATAATCCCATTACTAGTTGTACCTGTATTTATTGTCTGTGTGTCTTAATTTACATCACAAAAGAATCCCTGCATAGGCGTATTTGCCACATGTGGCCTTCACAATATTTGATGTTACACTCCTGCAATTACTTTAGATAATTGCCTGTGGCATACTTAATTGTGTTCTTATTTTTGTGCTTTTCCTAGATTTAGAGGGGATTATAGTGTGCCTGAAAAGCCTGTGAAAACTAATGCTTACCTACCAATTTAAAGTAAATATTGTGTGTGATTAGTTGTTCTATGAATATTAGGAGATTCTTGAATTATTTTGTGGGAATAGTCGGCTAGGACCTATTTCTGAATGGCTGTAATTTCAGGATGTACATCTTGATCAATGATTTTTTTTATAGGTAAATGTGCATTTATCACTAGATACGTGGCAGCATGCCATCCGTCTGAGCTGTGTGACACATTAGAAGATAACCGATGCTTCGTTCTGTTAGTGGAAATAGAAGAATTTGCAGTGATGTTCTTTACTGGTACTTCTGTTCCTGTTTTAGAAGCTAAGATTTTAAGAATGTTGATACATGCACATTTTGAGAAGGCAAATAGTCTGTTCTCTCTAATTTACCTGTAGGAGCCTGTAAATGTTGTTGTAAGTCTGGGGATTTTTCCTGATCATTTTAAAAGTAGGACCTACATAATATGTCTAAATGATGCTGCTTCCTACTGAAACTAAGACTGGGTTGAAAGCATTTACGATTTGGCACTACTGAAGAAAAATAAATAGCCAAAGGAGCCTCAACAGCAACTGCGGTTTGCGTGATCGATTTCCACAGGTTGCAGCAAAGCCAAGTAACTTAATTAAAAAAAGTCTATGTAGGTTAAGCATGTGACAGTCTAATAGCTCACAGTTGTTGATGCTTTTTTCTTAAATTTTAATATCCTCATTTGTTTTAGATGCTCATGTTAATGAGTTGCGTTCCGTACATCTCTGATAAAACTTGTGTGTACATATCTAATGAAAAATGCCTTCATGTGAGAAGTTATATTGCCCTCGTACTGAGGGTAGGCACGCTAACCTTAATACTAGGAAAAGGTCAAGGTTTTCTTTCAAAAGCTGTAACTGAAAATCACATCTTTTGCAAGTCAGAAGTCTAATATTTGGAAACTTTTCCTAAACTTTGGCCTACGTTTGTGCATTTTAGGCATTTGTGTGCATGTATCAGTATGCACATTAATTGCATGAATGAATTTTCATGCAATAACAAGTTGCTTCAAGCTCTTCTAGAGAGCATCTATTTGAAAGGGGATAACTTTTCAGGTATTTTCTGTATTTTGGTTGAAATAAAGCAATGCAATATTGAAAAGACAGGAAAATGAAATAAAGAATTTCATGCCTTTTACTTCTGAGATATGTTTTATCTGTATCTCTCATCAGGTTTTTGTTGACTTAAAAATCTTACAAATTCTATTGAACTTTTTTTTCCAGTTGGCCTCAATGGTTGATTTTCATCCAGGAGTTTCATAACAACAAGTGTGGTAGCCTACATATATTTATTTGAGGTATACATAAGATTTGTGTGGTGTCTTATTAATCAGCTGCCACCTGTGCACAGGTGAGATCTGGGAGCCCCAATTATTTTAAATGCCTTGCACAGAGTCCAGAATATCGCCCATACACTGTTGCTTACCCCTCAGCATTTCAGACTGAGCTTGAAACATTAAGCCAACGTTCAGGTTTCCTCCTGTAGTCATTCAAACAACTGTCACGGGGTATCAGAATGCTGGTGCTGCTAGGAATGTGCGATAAATGGTATTGCAGCATGTGTATGTACTGACAAATGTATTTGCATGAGATGAACAGTGTACTTACAGTAACATGCCATAAGAAGTCTTTACTGGTATTAGAGCTGCATAATATGCACCTTTTTCAAAAGGAAGCATACTGGATTTTTAACCTACTTACTAGCCTCTTAGTGATATTTGCTGCTATATTTTGTTGATATAAAATTTCTAGCGGAGAACGTAGCACAGCTAACTTGATAGAAACATCTAAAATACACAAATGATGGGAAAATGCTAAATTTTAAGTGTATTTTTAGTAGACTTTCTTTTTGCTTCCTATTATTTCAAGAATTAAAGCCAAATCCTATATTGGTTTGCAAAACTAAATCATCTGCAGGATGAGGCTGATCATGAGTATTAGGAAATGCTTATATTAAGATCTTTGCTTGAAGTACTTCCTACGCTAAATAAGGCTTAGATGAAAGTTGTGTGGGTGATGCTGAGTTTAAACCACCACTTTTTTAGCTGATGAGGTTTATTATTTTTATTATACATATAAATGCATATTTTAGGGATGTTATGAAAAAAATCCCCTTTATTTAGCATTTTTGCAATAACTGAGATGTGAAATTAGCATCATTGTTCACAAGACACAGCCAGCTCAAACAAATCACAGAAGCATACAATTTATCAGCTCCATTGTAAAATAACATACACAACTTCAGCTTTTGTTTATTTCTCCCTATTTTGACATAGCGATTTAAACAGGTATATAAAATGAGCAAAGGAAAAATAATCTGTCTTTAATAAAATTAACAGGGTAAATTCATTCTAACGCAAATAAAAAGTTAGGTGTGCACAGTGAAAAATGCTTTCTCTACAGCTCATTTCTGCTCCACAATAGTACATTAACAAGTGTTTGACAAAGATAGGAGCTTTTTGTCTGGGGAAACAGAAAAAGCAAGGCCTCTAGGCAGGCGTTCTGGGTTAGGCGGCTGCTATTCAGCAATGGTATTGCAATAAACTGCAGTTGGAAGTTAATTCATTTAATCATTACCATTATGATTTTTTGCTTTTTAGTAGGGAGACAACCTGACTTTCAGCCATGGAGTTTCATGGCACTGGATCCAGCTGTACCGAGTATGCGCGGCCTGTCCTTTGCGTGCGATCCATGGACAGGAACCCATCATCTCCTGGAGCTGCACAAACCAGTGGTCGCTCTCCCTCTCGAGGTCCCCGTGCAGCGGGTGCCGCAGAGCGGTGGGTCAGGCCAGGGAGCAGGAGAGGGGACGGTGCCTTTCCCGAGCGCAGGAAAGCCAATGCTTTCTGAGGGGTGGTGAGGGAGCAAGGAAGCCAAGGAGCATGTCTCATGCCGAGTGCGTGACCTCGGCAGGACTGCGCTCCTGCAGTGGGGTACAACCCCTGTGAGCATTCTCCTCCTCCGTAAGCTCACCATGTGCTCCTGACTGATCATTACTTTCATTTCACTGGCTAATATTCCTTTATATCCATCTCCAACAACAGAGGAGAGTATTTTTGTTCAATGATTTGTCCTGTGTATTGTCTTTTCCATCTTTCTGGCAATCCCGTGTCTCTGCTTCTGCCTCAGCCCTTAATCCAGGCTCCAAAAATGCCTTTGCTGCAATTAAAAATAACATTTTTTTAAAAAGGCAGCAAAAATCCCCACAATAGCCATAGTGTGAGATACTTCTGTTGTGCTTCAAAGCTTGAGTTTTGAAGAGCAGTCACAAGAAGTGACATTGTCTAGCCCAAGGAGACGTGTACTGAGGATTCCAGGTAGGGCTTTAAGGGCTTCAGGTGTAGCCCTGAATTTCCACAGCATTTCAGCAATTTTTAAAAATGTCTTTGATTATGAGCTAACTCTTCTGCTATAACAATCTGTAAATTTTTCGAATAATTTGCCAAGATGTGCTTTATGCAGTTACTGCAACGTGTTCTTACAGCCACCATTGTTCCCGGACTTAGCACTGTCATTTGTGTCTGACGTAGACCTCTGCTGTCCAGGTTGGCTTGTGGCTCGTCATCCACAAATGTGCTCCTGCAGACTCCCACAGTGACAGCTTGTTTCCTAGATTGAGAGTTCAGGTTTTCTCCTTCACAGAGCAAGAACTACACTTGATTTCGATACAATGTTTGGCCTATTTTCTCTCTCTTGAGAAACTAAAGCTTATTTGGCTGTAAAAGAAAAATTTCTAAGGCTTTATTTTTTGAAATAAAATACTTTAGAAAATAAAATACTTAAAAACATAAGATAATTTAGTGCTTCCCTTTTAATCTGACAGAGCTAATTGACAATTTGCCTATAAGTGCCACCTCAAGTTGTGAGGAATCCCTTTCACTAACGATATGTGTCTGTTTCTTTTTCAGGTACTTCTTGTGATAGCCCCAGCACAATAACCCCGGATGCACGCTAGCTTGGACAGAGGTATTTATACAGTGACCGTGTTGACATCTCGACCGTTGACAGTTGGACTTGATGATCTTAGAGGTCTTTTCCAGCCTTGATGACTCTATGTTTCTATGATCTGTGTTTCAAACACATTCCATTACTTCCACAGCATGTCACCAGGAGCAGAAGTGGAAATACCGGTTCTTGCTCTCACCTTTCCCAAGATTTAATTTGTAAGCCAACTTTTTTTTAAATATTCAAAGACAGTAGCGATGATGCAATGCGTACATCATCACATGCCCACGAGGAAGACAACTATGAATTTCAAGTGCAAAACTTTCCTACCATCTGTCTGATTGTAAAGGAGAAAACAATTGCATAAAGGGAGGAGAGGCTACTAAAGGAACTGTATGCATTTTACCTGGGAGTGCTGCAAAGACTGGTGAATATTTTTATAAAGTAATTGAGCTCTACAGTGGCACTTTTTCAGTAAGTACACTATCTGTGTCTCAAGGAGCTACATATCAGATGTTTATATTATTGAACAGCATTTTTTAAGTGGCTACTGAAAAATATGGTAAAAAGGAAAGGAAAAGGGGTAATATCATGATACTCATTTACTGATCTGTATCTCTTTTGTATTAATTCCTTCTCAATAAAGCAATTCCTTGTGGAATAGACTGAAATGGACATCGCTGTGGCAGTCGTGGTTGATCACAAAATGTGAGTTACGATGAGCTCTCTAACGGCTGAGGGATTAGCTGGTCCACCAAGGTAGTGAAGAGCGGTCCAACAATTTCGAAGGAAGCTGAAATGCTATGAACATGTAGATGAATGTGGAGTGGCAGAGACAGCAGAGATGAGTCGTAAACAGAAGTGGGGAAAGAAAAAGGTTGGGCATGTTGCTGAAGCAGAAGGCAAAAACACTGTATTTTTTTTTAGCAGCATCTTGTGCAGTTCTGTGCAATGCAGTCTGAGGTTGTTTATAGGTCAGAATGGTGGAGTTAAGTGTTAACAGAGCATTAGAAAGAACCACAGCTGCCAGGAGCGTGCTTTCAACTGTAGTTACATACAGCATTAGGAACAGTTGTGTGTATGGGACAAAATAAACAATGTGAAACCATGTGCGTCAGTGAGGATTCTCTGTGTGCAAGTGATAGTCTGCTTGTAGTTTCATGCTGTGGATGTGCTACCATCCACTGTGATTAGTTCTGCAACTGGAAAAAAAAATCAGGTGTTTTTCAGGATAAGCTCACAATACCATTCTCACGCTTAGGGAATGAATGTGCAGGGTGGAGTGTGCTGGCTCCTATTTGAGTTCTTCTGAACTTCCTGATGAGACATCTTTTTGCTGCTGTTTCCCCACTGCCCAGCCTTGTTTTCACCTTGTTTTGTTGGGATCATTTTCTTCAAGCAGTCTTTTACTGTGCTCTTTGTTTATCCTGTCTTTAAAGTTGCCAGATCACCCCAGACAGAACCAGTACAGACCAGAACCAGTCCGACTCGTCTCAGCAGAGGGTGGCCTCAGCTTGAGCACTTGGGTCCTTAGCACATCCAGCCTGGCAGGAGGGCACTGGGCCCACCCCTCCTCCCCTGACACCCGGGAGGGTGTCCTAGCTATCACCACCTCTGCCCAGAGCAGGGATGGGGCACTGGCGGGGCATCACCCTCTCCAGCACTCACCATCTCAGTGACGCCGTGTGGGAAGGCCTTCTGCTGAGTTCACCCGGTGTGTCCTGAGGCCGAGCAGCAGAGCAGGCTTTTCACTCTTACTGTCCGTGCCATCATCCAGCTGCAGACATAAGCACCCTACAGAGGCAGGAAGATGTTACTGCTCCACCCCAAAGACTGCAAAGGGCTGGAGCCATCTCAGTGTTCCCCACCCTTCCCCCCTCCCCAGGACTAGACATCACCTCTTGCTTTTTCACCTTTCAAAACTAAAATAAGTTTAGACGACTTTACTTAGCCAGAACTGAACGTGTGGAGATTAGAAGCTCAAGATCAGTTTTGGTAGTTGGCTCTCCTGTGCTCCTGTCACCACGACACTGTGAAAGCGTTGCAGTTGTACGGAGAAGCAGGGTCCTGCAGGTAGCCTGTCCCATCTATTGCCTTCATCAGGGGGCTAGCAAAGGGGGCTGGCTTTTCTCTCACAAATAAGGCATCCGTGTTTCATACAAAGACAGGTAGCTGGTCCAGATCATCAGAAACTCACCCTTCAAGGGACCGTCACAAAATGAGCACTCGGCAGTTGCATCTTAGCCCCAGCTGTTACAATCCATGAGAGACCGTGAAAAGGAAAACCTTTCTGGTGGAGACGGGCTTGTTTCCTCAGAGTTCCACACGTGTTTGGGCTCGGCACTGCCTGGCCGATTCACCGACCGAAGGAGCGAAACCTTCCTCGCCTCCCCCCAGGTGCTACTCAGCACCACAGACTTGTGTGACAGCTTTGGCTTCGGGCAGCCGGGTCAGTGCTCTGACAGATGCCTGTCGCCTTGCGAGGGCTCTGGATGTGAGGATCCCCCAGTGGAACAGATACACACGTACACACAAAAACCCCAAACTGAGCAAAGCTGCTTGAGCTGGCGATCAGACACATTTTCATACCTTTTCCCTTCCCCTCACCCTCGGAGTCCTTTCCTATTCCCAAGCTGCAACACGGTGCCTGAGAGAGAACCAAAATGGCAATTTACTTGGATTACAAGATTAAAGGATTTACATTTTACAAGTCATAAGTAAGCAAATGAGTAAGCACAGTAGATCAGTTCATTAGGCCTCTGTTTACTTTTAGTATCGGCTCTTTTGTTAAATGCCATTTTGTTACACCCCTAGCATCCTGCAAATCTCTTCACAGACTGCACCGAAATGAGGGCAGCCGAAAGTGAGGCCCCATCTGCAGTGCTGTGTCCAGTCTGGGCTCCCCACTTCAAGAAAGATGAGGAGCTACTGGAGAGAGTCCAGCGCAGGGCTACGAGGATGGTGAGGGGACTGGAGCATCTCTGCTACGAGGAGAGGCTGAGGGAGCTGGGCTTGTTCAGCCTGAAGAAG
>Ga0065711_1039938_pt1 | contig 17367 bp, 13 predicted proteins | sample Hoacrofraction12_FD_59098 | JGI IMG/M metagenome (GOLD analysis project Ga0065711, IMG submission 59098) | Hoatzin crop microbial communities from Cojedes, Venezuela - Epithelial fraction 12 v2 (version 2) | ecosystem: Host-associated > Birds > Digestive system > Esophagus > Crop | place... | reverse complement strand
CCCCCCCCAGCTACAAGAAATACTTTTTTTGTAGTCCTCTGCTAAACCAAGGAGACCAGGTTCTCTAATGTCTCCTATTCCATCCAGTTATTTAGATCCTCATGAAAAGCTTTCAGTCCTTGCCTACAGTCAAGTAGTTCAGAGCACAGCTGAAGAGGCAAACTACTGAGCTGGCCCTAAGGCACATTTCTGAACAACCCAATCATAGTGGGTGCCAGTTGTGGGGGTTCAAGTGACCCACAGAGCAGAAATGGCAGCCGCGGCTCAGCAGAGCACTGGGAAGTCTTGCGCCGCTTCCTTTTCTAATATGGTAGATACTGGGTAAAATTTAGGGGTCTTTTTAGGCGGCCAGATCAATGATCTAATTCCCCCTTATTGCCTCCAGTTCTCCGAGACCTCTGGCATCTCCACTGCTCTCAGTGCTGCAGAACTGAAGCTTCAAGGATGTTCCCCAATAAATTGCAGGAGGATCTTTACATCCTCCTCAATACAGGGAGAACTGTGAGAATGTATTGGAGGATTTGCATAGTTTCATACATTGGCCTCATTCTTTCTTGCAAAGTGGGCCGGCTATAACACCCCATGAAAGCAACATCCGCGTCCTAGCCTATAACCAAAATTGAAGCAGCTTGCTCAGTCAGAAACCCTGCAACATTTTGAAGATAGATGCTTCATATGTGATCAGGGAGATGACTGCAGACAATGCTTGAGTTAGAGCTTGGAATTAACTTTGCCATACAGATGCACTCCCAAATTCTTTCACTCACTTTCACCACTCGTCTAATCAGACTTGCATAGACAGACAATCACCATTTTCTCAAAGTGTTTTGATTTTAATTTGAAAATGGCTTTTTATGAAAAGTCCTTTGGGTTAATTTTCTACCATTTGAACATAAAGCTGAGGGGAAAATCTGGTTTTCAAGAAAATGAGTTAGGAAACTTAGTCCAGTTCCAGACTAGCAACAATTGAGTGCCTAAAGGCAGCCTCACCACACACCATCTGATTAACTTGGAACCAATCTGGACAGCTTTCAGAGAATATACATTGAACTATTCTCAGCCATGGGAACAGAAAAGTGAAGGGAGAGAATGCTTTGAAGGAAAATAACAATTAAGAAAAATTAATCAGATAATCATCATTTTAAAAAGGTAAATTTTTTTTGATAGAAGAGAAATCAAAACAAAAATAGTCTGTGGAGGAGAAAGTTAATTTTGACAAATCTCAGTAATTATCACTTTAAAATCTTTTCAAATTTTCTTTTTTTATTTTAGCTGGGATCAGGTCAAGAAAAGCTTCTCAAAACTCTTAATTGCCACTGCCAGCTCAAGGCTGTATAGCCCTGAGAAACAAGAAGCAAGAATAACAACATAAATATACAAGTTGCTCTGAAGGCAACTTGTACACCCCTTTCACTACAATTCTCTGCATAATTGTGAGGAGTAAAGAATTCTCCCAATAACAAACATCTACATTAATTGACCAGTGGAGAACACTTGCATCCACATAGATGGTACCAAAGGAGGTAAAGGGAGCAGGCACCTTCAGCTCAAAGATCTACCACGCATCACTGTTAGAAACCAAGTCATAGGTTAAAAGAATGCCTCCACAAAGCAGAGACACCAAAACAAATATTTGACAGAAGCGTTGTCTGGAGACATTCTCATGGAATCATAGAATCATAGAAAGTTTGGGGTTGGAAGGGACCCCTAGAGGTCATCTAGTCCAACCCCCCTGCAGCGAGCAGGGACACCACTAACTAGATCAGGTTACTCAGAGTCCTGTCCAACCTGGCCTTGAATGTTTCCAGGGATGGGGCCTCCACTGCTTCTCTGGGCAACCCGTTCCAGTGTCTCACCACCCTCATTGTAAAGAATTTCTTCCTTATATCCAGCCTAAACCTACCCTGTTTTAGTTTAAAACCATTACCCCTTGTCCTGTCACTGTTGTCTCTACTAAAAAGATTGTCCTCATCTTTCCTATAGTGTCCCTTTAAGTACTGAAAGGCTGCATTTCATCTGAGCTTTTTGAAGTTTCTGTGCAAAAATGAAGGAAGACATCAGCCCATCTCTACTTCTTATTGAGAATCATTGCTTCTGAAGCAGCGCTAAACCATCTGTGCCAGGTAGCATCCCTGGAGTATATCATCATAATGCTAAAGAACATATTTTAGTCCAGATTGCACCAAACCAAGATGGTAGATTGTCTTTTAGTTTCCCTGTGAAAAGGCCTGTGTACATAATCCCTGGTTTTCTCCGCTTTCAACAGTCTGCAAAAACTATGCTGTATGCCACAACATCAATAAACTTGGTACATCACTGGAAAGCCATAGTTCCCAGTCTTTGTTAAAAGTGCAACATGTTGCCCACAAGACTTTCTGATATTGCTTGTGGATACAGTAAATTAAAAACTTAAAACCAAGGCCAACAGAGAGAGCAAACCTGTCTGCAAAATGCATTTACTCAGTGTTGTTCCTTCTGGGACCACTGTTCTAGAGTAATGTGCAAATATTCTCAGCAAATCATAGCTTAAATATCAGTATGTTTGTCAGGCGATTCTCCCAAAGCCCTGCTCACAGCTATGAGAAAACATTTTATTTATTAATTATTATTTGTAATTTGGGAAAACAAATGGCTATATTCCCAGTCAGTCAGCTCTCCTATCTGCATATGTGCATTCCAGGAACTCAAGCTTTAGCACTAGCTTAGAGAGGCATTTTTTTTTTCCCTGGGATCCTTCATTAAAACATTAGTAGCACATTACTGCTTAGCAGGTGCACAGACCCCACAGCCAAATGCTCCTTGTTAACCGTGGTGCGATATTATATGGCCATAAATGTCTAGGTATTAATCACATGTTTTGATTTGTGTCCAAAATGTGATTTATGCCCCTGATTTCTAAGACTGTATGTTAAACCAGCAAGGAAGACTGAAGGAATTTGGTTCACACAGGCAGCTGAATCGCTCTCTGCGACGAAGTGGATGTAGCTGTGATCAGACACAGTCCTGGAAGAGCAATGAGAATCAACCATGTCGGCAGTGTGGGAAATGAGGGAAACAGAAGCCATCGTTGACAAATTCAACCAAAATTTTTTCCTGTACCAAGGGAAGAATTATAAGGACAGTTCACAGCAGGGTCCTGAGGGTGAGGAAAAAATACAAGCAAACAGCCCTCCTGTCATTGCTATACCACCTGATAAATTGGTGACCCCTTGACCTTTCTGAGCCACTTAGCTACGTTGATGAAAACACATAGTATAGATCATGCTTCGAGCACAGCACCTCACACAGAACATGTACACATGCAAGGAGAGCACTGAGCAAACCTGCAGAAAAGGCAAAGGAGAAAACCCGTAGAAGGATGTTGGCTTTCCAAGCAACTATGATTCTGTTGTCTTCGAATCATAGAATGGTTTGGGTTGGAAGCGACCTTAAAGATCATCTGGTTCAACCCCCCTGCCTTGAGCAGGGACATCTTCCTCTAGACCAGGTTGCTCAGGGCTCCATCCAACCTGGCCTTGAACACTTTCAGGGAGGGGGCATCCACAGCTTCTCTGGGCAACCTGTTCCAGTGTTTCTCCACCCTCATGATGAAGAAATGGTCTTCTCTACCTTTTAGAGGAATTCTCATATGATCTGGCCTGTAGCAAATCAAGACAGGGAAAAAGCATAAGATTCCATCCCAAAAGAAATATCCGAGACAACGTACTTTGAAACACCTGAAAAACGATGAAAGTGCATCCAGTCTCTCACAGAGATATCCAACAACTGAACTCCAACTCACTCCATGAAGTCTCCTAACTATCCAAAGGCATCGCTCTGTTTCTATGTTCTTCATCTTCCTCTGGCATGCAGAATCCTATTTATGAGTACCTGTTCTAACTTCATCTCACATTCACAATGATAAACCTAGCTTTCTTACAGAAGGCAGGAATTTTGTCACTAGCCAGAGACGTTACCCAGGAGAAGGCGTAACATACACAAGATATGTTATATCCTTCAGCTTTGACTTCTGTCTCCCTCCCCATGACATTCACCTTCCCCGATAATTTTCAAGTCCAGTTAAGAAAATCACAATAATCAATTATGGTCTATGAAATTTTTTGTCTCTGACCTCCATTTCTTGTGTGTGTTGCTTCCTATTAACTAATGTCACACAATGAATTTATTCTCGATATTCCTTTTGTGCTCAACAAGTGGTCATAGTGGTGGCCAACCCATCTTTTCAATGTAAACCTTCTTGCTCTAACATGGGAATGAAATCACTACAGATCTATTATTTCTCGGAACAGGATATTTCATTTGCATAAAATATTCTGCACTTGACACAGTGCCAGGAAGAAACACCTTATGTCCATTCTTCATTGTGCTCTTGCTGTGGCCTTAGGAACAGAAGGAATCACCATGTTAGACTCACGCCTGTTACTCCCGAGTTCCTCACTTCTTAGTCCTCTCTCTGATTTACACTCCCAATGACTCTCTGAGAGCCCTGTCAAGGCAGTGACCAAGATAATGGACAAAAGGGAATTTCTTACATGATGTAATTTCACATTAAACAGGATGGTTCACAGGTTGTAATAGAAGGTCAACAGCAGATATTATAACCCTTAAATTGGCTGGAAAAAATGGTTATTTGAATCAAAACTTAAATAAAGGTCTATATGAGCCAAAGTAGCTGAAAGGAAGTGTCTCCCTGTGTGTCAGTGATATGCCTGGTCTGATAACCTCAAAGGAAGGCAGATCCTATGCTTGTTCATTTTCAGAGCACTGGGATTTACTGGCAGGGAATAGCACTAACACCATCTTCAAATATACAATATCTTTTTTTACTTTTAAGTTGGATGGCTATATTCCAAAGTAAAAACAAAAAATATCTAAATGTCATTAGTCCAATGGGAATGCAGAAAATGTACATTTTGGAGACAGATCAACCTGTTAAGCAAGAAAAAGATACCAAGAAGAAATTAATTAATTGAATTAATTAAAGAGTCCCTCATTTGTTATTAACAAAGCACTGAAGAAGAAAGTGTTGGTGAGACAGTCATTCACCTTGGATCAGTACGCAAAAGGAAAATTCACCCCACTGCAGACAGCTGTCAAGGCCATATGCACAGCTTTACCTCTTGAGTTATGGATGTTACAATAAATGGCAGACCCAATACCGTGTATGCGTACTTTGCCTAGGGATGAATTTTACCCTAAAAAAAGCAATAAGGCAGATTTAAGAGAAGAGAGCTGATTTAATACAATGTATAGCATGTAGTTGCTAATGGACTTTTAGTTATTCCCAAAGATAACCAGTCCCATAAAGGGTTTTAAGTCATTCTTAACATTATTTTCATATACTTCAAAGGCAATCGGTCTTTATTTCTGTATTTCTCCATATTACAGGGCTATATGCATCTTAGAATATTGCACAATTACATATACACACTACCTTCTGCTTTAATGGGTACAAGTGCCCTGTGGTAGTGACAAACAAAGTGTTAGCCTTTACTTTTTCAGAAGTTAAATGCCTTCTGAGTCAGCTCTTAGTTATCTTTTTTTATGTTCTTTGTGCTTTATAGATATATTCTGTTATTTATAGCACTCTGGCTGTTGTTTTTTTATTACCTAATAATATTACCAAATTGAATTTGATTTTAGCCATTGTGTGGTGTAGTCAAAGACTGCTCCTACACAATGCTGTCCATCTGCAAGATCTGCTGCAATCTACTCTCTGAAAAAAATGGAAATTGTAATTTATTATTTTGCTAAAAAGTACTTTGGTTACTTGAAACTGCAAGGGGGTCAAATCCACTCTTGAACACAAGGCCAGTAGAAGGCCCAAGAAGTGCTTAAGCTCATGTTGAGGATAAAAGTGCAATTGAAGTGGTTGCACAGGACTGCTGCTAGTACTCTGCACAGGAGAGCAGCTGACCATGTGTGAGCACTTCAGGAAATCACACCAGATTCTGCTTTTCCCCCAACTTTCAGCAACTAAGCTAATAATTCTACCAGGCTCTCAAAGTCTTGCTACAGGTCAGGACTGTTTCACTTTGTCTAAGTAATCACAGAGGAGTAAAATATACTCTAGCTTATGGTTGAAGCTCATCATCAAAAATACCTCTTAATAATTTTAGAGTCATGATTGTTCAAAAGGAAACAAAACCTCAAGGCAATTTTAGAGAAAGGAAAGAAGGGGTAGATTCATCTAATCCACTTCTACTAAAGCTTGAAAGACTACTCTGCTTTTTACCTTTGCTTGAAACCAGATCTCCCAAATATTCCCGTACCGAGGTGTTCTGTGACTGGTTAGGACCAAGCCTGCTCATTTAGAAAAGTATTAAGAAAATCCTGACAATATTAAGTTACAAAAGGTAGAAAGAGAAGGGGGGAAAAAGTTTTTTTGTTCTAGCATGGATAAACCTCAGAAGCTTTATTGCATCCGTTTACTGCTTTATTCCTGAATTTCTAAAACATTGGCAGACTTAAAAAAAAAAAAGGGCCAGATCGTATTGGAAGAGATCCTGAGTAGTCAGTACTAGTTTAGTGAGATCAGTCAGACCACAAAGCCTTGCCAGAGTTGCTCCTCCCTCAAAAATTTTTGAACCTATATTTAAACATCCTTGATCTGGCCACAAGAGATATGATAGGGCTGACAGCAAGGGAAGAGGGGCAAGGAGGAAATTATGGCTTCCAACAGAAGAGGGGGTGGGACAGTACTTCTAGAAAATCTGGGCTCTTTGAACATTATTGTCTGGCAGTGCATAGGTATTACTAAAACTCAGGATCATTTCCAACACTACATCACCATATCCACTACTGCTGCCTGCCAGTGTGTTAGGAGTAAATCTGAAGAGCCAGGAAAATAAGTAGATCCTGTCTGCCTGCAATGAGGGTCTGGCCTCCACTCTGCAGCAGTCAATGCCTTTCTCAGAGAATTAAATTATCTGCTAAATATCTAACATGTTCTTAGGAGAATAAATGCTCTTTGCTTAATTTCTGGGGGTGGAAGGTGGGAGAAGGATGAGTTTGAAGAGGAGATCAACTAGAGGTATAAAAGGAAGGTATAGTGCTCCTGGAAAAAAAAGGCCTGGTTGGCATCGTTCTGTCAGCTTCACCAGCAGCCAGTCCCAACCTGGTAATGGTGCACGTTTTGTGCTTTTCTTCCTTCCCTGGCATGATAAAACTGCTGTCAGACTTGGGAGAAACTCTCTCCACTTGGTTCTCTCTGGGGTTGTCACACACTACTTTCAGACATCAGGGGTGGAAAAACAAGTTCTCCTCACCCACCTCTAGAAAGAATTGCCTGCAGGAGGTATGCTCAAGAAGAGGATGAAGTGATGCACAGTTTTTTGGTAAAGGAGAGGAAGCAAAGCTCAGACAGAAGGCAAGCCCATAGGCTAGCGATTTCAAACTGGAGACCCACCAGTTTCTGAATTCTAGCTTATAAGCAAACAATTTTCTGATTTTTAACCAGACTCACTTTGCCATCTGACCACAAGCTCTCTCTTGCATAGTAGCATCACAGGTAGAAAGACAGATCGGGACAAACTTAACCCAAAGTGAACCTACTTTTGGCATTTCAGCTGACTCTTCAGGATAAGCTTCTAATTCAGTGTTGGAAAAAAGTTTATCTGTTTTCTTTAAGCAATCTTTCAACTTCTCTTTTCCAGCTGAGGTTAAAATTTGGGATCCCAAAACACAACAAAGTACAAGTACTGTTCGCAGTACAACCAACCCAAGTGGCAAGAGAAATTCTCTTAGAGAGAAATCCCTATACATTTTAATATCTACTAATATGCAGTGGGCATAAACCAACGTTATGGTGAGAGGGATGGGAAGTTCATTAGAGTCCCGTTAGGGGCTGTTCTAAAGGGCAAGTGGGGCTGTATTATACCATCAGTTTTCATCACTGTTTTCCATTGATCCTGATGGGGAGTTTTGCTTCAAAATCCATGTCACACTATTACCCTTGCATAGCACAGTTGGAATCATTAAGGTAGATACCAACGAGCCTTGTGAAATGGACACCAGCTGCCATTGTGGAAACCATGGCACAACAGCAAGCTCTGTAACATACTAGCTGCAGGTACCACACTGCCCACCCAAACAGTTACCTGCCCAGAACTCCGTTAACAAGAGAGGCCTATCTTTTCAAATGATCCATCCATGACATACTCTTTTGACTGGGATAAAGTAAATTTTCTTCACAGTAATCCATATGGTGTTGGTTTAGATTTGCGATCATAACAGTGCTGATAACACAGGGATGTTTTAGTTATTGCCGAGCAGTGCTTACACAAAGTCAATGCCTTTTCTGCTTCTCAGACTGCCCCACCAGGGAGTAGGCTGCTGGAAATGTGCAAGAAGCTGGGAGGAGACACAGCCCGGACAGCTGACACCAACTGACCAAAGGGACATCCCATACAACATGACGTTTTACTCAGCTATATAAAGCTGGGGGCAGGGAAGAAAGTTTGCCAGGGCTGCCATTGCTCAGCAACTGGCTGGGCACATAGGTCATTTGGTGGAGAGCACTTGTGGTTGTTTTTGCATCACCTGCTTTTCCTGGTTGTTTTAGTGTGTTTATTTTAAATTTTATTTTATTGAACTGTCTTTACCTCAGCCCATGAGTTTTCACAATTTTATCCTTCCAATCCTCTCCCACATCCCCTGGTGGGTAGTGAGCAAGCAGCTGTGTAGGGCTGAGCTGCCTGCTGGGGTTATCCCACAACACATGACTGTCTGACATGTTTTATTGGTCTGACTAGAATGTTCCCAAAGAAGCCCCTTGTGGGAGGGACCAACTCTCTCTCTCTAGCAGGCACCATACAACATTTTGTCGAGTATTCAGACTAGGCTGTTATTCCAGAAGCCCATGACTCTTGCTTCAGTCCCAGGCTGAATTTGTCCCCATTCCTTTTCATTTGTTCGCACATTGAAATCATCCTTCAACTCAAATGGCTTTTCTCCTATGTTGGTGTTTCTCCTCCCTCACACAAGAAGTAATTTCATTTCTTGATCTCTATTTAAAAGCCAGACAAGCCAAGCTCTTCTACCTCTCTCTCATTTCATGTGCGTTTCATGCTCCTGATCATCATAGTAGCCATCCTGCAACCTTCATGTTCATCTTTCTTAGACATGGGAGACCACAACTGAAGGCAAGACTCCAGAAGAAATTATCTGCCTACATATTTCTATGAAGGCTAGTAGAATTACATGTGCAAGAATTTTTATCACAGTACAAATCAAGGCAATAAAAAGCACTTCTTTCACATCTCCTCTTCTTACTAAGGCTGATTTTTTTCTATGTGAATGATGGCAAGTGTATGGAAAAAAAGTAGATGACTGAAACCTGGAACTAGAAGGAAGGTTTTTAATAAGTATTTTGCTTGGTATAATTGCATTGGATATTAACCAGCAGTTATACTTCCTTACAGAAAAAAAAATATGTTTTGACTGAGCTTAAAATAGAACATTCCACCAAGAACATCTTAGTCACAGAACAGAGCAGAATTTTGGGGAATTTTGTAAGTCAGAGAGGAGACTCCCAGGAAAGTTAGATCATAAATAGCTTGTAAAGAACATGTACTTCATGTCAGTTCCATTCAGTTGAAGCCTAATAAAGCCCTTTTGAGGTACCTGTGTGAGCACACCTAAAGATAAGTCCCATTTTCAGAGAGAAGCACATAGATGTGTGGACACTTTGTTCAGCCCCTTAACATACCAGATTACCACTTACTGGTATGTAGCCATAAGAACTGTACAGGAAACTTTTCTTCTCTCTTAAAAAAAACCCACACTTGCAGAATGTTTCAGCTTCATTATAAGAACAAACCAAGAAACTCTGAAGTCCCCCATTCAAAAAAACAACACCCCCACAACAAAACGAAACCAAAGCCCTCTCACCACCTCCACTCCCTCCCCATCCGGAGCATTCATCCAGGAGGTAGCAAGCTGGTTCTAGCCCATATTCTCTCTTACCGTGCTGCAGGAGCAAGGAACCATTGCCTATCTCCTCCAGGGAGGCCTCACAGAACCTTCTCAGCAACCACATCCCTCTAGAAGTGAACACTACAAACTGAGACCGCCCTCTAAGTCAGAGAAAGTGATTAAACCCTGATTTCATTCAGCCAGAGCAGTGACTTAATTAAGGTCTCTCACTTCACAGGTGTAGCCTATGAACACCAGACCATGGGGCTCTTGGGGGCGTCACTTGCTCTGAAATGAAATTCTGAAGCCAGGGAAGTTTTCTTAGCACCATCTTCTTGAAATAGCTATGCTTTCTACCTCCAAAGCATATTTTCAGTGAAATGGCGTTTTTCAATGACAGTATTTTTATTTAAATAGTTCCCGGCTATCTTTGATGAGCATGTTGTACTTTGTAGCATGCCTCCTGTAAAGAAGAAGCCAAAAGACCAACCCATTTCATGCTTACAAACTGAAAGGAAGTTTCCAGCCCTTTTTACTCTGCTCCCAGGAACTCTTCCATTCTTTGCTGGCCTTCTCCAGCAGATCCACGAGAATCACTGGCTTTAGCAGAAGCCAGGGAAACTCTCACAGTTCTCAGTGCCAGATTTCACTGCCTTTACTCAAGCTGGCAGACCTTTGCTCTAGACAAAGTCCTGTTTTTAAAGGCTGGGCTCCCTCTGCTACCCCTCTTCGTGTGGGACAGCACTGGATCTCCTCCAGCTGGCCAGTTTTCCTGTCTGGTTTATGCAAGAGGAGAGTCTATGGCCTTGCATGCTCCTTTCCCAGTTTGAGGATCCTTTCTTCCCGAGAGCAATTCTGCCTAGTTCTCACATAAGCTACATAAGGTTGCAGTTGCCCTGAGAAGTCCTGGATACCACAATTGTCTTTATTTTCTGTTTATGGCATTTGTGCAGACTTTATTCCTAAACCATCATTTGTTTCTGCAGTCCACAAACTTGATGATAACACTAATGCTGCCATTCTTTCCAGTTTAATACACTTTCAGCCTGAACAGTCTCTCTGTAGAAAAAGAGACTTTTACAACATTTCGAGGATGTGCTTGATACCCACTACTAATGCTTAGGGGTTAAGACTTTGTGGCAAACACCTGCCAAGTCAGCTCCCAGTGCTACTTACATAAATATGCTTTTGTTCTTAGAATACGTTACACCAGGTTTCATAAAAGCACCCGTGTACACCTATAAAAGATTTAAAAGATATAAATAATAACCTAGGAGTCATTTAAAGTTAGGATCAGCAAATTTCAAGGAAGGGATCAACCAACTTTGGTAATTTAACAACTGTTTAAAATACATTAGCAATATCTGGTTTAATCTTCTTGTAATTTATAACCTATGAGGTTTTGTAAGAAAAAAGTCACAGTAATATAATAGCATGAGACATTAAGTAAAAGCCTACAAGTGAGTCTTTTAAAGAAAAATCCTATCATTTTACAGAATTGCTAAAAACACATGAGCATACACATAAACAAATACATGAGCATACAAAAATATGTACAAAAGCATTTCAAATAACTACAGATGGGTGGTTTGAAAAGGAACAGATATATTTAATTTGTCCCTTCCTTTTTGATTCTGTGCAGCAGTATTAAAAAAAGCAGGTACTCAGAATTAGCACTTGGACATTTTTCTTGCTTGAAAAAAATCAGGTAAGCCCGTAGTACGCACAGTCAAGGAAGACTTGTAAGGAAGTGGTTCGTTGTATGCATACGTAATGGCTGCTTGCATATGTACCTCTTTATGTTGCATCTAGGGGTTCAGCACTTTTTGCAGCCATTCTCATAGGTAAACACTACACTTTCACATGCTGCAGGACACCATGGGGCCAGCTGTACCCAACAGCACCTGGGCAAGCCCCTGTGCCCTGGATCTGCTACACAGCACAGGCTTTTCTTGGCACCCTGTTTCCATTGGCAGCCAATGTGACATGGACCCGTCAGCATGACTCTGCTTTGAAAAGTGATTTCATAGATGTGCATAAATTTTCATTGTTGCTCTTCAAAAGTTTTCAGTCTAAAACAAAAATTAGCCTCTATACACTGGAATCAAGCTAGGATAAACTAGTTTAAGGAGGATTGTTACGTATGGGAAGGGTTTCATTAGGGTCTTTCTCTTGCTCCTTCTCCTTTCTTGTAACAATAAAACTAATTGAAATCTCAAGCATGTAAGATATTAATGGCAGAAAGCATGAACTTCAGTTTCAAATTCTCTTTAAAAAGCACTTTCTGTTCTTGCAGGACTTTATTTTACAAATAATGCTGAAGCTAAATCTATTATTTCAACATAGTGTTTATGATTTAAGTAATCAAACAGAATCCTTAGCACGGGGAACCATGAAATCTAGATATGCTTCTGCCGTGTGACTTTGAATAAATATTTTTTTTACTCTCTGAGCTCCATCTATAAGGTCCCTTCCAACCCAAACCATTCTATGATCCTATGATTCCCTATTTTACCCTTCATCTGTCTAGACAAAGTAGGGAGACTTTCTCCATCCCATTGTCCCAGTCTTGGCTATGGTTGCAAGTCTTACCACAACACAAGAGGTTAATTTGTATTCTGTGGATAATAAAAACAGCAAGCAAGTTAATACAAAACTGCCATTATACAAATGGGTTTGGGGCTGCACAAGAGGAATATCAATATTGTTGAAGGGAGGACTTGCCTTGTACTATATGTTTCCCATTTAAAAAAATCCTTCATAGAAATCTGCTGAGGTCTAGTGCTGCAGCAATATAAAATATCTTTCCTTCATTAAAAAAAAAAAAAATTAAACAAAGAGGCAGCAGTGAAGTTGTGCATTAACAAAGTCATACAATGTCAATAAGAATAGAAGACAGTAAAGGAGGTAATATAGGGTGCAAAACTAGCAGTACGCATTTCATATTTTTTAAATGTACAGCTTTGCAAGGGAATGTAATATTCATGAAAGGAGGATACTAATAGCTTTGGCTTCTGTGGGCCTTGGACTGCTGAGAACATCTCAGGACTGGCCCCTGGAGATCAGGAAGACACAGAACACCTTGCCTAACACAGCTCTGCCAGTGTGCTCCAAACCTGACCTGGAAAAACCCTTGCAGTTTTAGTCCTGAATCTCTCTGGAGCAGAGTCTGCCAATTGTACCAGACTGCAAGCTAGTTTAATGATGTGGACAAACGGGCATTTTATTGCTCCTGTGCTCGTTTGGGAAAATTTGGAAACCGTACATTGTCCTACCTTTCAGTGTTCCTGTGAACTGAACAGGGATCTTTCCAAGGTGTACAAGAATGTGCCAGAGGTTCAGCAACAAGACAAAACCTAGCAGCTTTTTATTGATAGCTTGCCCACCCCTATAACAGAAATGATCCTTTATAAATACATTCGAAAATTCAGGAAAATTGCTTTTCTTGCTGATATTTAGAATGCTGCTATAGCAATAAAATCTTCACCTGACGTATTCATAGCATGAAAAGACTACAAATGTAAGAAAGGACTTAGTTCAGTTCCTGAATATTGAAGTCCCTCAATTAGAACATAGAGGACATGTTTCAAAAAGATAGTGAACTCCATCCTCCCACTCCCACGTCCACTGTTTCTACATTTGCCCATATGTTACTTGATTACTTTCATCATTTCCAGACACTACAAATCATTCTTTCCCAGATTTAGTAGTATGAAAGTTAGACAAGGATTAGAGAAAGGCAGAATCCAAAGGGATTACTATAGCTTTTATAAATAATCTCTTACAAAATCTAAGATCTCATAAACTGAAAAGAGGATACTGTCCATTCCTGAGCACAGTTGTCTGGTCAATACCATTTTATATGCCACCTTCTCATAATGGATAGTCCTCTCACCAAATAATCATTCCAAACATTGCTTGTTTTTGCAGTTTGCAATATTTTGTGAATCTTTCTCTCTGTTGTAAGGCGAGCTGTCCCTAATCCTCTTTGTAGTTGATAGTAACATTTCACGTTAAAAGTAATCTTTTCTAAAGAACATACTCATAGGACAAATATGCACCAGGTAGTTCAGCTCTTTCCTCACAACTTGGAAGATCCTGCTGTTCATAACAGTGAGATTTTTCTCATTGGAAATCTTCTCATGTCCAGATCCACCCTTGCCATTCATCAGCCACGTGGGCAGGCCACAGTAAAGGGAAGTCAGCTCATTCAGACTTTAAGTATTCTATTCCCTTAAGCCAGTTTTCTTAAATTTTAATGTTAAGTTGCTGTTATTTTATGGATGATGACTAGAAATGACATAGCTTTTCTTGTCCTCCTGCGCTGTGTTCTAGCCCTCCCACTGCATGGAATTATATTAGGGAATATTCTGTCCTGGCAGGGAGACGGATTCCGAGATTCAGTAATGTTTTCCAATCCATATCTTGTTTGAGTTCATACATATACAATTTATTCTTAGTGTATGTATATTTAATCTATCTTAGTATTTCAAAGATGCCCAGATGTTGCCACTGTAACCTTCTGTCTCTGTTTAACTGGTGACTTACATTGATAGCTGTGCTTTAAATGTCTTGTTGGTGCTACCATGACCTCAGCCACACCACTGGTGTGTTGCAGTGCTTTACCTGCTCACTCCAGGTAGCAGAAAGACTGAAATAATACCAGCTCTGAACACAAGCACAACACACTTGTACTGAGTGCATGTTACTGAAGCATGTGTGAAAGGCACAGCACTTTTCCTGTGCCAAAGCTCTTAAAGATAACCATGCTGCTGCTGTGGCTTTAACCATCAAGGAGAGCAGAGGGAGTCAGACAGCAGCTGCTGGTGCAGCAGGTAATAATCCCCTTTTAGGTGCAGATGCCATCTCTGTTGCACAGCTCCTGCCATTAGTGAGGGAACCGAGTCTCCAGGGCTTCCCCCATATGCATGCACACATGCACATACATACACTTCTGCTAGGGTCTCTGTCTTTGCTCCATTTTTCCTCCACTCTTGACCATAGTTCCTCGTCACTGGAGCCGAAAAAATTCTGCTTTGCTGAGAAGCTTTCTCTGGCCGCTACACAAACACCCCTGTTTTGTAAATCAAAGTTACAAAACTCATTTTGTCATTAGTTCTGTTGCTTTCCTTGAGAACATTACTACACAGGACTGGGAAATGCATGGAGGGATTCATATATGATAATGCTGACATTCAGCGCTACAACTGAACTGTCTAAAGACAATCTCCAAACACTGCTCCAGTGATTAATCAGCTGTACATTCACACAGAAATATTTGATGTACTGCTCTGCTCAACAAAGTCTTTTATTGTATAGTCAAAGGTTATTTGGAATTTATCTGTTTCCACCAAGCAGGAGCTCACTATTATTAAGAAAAATTCAACCTAGGCAGTGAGCCTATGCAAAGAATATGGAGTGTTTTGTTTCAAAGAAATACTGAAAACCAAGTTTAGGACATAGATTTAAGGAAGGTTGTATCACGCTTTTAAATTAGTCCCCCACAGTCACAAGCATCCTGTATGTGTGTGATCCCGAAGGGTCACAAGAACATCTATTTCTCCTGTCTCTATACACCCCATACCTTAATGTGTTATAAAAAATCTGGAAAAGGCCAGAAGTCACAGCTACAAATTGCCATGGGAATGTTGCCATTATGATGGAACCCTACGATAGCGTGAAATTTTCTCTTCTACTCTTTTTTCTTCAAATGGACAGTTGCTTTAAAACTTAAGCATACATCTTCAGCTCATGGAAAGGAAAGAAATGGAAGTCAGACTAATACTAGGATTACACTGCAAAGGTAGATTCAAACAAAGCCCTCTTCCACTAAAACTCAGAGTCTCTGCTCCCTGTTTTGTTGTGGAAGAACTGTCATATCTTTTCTTAGCAATTGTTAAATATGTCTCACAGGGAAAAAATACGCTTTTGATGAAAAATGTACATTTCCAAAACATAATAATTAACTCTCCTTATTGATCTCTAAATAGAAGTTATAGGTACACCTGGTCTTACGATTATACACTGCATATCTCAAAAGATTTCTGAATTTTCCTAAAACACAAGGGTTGTATACTCACTGTGGAGCAGGAATATTTCACAGCCCAGGCCCGCTGGGCACCCAGACATTATACCGCACTCCAGCTCTTACCAGGTTCATACACCTGTGTTTCTTTCCCAGAGTAGCTGGGAAATGCACACCTGGTACCAGGACATGAGTCCGGTGTTGAATGAGCTGTCCTGAAGGTTTCATCCAGCCGAAAAGTCTTACAGAGAAACCCGTAACTTGTTGATGTTTGAAGACCCAGACAGTGTCTGGAGCTACTTGTTTATGTGGCTTCTCACCTCCGCAGGCTTGCGCAGCTCTTCAAGCTGCAGCTACGCAAGACAACACATTTGATGAGACAAGAGAATGACACTGCATAAAATGAAAGCCTTTAACATCATTGTTTTTCATGCTTGCCATAAATAATATGAGACCAGAAATTTGTAGGACACAAGTGTTTCAGTGATTGTGTAGATAAGTGGTTACCTAAATGGTAAATCTAAGCCAGTCTTGACAAAGTTCTGCTGTGACCATCAGTCTTCTTTGGCTTCCACAGCCTTGACATAGAAATCCACTCCAAGGCAGATAATTTGGGAACCCCAAAAACTTAATTTTCAAGCCACCAGTTCAAACTATGTTGACTATGACAAGCTGAAAAACACTATATGAAATGAGACACTGGCCTTACTCATTTTCTTATTTGGGAAGTATTTTAGATCATAAAACTATTAGAAAAATCCATATTAAGTTAACACACTCTCAGAACAAATGCTGAATGCTTAGGGATTCTTTAGTCACTTGGAAAGCACCTCTAGAAAATGGGTGAGATCATGGCAAAAATATTTCTGTATTGAGGGTACAAAGTGCAATTTTTCTTTCTTTTTTAAAAGGAAAGAAAAGTTTTGGCTTTATGGTGTTCAAATTCATGTGTACTAGTGATTTACCATCAGGAAATATATACTTCTACCATAACACTTAATGTGTTAATTCTAAGACTCATAGACTATTATTTTAGCAATAACAATTTTGTAGTGTTTCACTTTAGCTAAAAAATTTCACTGTGCTCAGTTTTGAAATGACAGTTGTCTGAATAGCTTGCCTCTAAATTCTTTCAGTCTCTCTTCTGTAAGTATTGTAGTTGCTCATCCACACTTTCCCAAGCCTTAAAAATACTTGAGAAAATATATATAGGTTCATAGAACCAAGACAGCTCAACTCTGTTTAGTTAGCAACCATTTTACCTTCACCACAGGGAGAGCTATGGTACTAAAAGCTAATAACACTGAGGTTATTTACATGGACAGCTTGCTGGGACTAGGAAAATTGCACTTACATGAAAAGTTTATTTTTCCTAAGGTCTAACATTAAAGCTCAGTTCTTTTTTATTTTCTTCCCCCCCCCCCCCC
>Ga0065711_1006432_pt1 | contig 17367 bp, 9 predicted proteins | sample Hoacrofraction12_FD_59098 | JGI IMG/M metagenome (GOLD analysis project Ga0065711, IMG submission 59098) | Hoatzin crop microbial communities from Cojedes, Venezuela - Epithelial fraction 12 v2 (version 2) | ecosystem: Host-associated > Birds > Digestive system > Esophagus > Crop | place... | reverse complement strand
TTGGATATCAGGAAGAAATTCTTCCCCATGAGGGTGGTGAAACACTGGCCCAGGCTGCCCAGAGAAGCTGTGGCTGCCCCCTCCCTGGCAGGGTTCAAGGCCAGGTTGGATGGAGCTCTGAGCACCCTGGGCTTGTGGGAGATGTCCCTGCTCATGGGCAGGGGGGTTGGAACCAGATGATCTTCAAGGTCCCTTCCAACCCAAACCATTCTATGATTCATTCTATGATTCTAAGCTAACCAGTCACAACAGCTTGTTGTGCTGAGGAGTGCTGAAAAGCTTTTAAAGGAGCGGGAAAATTCCAGCAGTACCCGTCACAGGTACCCCACAGCTGGTGAAGGGCAGTCTCACTGCTACAGGAGGCACCAACCAATTAGACACTTGGCATCTGTTATTCAGAGATAAATCATACAAGATTACTCAGTTTCAACCATGGAACAATTCAGGAGCAAAGATACCCATCCAGCAACGCTGATATATGCAGAAGTTTCCCTAGGTGATAACAACGGCGTTGGCTGTTATAAAGGAAACCACATTTATCTCAGCATCACAGCCACAAAAAAGGCAAGCAGAGGTCCCGTATGTACGAAAAGTGTTTTGCTAAGCAGGGTGTGATAGGTCTCCCGGGTTATAAGTAATTTTTTGTCATCGGTTCCCCTGCTTCTTCTGCTGAATAAACAATCCCAATTGATTTCCCTGCTCCAGATGATCTGTCCAAGCAAATAATCTTTTCATTTATTTTCCCCTTCCTAGGAGGAAATCTGTCTTTTCTATTAAAAGATGGTTGCATGGGAATATTGGTCAATGGTCTATGAAATGAGAGAAAGAGTGAGAGAGAAACTCTGTTGATAATTCAGATAAAGATTTATCTAGAGCCTTTCTTCTGGGTTTATTCTCTCCATAACTGCCATTTCACAAAACACAGAGGGAACAATGTCATTTGCACTTGAGTGTGTATGTGCATTGCTTCTTTCTACTGGAAAGGATCAAAATTGCTCATCTGTGTCACGAATCCTATAATGACATAATCGAATGGAAACATATCCCCGTTTACTGAGAAAGTATCCCCATTTTAGGAAGGAGATTTTTTGCATTATAAGGATCTGACTAGTCTCAGCGGACACACTGCTGACATCTGCGAAGTGTCCAGAAAGCTGCAAATTTGTTTCAATATAAGCCGTCACTTTGAAGAGGAAAATAGAACCATGTGACGCCAGGCGTATCTGAGTAACATCCTACAAAGACACCGAGACATATTCCAGCACGGTCCCAAAAAGAGCTGGGCTGGCACAACTAAGAGGGAGAGCAGCGCTGGGAAGAAGCCGCGAGGCATGAGAGAGGGGGAACCTTTTGGCAGGCAGAGCCAACAAAGCCTGTGCATTCATAACTACAGCTTCAGTTGAATACTCAGTCTGCTTTGGCTCTTTCCAGAGCCAGGGCAAAGACAGAGAAACCTCTAGAAGGTGACTGAAGGCATCCACGTTCTGCTTTTACCACGAGTAGCCCTCATAGATTTGCATACCCTTTGCTCACCTCAGAAGAGCAGCCTGGTATTTCGCTAAGCTAGGCAGTTAGGGTGAGCCTAAAAATAAACCTAAATATGAAACTCCTCTAGATTTTGTAGCACAGGTAACACTCGTACAGAGCTAAGACTGAAGGGGTCCGTGTTCCCTTTCCCCCTGGTGCCAGCAAATAATTACTATATATATTAGACAGAACTGGAAATGTAAGAGTAACAGCAATCTATTCCGAGCTCAGGTCAGTCCCAGATGATTAGCAATATACTTGTGTAGTAGGAAACAGGTATTCAAATGTGTTCAGCTATTCAAAGCATCATCTCTTCACATAATAAAGGAATCTGGGAGTCAGAAAGAGCAAAACAACCACCTCTGAAAAACAAGGTCTCTTTAAAATGTCTCTAGTTAGCAACCTAGAAACACGCCCAAAGTCACTGCTGCGAGAGACAGCGCTTGCTCATGCAGAGATCTTCTCCCTGATGGCAATGCTTATGGGATTTTTACCTTACTTTTATACTGGTGATGAATTTACAAGCAGATGCAGGCAACCTGATAGCCCTTCTCTTTTTATCCTACCTATTCTTATTCATATAATTGTCTAATCCTTATTTGAAACTCCCTAAGCTATTTGCCTCAATAATTTAAGTTTTATTCATACTCTGAGGTTTGAAGAAACAGAGCATAGTGTCTCTTGCAAAAAAAATCCAAATGATGTTTCTCTGTAGCTGGAATTTAATCTATTCTAAGTGGAGCCTCTGTTCCCTAGTGCTTTGCTTACCGGAGGTTAGCTCTCTGGTGCTGAAAATAGAAGATATTTTAGCATTTATGCGCAAGTGCATGCCTGCAGGAATGCAAATCTGTAAAAGCTCCAGAGTTCATCTAAAATGCTAATAGAATTATAGAGCTCCCAACTTGAAGAATACATAACGCTCATCACTCCTTCCTGGACAGAAGCCATGTAGCCATAGCTCTTTTCCCACTGGTTGGCAGGGAGGGGTCGTAACTTTCACTGCTGTTACGCAAAGAAAATGGCCTTGAATTTTATTGAGGGTGAGGGTGTTGCTTATGTTCTTGACCTCTAGAGGTGTTAATTCCAGATGCGAGGGCAGTCATTCTCCTGAGTGCTTTTTAAACATCTATAATTCTGCTCAGGTGTAATCTCATTTAACAGTTAGAGAGAGCATCCTTCCAGACACCAAGAGCAAAGAGGCAAAACCAGTCAGCTCTCTCAGCCATATTACAGTGAACAGAAACGAAAACGGGAGAAATCCACCACAGTTTCCATGAAAAATGAGTATGGCCCAGCAGTAGTAAGCTCTGCTACACGACGAATGACACACTGAGCAGGGACAGCTCCGGAGAGGAAGGGAAGTAGGGAATTCCACAGCTGTGGGCCCCCACGCGTTACCTCCGAGCCCGAGCATCACATCCTTGTGTGTGTACACACAGCACTCGTACACTAACTCTTTACCTTCAAGTAATGAACTGCTGCTGTTCAACGAGTGCTCTAAATTAAATCCCTTTTCAGGCAATCTAATTTGACAGATCTCCCTCCTCATCATACGTGAACGACGTTCTTTATTGGCATAGTGCAACAGGAGCACAGGCCAAAATGAAGTTTGACAATCTAGTTTCTACTCGTGTCTACTACTATCCAAGTGACACTGCGCAAGCTATTGTTTTCTGCATCTACTCCTTGTTCAGGCAAATGGGCACAACACCATCCATGAATACTGTCAGGCAGCTTGACTTATTAACTTTTCTAAGTAAAATAATTTTAAATCCCTCTGTAGCGGTCCTGAAAACCTCCACAGTGAAGATTCTGAGCGGCTCTGGGTTTCCTGGCTCTCTCCACAATAGGATATGAACTTGTTCAGACATTACAAGAACAACAGCCAGTATGTCACTCGCAGCATAACGACAGGGCCAAGACACACAGAATCTCTGTACAACTAAAGTCCTGTTCCAACCACCATGTCCTGTGGGTGAGGAAACGAGATAAAAATGAGGAAGCTTGTCTGGAAAAATTTCATCCCAAAGATCTGATCATTCCTGAAACCTACACTGGTGAGCAGCGCCTGGAAAGGTTACTCAGATCCCCCCTCACATCTGCATGAATCATCAGCTCTCTTGGGGACAGCAAAGCGCTGCTAAAGCACCAGCGTTCCTTGAGAGAAGGATCCTGCAAGGCAAGTTAAGAACTGGAAAGCATGTTCACCAAATAATAGCCTGAGGTGAATTTTACATCTCTCCAGAGGCTCCAGCCACATAATTGTTATTTTGCAATATTTGCAAATATTTGTTGTTTTATCTGAACCTCATAACTCTAACTTGCAGTGATTAAACTGAAATTCCCACCCCAGATCTGCAGGAACACCAGTCCCAATAACAACGGCTAAATCTCAATAGCACATTCAGCCACCTTAGTAATCTGTTTAAAAAAGCCAATATCTGCAATCACACTGTCAACCAGCCAAGGCGCTGAAACCTCCCAAGGGGATATACTGGGTTAGAAAGAAATTTTGCTTAAAAAGGAAGCTTGTATCATCAGGATGAAAAAACCCAAGCAAAGAAAGCAACTGTGTGCTGTAGAACATAACCATCACAATGAATAGTAGTGTTTTTTGTCCCTCTTCAATGCCGGAACAATTAAAAAGCTTACAAGAGCATCTCCCCCTCCTAAACGCAGGTCCAGTCCGTTATTTAAAAAGATTGCTTCATGTATATCACAACGAGCATAGACTTCTTTGTTTGTGGCAAGCACAACTAACGCAACAAACACCCTCACATTATTCTGTGGAACTGGTAAATCAATCAAGATAATCCCTAACACGAACACAATCCCCCTTATGTCGTCACGATGACAACGCTCTGGAGCATCTTATGCCTGCACGCTGTCAGCACCCAAAAGCATCAGCCATCTGAGTGAGCCAGGGCAGGTTTTGTTCTTCAGTGAATCAGAGGGAGAAACCAAATGTTGAAGCTGATCTTGCTGAACGTTTTCAGGTGGCTGAACAGAACCCTCACGGCAGTATGATATATCCACAAAAAACCAGAGGCAGACTCCGTTTCACACGGCTAACAGCACTGCTTGTGCTTCCACTTCTTCTGTCACGACAAAGTTTCTCTGGAAGAACTACGGCAAATTTCATTCATTGCAGTCAGTTTGTAGAGGCTGCTGTTGCCAGTGGCAACTTCGCTCAGAGGAGAGTAACGCCGTCGTTCAGGGAGCAGTCTGATGCGGCGAAGGTGACAAAGACCTCTGAGATACGGAAAGGTGGGTAGGAAGGGAAAGGGGCTGGTAGGGCAGAAGACACAGGGGTTTCGTGTCATCTAACAGCAGCGCTGCTGCTCCAGGCAGGCTGCAATTCGGCGTCTCACACGTGCTGCTCCACACGACGCTCATCGGCTGCACAGCTCGCCTGTATGGCTGGGTCTCAACGCTCGCCGCTGCCCTGTCTGCCTGTGTCATCAGTGGCAGGGTCACAACCCTCGGATTATTTCAAGCGAGGTCTCCACACCTATGGTGAGAGGCTTGGTCCAAGTTACAGCAGTTCAGCAAGTTGTCACCTTTCCGCTGGGCCACAGGCACTGTCTGTGTGTGCCTGCCCAACCGTGAGGTAACGCGGCTTGGACTAAACCTGAAGGGTTTAATGGAAATTGGATTACTTCACCGGAGGCACCTGATATTTAACCTTTATCCCAACCATTTTTCTGTTTTTGCTGGATGTTGAAGTTGCAGTACAGACAGGTCAATGGCCAGCTCCGTGCCTAATGCTCTGTTATCTTCTTGATAAATGACACACACTAACTCTACCGTTTCTTCTTCCACAACTTGAAAGGATTAAGAAGACCCGGACAATGAGATAGTTAACTAGGACTGCAAAGCACGTTTTCACGGACTGAATTTTACATCTTCAGTTCTCTATTGTTTTTCAGTGACTCTGAAGTACAGAATGAGGGGGCTCTACCTAAAAGCAGCAATTCAAGTCTTAAATGCATACTTGATTGAGTACAATTACCCACCAACTCTTTTGAGAGAGACAAGCAGAGATGAAGCAGGCAGAGAAGGGACAACAGCTTTTCTTCTGACAAACCTTCATGCTCTTGGTTGGGAAGCAGTGCGCTTAAGGCTTCAGAAGCACTCTCTGATGCCCCTGGTTTCCTTCACACTAGGAATCCATTGACAGTAAAAGGGATGCTTACAATTAAACAACAGTTAATACCTTGTAGTTAATAAATACACACGGATTCAAGTCTCAGCATTAAAATTTGGATACGCCAAAGTACGGGGTTGTTTAGATCCGGGGTTTTACTTTAGCATGCTGAAAAAGACAGATCAGAACTGATTCTGGCTTTCAAACACTCTCAAACATGGAATTTCTCACGTACACAGAAAGAAATGATAAAAGATGGAGAGATGTCCTGTCAGCAGAGGACAGGATGAGGAGCATAGTGGGCAGCACAGTAAATCCTACCCTGTTACTGACTTTTCTTGAAGTGGGAAAATCCACCTCATCTCCCTGGCACGATCCACAGCTCTGTAAATCAGATCACTGTGGATGCGCTGCTGTTCAAGACCTTGCACTACTGCTCTAATCTGCTTATGCTCCCACTGGCCCCAAGACCTAAGTCAGTTGCCTTTTTTAGCCCTAAAGCTGGGCCATGCAGTCTGGTGTAGCCTGACACGATACTCTGCAATCGGTATCCCAGGCAGTTCGCTTCAAGCTCTGCTGGGTGTTTATAAAGGAGGTCGCAGCTCTGACTGTAGCACGGACGTACCCAGAATTCCTGACCCTCTGTCCCACTACAAATCAGAATAATGAGCACTTCACTGACGTAACGCTCTGCACAGCGTCTGTGACCAACAGGCAGCCCAGGACAATTCTACGTACCAGGAGCCATCAGCTCTGTTCTTGGCTGCAGTTAGGGGAAAGCAAAACAGAATTTTAAATGAGAATACCGCTACCTTTCCTAGTCCCTCTGCCGTGCCTTCTACATCAAGCCATGCCTGTTAGACAAGACTTGTCATACTAAAAATCAGAAATGGTTGCAAAAAACACTTGTTACAGGGCTGGCCATGGAATATAATAATGACTCCTGTTAAAAACATCATACACTACAGGTCAGCTGCAGCACTCTTTTGCCATTAGAGCAGAAAAGCCAAGAGAGACAGCAGGTACTTTTTAAAATTACTTTTCTACCATTAGACAATGTATTATATCCCAGATGATGAATATAGATGGCCCTCAAGACACCTGTAATCCATACATGTTCTTTCTCTTCAAAATTCAGTGGCAATTTGTAAGAAGCAAGCAGGCTGGACATTTGTTAACGTGCAAAGAGCAGGGAAATTAAAATCTTGAACGGCAGCAAAGAAGAGCAAGGTGAAGGCACTCTGAGGTTGTCTGTCCTTGTACCTCTAGGGACTCAACAAGCAACATACACACTAATTTTGGTGCCCTAAAACCACACTAGCAGCTTCTGAAGGAGAAAACAACCTCCTTTGTAAAGGAATCGGCAGTTTGATCATCCTTATACAGGCTGAAAAATCACTGAAATTGTACCATCAGCAAGAAGCAGCTGCATCAGTGTCTTCTTTGCCTCGTCAATAAAAGGCAAAGCCAACCATCCCTGACACGTTCACGGTAAGCAGCAACGGCCTCTGACGCAGCAGAAGGCGGCACCCCTCTGTTCTGCAGAGGAGGAGGATGGAAGGGCCCCAGGACACCCATGTACAACATCTGCGTTTTCTCTGGGGGAGCTACTGGGCAAACTCACTGATGGGATGCTATAATGACAGTTCTCGTGGGGCTATTTCATGTCAGCAGCTGATTCCGTCTGTTGAAGTTACTCGGGTCACTAGGTCTTGGATGCTCTGTTTTTAAGGTTTTTTTTGATCCTAGATCAAAATTTTGCCTACAGACTCTTACGTGGAAATTACCACAGATGTGGGAGTCTGCAAAAGCCAGGTATAAGCAACAGCCCTCAGACCATACACTGTGTGTGTTTGTGTGCGTGATATTTTTTTAAGCAAGCCATTTTCAGATCCCTTATGAAAAATGTTTAGGAAAGATGTATTCCCTTTTATTCCATTGAACCAGATGATTCTGTTCCTTCAAGATCCGCTTTATTCCTTGCGCACCGCAAGCTCCTGCTTAGCAGGCACTGCCGGCAGGCAGGATCGGTGTATTCACCCTCCACAGACCCCAGGGTGCTTCAAAGTCTCCTCGTCCCCTAGCACCACAGGCCAAGTTTGGTTACAGAATAGCTCCTTAAACTTTTTTTGTGATTCTGTAATTAAGTGATGTCTTCAACCTTTCACTTCACAGAAGCACAGCATCATGGAGGTTGGAAAGGACCTCGGGGATCGTGCGGTCCAACCCCCTGCTCACAGCAGAGTCAACCAGAGCAGGCTGCTCAGGACCGGGCCCAGTGGGGTTTTGAAGATTTCCAAGGATAGAGACACCCTGACCTCTTTGGGCAATCTGCCTGAGTGCATTTACATTTGAAATTTGCTATCCACAATTATCTCAACAGCTTTTATCTTCATAATTAAAAGTGACTATTAGCAATGTCAGCATGTAAAGATCACACACAGATATCCTATCCTTGCCTGCCCTGCTGTGAGAACGGTGCCTTTCACCCCCAAGTCAAACCTCTCCCATAAGATAGAGGATTGCCGTTGCCAGCGTTTAAAGGCGTATCATCATAACTAATTTCTTTTAAAACAACATCCAGATTTCCAGAATGCATGATAGGACTGAGCCCACAGAAGTTAGAATATTTACTTTGCCTTTCATCACTGATGTTTGGCTTTTTCATTTCAGTGCAAACATTAAAACTGTAATATCTCCTGACAGTTTCATTTTTCATTTTTTATCACACTTTTATTTTGTTATAGGCCTGTCCCTGATACTCATCATTTTCAAGTGTAAGTGCTATCTGATCTTCAATGCAGACTAGCATTAAAAGGAAATGGCAAATTGTTTTAGCAGATTAATAAATCGGCCCTCACTACCCGCAACCTTCTGCCAGGGGTCTTTAATCCCACTGTTATCCATCGCCTTTAGGGAGCAAACTAGCCCTGTCACACTGTGGCTCCTCTGCAGAAACTCCCCGCAAGGAAGCCAGGTAATGGTTGTCTCCGCAGAGCAAACCCTGTAGGATTTGTTGTAATGTGAGTCTGTTCTTCAGAGAATACGCTGGGATGGCCTGTCTCCTGCTGTAGCTATCAGGTCACCAGCGACAGTCTTTCCATACAATCACCACAACGGTTTCCCAATTCATGGCCTGAATTAATCACGTGCATGTATCTAGTAAGTACTACACTCACACTTCTAGCTTGTTCAACTGCTTTCACTGAACCATTACTGCATTACAACAATTTTAAACTAATACTGTTATGACCAGGAGTTGAACCAGCAACCAGAACAGAAAGGGTCTACAACCCAAATCCATGTTTCGCCACCGCATGGAGCTGCAGTAAGAGCTGCCATGGAGAGCCAGGAATATGTACCCTTCAGTCCTTACAGTTCTAATTTGGAAGTAGGGATCTCTTCAGAACAGTCTAGCAGCAGAGGCAATTTGTAGGAGATGACTGAAATTTTACTAGGGATCTACCTAGAAGATTATGAGACGTGCATGACCAGCGCAGAACAGCCCAGGTGGAACCCAACCTCGGCCTGTCCTCGACTGGGCAACGCCGAGCAGATCAGCAGCTCCGAGAACCAACCCGCAGGCTCTGCCAGGAAGGCAGCCAGCGATACAGACACACTTCGGCTGGCACGTCACACCAGCCAGCTAAGGAGATTTTGTCAGTATTTCATTTATTTGGAGAGGGAAGAGAATAAAGTTTCAGTAACAGCCTCACTGTTAAGTTTTTAATGAAGCCCCCATAACTCCTGGGATTCTATCAGCCTAGATCAAGGTCATCTTATCTAGACGTTTTTTGCTTTTAGACACAAGTCTGCTCTTGTGTTTAACGCTCCCTGATGCTGCAAAGGACCAAAACAACAGTCATACCCTGTTGTAAGGACAAGCAATTTTATTCAGGCAGAGCACATTTAAACACACATAGCAGCTTCGGTTACGTGCTAACGGTGCCATGGTTTCACTGTCTCATCCTGCTCTGTCAACTTTGTGGCTGAATTATGGTTTTAATATCTTCGTCTCTGCTCTGGCTATGATTTGTTCTTTGTTGCTTTTCTGACACTTTAGAGTAATACATCGTGAGAGACACTTTAGCTGGTTATAACAGAGCACTGCAAAAAGAAAACCTCTTCACTCCTACAAATTCTGTGTATCTATGGCCGCACATGATCTAAACACGTTCAGAATTTGTGAATCTTTCAGAACATTTGAGTACAAATTCCTGACAGAATAGAAATAAATCTTTACCCTTCATTTTTTAAAACCAGCAGCACATTCCAGCATCACACTTGTCCCAGTTTACATATTTTTCATCACAACCTCCATTCAAAATGCACCTTCCATCCATTCTTTACAGTTCTTTTGATTTAAATATTTAATGATAAATACACAAAATACAATATTGGATCAATGTGGCCCTTACTTGGCAAACAATTCCCACGGACTACGTACACACATACATCTTAACACATAAGTATGCAGCGGATCAGAGTCTACATTATTATTCATAACTGAGAAAGGGCTATAAATGTACATCACTTTTCAAAATTCAGCAACAATCTAGCGGAGCCTTTTAAGTTGAGCTATTGCAGGAGTCGGCAGGTGTTCTATGAACAAAGAATTTGAAAGCTCAGGGCCTCATAGCTCCTAAGTGTTCCATAATTTGAAGAATTTATAAATGTAAATAGGTGCAAGAAATAATAATGGAAAATTCCATTTAATACAGGATAAAGGAAGGGCAGATGTAAATATATCCTAAATGAAGGGAATAAAGCTTGACAAGGAGCTGACAGACTGGCCAAAACCTTCAGTTCTTCTGGATAGAGAAATTTCCCCAGCTGAATCCAGCTACAGATTGTGTAAATCACAGGGGGACAAAATACTGCCTTCCACTAAATCAAGTTAAACACTTTTTCCACCATATCTCTTCAGACTTGAGACACCCCGACTTCCTTTCCATGTATCTAACCTGTTCTGCAGTCCTGCCAGGCAGCCCCACTCTCTTCCTCCCCGAGCGTTTTCGTGAGGACCAGAGGGTTGCAGTGATTCAGGAGGTTCACTGGCCAGCAGGATGCGATTTTCAGGCAAAGATCGCCAGGCTCTCAAGTCCACAGTTCAAAATGCACTGCTATGTGAAGATACCTAATCCAACTCTAACCTAGCTGTGGAGAGCTAAATCTTACAAGTTTAAAAGGAAGATAACTAAGGCTACAAGTTTTTACAGCTCTCCAGCTTAAGGGTAATTTTTGAAAGCACATGGAGTTGAAGCAACCAAACTAGAATGATACTTTAATGATACTTTGCCTATCAGGTTATTAAGAAGATCAGTCCATTTGTTTCAGTTGCTTTTAATTATCTTCTGTGGAGTCATTCTGGTTTTATACTGGTGTAAACACATCACATCCCACGCTGTTTCATTTCCTTAAGGATTTTGATTGCCTATTTTTAATTTTATGAGGACTTCAACTTCCAGGTACTTAGATCAGCAACAAAAGATCATCTTAGAACGAAATGGAATCAATTCAAACTATATTTTAACTTTATGAGTGTTCAGTTTCTTATACTGGCAATTCCCAGTCACCAACCTCAGGAAGACAGACTGACACTTTTAACCATATAAATACCATAATTTTGAAATAACTATAGGCTTCTGCTTGTTATTGCTTAAGATTCAACAAAGCGTGCATCATAAATGGCCCTTTAAGGAAACCAATTCTATTACTCCTGCTAGCTGGGGCAATGACTACCACCGCGAAAGTCAAATTACTGCCATTAAATCAAGAAACTAATTAGAATCAGATCACCAAGTTCATTTTCTGCTGGACTTGGTCTACTAGCACGGGGTAGAATGATTTACTCAAGAGTACATTCAGGGCTCAGCCAAGTCCGTCAGCTTAGTGTATTCCTGATCTTCAGGCTGCCTGAAAGCAGCTCAGCAGTTCAAGCAGGTTCACAGGCGCTTGTGGTAGCTAAATCTGACCAAGCAGCTCTCACCAAGAGGAAGGCTGCTGCGAACACACAGATCTGGAAATCTGGCTCATGCCTATGTATGGAGTCAAAAGGAACCAGATTCTAATCTTCCTCCACAATCCCAAGCGGACATGGAGCCCTGAGATGACTGCAACAAAACCAAACGCACTATTTTTGCTTCTCCCTTCCTTTTTCACTATCAAGAGCCCTCCATCCCCAAAATCTGACAGCAAAGATCAATACGATATCAAATGAAAAGGATTATGGTCTGCCTATGCTCAAGCTTCTAAAATAGAGGGAGAAAAAAATCTCTCTGGGTCACATAACGAGACATTAACTGCATTTGACAGTATTTCTGAGACACTCTTTACGCTGAAAATCCTCTTTCATACACAGATGCTGGAAATCCCCTGTGCACGTCATCATTTAACTTGTCTGCCAAACTCAGTGTCAGCTTCTTGCCGCCTATCTTCTCCCTCTGTTGGTGGTTCAGCAACTCAAAAGGCGCATCATTATTTCATAAATATCCATCAGTGGGCTTATTAAACTTGGGGAAAAAAGCATAGGACTCTACGTTCTGATCTCGTACAAACTTGAGAATGCCATGATACGACAATTCAGTCCAAATTATAACATAATCAATTAGATAACTTTTCATTATCAAAAGATAATAATGAAAAAGATAATGAATCAGAGGATGCATCTTGTGTCACAGCAAGAAGTGCCACCATTAGAATCCAGGAATCTCGGCTGTCATTCTGTCTGACCTTAAATGAGTCTTTTTCTCTTTATGCCTTTGATTTCCCACCTATAGTGTGGCAGCATTTAATGTGTCTTTTGAGAGTAATTAATGTTTTGAATGTTCTTCACAATTATATGATGTGACAGTGCAAAATGTGGTCCCATATGTGTGCTTACTTGGTTTTTAAGGACATTTTAGGCATGTATACGTCGATGCCTAGTACGAACTCTTACCAGCCTGTAACAATTGGAGATCAGAAAACAAAAGCCCACCAAAATGTACATATATGAGGTCCATTCTATTAATAGGACTTCAGAGTTAAGAATTTTACAATCGTATTTTCTTTATAATTAATACACACTGGAGGGAATGATAAATTTACTTCATAGCTGCAGCATTATTCAACACACAGGAGCTGGAAACATCAGCCATGTCCCACAGGAGCTGGAAACATCAGCTACGTTTCAGGTAAGCTACTGTTAAGAATATGATAGTTTTACCAATACAGTGAAAATCACTATTCAAGATTACAGAAGCTATATTTATTGACAGGGTCTTGTCTTAAACTATGATACTAAAGTTCTCCAACATCTCCACACACATACACACGCAACCAAGTGGCACATAGTGGTTGCCAAACCTCAGATTAGTGTCCATTTTCTGAGTTCTCAAACAGTCCCAGAAAATTAAGAGTGAAGTTCTTTCTCCAGAAATACCATTACCCCAAACCACTCGCCTCCCTACCAGCAGGGAAATGCTCAGAGCAACATTGATGTCCCTTCCTCCAGGACCACGAGATTTCTCAGAAATAAGCCCACCTTATATTATAAAGATCTCAAAACAGTGTCCTCTGAACAAACTACAAAATTACCCTGCCTTCCCCAGCAGAAATAATATTCCACCAATAAAGAAACAGAAGAAGAACAGAAAGAGCCTCGCTAATATGACTTACGGCATGTGTAAGACACTTCAATACTGCAACAACTAGTATCACAAAAGCTAGTGGAAGAATGGATACATACTGTGTTTTTGCAACAGATGGATATATGATGGGTTAAACAGAGTGTCAATATGAAAAGCTGCAATTTCTAAATTAAGGCTTTTTCTGAACTGTCAAAACAACTCATCAGTTTGAAGTCAATTATGAAAGATTCCCAAAAGAGTCAACCTATTACTGAAGAAAACCAATTAATAAGTCTAGTATCGCTCTGTCAAAAGTGTATGATGACTTTGCCTTTCCCTTTGGAAGCTCTCCCCACAGCAGCACACTGGGAATTCATCAGGATGGTCCACAGGGAAATCATTAAGCAAAAATAATAAAAGGCAGTAAGAAAATGAAGAAAACCTCAAACATTTACTGGATGGGTTTCTGAGTTCTCCTCTTTCACATAAATTAATGTCATGTTCAGGAAAAAACCCCAACCTGTCCATCTAAGAGAAGGCATTATTCCTCAGCAGCATGATGCTAAACCACTGGTCTCAAATATTCAGCTCTTTAAAGCATCTCCCTGAAGGCACCTGCCATAACTCTGCACAGGGAAATGAACTGATACAAACATGTACACAAGGACGCGCACCGAGTTAAAAACCAGCAGCTTTGTGTGCCTCTGAAAGCAAGCGGATCATGCCTTGGAACTTCCGTACGCTCACGTTACTGTTGTAAGCAGCACTGAATCTGTTCAGACAGAAAAGATGGAGACTACGGTGAAAGACCTGACTCAGAAATTCAGCCTCATCCCATGCGATCTTAGGCTTGGGATCAGCAAACTGACACTTCCAAGTGAAGCACCCTGAGAAAGCAAGAGTGGATCTAACTCTAACTCTCCTCCACTACAGGTATTACGCCCTCTGCAAGCAACTACTGTCAAACGCCTGGTCAGCCTCCTCTCTGCTCTTCAGACAGAGCGCTTCTCACAGCTGCGTGTCTCTCCTCTGGCAAGGAGTTTGGATGCTTCCACATAAATGGAAATATATATCCATGTACATATATGAATAGATATTTTATAATGCTGGCTAATGGAACTTAATTGCATTCTCAGATGTTTTCCCATAAGGTTATTGCAATTTCTTGCTACTGTAAGGGGAAAGGACTCGCAAGGAAATCTGCAACCTGTGTATGCAGTTTGCATTCAAATGCACCCCAACGTGGGAAGGTAGATGTTTGCTATTTACCACCATGTCAGGACATATAGGGAGTAAGAATATTTCTCCAGCTGAAAGCACAAAGCAAAATCAGGAAGGTAGGGCTGACTGGAATTCAGCCTATGCACTAACACCCAACCTTGGAAACGCAGCTGTGGCTCCTTCGCAATCACAGGTGGTAACTGCCGGTTTGCGCCTCATGCTCCGGACATCCTTTCCCCAGGTTATGCTGCGGAAAGCGTGCAACGCTCTCCAGCAACTCACAGAAACAACACATTGCACAAAGCCGCTTTTCACAACCCGGATCTTCACTGGGTATTTCTCCCCAGGGTGGCTGCCAAGTCTAACCAAGATGAAAGTTGTACCTGCCTGCAGAGATGCTACTGTGACCACGGCCAAGATAGTAGGAGACAGTTTATCTGTTTTTCACAAAATATTTTTAGTCCTCTTTTCTCCACTATGAAGCCCAGTGAAAATGCAGCTAATGGTGGTTTCCTACTGCCAACTGAAGCACAGTAATTAACAACAGCTACCTACAAATACAGGTCTACATTTTTTTCTCTTTGAAACTCAGTGGACACTTTTAACACTTCATTTGTACGCACACTTCTGATCTGCCATGGACATCAGCCAGTCTCTTGCCACTTTAAGCAAATATCAATCCATTTCCTAATTAGAGATGTGAATTAATGGAAACGGAAATGACTGCTTTAAATACGGCAGGCCCCGACCAACGACTTCTGAGGTGCTGCATGCCCTAGAACATTTTCTTTGTAATATTTTCAAACTCTCCACTCTCGTCAATGATTTATGGTGTCTAGGTGCTACTTGGCAGTACTTTCAGTGTCTGTGCTAATAAAGAAGAAAACCTTTACTGGGTCTTGAACTGTCAACAAATGCTTTCAAATTTCCTAAGAGTTCTTGCATTTGTCCTTCGTATTTCCAGAGTTTAAAAAAACCAACCTCAAACTACCTGCCTTTTCCTACAGAACAATGCTTATGAGCATCTCATTAATGAGTCACATTAACTTCCCCCACCATCAGAACATGCTTAACTCCTTTGGCCTCACACTGTAGTTCTCCAACTGGGTACTGAACTTCGTTGTGACAGCCCCATTAGTTCTGCTGGCAACATTAATGAGATTATGATTATTTGAGAACCATTACTAGGAAGTATGAATTCTTATGCAGCCCTCTGGTTAAAAGGGATGTTACAACTTTAATAGAAGGAGACATCAAAAAGCATTTACCCACACAAAGGAATTCTACGATTGTGTTTAAATTTAATATAACATATGATAAAGAGACGAGCTGGAGTAAAAGCCTGTCACTGCTTCTCACATAACATTATTTATGGCTCCGTATAGGACCAGCTCCATGGCATTAGCAGACGGAAATCTTAACACCTTCTGACACAACTGGGTTGAGCCATCTATTACCAAGCACAAATCGTTTAAAAACAAATACTGGTCCAAACAGTTATGCCGTTCAACATATTAACTTCCTAGACACCAACAAGGGGAACCAGAGTTATAAAATGACCTATTTTAGGGAACACCAGTGAAAAGAATTATCTGGATCCTGGGCTTCAAATCAAAAGTCTTTAATATTAGGATCACACTCTCCACTCAATAAATGTCAAAGAAATAAACCTGATAGAACAATATATTTTCCATGCTCTAAAGTTATGAATTTTAAAAAGGACTGAGAACATGAAACTACAAAGTGTTTAACCTCTAGGGAATAAATTCAAATACCAACCAGGTCAGTAATAATCTAATGTCAACTGTTGCCATAAAAAAATGGACAATGATAAATAATGAAGTATCAAGCTGCCAGGGAGGTATTTAGTGTGAATTGTGAGGATCTGTGTTATTCTTAAGTTATTCTGTATTATTCTCTGTGTATCTTGATTAGAATTTTAAAGAAAAGGTAATGTCTCTCACAACCCTGTATCACTATCGTTTGTAACCCAGAGCATGAAAACCGTCAGCCTACCTCTTCGATTCTTCCAGACACTGATCTTGCTCAGCTCCAGTGATTGCTGGCTTGTTTCTAACATTACTTTCCTGCGAAGGAAAACAGGACATACAGCAATCAATGAAAGGTGAGTCTTTGGGTTGGCAAGGTTTAGTACACAATGCAGATTTTGCTGATCTAAATGGCGCACACTTTCTTAATTTCATTTTTCTCCCTCCATCGTGTTGACAGCGTAAATCTCATTGGCATTCAGCTGACTCCCATTCCTGCAGTGGGGATAACTGCCCCTTCCAGTTGCAGCTGTACACCTCTCTGATCACTACTATCACTTGTACAGATGGAAAATGTAAGACTAATGCTTATCACGTGTAAATTATTTTAATTTCTTGTGTAAATTACTTTAATTTCTTGTATCAAGCTAGATGAAAAGGGCCAGCACCAAGCAGTCCCCTCTCTGCGGAAAGCAATGAATGACTGAATTTTAAAACCTTTGAATAATAAGCAGGCAGACCTGTTTATTCCACTTTGCTTTACACTCCACTGCATCAATACGAGGCTACGAGGATGAGGAGGGAACTGGAGCATCTCTCCTACGAGGAGAGGCTGAGGGAACTGGACTTGTTCAGCCTGGAGAAGAGAAGGCTGAGAGGGGACCTTAGAAATGCCTCTAAATATCTGCAGGGTGGGGGTCAGGAGGACAGGGCCAGACTCTTTCCAGTGCTGCCCAGTGACAGGACAAGGGGCAACGGGCACAAACAGAAGCAGAGGAAGTTCCAGCTGAACACGAGGAAGAACTTCTTCCCTCTGAGGGTGACAGAGCCCTGGCCCAGGCTGCCCAGGGAGGCTGTGGAGTCTCCTTCTCTG
>Ga0065711_1039937_pt1 | contig 17368 bp, 14 predicted proteins | sample Hoacrofraction12_FD_59098 | JGI IMG/M metagenome (GOLD analysis project Ga0065711, IMG submission 59098) | Hoatzin crop microbial communities from Cojedes, Venezuela - Epithelial fraction 12 v2 (version 2) | ecosystem: Host-associated > Birds > Digestive system > Esophagus > Crop | place... | reverse complement strand
CTTCTCTGGAGATATTCAAGACCCGCCTGGACAAGGTCCTGTGCAGCCTGCTGTAGGTGACCCTGCTTCGCCAGGAGGGTTGGACTAGATGACCCACAGAGGTCCCTTCCAAACCCTACCATTCTGTGATTCTGTGATTAAACTCATTCTCTTTTCCTCTCCTTCCTTCCCTTCCTCCCTCCCTCCCTTTTTCTTAAGTCTTTGTCAAATTGCAGTGTTACTGAGATGGAAAGCAAAAGCCACTTCATATCTGCCAGTGCACCAGTTTTCCAGATCTGTGTCTTCTCTTTATACACATCTAAGTGTATGTTGCCTGGATCAAGATGTTATATAGAATCTCCTTTCCAAAAAATGGATATATAATCAAACCAGCGTTCTTACCACGGACATTGGTAAGCATTCTTTTCCAAACTTTCAATGGCTGGAATATAATGATAATTGTATCATGGCTGAGAATGTAAGCAGGAAAGTAGGGGCAGCTGATGAATACGAAAGGCAGCACTTGTTATCAGCCACTAATACAATTCCGGCCTAATGCTTCTAGCAGCAGGAACAGAGTGTTTCTCAACCAGTCCCAACAGTACCACTCTGGGACTCGGGAAAGTCAAATATCTGGGAAATGATTCCATTTATACAACTAATCAGTGTTTCCTGTAAAAGGTACACATTCTTCTCAGACCTGAATACTTTTTTTTTTTTTTTTGATGTAGTTCTTCTGATAATGAAATAAACCTTAAGATGTCAATTTGGAGTTGCGTGGGTCAACAAATTACCATCTACATGCACACAGATTTCCAACCGTTCTTTCTCAAGAGCGAGGCAGAATTTATTAGGCTTGAATAATCACCCCGCAAGGGAACCTCTCACAACTTCAGTGACAGTTTTCAGTATTATGTCTCATTTGGGGGCATCTTTAACTCAAATAAAGATTGCTGGCAACCTTAGTTTAAAGTCCGTTAAAAGTTGCTGAAAAAATGTAACCTCCTTCTCTTCTAGGGAAGAGGGGGACTGTTGTATTTAACAACAACACGTGCAAGATTACATGAGCCAGGGTAGATTTCAAATTTTCAGTTTCATACTTTCATTAGTCTATAGCATTTTCTAAAAATAACTCCTTTCTTTTGAGAATTCAGTATTGCAAAGGTAAGGATTTGACCACAAAGAAGCAAAGTCTCCATGTTAAAAATGTAGATACTACAATTTGTATTCATAAGTGGAATAATTTTGTTTTTATCCCACATGTGCATCATAAAAAAATAAAACAATTCTAAAACATAACCATACATTATGACTCGGCCACATTATTCACTCACTGGGTACTGACAACCTCGGTAAGTTTAAATGCAGACCCTGCCTCAATACGGTTCTCAGTTATTTCAACTCTTGACATTTAGAAACATTTCATAGTAGTATTTCCCTTAGCTTTGTTTTCCTTTTACTGTCATTTTTGGCGTTGGCCTTCCCCAGTTTGCTGATCCATCCCTCCTGTCTTTTCTAGGTTCTACATGAGTATATAACCTCATATTCTACCATAACTGTATACGGAAGATTATATATTTACTAGGATATTCAAAAAGGAAAGCGTTACACTACGAACACCTCAGTGTTCCTTACTCTCAGAAAAAAGAATAAGCACAGGTGTTTGTAACTCCCTGTAATGCTGCTGGTGTCAATTCACAGATACAGTGATAAAATTCGGCACACGTAAAAGAGCTGCTTATAATAAAATCATGCTTCAAGATCATGCAAGTAAATACTGCAAACATGAAATAATCTATTAGTCCTGTTTCTCCACAAGAAAAGAAAAATGTGTTCATGGGCCACTTAAAGCAGAGAGCCTTCACCGCTGCGGAAAATGCAACTGAAAAACCTGAGTTTAAAACACAAACTGGACTCAGAAATAAGCAGTTTTTTGCCTCTCTGTCCTATTGTCTAAGATCTGATCTGAGTAGAGGAATTTGGGATTACTCTGCAACTCAAGCTTGTAAATTTGACCTCACATGCAACAATAAGGAACTCTGTCATCACTAAGTGGAGTAGCACCTTCGCTAAATGTGGTAACTTCATGAATTTAGCAGTGCACTCCTACATCTATGTTAACAAAATTCACATCAATTCATAGAATCACAGAATCATTAAGGTTGGAAAAGACCTCTGAGATCATCAAGTCCAACCGTCACCCCAACAACACCATGCCTGCTAAACCATGTCCTGAAGTGCCGTATCTGTAAGTTGTTTGAATACCTCCAGGGATGGTGACTCCACCACTTCTCTGGGCAGCCTGTTCCAATGCTTCACAACCCTTTCAGTAAAGAAATTTTTCCCAATATCCAATCTAAACCTCCCCTGATGCAACCTGAGGTCATAAATTCCTTCCAAATGGGACTGGGAGAAGATCTGTAGGTATAAGAAAGCCCTCTACACCGATGGCAGACCCATGCTGGGCTCACACGGAGTGCAACAAATGATGCCTGGAGCCGGCCATCACTGGTTTTCCTAGGTAGCATGCAGATACACTCATGACAGCTTTCTTCCTCTGCTATACCTTCTGTAGACATGCAGCTTAAAAGCTGTCTGTCTCAAAGAAATACATATACTATTTCTTTTTGAAAGAACAGTGCAGGTTGCCAGAGAGTCCCACAGAGGTTTCCTACAAACATCAACAGACTTTGGATCATGCCTATATTGCCTTCGGCCATTGATGCTCAAAACCGAATTTTTCTTCTTTCCAGTGTTTCAAAAAGCAGTTTTGCTTTATGCATCTTAACTGAGCCTCTCTTGCAAGCTCTACCCATTGCTATGCAGGATAAAACAGGAAAAAAAAAAGGAGCACATGCACTGAATGAGATCCTCTGTGGATAGGGATCAGTATGGGTCCAGGGAAGACTGCAGAACTACTCACAGCTATAGCACCAGAAGGGCCAGTGCCTCATGTATATAAAAGTACAATGAAGCAGAGCTAGGTTTGACAAGCTCAAAAAACCCCAGGCATCTCTACCAGACAGCACCTATAACAAAATCTTCCTGAGAACAAACCTTTTGATTTATCAACTCATATCTATGGGGTAACTTTCATACAGAAAGTAAAAAAAAAAAAATTCTTATTACAGAGTTAAATGTTTTCTATGAAGTACTTTGTTATTATTTTGAGTGATTCTACACAGATACTTACATTATTAATAGAAGGGCATACTGGTTTCGATCCGTGAAATCTTTTGGCAGTGACAACTGTAAAGGGAGTTCTTTTAAGAAAAGAGCAAAACATTAAAGGCTGGTAGTTACACAGATGAAAAACAGTAACATTGCAAGAAAGCTTTCAGTTTCTTAAAACAACATGTTGCCAAATTTACCGTAATCCTCAATGTGAAGCATTTTAACTTCAGTCCTGGAATTCTTTTTCTTAAAAACAGCTTCTTTCAACACAGCATTATTTTCCAAAATATAAAACTCTGTAGAAAACAGGAAGAAAAAGCAAATTGAAAGGTACAGAGAATCATCATGAGATAAATCAAGATCCAAAAAAATTAAAGAAAAAGGGACAAATATGCAATAATGTATCTTGTAAATGGATTCCTTCTGTCAATACTTTTTTATAATGCAGCTGCTTTGCAATTCAGGAACTGAGCAATCACCTTAATTCGAAACATATACATCTATTCCCTTTTCTGGCTTCAGTAGGCTTTGTTTTCGTTAAGCACCAACAATGAAATTGCTGATGAACAACATGAATACCAGTATCCCTGACAAACACTAACAGCAGCTGTTACAGGGAAAGGCTAGTCTGCTGGGCAATACTTAAGCCTCAAGCAAGCATCCTTCTTAAGCTACGTACTCCAAGTCAATATTTAGCCAGCACAGCTCTACTTGATCACCGCACGTCCTTCTCTGTCTTCTGCACCTCAGCCAAGAGCAATGCTTCAGTTTCCTTTAAAGCTGCAGACAGATTTGAAGCAATCCTTTTGCACATGAAAGAATGACTAATTAGTTCTTGGGTTTTATCCTTTCCTTTTTTACTGAAATTACCAATCTTGCTTCCAAAGTGTAGATTTTTTTTTATTAAACAATAAACCCTCCATTTCGGGCCAAAATGGATAATCTAAGGAGAATGTTTGTTCTGGGCAGTCAACCAAAATGGTATAGTTATAGTCTGAGGATGGAATAATTGAAGTAATCCTTAATCATTATTTTATGAATTGAAGAGGATAATCTAATCTTGCACTGAAACATTAATGGTAAATTATCTTTCTTATTATTTGGTTTCTTGTTGTTACAACAAATAACATCCCTCTGTCCCAACTTGCTTTTTTTTGCCCTAAGATGCTGTACATAAATGTCATTTACAATAATTCGCTACCAACAGTATTTTAGACACAAGTAATACAGAGCGAAGGTCTGCCTTCACAGAACTGAGTAGCTCTACAGAAGTCAATGAATTTACTTTGAGCAGTAGCTACCCCTTAATGAGTTGGATGAAACTCCCTCCCCTTGGTACAGTGACATTAAATAATTAATTCATTAAGGAAGCCAAAGTCCAGGCATTAATTAACACTTGATAGCACGATACTATTGATCAGTATGCTATTTCAACACGCAAGGTTAGTTCCACAGAAACAGATTTGCTCTCATCGTACAGAAAGCAATGAGTAAAACTTGAAATTAGAGGTATGGAGTACTCTTCTAAAAAGGCTTTATTCTTGTATTTGCTATCATTAAAATTGTCAGTGGAGTTGTTCTGATTTGAGAAATGTAAGAGCAGGACTAAGTTCATCGTATGTAGGTCAGATTTTATGATCAGTCGTCCGCTGACTGTATCTTACTTCAAGATAATTGGATCATAACTTTAAAAACATCTCTAAAAATACAGAAGGTGTATTATAATGGCAGCATAATTTACATAGAAAGTGAAATGGATGAAGACCAACCTGCCATCTAATTAATTCAAGTGTAAATAGAAGATGAATGATATGCACTTAGCATAAAACACATCTGAAAAGCCTGGGAAAGTTTTAGTCATTTGATTAACTTCTTTTCTTATCATTTTCAGATGTGGATGTTGCTAAAAGGTAATTAATAGACTTTATATGAATGAGCCATCTATTCGTTTTCATCTGCTTGTAATTGCCTTTCTCCTCCCCCACGCTCCCCCAAACAATCAAGGACGATAATAAAATATCCCTATTCCATACAGAATACTCACTTGCAGTATTACTTGTACTGTGCACGCTAACAACTGGCACGCCTGGCCCTGTTTTGAGGAGAGAAGAAAAGCAGAGGAAGTGTAGGGTAGTTAGCACTCCACATTTCAGTCAATAACAAAGAATGAGAGCAGCAGTGACCAGGTAAGGCCAGATCTGGGAAGCCCAGCACACGTTGTTCCTTTCAAATCCAGCAGTAACTCCACTGGTGTCTCCTGGGGGGGACACAGGTTAGACTGCGGTACCAACAAAGCATGAAACAAAGACTGCCTGCTCCCTGTTCAGCAAGCAGTCCAGACCCCTGCACCCAGAAGGAGCATTTTTTTTTAATAATCTCCATGTTTTAGCTGTAAGTGAAGAATAAAAAAATTACAGAGGCGTTTAATGGCACTGTCTAAAATATAGCAGTTTGACATTCAGAAACAGTAACTAGGTTGACTGGGAAGTGAATTAATGCTAATAGTCACTTATATTTTCTATGGAAAAGCTACAGAGGTGTTGAAAAATTATCACATATTTCACCTAATTATCTGTTTAAGAAGCTCCTTTGGTATGCCAGCTCTGAAAGACCACAGTTAAACCTAGGTGTAATGCAGTTTAATCTTCTTTCATGGCAATGTCAGACCTATACTTTTACTGTACCATTAAGATACTAAAAGCACCAGGAATAATTCTCCATGTCAATAAGTGCTGCGCAAATGCACACGACAGCATGTGAACAAGGGGTGACCGAACATTCAGCATACTCAGAAGCATAGCTGGGTGTGCTGTCCCTGCTCTGAGGACACTCGCTAGTGTAAACTTGCAAAAAAGTGTCGCATGCCCACCCCCAACATGGCATTTTTGTGCACGTGAAACTTAGTTTTGTCTCGGTGAGACAAGAGCTTAAGTTACACGCAGGCAGGCACTATTGGGCTAGGAAGGATGATGCAGAAAAGCTGAAGTCCCCGAGGACCCCATGGCAGATGAAGGCATGGACCCTCTGAAATTAGGAGTTAAGACTCCTCTTTTTTGGGGAAAAAAAGATTCCCTGTGAGAGCAGTTCAGAGACATAGCTTAATTTACGTGTTTTGAGTCATCCTTCAAGGTTGTCTCTCTCAATTAATTATGGCATGAGCCTAGGGAAACTTAAATACCTGAAATAAATAGCATGATGCCATTCACAGCCTCTGACAGACTTCACTGAAGAATTTTATCAATTTCATTCTCTGCCTCAAGGGAGGCTTGACAAAAAACGTACAGGTAGATTGCTGACAAATCACAGCTTTCTGCCTTAGCTCTTCAGGAAGATAATTTCTTGAGCTGTCTCTGTTTTCGTTTTTTTCCAGCTTTTTACTTCTTCTGAATTTGTCATTTTGATTTGAATTCCTTTTTTAAAAAGACCATTTTTGGAAGGGAAAGCATTGGCATTTTCCAGGCCAGATCTTTGTGTCGTACTAAAATATGGAAGCATGATGATAGATTCTGAAAGAGGGACATTACAGTAGACGAAAAAGGCAATCAGACAAGAGACAGACAGACTTGTTACAGGCACTGTGCACGGCAGAACTTGCACAGCGCTTGGATTTCCCACTGACCTCCTATAACTAACACTAATTGACAACTTATTTCCTGCTGTATAAAATGGGAAAACAATTACTCCCTTCATAAAGTATCTTATTTGAGTGGAGAGACTGACATCTGTTAGTGTTTATGAAGTGCTAAATGAAAAAATCACAAGCAGTGTGGAAAATAACTGCAAAGGATGCGCTTGCAAAAACTGAGACGCTGTAGAGACGGTCCTCCATCTACCCAGCTAGAAATAACTCCTCACTCAGGACAGTTTCTGGAGATGGATATAGCTGGTAGACTGAGACACATCTCCTGCCTGAGGGTAACTAAGAAAGAAAAACTATCCTAACAAAGGTGCTCATGGGTAAACAGGAGGAAGAATTGAAGCTTGTGTAGATCAAACCAGTCCAGAGTCCCCCAAGGATTTTTCTGGGCAAACTGGTTTCGTAACAATTCAGTCAGGCTTTTTGTTGTGGGAAAACGTGTGTGGTATGCACGTAGATGTGGTGTCATCTGTCTCCTTGAAGCAGTTTACCTTGTAATCTTACAAGCAGCTCCTTGCATAAGAGTTTTAATACCTGCTCTATGATGATGTTGCCATCAACTTTGATGCTTTCAAATACCCAACCCACCACATGCATTTTGTAGGGCTGTGGCAGCACACAGGGGCCACGTTGAGGCTGTAATTGTCAAGCTCTGATGAAACACAAGAGAAGACCTCTGAATAACCCCAAAGTGACAACTATACATTAACATTAGAGGCAGGAAAAACTTGGAAGTACAATGTTTTATCAGCCCTGCCCAACACCTGCAGCTTAGGGCAGTCTATTGGTTGCAACTCAGTGGAGTGTAAGTTTAATCCTGGGAAGGTGATCTACAGTCTTACCAGCTCCAACAGAGAACTGCCATCTCCAAAGTCACTGAAAAGTCATGAGCTTGTGAGCAATTTCATGTGCAACATCCTGCTGGCATCCACATTTTTATATAAAAGGAACACATTAAAAATTGCAGGCTGAATATACTTTACTAAAATAATAAGCAGCAGCTATGTTTTTGGGTCCTAGCACATTGCTGATTCATGGCAAAAAAACTCTTCCCAATTTACCAGCCCTCCCTGTTGCAGGAATCTGAGCTTTTCCCCATAGAGACCATGTCAAGCACAAGGCAAAACTCTGCTTAAACAATGAGGAGCTCATTACTAGTGCAGACTTTACTCACATAAGGGCCTCCAAATTAGCTCTGTAACTTCTGCTACAGCTTTAACCATCTATAAACCATACAGCTGGTATACTTTTTTTTTTCTAATCAGCTATGTATTCCAGGTGCACTTCCACAAAAAAACCCACCAACCTTATTTTAGCCAATATATATTCATAGTTTGTTTTGTTTGAATAGATTCAGTTCTCAAGCTGGCAGATATTTTATTTTTGTATAAAAAAATGTACAGTTGCAAAAGAAACAGAAAAAAATACATGCAAATAGAATGGGCTCTTCACATGTGTTCAGATGAATTGTGTTCTACTCTTTTCAGTCTGATGCTAGTTAACAAAAAATACTGGAAGAACATTGTCTGTAAAATACTGTAAGTTTCAAGGTCAACAGGTCTAGCTATACACTCTATTATTCATTGTCTCCTGCTTTTCTGAACCTGTTTTTATAATCTTACTTATTTATCAGTGTTTATTTCCTGGGTGTAGGTTATAAATTTCACAGTGTAGGATGGTTCTAGTCTTCTGTTTATACAGAAACTCTGAACCCAACTGGTGCCATTATAGTGCTGCTGGATAAATAATAAAAAGCTTGGTTATTTATTGCAATTGTATTGATAATCTATGTGGACTAAACCATACCTGGTTTTTGGTAGATACACACACACACATATATATATGGGTATGTACAGACATACTGTGTGCATACATGTATACACACATAGAGACACAATGTCACAGAAAGCAGGCCCTCATTTTTTAACTGGGTAGAGTTATACAAGATCAATCCCAATACATAATGAAGCCGTTACAAACAACGGTACCATCATGATAAATTCCACATTTTTGGTGAAGGATTTATATTTAGTGTAAGTTTAAAAGTTAATGTCCTTTACTGGAACTCAAGGGTCAGAATTGGAGCAGCTTTCTGATATCACTTGTTATTTAGCTTTTACACAGAACGTCTTTACTTACAGTCTTGCAATAAGCTCTGTACAGAACTTTGAGTAATCCACTACTGAGTTAAACGTTAGACTCCAGTCTAATGCACTTCTCAAGGGAGTACATTAATTCAGAAGCAAACACAGGACTAATACACGCTGTGCATTTGACTTACCTTTACAGTGCAGTAAGAAGTGCCTATTCATGGGGCTAAACTTTGCACTGAAGTACGTGCACTGGTCTTTCAAGAAGTTACATGAGAGACACTGACGATTCAATGATCCCACTGTTGATACACTGGGGAAAAAATTGAAAAGAAACATTTTCCATTGGAATAAAATACAATAAACAAAGAATTAGCTCATCAGTGTGACAAAATTTGTTTCAGTCCCTGAACTTGCCAAAATATCACTGTCTTATTTTGTGCCTGACGCAAACTGTTTTCAGATGACTCAGTGGACTGCTGTTCTGTAAACTGCGCAATGTGGACAAGATCCAAAACCTGCCCAAAGCAGGACTTGGATTCCAATAACTAGCAGTGCTGTGGGGTAACAGTGTTAGGACACCACGAAAAGCCTCATTAACTTCAGATTTAAGCACTGAAGTTTGCGTAAGGACGAGACGCTTTGCCCACACATTTGAAATGGCATGATTAAACCCCATAAATACTATTTTTATTTAGAAGATTTTTGCTACTTCATACTACACGCTTGCATTTAGGTTTAGCTTTTTAGACGCTTATAAAGGACTAGGGAAGACCTAAGTGGTAACAACATGTTGTGTTAAAATCTTTTCCATATTTTAAAAAACGTAAAATATCATCAGCATTTTTAATTTTGAAAAACTGTGATTCTTTCCTTGTTACAGGTCAAATGTACTAATTTTTATACAAGATAAATGATTATCCAAGCCCAAAACAGCAAGTAAACTGACAGAACATCATCACAGCCCTTATGGATTGGGATGAAGAAGCTGTTAACACAGCCCCACGTACTTCTTACCTATGTAGCTGTCTTCCTCTTGGGGATTCTTCAGTGCTTAAGAAATAACTACGCCCAAAAGATGAAAAAGGTTAAGTCAGTTTGGTAAACTGTCTGATTTGAGTAGTGTTTAGAGAAGTGCGAGAAATCATAAATAACATTTTTTTAAATTAAAAATTCCCAAGTACACATGCAGATCAAATACTTCTATACAAACCAAAGCTCCAAGATTAGAGTTAGACCCAGTACACAGAATAGTTATTTCAGATGTGATATTTCACATTAAAACAGTGATGAGCACAGTATTTGATAGTTTCTATTCAATTCTTGTAATGCCTAGGAGCTCCAACAGCAACCAGGAGCCCTTTCTGCATATTACAAATACAGAAGACAAAGTTTCTCCTTGTCTTCAAGAATTTGCAATATAAATCCAAGGAGTAGGAAAAGGTCACAATGAAACTATATCATAAATTACGATGGGCCTTATGATACCCGAAAGCCTTTTTGAGTTGTAGAACAACTTTTTTTCTGCCTAGAGAGAGAAGCTAGCACCCTAGGCAACGGTTTACAGACAAGGTTGAGCGCGCAGAAAAAGGCTTAGTAGAGCTGCTGCAAGAATATCAAGACAAATCCTTGGTGTGTCCCAGATGAGATCCCCACAAAGTTTCTGCCTGATAGGCAGAGGGAGGGTAAGGATGTCCTCTCGAGTGGCTGAGCCAATCCACATGCAGTCTGCCACCTCTCTGCAGGCTCAGTGCATCCAGACCTCATTTTTTCATCTGAGCCCTGGAGAAGTACCAAGAAATTCTCTACGGATGTATTTTCAAAACCCATGGAAGGACTGGTTAGGAAGGATGTTTCTCCAGTACCAGTGGAGATGACAGGCATTGCTGCAGCCTCAAAATGTCCTTGCTGAAATATCATTTATTTAAAAAAAAATCAGAATTAGACACATCTGTTTACTTTTTGCCACGTGCAGATATACCTGAAGACTAACCAAGATCCACCAAGTTACATGGAGCCTTCAGATATTTTGTGTCAGTTCTGTACTGCTCCCAAAAATCACCAAGTATGTGCTGCATTTCCTCCCAACTATAGCACTAAGATGAGCTTTGGCACGATTTCTCCCTGAGCGAGCTGGGTGAAAATCTGGGGTTTGGAAAATCTCTCTATAGAATTTGAATTTATGAGGTTGAATCAGATCCCCAAAGTCCAGAGACCTCACGCAGTAACCAAGCAAGTATGAAAACTGAAGATCTTGGGTTGTATCAAGTACTAAAAATTTACTATGATTTCTTATCTGGAATCCAAGAAAGCAGTCACCAAAATGTTATTACTGCTGCGCTGTGTGTTGATTTCTTTTATTTTAAAAAATACAGTGAGTAAACTGATGTCATGGTACGCTCCTTTTCCCTCTGCATAAAAACACACACAGGAATATACTGGCAGATAAATTGTCTTGTAACTGCACTTTATGTACACAGGAGTGTAAAATTTATAGTAATGCTGAAAAATGAAAGAAATAGTGTTGCTTAATTTTAGACATTTTATTTCCAGTCACATGGATTCCGCTTTAATAACTCAGATATTTTCACAAACAGACAAAGAGAATAGTGCTTACATCTTCTGTGTATTTTCATCATATGCCAAGATTTTGATAACTTCCCAGTTTCCCGATGTCAAGTGTCTCACACTGATTTGTTCACTTTTAGCCTGGAGAGAGATGGAAAACATTAACTTTCACCTTACTTGTTACATTTTTCTTTGCCTAGAAGGATTGTCTGCACATGTCATCACTGATTACAGCTTTTTAAACTTTAATGCACAACATAACATCTTTAAATCACCAACCTCACATTTTGACAGGCCTGAACTTCAAGTATCCTTTCCCTCCCATATATAAACTTTTCAAAGTCAGTAAAATCACCTCAGTTTTCATCACAATTTTCCTTCAGTTGCCCATGCGCCAACAAACAATTGAAGACAGGCTCATACAGGTGACACTGTTGTGGGTGTGTACTATGGGCCACCTGACCAGGAAGAGGAAGCTGATGAGGCCTTCTACAGGCAGCTGACAGTAGCCTCACAGTCACAGGCCTGGGTTCTCATGGGGGACTTCAACCACCCTGACATCTGCAGAGCATTGATGATAACTTTCTGATGCAAGTGGTGGAGGAACCAACAAGAAGAGGCTGGACCTTGTACTAACGAACAAAGAGGGACTGGGTGAGCATGTGAAGGTTGGGGGAGCCCCAGATGCAGTGACCATGAAATGGTGGAGTTCAGGAACCTGTGTGGAGGAAGCAGGGCAATGAGTAGGATCAAAACCTTGGACTTCAGGAAAGCTAACTTTGGCCTCTTCAACAACGTACTTGGATGAATCCCATGGGTCAAGGCTCTAGAAGGCAGGGGGGTCCAGAGAGCTGGTTGCTATTTAAGCATCACTTCCTCCATGCTCAGGATCGGTGCACCCCCCTGAGAAAGAAATCTAGCAAAGGAGGCAGGAGACCCGCGTGGATGAGCAAGAAGCTTCTAGCGGAACTCAGACGGAAGATAAAGGTCCATGGAATGTGGAAAGAGGGACAGGCCACTTGGGAGGAATACAGGAACACTGTCAGACCATGCAGGTGTAATTGATGGCCTTGCTGGACTTGTCAAATGCAAGACGAAAGACAAACTCGGACTGAGGTGTCAAGAGCCGGAGAGTTAACAAAGGGAGCGATTGACTTGTGCTTATCTTATCAGACAGAAGTAAGGTGGGATAGCCCATCACTGTAAACCCAGTGATCTGTGGGGCGCAGCGCAGGCTGCACAGCCAGAGATTGCTTCAGATAAAGAACAGATGGGCCCCGGCAGTGCATACCAAGATGCCTGCACCATATGCGTGTCAAACTGCTGAGTCCCGCTTCTGACGACACGACATTCCATGCCAAGAGCCAATCGGTACACAGTAACTGACTTAGTCTCACCTTGCCAAAAGATTTCCCAAACATATAAAAATTGGCACTTGAAAACTCTCTTTGGGAGGAGGAGCCAAGCGAGAACTTCACCTGATGGATGGGTCAACGGGCCTGAACCTCTCTTCCCCCCCAAAAAAGGGATGCCTTTTTGGTAAAGAGTCGCGCCTTTGACTTTGTCAGACGTATCCCCGGGAACACTTTGTTAACTGAAGTGCTAAACCATTGCCTTGAGCTCAACTTTTGTAGACAGTGCATTTATCAATGGCAATTCCGAATCTGTGATACCTGTCGCTTGAATAAATTATCTATTGTTTCAACTTTGCAAAACTGTTTCAGTGAAAGTCCTTGGAGGGCCTCTGACAGGCAAGTTGAATCTGGTAAGTGGCTATACACTTAACCCTTTAGACATAAACCGTTGACCAGGTCTGGGACTAGGAGTAGATTCAGCCGCACCTAGACTCTCCTCTGAGAGAGAGTTTAGAACGCAAGGGGGTCTGCTCTGAACCTCGTGACTCAACAGGCGGGCTCTCCTTTTGCCGCTTATCAGACTCCCCTTACCCCCTTTTAACACGACAAGGGAAGCAACAAGGAAGGCTATGGTCCACCTGGAATTGAAGCTGGCAAGGGATGTCAAAGGCAACAAGAAGGGCTTCTTCAAGTAGATCAGCAGCAAACGGAGGACTAGGGAATAAGTGGAGCCACTGCTGAACAAGGTGGGTGTCCTGGTGACGGAGGATACAGAGAAGGCTGAGTTACTGAACGCCTGCTTTGCTTCGGTCTTCACGGCTAAGGCTGGCCCTCAGGAATCCCAGGCCCTGGAGGTAAGAGAGGAAGCCTGGCAAAACAATGACCTTCCTTTGGTCAAGGAGGATTGTGTGAGAGATCATTTAAACACTCTGGACACCCACAAATCCATGGGCCCCGACGGAATGCACCCACAAGTGCTGAGGGAGCTGGCAGATGTCATTGCTGAGCCACTCTCCATCATATTTGAGAGGTCCTGGAGGAGCCAATGTCACTCCAGTCTTCAAAAAATGCAAGAAGAAAGACCTAGGGAACTACAGGCTGGTCAGCCTCACCTCCATCCCAGGAAAGATGATGGAGCAGCTCATTCTGGATGTCATCATCAAGCAAGTGCAGGAAAAGAAGGTTATCAGGAGTAGTCAGCATGGATTCACCAAGGGGAAATCATGCTTGACCAATGTGATAGCTTTCTATGATGGCGTGACTGGCTGGGTAGAGCAGTGGATGATGTCTACCTCGACTTCAGCAAGGCTTTTAACACTGTCTCCCATAACATCCTCCTAGAGAAGCTCGGGAAGTGTGGGCTGGATGAGTCAACAGTGAGGTGGATTGAGAACTGGCTGAATGGCAGAACTCAGAGCGTTGTCATCAGTGGCGCTGAGTCTAGTTGGAAGCCTGTAACTAGTGGTGTCCCCCAAGGGTCAGTACTTGGCCTGGTCTTGTTCAACTTCTTCATCAATGACCTGGATGAAGAGTTAGAATGTACCATCAGCAAGTTTGCTGACGACACAAAACTGGGAGGAGTGGTGGATACACTAGAAGGCTGTGCTGCCATTCAGCATGACCTGGACAGGCTGGAGAGTTGGGCAGAGAGGAACCTGATGAAATTCAACAAGGGCAAGTGCAGGGTCCTGCACCTAGGGAACGAACAACTCCATGCACCAGTACAGGCTTGGGGCAGACCTGCTGGAGAGCAGCCCTGCGGAGAGGGACCTGGGAGTGGTGGTGGATGACAAGTTGACCATGAGCCAGCAGTGTGCCCTGGCTGCCAAGAAGGCCAATGGGATCCTGGGGTGCATCAAGAGGACTGTGGCCAGCAGGTCAAGGGAGGCTCTCCTCCCCCTCTACTCTGCCCTGGTGAGGCCCCATTTGGAGTACTCTGTCCAGTTCTGGGCTCCCCAGTTCAAGAAAGATGAGGAACTGCTGGAGACAGTCCAGCGGAGTGCTACCAAGATGATGAGGGGACTGGAGCATCTGTCCTGTAAGGAAAGGCTGAGAGAACTGGGCTTGTTTAGCCTGAAGAAGAGAAGGCTGCAAGGGGATCTTTCAAATGCTTATAAATATCTTAAGGGTGGGTGTCAAGAGTCTGGGGCCAGACTCTTTTCAGTGGTGCCCAGTGACAGGACAAGGGGCAACGGGCACAAACTGAAGCACAGAAGTTCCAGCTGAACATGAGGAAGAACAACTTCACTTTTAGCGTGACGGAACACTGGAACAGGTTGCCCAGAGAGGTTGTGGATTCTCCTTCTCTGGAGATATTCAAGACCCGCCTGGACAAGGTCCTGTGCAGCCTGCTCTAGTTGGCAGGGGGGTTGGACCAGATGACCCACATAGGTCCCTTCCAACCCCAATGATTCTGTGTTTCTGTGAAGCCCTACACTTCAGGCTAAGGATCTTGTCATTACACATATTTTGTTGCTCTTTGAGTTTCTTTTCCTTTACAGTGGCATAGCAGGGGAATCTGACTCAGACCTCTGTAACCAAAACTCTGCATCAAAGTGTGTTCACCAAGCTTCCACGTTTCTCACATGCTTGTACTATGCCAAGATTATGGCAAAGATGCTGTGCCAAGACAGGACATCACCACCACCCTCATCCGAAGAGGCAGGGAAACCTCCACAAGAGATGCACCGCACAAACTCACACACAGCAGTTCACAGGATCGAAACCTAGGTGAAGCCCCTGCTTCTTCATGCACTCTGAAGAAGTCTCTCTTTATTCAGGGTCTATAAGGAGACTCTAAGAGTGGCTCCAAATTTTGCAACTGAACCAAATGCTTACAGGTTGTGGAGCGTCCCTGGCTCCCTCTCATAAATTGTTCCTACCCCAGTGCGAGTCTAGAAGAATAACTGCTACAAGGGGAAATTCAACACCTCTCTCAAAGAAAGTGATAGCAGTTTTCTCAGCCAATGCACCAGGGACTGAATGAGGAAACATGAGGATGCACTGCATATCTGCCTTGAGGTAGAATCAAACTCTTGGCTAGATGCTGCTGCAGACTCCTCATCAGACACAGGTTAAAAAAGGTGAAACCTGAAGATTGAGAAGCTCATTTGAGACTGCTTCCTAGTGCAAAAGCTAAAATTCTTGCTTAGGCTTCTGAAGATCAGAACTTCAATCATGAACATACTTGAAGAATAATTTTTCTGTGCTAGGGCTATGATGCTTGGCCTGGGTATAAAAATTCCTAGTTTTCAAATTCAAGACAAATGTAAAGAAAAGAAGTGATACTTCATTTTATATGTCAGCTTTAGTGGGTGAAACTGAGAAGCTGCAATTACAAAGGAGGTCAGAGGGAGGACTTCATGGTGCTTTCTGAACTTGCGCCCCATGAATCCAGAGCACCAGTCCACAGCTAATCACTGTGGCCTCAGTGGTTATGTGGCCTACAAAAAGTCATAAATGCAAAGAGGTGTTTTTTTTTAATCCCTGCATTTCTGAACTGCACCCTGTAAACTTTGAGCTCTACATCAACAGCAGCAATAACCAAAAAGCAGAAATTCTCAAGGACACCTATAAGACACATCTGGAAATGGCAAGGCAGAAACAAGTCCCTTAGAACTGATGTGTTTGCTAACAGATCCACAAGGAAAGAATGATGTAGTCATTGATGAGTCTTGCAAGTTCCAACTGAAATCAGGACGTTGTGCTAGGTGTTGTACGTGTGTTTATGATGACGGTTCCCTCGTTCAGGAAGGTTCTTATATTCAGTGCTGTCTCCAGGAATGATTAAAATACAAATCAGTGATTTATTATGACTATTTCTTCTCTAAAGAGAGAGAAGCTGCAACTATTGAAAGAGATATTTAAATATTGAGATCACAGAATCTAACAAGAAACAGCAATAAAAAGCCCAGCCAAGCGTTAATAAACATGGTTATTTTTCAAGGTTACAGCCGCAATACATAATTTATGAAGCTTGCAGGAAGTTCTTGCCTTGATCCATTAAAGTTACTTTATAATTCTTATTCTGTGGTTGGAAAAAAAGAGACTTTCTAGAGTTGCAAAACCCATAGTAAGAAATTTCCAGACACCTAACACGAGTCAATCCCATTTTCAGATTAGTTTCTTTTAAATATTTCATAAGTTACTAAAAGCATTTGAAAACAGTAACACACACACATCTAGCCCTCTACATTCAGACAGAAAGCAATATATGAAAGACAGTAACCTTTTAAACAGTAACATCCCCTTACAAGATTTAACTAGATGCTTCTGCTAACCCGCTTTGATTGTATCATTGACAAGTTATTCTGAAGTACAAAGAAACATGACCCAAAAAAGATCACCATTTGTCAGCACTTGTAAGACTGACAAATAAGCCTCAGTGATTAAATTAATCTAAAGTGAGACATTAAAATTTACTTTGTCACTGTATGTGAAGGGTGGGTGTCAGGAGGATGGGGCCAAGCTCTTTCCAGTGGTGCCCAGTGACAGGACAAGGGGCAATGGGCACAAACTGAGGCACAGGAAGTTCCATCTGAACATGAGGAAGAACTTCTTCCCTC
>Ga0065711_1039930_pt1 | contig 17368 bp, 10 predicted proteins | sample Hoacrofraction12_FD_59098 | JGI IMG/M metagenome (GOLD analysis project Ga0065711, IMG submission 59098) | Hoatzin crop microbial communities from Cojedes, Venezuela - Epithelial fraction 12 v2 (version 2) | ecosystem: Host-associated > Birds > Digestive system > Esophagus > Crop | place... | reverse complement strand
TCGGCGCCCGGCTCCGGCCCCCAAGCCTTCCCCCTCCCGGGGCCCGCCGGCTACCGGGGGGTGGGGGGTGGTGCTCTGCACCGGCCTGACGCGTTCCCCGAAATGCTGGAGTTGGTTGGAGGGCTTTTGGCAATTGTTTTTTGTGGATAAAGCACGAAACTCCGTTAGGCAGAGGGTCCCTCCTCCTCTGGAAACGTCCTTCCCTCCGTGCTGGGGAGAATCGCCCCTCGCCTGGGAGAAGAAGGACTGGGGTGCTGGGCTGGCGGAGCTCGGGGCGCGACGGGTGAGAAGCTGGGCAGGGCAGGCGGTTCTTCGACACGCTGTCCTCCCGAGCAGTCCCGGCGTCCTCGTCTGCCGTGCGTGCTGCAGTCCTCCCTCCACCAGCGTATGGTGGGATGAAGTGGGCTTTACTGGCTTGTGTTCCACCAGAGGTGGCTTTGGTCGTTGGTTTGGGCAATGTTTTGAGTGAACGGCAGGGGTATGTAGCACATACACCAACATTTTTTATACTGAGAGACAAAATACCGCTCCTTTTCTAAATTTTAAAATAATTCTCCAATCTGTCAGAACTTAGTGACCTGAAATTACTTGGTTCTTTGTTAGAAAAGCTGCTGTTGAGGACTTTTTGAGGTTTTCCTGAAAAATTTAGATTAATGGGGTACTGGGATGCCAACTTTAGTTAACAAGGAACAATAAAGACAATGAAAAAAAAAAGGAGAGGGGGAGGCAGATAAACAGAACTGCCATGAAAGAGAGAGGAAAAGAAGAGAGTCACCAGCCTTTTAATTTGTTTGTACATGTGTTAATACTCCACCAAAAAAACTCTTCAACAGTCTTCGACTCTCAGAGTGCTTAATTGGCACCCTCCCTGCAATGAACCAAAAAATTGCTCACTTGGAATGAGAATTGGAAAGATACCGCGGTACCAACCCGGTGACGACAGACAAGAAAAATCTCTGGTGCTGCAGGATCTTCTGGTGCTCCAGTTAAGCAATATCTGATTCTTCCAGGGCGCACGCTGTAAAAACGGTGGCGTTCTGACCCTGTGTACTACAGTCTGTGCGCTGGAGAGTAGTGATTTTTTTTTCTTTTTTTTAATAAGGGATTATGCGGGGAGAGGGGAACCAGCACCCTTAAAAGGAGAACAAAACCTTGCAGCTCTGAACGAGGGCTTTGTGAAGTATTTGTGGCTCCTGTCAGCATTTAACATCCACATGTGTGTGCGCGTATATTGGATAAGAAAGATGAAAAGAAGAAGGGCCAGAAGCGAAGTAAGGGCAAGAACCTTGGAAGAAAAGCTGGGAGAATGTGGAATTACAATTTTGAACCAAGAAAAAACGTAGCTAACCTAGGTGCTTGTAAGAGTCAAAGACTATACAGGACAGTGAGGACCTGAGCTCTTAACACTGGCTTTCATTTCTTGTAGCTGTTAAATACACTGAAGACTTGAGGTTTCCAAAGAAACACTCAGACCTGAAGAGCTCCAGATGAGAGAAGCATCTCCGTGAGATGCTCAGAGACAAAGGCACATATGTTTCCTTTATAAATACTTCAGGGGTTTGTTACTGAGGGGAGGAAAAAAAAGAGATGTTAAGAAGCTGTGCTTGGGACGTGCCCCGCCAGTAATGGAGGGGTAGTAATGTCCACCTTCCTGCAATAAACCTGTATGTTTCGGCGCAGTTCTGCGCTCGAGTTCTCCTTGCACTAAGCAGGATGAGTATTGTAGTAATACGTTATAATTATTGTAAAACCCAGGGTCTCGCAGTGATTCTCTGACAGAGAGAATCTCTGACAGCCTCTTTCTCCAAGACAAAGACTCGGAAAAAGCCAGGCAGCTCGTCCCCATGGCCTTGGCTCGTGAGGCGAATGCATACTTCAGTGTGCCTGACTGCCATGTGCAGGGATGCCAATACGTGCATGAATAGTTTCACAGTTGGTAGGGCTTGTGAATGAGAGTTCAGAAAGCTGCTCCAGAAGTTTGAGACTGAGAGAAAGAGGTTCAGTGTCTGATGTTTGGTGTGATTTGCTTCAGGAATCTTTCTTCTTGTGCATGGTTTTACTAAATTTCATTTCTTGCCACATTCCATTTCCTTGAAAAATACTGTGGAATTTCCTCGCTGCGCCAACCTCCCAGGCTATTCTGGCAGTAGCTTTCTGTGGTTATTCCTCCACTTACATCAGGTAGATACTGAGACAAGAGCTGACCATTGCTGTTTCTAGCATTGCCTCTCAATACATCGCATTGTTCTGCCAGTGGGTAGTTGGATGTATGATTTTAAGCGATGTTGAAAGCATTATGGTGTAGCACTGTGCATCCTTCTGTGCCTGTCACTTTGTGGGGAAGCAAACACCTAGCACACCCTCTCTTTCTCTCTCCCAGTACAGTAACTAGAGATATCACTTAGGATCTGAAAGGCTCATTAAACAGTGAGGAACCTGTGTATTGCAGTCATCATGTAAGGAAACAGCCTATCTTTGTATGAAGACGTCTTTGGGAATGCTGGTGGAAGGCTGAGAGCACGACAGGACAAAGACAGGGCTGTAGCACATGACAATGTGCAGATTTTGGAATAGACCCAGGCTGTTCTTGGTAGCCTAATTTGGAGCATCTTCTTTGGCTTTTTCAGTTCATAGGTGGTACAGAATCCATAGCTTAGATGCTCTCAGAGCTGCTTTTAACTCCGTAGTGTTTCTCTTGCCTTTTTTAATAGACACTGCAGGATTGTTATGGTTCTCTGTTGTATCGATAATGACAGGGAAACCCCACTGATTGGTGAATTCAGTAGACTTACTCCAGGCTCACTCTGATGTCAGAGGGAACATTTACTGTAATTATTGCTGCTTGCAACTTGCTACATTGATTAGTGGGCTAAAAGAAACTGAGTTTTAAACCTACAAAATAATTTTTTTTGACATATTGAAATTAATTCCATGCCTGATTAACTTCTTCAGTCATGAGGTAATTTCTGTTGCCTCAGTGCTCTGCGGTTAATTATGTCCCTTCTTTTAGTAACCTAGGTATTAGAATAAATACCTCACCTATATTTTATTGGCGAAGCAAACGCATCTTTTTCTCTATTTGCTTCTTCTCTTCATTATAGCCAACTCAAGAGATAGAAGAACAGCTGTTACACCGTATTGCAAAGAATTACGCTTTCCTCGTGCTTGACAGTCGCAGATTTCACCACCAGGAGGCCCTCATTGAAGTGCCTGTAGCTAGGCAAAGAAAACACAAGAGCAGTGAAATGAGATGGAGAAATTCATCCCCACAGGAGTAATCTGAAACTAATACTTATCCTATAAATAGAGATTTTCAGAGTGCTGTGCAGGCGTCTATTAATTGATTCTTGCAGGAAGCGTAATATCCAGCCAGCAGTTGTACTGTAACTTTTGAGGAAACCGGAGTGCCACGGGTGGTATCCCTGCATTGAATCACCAAGTGATAGCTGGGGAAGTTCATGCCGTTGTCTTCTGGATAGTAAAGCTCTTAATAACGTAAGGAAAAGAGTAAAATGGGGTAAAGCGTGGCTTTGCTTTTTAGGCACTCACGTCTGCCCTCTATCGTTCACCCAAGGAATATGCCTTTACCTAATTCCTCTCTCTTCTCTCTTTTAATTGACTTATTCCCGGGCTCTTAATTTTCTCTCACTTTTCACAGCAGGCTTTTGTTGTCTCCTAAAACTTCTAAATATCTGCACTAACAGTCTGCCTGATTGTTCTCTTTTGTTAACATGACCTTCTTTAAAGAAAGGGGGAAGGAGAAATGTTTGCGTCCTTTTTTTTGCCAAATTGCGCACTTCTTTCCTGAATTACTGTCTCTTTAAAGCTGTAGTCACTGTTTTGGCTGAGATGTAGACTTTGTTATTTAAAAGAAGTGTGTCCAGAATCTCTTAACTCAAAAGGATATAGGGTTGTCATTTTTCTTTCTTGTAACCCTCATTTTTTTTCACTGCTGAGTCCAGCAAACATATGCAATATTTGCTTCTGTTCTGGTTTCCCAAGATGATGCTTTGGTACTGATGAGTCCAAGACACAGCTTGGCAATGCAATTTCAGAATGGATGGTAGGTGAGAGAATATTTTTGCTCCTGTCAGGAAATGTGGCTCATGCAAGCTATAGGCTGCAAATTGATTTATCCCTTGTCTTTTGAACTCAGTTTCTGCCCTTCTTCCCTGAATTCACACATACACAGTCTACATGTTTACATTTGTTTACTGGGGCCTTTCTTATATGCACTAATGTGTAAAACGTGTATCCTCTGCTCTAAGAAGCAGAAGAAGTGTATATGAAGCCATGATGTTGTATACAAAGTTCCCAGGGCTCTGAAGAGGTTTTCCAGCTGTTCTAGCCACACTGTTCGTCTTAAAGAGTTTAAGCAAATATGCAGGCAGTTCTGCCACTCACATGCTCTGGATGGAATCCATCGCTTCCTGACAGAATTTGCCACGAGGCTGTCCTTGGTGACCGGGAGACCGAAGGCTCAGAGGACACGTGCAGTCCACACAGCAGCGAAAGCTAGTGTTAAGCTCTGTTTCATTCTGTTCCTATTACCTGGCTACTCCTTGCTTGCTTCCCTGTCTGTCTTTTCATTCTTCTCTCTGTCTCTTACTTCCACAGTCATCTGTTTCTGTGGGTCGCTGAAGATGCCCTTTCCAGGAAATGATGAAATATGAGACCTCCAGTCTGTAGATTCCCGATTAGCGGAGGCAGAGGGGCCATAGCAGGGAAAGGATGTCTTGGTATGGGTCAGTTTCTTAGGCTCTGTTGTCACCCTCCACAGCTGGCAGCTGCTGGAGACAGATGTTAGGCCTTCAGGCTGAGCTGCCGTGGTGTTTATACGGGAGGGCAAACAGGGCCTGCATTCTGAATCCCCTTCTAAGCTTAATTCATCTCATGCCCTAGATGAACATCAACTGTGCTTTGTCTGAACAAGTGATACTGCATCATGAGATACTGTGAAGATGGGAGAAAAGTGCTAAGTATTCTTTTCACTTCCATGTTCTTTCACCGTTTCTTCTTTCTCTTCACTGACGCACACTGCCAACTCCAAGAAGCTACGCTAACTGGGACTATTCCCAGCTGGAACCGGAAAAATTCAAGATAAACAGTTTGCTGTCACCAGTGGGAGGGGAGAGTTGTAAGAACACTGGTGTAAGCAATTTTCCCTAGTCCCTGCTAACCTAAATATGAGTTTTGTACCCAAACCAGGTGGTCATTTTTTCCCCCAGGATGCCTTGGTCTACAGGTCTTACTCGAAAGTGATTTTTTTTCTGTTAGAAAGGTATGCCTGTGGATGGCCTTATTACCAAAGGCAAAAATTGGAAAAAATGTAGGCTGTAGGTGATGTGGTGTCTGCAGTGGCATGAGAATGGACTGTGCAGCCCAAAAATTTCTGAGTATCTGCTGCAAGCTCATATGCAGATGAGGTTGCTTTTCAGGCTTTGGGGAATGCAGGTGACTGCTCACCGATGGCTTGAACTAGTCTGGGGTAAAAGCTGTTCAGGGACATGAATTTAGAACCCATTCCTATGAGACCTGTGAAGGCCAGGTACTGCAGTACAGTAAGCAGGAGATCCAGTTGTTTTGTTTTGTTTTCCTGTCTTAATTTTGCATTGTTCCCTGGGGTAGCAAGGGATACAAATATGAGACATACTAGGACCAGGTAGAATGTGGTCTTGATAGCTCGACAGTTGTCATCTAAATAGCTGGATGGTGTCAGTCTGTTCAACAGCAGTAAAGCAGGAACTTCATTGGTTCACAAGGGAAAAAAAACCCTGAAAATACAAATTTTGAATTTGCACTGAATGTCCAAGCAAAATGAGCCATATGGAGAGTGCCCTCTCTGCATAGACTTGGTTCTATGTCTTGGATTCTAAACTGATGAACTGTGTTTCTCATTCTGCCTCTCTTCCCGAGATTCCTTCAAGATGACAAGCAGTCCAGAGAAGACTGCTAAGCGCTCTGTACAAGAATGTAAGACAACAATATGTTCACAAAGATGTGCGGCCAGCAAGTGGATGTGTCACAGAAGCTAAGGCTTTCATTAAAAGTATCCATTGCTGACCTCTTCATCTTGTTCTTGTTACTGAAAAGTTTGTTGTGGGTTTTTTAATCTATTTGTCAGATGACATGAAAAAGGAGATTTTCCTTAACCATTCAGAAAGAATTCCTTGAAGTCCTCATCAGTCTTCCTCTTTTCTAAGTTTGATTTTAGTAATTTCAATCACATGTCCCACAAGCATCTTTTACACTTCCCTTGGTGCTTAGGGATTTTCGCTCATCGCAGGCCGTCGTTCCACAGACAACACCCGTTGTCTGTATTGTACTTTCCAGCCAAGATACAGCAGATATTCCCTTTAGAAAAGAAGTAAGCAAAGAATGTGGCATGGGGAAAATGGTACTTAACTTTGATTTATGCACCAAGTGCTAAAATATTGTAAATATCTTGTATTTTTAACATTAAAGGGAAGGAAGGGGTGTCATATTTAGAAACTGGTTCCCAGCTCACACATCTGTGTAATTTGATTCATTTGGGAAATAAAAGCAGATGAAAATCCGAGTCTCTGAAGATTTAAATCTTGTCAGTCTGAAAGAAAGCTAAATTGTTTTCATGGGTCAGCAGGCAGGCTGTTCTCACAATTCATTCATTCATTTACTGCTGAAGTAATGTGCTACTTCAGTTCCAAGATTAAACAACTGGTGGTGATAACTTGTTGTCAGGGATCGTGTCAGTATGTCGAGCCTTGTGTAGAACACGGGAAAGCTTGTAACCTAAACTGAGACAGGTGAGCCAGCGTTCAGCAGGCTGCAACGAAGGATAGTCAAGTCAGTAAAAAACAGGGATTGCAGATTCCAAAATAACTGTCCTAATTTGATATTCAGTCACTTAGGCAGTGACATTTTCCAAAATGCTCTATTACAAGCATCTATTTTGCAGTCGGTAGGAACTGCAGCTGCCTGGCACTTAAGCTTTGGCTGTTTAATTGTGAGCCTCTGAATTTCTAGTTTGCAGTCTTGAGGCCTGAATGACCTGGATGATGGACTAATGCAAGAGCATTACCACTGCACTTGGATACAGAGTAGGAAATTACTTTGAAGTGTCTGAGAGAAATTCATTGAGGTTTTAGACACGGTTTTGTTAGTATTTTAGTAGAAAGGAAAAGATGGTTATTTGTCACACAAAGAAGGAAGAAGTTCTATGCATAGAGAGCAAAGAAAGTAAGGCAGAAGGAGAGAAGCAAGAGAAGGGTATTTGGGCAAAGTAGCACGGAAAAAATTACGAACAGTGGAAGGAATGGTAGTGGTAAATGTACACAGAGGCTGCATTGAATAGGAAGTTGGGAACACTGAACCCGATACAGTGAGAACACTCAAAGTCGGTAATGATTGAGTCAGACGTTTATTTCTCTGCAAATGCTTTGGAAATAAATTGAATTATATTTTTCTTTAAGTCAAAGTTAAGAACAATGTGTGTATTATTATACACTTTGTGTTTTTTTCCTGTATCGTACATTGAAGAGGGGGAAAAGAAATGGGTGATCAGTCATAAGGTCTGCCCATTCTGTTAAAATCTAGAGCCCTGGAAAACAAGCTCATAGGAGAGCAAGTTACTCTCCTTAAAATCTGAAATTAGGTATGTCAAGCATTTTCTTTTATATTTACTTGTATTACAGATGACTTTTACTTCTCTCAGCATAACACACAATTTAGTCAGCTTGCATCTTGCTGATTTCTACAGATTTTTGTAATGAAAGTTTCTGCTGTCACATGTCTGTCAACAAGTGGAAGCAACAGCTTCTGTTTCTCTTGATCAAGTTAAATCAAGTTTGGTATATTTTTTTCTTTTAATATATACTATTAGAGCAATCCTGCCAGGCTCCAGATCACTTTTATTCTTTGGAACCCCTGTCTTTGCTTATATTTAAATATCAACACAGTGATACTGCCATACTGCCACCATATGAATTTGTCTCACCACAGCCAGGGTCTTGCCATTACAGAGTGTTAGAAAAAGCCCCTCACCGGTGCTGCTTTTTGTCACTGTGGACTGGCAAGGGGGAAACATATTTCACTGAGTAATTATGCAGGGAGTGGGTATTTGGGAGAGATTGTTTATAAAACTGGCTTAGAAAAATACAGTAACCATGTATTGTTAGTCCATTTTTTACCCAGATCTGCACGTTGAAACACATGTGTGTTGTGCTTTGTTTATTTTGTTAAAGCAATTGGTGGAGTCAATAAATCTTGAGGGGAGAAATACTCCAAACTTGCTTCTGTTAGAGACAGCTGGCTTGGTTGGATGTTTTATGGAATAGTTCCATCAGTTACCTTTTACTAGATAAGGACATTACCCTGGTGTCATAACTATTTTGCAAGCCTGTAATTGCCTTCTATGATCCTGAATTTTCTCCTGCCATTTCATCAGGAGAGGATGTTTTTATTTGCTTTCCCGTGACTGCAGTGTGGTGCTGCTAACACTAGTGGCTGCTGTATTTTGCCGTAGAAACGGCTGTTTCACTTGTGGACGGGCTAGACTTTTTAAAGAGAGTAGATGAAAATTAAGGCATTAATCCTACCAACATGGTAAATTACTTAAAGTTTTTCTGCCTTTCATTTTTCTTGAAGGAACTGAGACATGGACAAGCTTCTAGCAACTACCAGCCTCATCAAACAAGCAGTGTCTTCAAAATCCAAACAGCTAAAATATAAAACAGTGACTTTTCCAGGTGTAGAATGGGGAAGAAAAGGTGAAGTATTATTTATTTTACTAAGACATTGTAGGCTCCTTGTTCTGAAGGCCTTTGCTATGCTGTAGGATGTGTTTCCCGTACAAGAAGCAGGAAAAGTGTGTGTAGGTATTTGTGTATAGGTTTGTCAGTCCTAGATAGCTGGAACCCATCAAAGCTGCTTGTGTTGGTATCCTCTTGCGTGTGTCTAATTACTGCAAATACCTCCTCAGGTTCTGGATTCACTGACGTGTTCTAGGCGAGGGGAATCCACACAGCTAATATGTAATATTTCAGACCTCCAGACCCAAGATGCAAAGCTTGAAAAGGATAAGAAGGAAAGTGTTTGGAAGCAGTCTCAACATATGCTTAAAACTAGAAGACTGAAAATAGCACCTCATCATAGAGAGGTGATGCAGTGTTTGGAGAAGGATGGAAGATGGTGTGATAGATTGTGTGGATTTTTCTCTCTCCTGCTGACACAGCTGATCTTGTTGGTATCCACATATGCCCTGCAATACAGAAAAGATTCCTAAGGGCAGTTGCTTGTGTAAAGGAAGTGTGGAAGTGGGATTGCTTTGCACTTCTTAGTGTTGTTTTTTTTGTCAGTTTTTCTCCACAGATTCTGTCCCTAAGTCAGTAAGGTCCCTTCCCTATCCCCTGTTTAAAACCTTTAGTCTTCTTGAGAAGAATGAGTGAGAGGACTTTACTCATTTTTCCGGAAGCAGGTCCTCTAAGAGAGAACTTCTGTTGTGTTGAGCTATTGACAAGTACAGCTTCCAAACCTTAGAGCTTTGTATATATTTTTAGTCTCATAATGGTGACAGTTCTGAAGTCTGTAGCATTGTGTGCTTCTCAACAGGCCTCCTTTAGCAGTTGCTCTTTAGGAACTTTAATACAGTGTTGATGACAAACTGCATACCGCACACTTATTCTAGCTTGTCTGGAATTTCCTTCCCTGCTTTTTTTTTCCTATCAAATATACGTGAATTCCTCCTGAAGCAACACCCAGAAAAGTCTTCCACTCAGTTCAGACTCCTGAGCTGGTTTGCAGATGCTTTCAGTTTAGAGAGAGTTCCTTCAAGGCCACTTGATCATTGCTTACAAATGCCTGGGATGAAAGATGGTTGTTATTCTCACCAGCTTCTTGCCTCCAGTTTGCTCTTGCAAACAGTTAGCGCTGTGATAGCTGGGGCTGGGGAACAGTGGCTGGTCGGTTAGGAACATCTCATGGCTGCAGCTCAATACTGAACACTATTTTTCAATCAAAGATTTGAGTGTCATGTGATTCCCTATCTATCTCATACTCATTGCCCCAAGAAGAGAGGTCATATGTGAAATTTGGTCTCAGAAACTCTGACCTATTCCTCTGTCGTGGATTGCCTGGCCATTAAATCAGGACATGCTGCCTTAATAATCCAGTGGGAAAGTAACAGTGGGGACAGACCACAGACAAAACAGGAAGACTGCAATGGGAAGTGCTGGGATATATCGAACCGAGTGGGAGTTGTGCCCCTGCACTGAGTTTCAGAGGCATCTATATGTTACTTGCAATCACCAATTCAGCAAGAACACCAGGAGAGATTAAAAGCTTTCTTCGGATACAGACAGAGGAAATGTTTAAGAAATAAACACACTTCCAGTAAGGCTGGTAAAGAAACTATGGTAATCCAAGGAAAGGGGAACAAAGCATAAAACAATAATCAGGTTAATGAATCTCTGAAGTCTAAAGGTGCAAGATTTAACAAAATTATTAGCCAGACTATTACTGAAAATTAAGGCTCTCTATGTAGCAAAATCCAGGAAACACACTATTTTAAAGCTAATTACAACTCCCGAGAGCTCTAAATATTATTCTAAGCTAAAAATAACTGTGTGATGATGCAGTTGATGCCTATCCAAGTTCTAGGGTTTGAAAAACAAACTGCTCATGATCTCTTCTGGCCACTAGCCTGGCAAACATATGGAATACAAATGGAGCAGGACTGGTTTTTTTTTCTGTGGTTTACATACAAGCTCACTTGCAGAAGCAGCAGGCAAAGCCAAGAGTAGAAGACTGGCCAAAAGAAGGGCATATTCAGTTCTGCAGCATGGCTGTTTTAAAATAAAAGCTACCACCAACTGAGAGGCTGAGCTAGAAAGCCTCAACTTTTCCAGACCCATAAGGTATGTGGAAACACTATGACAGTAGTTAGTTTTTCAAGTAGAGGCTCTACAAAGTTTGGGTTTCTTTTAAGGAAGAAATGTCTTGAATTCCAGTGCTGAACCTCCTCCAAGTCTGAATTTAAAAATGTTTTTCTTGTAAAATGCCATTCTTTGATGTGACCAGTGAGTTCTGCTGTGACCTGGAAATTAATGTACTTTAAGTGCATTCTTCTTTCTGAAGCATGCCAATGAAAATGCTGTCCTCAGTATGCAACAGAGCAGTGTACACAAAGTCATTTTCCAACGTGCTGGACAACAGAAACACCCAGCTTCTGTGAGCTGGAATATATTAGAGGGGGGGGAAAAAAAACACTCCATGAATTATGCTTTTTTTAGCTGTAACACTGAAAACTCTGCTTTCCTATGTTCTGTGGATAAAACTGCTTTGCTTTGTGTGTTTTTCAGATCAATTTTCAATGCTGGTGTGTGAATAAGGTAAAGAAGCGTTGACTCTTTTGGCAATGACAGTTATGATAATATTTGCAGTACTTCCAGCTTGTTTGTATTAGGAGTCAGAATTTTTTTGGTGTGAAGAATGCACACGCAGTCCCATGTTCTCCAGCATGGCAGATGCATCTGTAAGCAATGTTTTAACTCCCTTTCTGATGAGTTATTGTGGTTAAATCAAGTTTTCTGCCTCAGTTTTCTCCTAAAGTGATAATCCTGGTTGCTTCTCTCTCTTTTCCTGTCTCGTCCACCAACGTGTTCAGGTCCCACCAGGCAAATTCTACCTCCTGTATTTGCATTCAGTCCCACAGAAGTCCCTCTGTCTACAGGAATGCTGCGAGTCCACCACAGGGCAAAAATGATCCAACACCTTGCTGAGGTAGTGTTTCCCTGTCTCTCTTCCCCATCCCCCAGCCGCCTGGTACCATCTTCTCTTTTTTACTGTTCAGGTGAGCACTTGAATGAATACAAATAGGAGAAATGCACTGCCATTTAGGTAAGGCCCTGTTGGCTCAAGCCGAAGCTCCTCATCTAACTGAGAGCTGCAGCAGGCGAGGTTAGTTGGTTAGTTACGGGGAGCAGGCGAGCCTGGCCATGCTCTGTAGTCTGCTCAGGCCTAGCCCTGGCCGTATTATGTACTTCATTCCCTTAGGTGGTGGCTTCACCTTTCATCTGTGAGCAGAGGAACATTTAGTCAGTTTTTCTGGCTTACTTAGTGAAATGGAGATAATTCACCCATGGACTTTAAACCAAGTCTGTGACTGAGCTTTAATTCAAATGCAGTCTTGTCAGTGACATTGTCACTGGCTTTGAAGACTGGTAACAGTTTCATAGCAAATAAATTTTACTATTGCTTTCTTCATCCTACTTTTATCTGACCTTGCAGGTCAATTTAAATGGACAAAGATACATGTAACTGCAATTACTACTCCCACTTAGCTACATATGTGGGCAGTCTTATTTAATAATTAGTCTGTTATTCCTGCTTATCATAAAGTTTATTAAGCTAAAGAAGAACAAGGTACGCTTATCCCAGAACAAAAGTCTATGTATGTCAAGCACTTATTTTGGAATTTGCGAAAGCTATTTTGAAATCTCTCCCAGTTTAAAAAAGACCTGTGTCTCCCAAAGCACACATTTCATAATTCTGAGTAATATATGTCCCCAATTCATTTCTTGCAATAGAGGTTTTTGTGCAGAGGCTGATAAATTGTACAAGCCTTCCAAGCAGGAAGAATTATTTTGTTAAAAATTAAAAAGGTGCTTTAAAATATGGTGGTTTTTTGAATATCTATTAGCATAGGTTAGAATCACAGAATCACAGAATGGTAGGGGTTGGAAGGGACCTCTGTGGGTCATCTAGTCCAGCCCTCCTGCCGAAGCAGGGTCACCTACAGCAGGCTGCACAGGACCTTGTCCAAGCGGGTCTTCAATGTCTCCAGAGAAGGAGACTCCACAACCTCCCTGGGCAGCCTGGGCCAGTGCTCCGTCACCCTCAGAGGTAAGTGTGCTCAGTGATAGAATTTTAAAGGACTGACTTTTAGCTACAGCCAGGATACGTGCTTAATCCATGTCTGTCCCTTTTGCTGCCGGTCTGCTGGTTAGCTCAGGCAGTCCCCGAGTTTATTCTAACTTATCAGCTACCAGTGAAGTTAGCAAGTGGGTATGTCAGCCACTAGTTAGTGACACACGGCTACAGTCAAAAGCTTGTTTATGGATGAAGGGGAAGCCCACCTGACATATAATAAAAGCCAAGAATTTATTGTTAGTGTAATTGAAATCTTGAGAGTCTAATGATTATTGATACAGATATAACTTACAGAAAGAGAAAGAATTATAATGCAGTTAGAGTACTTCTATACAATGGTAACACATACACTGCTTGGCTTCTACCCCTTTTTCTTGTATTTCACTTCCCTCTCCATGGCTCCTTGGGTCACACGGTTGGTGGTTTCATTCTGGTGGTGGGGGTGGTATGGAGAGTTGTCAGCGTCTGGAGTCCTTTGCTGGGAGAATATGATCGTCAGGCTAATGGTTTCTCCTTCCTCACTCTATGATCCACTTTGTGTCATTTTTATATGTTTGCTAGCACGCATTTACACGTTTCTTCATTGGTCTGCAGCGCCACACTACATCTGATTTTACGGTATGTGGTGCCTATTATGTATGTTAGTTACTTTTTTTTTATTGTCTTTGTTACCCCTAAAACCGGTTTCCCCCAGCTCCAGGTCACCATTTCCGTGACTGAGGACCGGTGAGTTGTTCATAGCCATCAGGTCTCCAGTGCCAAGCCTGTGCCTTGCCTGTTATCCTTGTGTGTCTGTGCTCTTCTGCACCACATCTTGTGTCCCCATTTCTCAAGGCCTCTGCTATTGCACCAGGCCTGTATTTCTCTACACTGCATCCTTGTGCTAGTCGTAAATCTCTCGTTCTGCGTAGATAACTGTTTGTTACTGCTGTTTATATAAAATGATGGCTGTACCGCACACAGATAAACAGAAGGGAAACAAATTAGCCATAGACCTGGTCGATTATGGAAGCTGCTGTCACAGTTAACCAAGTAAAACAAACGTACAGAAGGGTTGAGGGAAGTTCAAACAAAGCAAGCCTGACAAGCCTTAGTCTTCCGGCCTTGCTAATTTGGTACAAAGCTTATGGCAGCTTACTGAGAATGGCAGTAGTGTATTACAGGGCTATGTGGTTTCAATGTGTTAGCTCCAACAGCCATGAGCACGTAGAGCAAGCTGTACACACGACCAGATAATCCATCGGGTTTGAGCAGTTTTTTTTAGAACTGGATATGTCAACTTTTTTTTTCTTTTGTGGTAGAAAACATAAGAAGGCAAGAATTATTGAGCTAACTTCTAGTTTTAAAAGGTCTCTGTACATTGCATATTTTTTACAAACAAAATAGCATTATGTAGTGAATGGTGGAAAACAAGGGTAATGGCAAGGATAGTCAGGCACTGCAATTGTCTGGTTCTTCTCAAAAAACCTCTGATAAAGGAAAATCCACAGCCTCCCCAGGCAAACAAGCATCTGCCAAATTTAGCTGATTCTGCTTTCAGCTAATCTCTTGATGTCCCTTTCAGTCCTGTTGTTCTTCATTACTACTTTTCTTACCCTAAATAAAAAATTCCTTGTGTGTTCTCAAAAGGGACTGCTTTTCTTACCTCCTTTGTCTTTTTAATAGACTACATATGATATACTGACGCATATCTCCAGAAAGCCTCTTAACTGGGTTTAGGCTTTGCAAAGCTTAAAAGTGGCCTTGTTTATTCCAGTCTGCCTTTTTTTTTTTTTTTATCATGTCATCCTTATATAGAAAGAATTATTTCATTCACAATCACCTATTAAAATGATCACAAAGAAGATGGAGCTCATGGCGCTTGGACTACTATCACTGACTGTATTTGTATAGTTGACATATGGATTATTTCTTTATCATGTAGAAAAATATCAATGTCTGAGTACTCTAGTCTGTGTTTTGATATTAATAAGTTATCTTTGGCATCTTTTCTTCTCCAGTCACATCCAACCTGTTGTGGTCCTGACTTGACCTGACACCTCATTAATGTCAATGGGCACAGCCCTCTAATTCATCATTTCCTCCAGAGCTGCAATGCTGAACCCTGGTCTGAACAGGACATTTTGATGCAAAGATCTCTAATCCTATATGATATCCTTAATGATTAACTCAGGTAAATTAGTGATAGCAAAATCTGTGTCTTTTTAAAGCAGGATCACTCCCAGCAGTGTACTATTGATTATTTTGTCACAGCTTTGTCTAAGGGACAAACTGGGACAGAGACATCACTCAGTCTCGCAGTACCATCTCTGTTCCTTCCAGTAATTCCATTTTAACAATGGAGCCCTCTTGTTACTCTGGTCTGAATGATGAAGCTTGGCTCGTCTGGTATTTTGCCAGTCCAATCCTGAGACCCATTGTATGCATACAGCTTTTGCAGTTCACCTTAGTTCTTACCAAAGAGAAGGAGAACACAGGCAAGGTGGTTTCCTCTATGTAAAACTTAGAGTCTACCCCAACACATGCAGACAGAGTTTCAGGCATATTCACAGGATGGACACGGCATTCAAAGAAGTGTGCCAGAGACACTGCAGATAGATAAGGGATTTGGACCAGAAGCGGCAGAAAGATAAGCAAGAATTCCTTAAGTACAAAACATTTGTGTGGATTCATCCTACCGTGTTCTGATAACCTGAATTTGATTCTGCTTTTCTTTTCTGAGACACATAACCCATTAGCTAGCAGGGGTTTTCAGAAGAGCTTTCAGGTGTGGAGAAAGAGCAGTGAGCTGTGATGTGAGCAGTTGGTACAAATTCTGTGGGGCACATAAAAGCAGCATGGCCTTTCCAAGACTGACTGAGGGGGAATCTGTTTGCTTGGCACTTCCTCACAGAAAGGCTTTTGCTGGATTTTGTTTGGAAGCAGTGATCGTTAATTGTCATGTGACTAAGGGAGTAGCTAAAGTGAGACATCAATGCAAGGCTATCATGATTTGTGGATTTGGGTAATTTGGGGGATATAATAGTTAACATAACTTCCAAAGTGGCGCTGGACTTCTACTCTGCATATTCCTCTGCTGTAGGAGACAGAAGAAAATTTTTGTCTTATTAATACTTGGCTTGCCTTTGAAGTAGTCAGTATTCTTTCTCTCTCTCTCTTCCCTTCTCCCCCCCTCCCTAACATGTATTTTCAACTTTACAGGGGAAACAAAACAAAACAAAACAAAAGCCAACAAACAAACAATTGCTGCTAGAGAAGGGAGAGTGGAAGAATATGAAACAATTGCTGCATCTTTGCCCAGAAGCATTCTGCAATTCTGGGAACATTTCAGGTGTGTCACAATTTTAGTCTGGGACCAACTGTAAGTGAAATGTATTCCTATGGAAACCAGAAGGCACAGTTCTTCCAGAATAATTCAGACATAAATGTACACTCGCGTCCTAGGCTGAATCTTCAAATCAGATTATTCTGTTCCGGTTAAGAACAGGCAAATTCCAGCTTGAAAGTCCAGAGAAAGCACTAGCTTTTATAGTTGACTCTAGCCCATTTGATCCTCATAGATCTGAATCAAGACCAGCCGACCAAACAAACTTCACATGATTTTCCTACTGCAACCATGGCTTGAAATGGTTTGTGAGGATGAAAAAATCAGCTGGATACTTACTATTTTTATGGTAATGGTTTGAGTTTGGTCTTGTTGTGTCCAAACTGGTGTAAGATCTCAAGTGAGAAGAAATGCAGAGCACAGTGGTGTAATCTCATTGCCAGCGCCTCACCCGCACCTGGCGGTGCACTTGTCAGCAGCAAAACCTGTAAGAGGGCAGGAGCAGACTCTGGGATGCCTCGACTCATGTGGCTGGTGTGTAGCATAGGGGTACGTGGGCTTATTACACAAGCCAGCTGGAAGCTGAATGAGCAGTTAATGATCACATGACATGCTGAAAACATAGCATGTCTTTTCTTGCCCAAAGTAGCACTGTGGGGACGGAAATGATCTTCAGATTCTGTGCATTCATTGACCCCTCTGAGAACAATTCTGTGAACTAGAAGGATAATGGAGGGAAGGTTGTTTACAGAGGCATTAGCTGCTGCAGAGCCATTCAGCAGCACCATAAGGATCACTCTGTGTGTGTGTGTCCTGTTCTGGAATAAAAGCATACTTTGTGAGGGAATTCGTCTTCAAAGGACTGTCTGCCTAATTGCCCTTCTGGAATAGCTCTTGCAGAATAATGCAGTTTTCAAAAGCAGTGCCAGCCAGTTCCTTGGCACAGACGAAGCCTTGGGCATCCAGAGCACTTCAGGTGCTTAGATAAACCGCTTGACGTCTCGAGCAGGGGCCCTGTGAGCACTCCTGCCCTATGCTGATGATGGTTAGGGGCTGTGGGTTTTGTGGTCGGTTTCCCGACTTGGCTAGCACTGATGACACCTGCGTATGCTCTTAACCTCCCGTGGGCGGGGGGGG
>Ga0065711_1010498_pt1 | contig 17369 bp, 6 predicted proteins | sample Hoacrofraction12_FD_59098 | JGI IMG/M metagenome (GOLD analysis project Ga0065711, IMG submission 59098) | Hoatzin crop microbial communities from Cojedes, Venezuela - Epithelial fraction 12 v2 (version 2) | ecosystem: Host-associated > Birds > Digestive system > Esophagus > Crop | place... | reverse complement strand
TGCCCAGAGAGGTAGTGGAGGCCCCATCCCTGGAAACATTCAAGACCAGGTTGGACAGGGCTCTGAGCAACCTGATCCAGTTAGCGGTGTCCCTGCTCGCTGCAGGGGGGTTGGACTAGATGACCTCTAGAGGTCCCTTCCGACCTAAAACTTTCTATGATTCTGTGATTTCAAAACAGTGAAGTTTAACATTGTGTTTGTCACAGCGTGCCCTGTGTGAACAGGAAGTTTTTGAAATTTGTGAAGTCAGGTTTTGGAGTTTATGAAGTTTTGAAGTTTGAGTCAATGCTCAGTAAGCACTCAGAATTTCAGTAGGAAGCCCATCAGCGTTAATGCCAAGATTGTTTAATAACTGTTTGTGAGGCATTTTTTTGCAACAAACATCTTTGGGACAGACAAAATGTTATTTGAAGCGCATTTCATTAGAATCAAAGATGAAAAGCTTGCTGGGTACCTGAGAAGTATATTAATGAATTATTAACAAATATTTATGTATAGTCAGCATCTGACCTGCGCTCTGGTTTGGGCATGTGTTGATTTTCCGTGTGTAACAACACTCTAATTTTCAGAAAGAACGCAGAGGATGGTAATAGTCCTCATGGGTACTTCCAATAATAAATATAATTGAGTTCACTGAATAGTAGTCCTAAATGTGCATTGATTTTTGAAAAGAGGAAAAAATAGCTAAATTCTTTCCAATGAAATATTTATTTTATTAGTGCAAGGGTTCAGAAGGAATCTTATAAATTTACAGCTCTGCTTTGAAGCAATCTTCTGGGGGAAATTGTAATTTTAAAAATTACACCATGAGTTAAATTTATACCAGCTCAAAACACCAAGCTATTTTAGCAAGCTATGTGCTGTATAAATGAATAGATTAAAGCTGTGTTTGTGTCAGAACCTGAAGGTGCTACCACTGTGGAGTTCTACACCATCAGCTTTCACACGTCACATGTCAGCTGGGTAGGACGCATTGCTATTAAAGCAGCAAGACTGTCAAAGGAAGTGCCTTTGAGGTGTCTGATCTGTTTCATCTGATAATTAAATGGTAATTATGCAAGGACCCATTCATGTGAAAAGGTTTAGTTAAGGCAATGTTGGAAATAAAGAGCTTATGTAGAAATACAGACTTCTTTGGGGGTAAAATTGTGTGTATCAACAAAAAGGTGTTCATGGACCTAGAATAAGAAAGACCGCTGAAAGCAATTGTGTAGAAATTTCCAAGGTGACGTGAAAGGTCCATGAGACGATCATAGCAAAACTTAAAACTGTCCTGCTGTCATCCATGGTTCAAATGTCTGGCATAGGACTCTCCACTAGAAAATTTCATTTAAAAATTCCATTATTTAAAACATCTCATTGCATCAGAGAGGAGATGTGTTTTGAACTAAATCAAAAGCCTACTGTGGAGTTCCACACCAAGTAAAGTTGTCTTCCCTGCAGAAATATTGGACTTAGAGGATTTAATGTGTAAAGGCTGAAAGCCCTGCTTGATGAAGAATATTTTGTAATCTTGATACTGGTTGGATGTTGTGTAAAATCTGTATATCCAAGAATAGACCCTATTTCTCATGTGGCAATATGAGAATGTTTCCCTTTGTAATTAATTCTGTCTGTTTTGTCTCCCAGATCCAGTGTTTTTACTGGATAATTTTAAGTTAGCCCAAGTTTTTCACATGTTTGTTTCCTAATACTGACTTTTTATCATCTCATATATGTAGTCTTTTAAGACCAATTGAATACTTGTACTTGAAGGGAATGGTTGGACTGTGTGCTTTGCTGCATTAGTGACTCCCTAGCATGAATTTTTCTGGTTCTAATTTTGCAAGTTGAAAACATTTGGAGGAACTTCAAAATCTCACTTATATTTTTGGTATCTAATATTTTGCCTAAGGGGAACAGTTCCTTCCAACTTATGCAGTGATTATTCCTTATGCTGGAATAGTGCCTTCTGATGTCTTAGCATTTGGAAGTACAAGTGATACTTGATATAAATTATTCAGTGTTCTTGAAATATCATTTATAACATAATACTGTACAGTCTTATTGGTGACTGCAAGATATACTTGGCCTGTGGGCTTAATTTGTGCAGACCTGGACCAAAAGTACTGAAGAGAGCAATGAAACGGCAAATGGCATGGGGAGTGGTGCTTCCTTGCTGCTCAGCTACCTTGTAGCAATTCTCTGGTTTCCTGCTTATTTTGTCCCTTTGGACATTCACTGTTCACTCCTCTTACTAAAACGGTGGCATTTCTCTCAGTTGGATGGCGGTGTATAAGCCACGGCAGTTGAAACATTCCCCTTACCTGCAAAGGAGGAACCTTCTCAGTGGATCTGTTGAGTTGATCACAGGTTTTGTTTAGGTTTACGAGTAAAGGCATTTCAACTCTTTGACCTGTATTTGCTCATGCACGTCTCACTACAGGTGCACAGAAAGAGGTGTTGGACTCATTTTATGTATCTTTAAGGAGTTTTACTGTAGTTTAATCTCAAGGGTCTGTTAGGACAACACTGGTTCTCCAGACGTGTCTACAGCAAAACCCAGAAATTAGTAAGTGACAATATCTAAAGTTCTTGTCTTTTACAGAATAAAGTTCTGCTTTGAAGAATGAAACATATGTAAATCGTTGATCAGTGTGTATGCCTTTTCTGAAGTAGTTCTGAAGGAAAACTTCAGCTATGGGCTTAGATGTCTGATATCAATTGATCTGGCCTGAGGAACCTGAGTACTTTTCAGTATTTCCTTTTTTAATGCCTTTTAGTCCTTAAAAATCTGATGCAATTCCATAGGCAGCCCTTAGATTGTTGATGTACGGTTTAAGGATCACAGCCATCAGGCAATTTTTGATAGCTGGGCTTTATATTTTTGATAATGGGATAGTAATGGGTAATGCATGTACATTGAATTGCCCTGTTCTCATTAGTGGGCTCTGCAGAGCAATACAAAAGCCACAAATACAAAACATAAATACATCAATGGAATCATTTTAGTGAGGCTCATTTAACCTTATTTAATATTACAAGGATCACTTCTAAAATGTTATGGGATAATTCATTTACGGTTTTGTGCTTTGCCTGTTTTTCTTGGAAAGGGCTGCTCTTTGGAAGCAAAACCCCATTTTCTGCTTTAAAAAATGTTTAAAGCTAACCAATAATTGGACACCATCCTTTGCTAACACTGAAGTGACAGCATATAGCAGAGAATTTTGTTGGGCTTACCTGGTGTCTATTTGAAATGCATGCAACACAGTTAACTGGACTTAGGACACTGCAAAAATGGTAGCCTACAGCATTTTCTCTGTTTTGCTTCCCTCCCCACCCCCATCCCAATTTCAACATCCTTGCAATGCTTGTGAGTGCTCTGGCATAAGTAAAAGTCACTGTAGGACTTCCTAATGTGCATCATCTTCTAATGTCTCCAAAAAGCAGAGAACTGGAATGTCTTCCCTAGTAGAAGAGAAGATGGCTGTTGTAGCATCCACTGTCTTTCCTCCCTCCTGCTAAGGATTTTCTTTTGCATCATGGTGAGTCCCTGAGAACCATGTAGAATATACCTAATTTGCTTGGATTCACCAGTGATAGGACACAAAATGGCATATTGTTGTCTGGTTGACAGACTTCATGCTGTTGCTTATTAGAAGTTTCCTTTTAGGTTTTTACTTCGCTGTTTACCCTAATAGTATTTTAAATGGTGCATTTTTAATGTGGTACACCTGAGTGATCAATGTCATTAAAATGCATTTTAAGGAAAAGCTATTGAATGATTTATTTGGAAGATGCAGAGCACAGACAGGAGATCACGGTCCTTTGCCTGTACAAAAGTCATGTTCTAACCATTAAGTCTAATGACGACAAATCCCAGAATTTGCAGTTGTTGCTGTTAATCTTTCTTAATGAATGTAAGGGGTTTTAGATCTTAGTTATGTAAAAACCATTTTCAGATAGGAAGATTCTGAATTATTCATGTTGCAGTCATGCATCAACACATATATGGGTCCCTTGAGGAACCAGTGCTATGTATTCTGTTTGTTATTTTTGGTTTATTTTGTGGGGAAACTGGCAATTAGTAAACCATCACAACTGAAACTGCTCTCATAATGGTGGACATGGAAAAGACTAGTAATTTTACCGTTGGAAAGGGTTAAGTTTAAAATGTATTTGGATTTTTTCCTACTTTTGTATCTCCCTGCTAATTTCATTGTTGTTGTCTTTTAAATAAAATCAGCTGTAGTGGGCTTGCAGATCCATTGAAATGCATTTCTGCATATTCTGCACATAATGGCTGTTGCTATATAAAGCAGTATTGTCTCAAACTGAGCACAGCCCAAAGATTCTTGTTGGTACATTGTACTTCAAATGCGCTTTTGCCAACGATGACTGCAACAAAGTTTAGTTGTCATTTATTAGAGTATGGGCTCCCTCCCAACTATTGCAAAGTACGCTATTCATAGAGCACAGAAATACAGAAGCCTTCCAATAGTTTGCATGCATAATGGCATACAGCAATACAACGATAGCCTGGATTTACCTGTGTAGAGAGCCATAGTGTATCTGGAGAGCACTGCTATTCTGACTGGAAGTGCTGTCTGCTCTGGAGCTCTCCATGTATATTGTGGCCCTCAAAGGAATTTTTTATTTGGGGACATCCAGATAATTATTTAGGCAATAATGACTTTTTCTTCCTGCAGTGACACTCAATTTGACTGCCGGTTGCAGGGACAGACTACTCGGTTAACATAGATTAAATCAAGCAAGGATCAAGGTGGTTTATTGATCTATTAATGACATGTAATTAACTGGCAATCAGTAAATTGTATGTTAATGATCAATATCAGCAATGCAATAGATAAACCACAGTATTAGAAAATATTTATACGCAACAGTTAATTTCTAAATACTCTTTTATAACTAACTCTAGTTCCCCAAACGTTATATGTGTACCCCCATCCTCTCATTACAGAAAGAAAGGGTTATGAGATCATGTCTCCTCTGGGCGTGTGCTGGGCCTCTCGTGCACACCCCCAGTTGGAGATGTGGGTGTTCTTACTTTATATACCCATTAACCCGCACCCTTGGGCACCCTGCAAGGTCATATGGATGCAGGGTCCCTACCTGTTGTACCCCATACTGTTGCCCCACAGCTTAGATTGCTGGCTCCTCACGGGGTGTGACAAGGAGGCAGCTACAGCTCCTAGGCGGTGGCTGTAGTGCTGGTGGGGTGGCTTCTGGTAGTGCCAGACCTGGTTTTGATGGTTTCCGCCACTGCTCCCCTGCTGTTGCTGCAAATGTTCACATTTCTTCTTTCAAAAGTTTCTTCATGCTTCCCCTTATGTCATAGCATAGTCAGTTCTGGGCAGACACTTTGCAGACATTTTTTTTTGAGTGTTTCATTCACTGGTAGTTTTTACACTTGCACCTATATCTTGACAGCTGTTCTTAAGGCCATTTTACCAGGGTGGACCAGGCAAGCACCTTTGTAAGTGCTTAAAATACTCAGGGTCCTGAAACTATGAAGCAGTTAAAGCCTGGAGAGTCCTACTGTTGAAAACTCTATGTCTGAGTTTTTTCCCCAGCACCTGTTTGCTCTACATAGCCCAAGAAACGGTTGTACTGTCTGAAGATACCATCAGAACAGAAATGAATGTTTAGATTTAGTGATGGGTTCCTCCATGCCTTTATGTCCTCACCTATTAAAAGGCTTTTGCTGAACAGAATTGTATCCCTGTGTATCTTTTCTATATGCCTTCACCAGCAGCTTTATGTCCTTTGTTTCTATCTGCCTTCTCACCAAGATGATCCTCTAGTGATGATTTGAAACCTGACATTTTGTTCTCAGGTGAGGAATGCTGAAGATTTGTCCCCTTTCAAATAACTGTTTCAAAGACAGATGGATGTTTCTTACTCTCTGTCTTATGAATTCATAAAGGCAGGCCAAAACTTACTGAACTGCTTGAGCCCTACAGGGATCTTTACATTTTACATTTTGTATCATAGTCTCTGAAGTCACAAAATCAGGCAGTAGCACAACTGGAAATTGGACCCCAGAAATCAGACAATGAACTCCTGGCCTAAGTCATAAAGACATCTTTACCTTCTTGCTCTGGAATTCCTACCTACCCCAGCCTGCTGAAGTTTTTCTAAAGTTCAAGCTATGATAAGTATTGAAGTTATGACGATAATTTGTATAATGTATGTGTACATGTTGCTTCTATGCATTAAAGTCTCCAAGCAATTTTTTTCCTTTCAGTAATAGCTTGAAGTTTAATAGGTTTCATGTGGATATCTATATGATGAGATACCTGCAAAAATATGATTGTAGAAAGAGAATTGTTCCTGGGCATTTGTTCTTTGCGTTGAGGAGTAAGAACTGCAGCCTTCAGCATTTCTGGAAACCCTGGGAGGTGTACATGTTGGCTTAGCTGAAAAGCTGAGTAATTCACTCAAAAAACAGTGAACAGTCTGCGAAGTGGGTTTTTTTTTTTTTCCTCTGAGCTCTGCCAATGTATGTTACGGAAAAATGGCTAAATGAGGAAACTCATGAAAACATTTCCTCAATTCACACCTCCCACTCAACTGACAGTTCAAAAACTGAGTCAGAAGGGCTAAGAATTGCTCAGAAGTACTGTTGGAATTTGGCATGGACTTGGAGCCAGGATTTAATCTTCAATTTGTAATACAATATCTACTGCTGTCATCAGCTGCTGTAAGTCCTGACCAGTGAAGGTCCTTCATTGAAGATTAATGGCTCCAAGTGAACCTCACCTCTTATTCAGATTTTTGATATTGGGAATCCTTTGAGGCTTGGTTTTGGCAGAGGAGTAGCGAATGGCTGCTGTGTTAACTTCCTGTGCTTGTTAGGTATTTCAATAGATTGTGTTTAACTGTATTGTCCATGGTTATAATTAACTAAAGATTTGAAGTGCTAGTGGATTGCCCATATAATTGTAAAACCTGTGTTAATACTGTGAGCACCAGGAGGCAGTTTGACTCCGAGATTTGGGTGGTTCGCAAGCTGATGTTGGTGTATCACCCCATTCTGTGGAATAAGATGGAACGGCTACCACTTGTCAAATTCAGAATTTCAGCAGCTGAAAATCAGACGTGGGAGATTCTGAACTTTGAACCACCCCAGACAGCTTTGGCTTACTGTAAAATTGAGTTCAACAATACTTAGGGCTCATCTTAGGAATAGTTCTTTATTTGACAGTTGTCAGTCCTGTAATTAACCAGTCTGGTATATCCTAAAGGAAATGCATATCAAAACCAACAAAAGAAGAGTATAGATCATCAGATTCATATGTTGATCATAAAAATTAGGTATAGTGAGGGAAAGAAATGGAATCTTATTCATAACAAGTTTGGTTGTTGATTTTTGGGGTGTTATTGCGGTTTTTTTTGGCTACTTCATTGATAAATCCAAGATTTACTGGAGTATATTCTTAGTATATCAGAAGCGTGGGAGGGAGGGGAGGGATTGGAGAAATGGGAGTTTCAGAATAAGCAGTAATATTATACATATTATTTATTTACATTTATTTATTTGACATGTTTAAATTTGGATACCATTTGACATAAAAGGGACTGCCTCAGTGCATGTGCTAGAGCTTGAATTGAAATCGATTCAGGATTGAAATCTGTTCTTATTTTCCGCCAAATTGTGTTAGTCATCTCCAGGATAACTTTAGACTGCAAGTTGTTAATTGTATAAAGGTTTGCCTGTGACTCCTCAATAAGAGTTGAAAAAACTAAGTTTCTAGGAGCTTGGTGCGTGCAGAAGTATTTGCAGCAGCAAAATTGGTATTACGCTATACCAGAGCAGCGTGAGTTTTGTACTCATGTGGAAATTTTACTCTGGTCTTTAATGAGTACTTTTTTTCTTTTTAAGGTAAAATAAAATCTGACCTGTTTGAACATGATGGTTGCTCTTTTTACTTCGATAAACAGAACTGGGGTCATGTAAGTGTAGAATTTAATTCTAAACTATAACCCCTTACTGTATATTGCAGTTTTCAGTCTCGCTTTTGGGAAAGGACTGACTATAACAATACAGTGGTTCTAAAACTTTAGAACACCCAATATTTATTGGGGGGATAGCGATGAGTCTTTACCCCCCCCCCCAATTGTATGGTGATTATTTATATGATTTTCTAAGATATATTATTTTGGTAGACTATAGTGGCATGGTTGGTGTCATTAAGTGCATCTGTTTTGCCCACAAATGGATATAATACAAATTATTTATTGTTGTTGACATTAGTATTTGCGTTTCAAGGTCTGCATTTGTAATAGGAAGTTTTCAGGGGAAAATGAAGAAGTCTGTTCCAGGGCTGCTCATTATACATATGAAACTTTGTACCTGTTGTTTTATTCTACTTATTTTAAAAATAGAAATCAAACAAATTTTTTGAATATTCATATCAGATATGATGCAAAGTCTTTTAGAGTGCATTGTAGACAACTGGAAAGAGAAAATAAAATTGCAAATGCTTCTGCTCTTTAAGTTTTAATGACAGCAGTCTTTGTGTGGTACAACTGAGGAACTCAAAGTTTTGTTGCACTCTGCCAGTAGAAATGTGATAGTTATGTAAAGGTACACATTAGATACAGCCCTTTACACTGTCCAGAAGTGAGTCTGAAGCATCACTGCATTTGTACTTTCAGTGAACAAGCGTAAGCAGAGCCAATTTTGGCAGCAAATCATATACCAGAGAATTTAAATTAAAAATTATTCTTAAAACAATAATGCAGAGATGAGTGATGTATTCTCCTCCTTGACCTTAGCTGTACTAAGAGAGAGGAATGGCTGTGCCCTTGGTTGCACGTTCATTAACGTGGGACATTATTTTGCTTAAATGTACTGTCCAGATGGCTTTGTTTTGAATATCCCTTTCCCTGTTTGCTTTGTTTGCTCTGGGAATTCTGTGAATATAACAGTATGCTGACCACATCTGTAACATATGCAGAATACCCACCGTATTTACTCATGGACCGTTCACTTACATGCCACAGACAGTGTAACAATTTCACATTAGGTAGTATAACTTCTCTTTTCCTTTTGTGACCAAAATGTGTTTGCCTTCCTTGGGAGGCTATTAGGTGAGCTGGACAAGTAACACTGTGTTAGTGTCCTGCTTTCAAGATCATATGTATGACAACGTGGTTAGATAACTGCAAAATCATTTACTGAATAAAGAGCAATTGCCATTTTTTGAAGCTGGACCACCAGACGTGCATTAAATGTCATAGAATCATAAAACCACAGAATGGTTTGGGTTGGACGGGATCTTAAAGCTCACCCAGTTCCAACCCCCCTGCCATGGGCAGGGACACCTTCCACCAGACCAGGTTGCTCCAAGCCCCGTCCAACCTGACCTTGAACCCTGCCAGGGAGGGGGCAGCCACAGCTTCTCTGGGCAACCTGTGCCAGGGCCTCACCACCCTCAGAGTGAAGAATTTCTTTCTTATAGCTAGTCTAAGTCTACCCTCTTCAGTTTAAAGCCATTACCCCTTGTCCTATCCCTACATGCCCTTGTCAAAAGGCCCTCTCCAGTTTTCAATATGTGTGGTAGTGATTACTTTCCCTTTTGTGAAGACTGAATTCCTTACTCTATGGTGCGTGAGAATGAGTATCTGTACTCAGAAATCTTCAGTGGGGTACAGTGAGAATAATCTATTTACAGTATCTTTATATCCTTGAAGTTTATAACAACAACAAAATATCCCTTAGATTTCTAAATGTTATCACAAGGGTTGACGGGATGAATAACATATATGACTTGTCAGTGGTGGCTTTGAAAATAGTAGACCATTTTAAAAACAATTCTTTGAAATATAACACATTTTGACAGTCATTATTTATTTGATAATTAAAAGAACATAAAACTAGAGTATTTTAACTTCAGAACTTAGATGCCTTACTTCTTTACAAAAGCAATCCTTCAAGGAAGTATAGGCAGCACTGTGAGGTGCACATTTAATCCAGGTGTTTCAAAAGTGCTCTGAGAAAGTCTTGTTTACTGGTGAACCATCAGCTCTAGTTGAGCAGTTTGTACATTTTTTTTTTCCCTTTCCTTTCTATCAAACTGAAAAGTGTTCTCGTTATCTGAGCAGGAGAATGCTATGTACAAGTGCTACAGAAGAGTAATATTTATCTTCTTGTGTATACTCTAATCTACAGTAGCTCAAGACATCAGCACATTACACCAGATATGTAGCATAAGAGGTATTTATGAATCTGTTCTAGGTAAGGGTTTTTACCTTTGCTTTAAACCACCAAAAGAGGTAGATGCTTTTTTCATGTACAGACACATACACAACACTTGTTTTTTTTGAAATTTCTGACGTATACTCAAGGTACCCAAGTTCTACAACTGCATAAACAGTGGGCGTCTTTCTCTGAAAGGCTCTCTTGACTTCAGTGACCAAAGTTCACATCTGACGAGAACTTGGAGGCTAATGAACTTAGATGAGGTCTTTGTTAGGATTTTTGTGGCTCTGAAGTTGCTGGCAGGGTGCTTCCGTGCTGATGGAACTTAAACACACTTGGCTGTGTCTGCTGCTGTGAAATGTGCTGCAAATGCTTGACTCAGCAGCAAACAAGACTGTGGTCTGCAACTGCCAGCATTGATCCATTGTTTTTTTTGGTTACTGGATTGTTGGCTGAGGTATCATTTGCTTATGTCAGTTTTATCAAGTCGTGTGACTACACATTGCTGCTCAGATTCTGGGTGTAGGAGATCCTGGAACAGAACCGGCATTGCTGTGCCGTGGAAAGGAGGAGGATGTGGCAGCAGCCATGCAGAACAGTCAAGGACAGCAGCAGCCAAAAAACTCTGTGCCATAGTTTGGTTAGCTGGGAGGAGGTGAAGGAATAAAAGTCTGCTACTGCTAGGATAAGTCTGACAGCTCTCCCTGTTTCATCTTTTCTGGTTACAGATGTCTAATTTGTCAACTGTGTAGCAGCTTGGGAGAGATTTACTGGTTATAGATGCAATCTGTGTAGCATTTGGTGGACATGTAGTAACCCAAACACCAGAACTAGACAGTTTTTATGTCAGCTGGTCACAGGAGTATCAGGCAACTGTAGTTTAACTTTGTGAGGGAAAGTGAAGGACTGTGAAAGAATGTCTGTAAAGCATGGGTAGTTATAATTGCAAGGCTGAAAAAAAGAAGGTTTCTTTAAGCACGTACTGTCTGAGAGTGCTTGTGTATTACCACATGCTTGGCTCTAATGGAAGCAGCAGTTCAACATTTCTTGTTTAGCCCATTTGACCAGTATATTGAGTCACCTTAATACCTTTATTTATGTGTTATTGAAAAAAGCATATAGACAGCAACAGTGTATAGAAACTCATGCCCTCCAAATCCTGGAAATCGCAATGAAGTTGTAACCTTGCCCAAATAAATTGGAATCCTCAAATTTGAATTCGTTTCTCACAGATGGTTTCGATTGTAAGTGAATAGCAAGGTGCATTTCTTAGTGTCACTAACATGACATTATGAGAAATGATTCTCACAATGCATATTATGTACCTGGACTTAAGCTGTTCTAGCAGAATGAACCATGTTTGCATCATATGAATATGTTATAAATAAACCACATGTTAATACTTTTAGGTCTGGCAGAAAGGGCTGCGTGTTTCGAAAGCACTGTCACATAGCTAAGACTGATACAAACAGTGCAGGAAGTTGCAAATATTTCTTGATTGAATTTGCTGTCGAAGTTAAACATTAGAGGAAAAAATGAGGAATTAAGGAGTTCTTAGCAGGTAGGTTTACAAGCAAGCCTTTCTGTTTGGGAAGAGACTGCTTGGAAAACTTGCTTTGTCTAAGAATTGGTCCTTGGTCATTACAGGTGCAAAAATGCCTTCTGTGTCTGTCTTCAGCTCTGCTAGCACAATAAAAAAGAAGATAATTCCCATAGCTAATAAATGGCACACAACTATTAGATATCACACTGATTTTTTTGTGCCTGTTTCTAAATCTGTCAAGTAGTTGCTTAAACATACTTTTTAGTAAAGTAATCTTATTTTAAAGTCCTGCCTGGTGTTGGATGATTTTGAAGTGTAATAGACCCTGGGTATTCTGTTGCCCAGGAGCAGTTAACACAACTGGGTTGTTATAACTGGAATGTCATGGTTGAAGGACCCCTAAGCATCTGTGAGGTGTTCCTGCACTGAACTCCATATCGCTGGTCAGCTTCCATAGAGAAGCCTCTCTCTGTGCCTTTTTTTCATGTGTATTTTTTCATATGCTGAGATCCTACTGAGGATAATTAGCAAATAATCCTCTGAAAGATTATCTAATTAATGGGAAATTGGAGCCATACAACTTGGCTCTGGAGATTAAATGAACCTATGTGTCTGTGTGCAACAATGGCCCTGTGTTATCTTTCCTTAATGGATTTCAGGGATGTAAAGTGATAGGTCAGGAAGGCTCCAAATCTTTTCATAATTAACCTGTAATGTACAAAAATAATGAGAGGGGGAGGGAGAGAGTTACTTATGAGAATTTGGTTAATCTTGCCAGTTTAAATGAGATATTAAACATGGCTGAAATTGCCAGTTTCTGTGGGGCTTTACTGAATCAGGACTACTATTTGATACTTATTTATTCATGACATTCATAAGGATCCTTTTTTTTCATGCATATTATGACTAAATAACTTACCTATCACCTTTTATAGCAACACACCATCTCATGTGCCAGCAAATGCTGTGCGCATAAGCTTGCTATTTTCAATTATAATTAACTTTGGGTTGTGTACATTCATCAGAAAAAAGGATAATATTGTGATTAAATATTTTATTCCTTTGCTTAATAAAACCTTTATTCTAGTGATAATAAATAACATGGTTATATAGAATAGAAGTCCTAGCAGAGTAAATTTAAAGCTGCCTTCCCACCAGCAGCTCCAGCCCTGCACACCCCTTCTTTTGTCACTTGCACGTTTGCAGTAGGTACAGGTTTTGAGATGTAAATTAGATAATCCTCATTAGATGAAAATCGGGCGTTGCAGTACAGTTTTAGAATAACCCTATGCCCCTTTCCCCTCAATCCAAATCATATTATGGCATAGACAGAGACTGTCACATTATTTAAACAGTAGACAAGGGCTAAATCTGATGCAGAGGCACATCCTCTTTATTCCAGAAGGAGCAAGTGTTGATTGAACACATTTGCTGAACATCCCTTGAGCCATGCAGCTCTGTTTATAGTACTCGCCTTTGCTCTGGAGGGAACCGATTAACTCTATTTAAATGCTACAGCAGCTACAAAAATTGAGCCTAAAAGAAAAATGAGAAGCTGAACCATCTATCTACCTATCTGCCTGTATAAAGAAAATACAGCGGGTGATTAAAGATGAGCCTGATCTTCTCTCATGTGTTTCCTTATAGGTCATTACAGCATTGCTGTGTATTTGCAAACAAAAATACCCTGCTCCCTGGTGTCATCTTATTCTGTANTATCTGTGTAGAAGTAGTAGAAAATCTACATATATGTTATGAGACGTTAGTAGAAGCTCCATTTTCTCTGTATGGAAAGAAAGGCACAGGATAGAGAGCTGAAACAAGAGGCTGATTTCCATTGTGGGCAAAGGAACAGAAAGATGTGGATTTATTAGGGTAGTCAAAACACCCTGTCTCGAATGTTAACAGTGTCTTGTGCAGTATGTATGCTCCCAATCCTATGAGCTACATTCAGTCCTAAATAAACTCAACCTTATTTTATACTAAAGTGGATGGAAATTCTCAGCTCTGTCTGCAGAGACACAGGTCCACCCCCTAGAAAATGACCCTATTAAAACAACCAAGCAGTACCAAAAGCAGTGATGTAAAGTGATAACAGCATATGGACTGGGTGCCAATTTTCCAGTACAGTATCTACGTGAACAGCTTCGTAGACCTTTGCAGTGGAAAAGTACCCTTTTTTTTAAAGGGCTGACTATTTTTTTTCTCTTTGTGTATTTGTTCTGAAATTTCTTTAATCAAACAGAAAACTAGGAACATCTAATTTATTTCTAGGTTTATCTCAAATACTTTTGTGAATGTAGAATTGAAAATAATGGAATCACTGTTACAGTTTTACATGTGTGTGATAATAGGAGCCGTACCCTGTCTGTCAGGGTTTTTACTGATTCTGAAGTGCAGAATGCCCTGAGATGGCATGGCGTGGCATCATGTTACTGCTTTGAAACTCAGCTAGAGACAGATGGGAGTGTCGCTATCCTAAGAAAATTTTCAGTGTTTATGAAAATATCCAAAAGGAATTAAAAATTAAAATATGAAAAACTATTAATTGGATATCTCTGAAAAATGCTCACTTAGAATACGGAAACATTTAAAAAAATTCTTTTACTTGAGCTAGCTTAAGTGTCTACATGGAAAGTAAGTTATTGTGGAGGCCTTGTTTTCTAACACATCTGAATTTTTCAGGACAGAAAATTTGTTTAAAACTGTCCTTTCCTGCAGTCACAATTCAGAGAGCCTTCCTATTCTGCTTTTCATAAAAAATATTAACATTATGCTGGGTTGGAGCTATTGAAGTTTTTCAGTGTTCAGTGAATAATGATATGAGTCTTTTGTATAATATTTCTTCCTCTAATAAAACTGAGAAGAGGAATACTGCCACCATTCCGCAAACAATAGCTACATGAGATATATGAAAGATTTATGTTCGTTTATACAATATTTAAACTAAGAGCACTTCACAGCATGTGGAGATGTCAGTGTTGTCATGGCAACAGCTGAAGATGTGTCATAAATGGATGAAGCAGAAGTCTTAGGCTTGCCCAAGCTGAAGCCAACACCTCGTTTATTGTTTTGAACCTGCAGCCTAACCAGCTGAAAGTTGCTGCTCTCGTTTTGCTTTGGCAATATATATTGTGTCAGACAGGAAAAGGAGTAGCTGGCTTTGGGTGGCCGAGTTTGGAGATTTCATTTAAGCCTGTGTACAGTTTCCTTTGCTTTCTCCCATTTGAAGCATTTTCTGCTGATGACACAAGGCTGGGACCTGATGAGGGATCCGCTGGTGACGGATGTTGACAAGAGTGACTATTCTTTCTTGCACTTTGATGTTGTAGGCCAACTCCACTTTTTCCATCTTATCTCACAGGCTAGCTTGGTATTAGCATCATCCTGTGCTTCTGCAAATGTGATACCTTGCCACATCTGTCAGCTCACTTTGATTTACTTTCCCTCCTCCCAACCTGTGTGTATTTGTGCCTACACATACGTGGAAGACACATGGAAATATATTTCGCTTTGCTGTGCTAAAATGATCCTTATGTTTAGTTGGAAGATGTGTACAAATGACTAGTTTTGATTTGATGTGAATTTTGCTTTGTTGTACTTCATTGCAGCTTCTCAAATTCTTAGTAACATGCAGGGACTGAGGAATTGATTTTGGCCAGTTGTTTTTACTGTGATTTTCNTTACTCGAGCAGCTTTGGAGAGGGTGCTTGTGTTGCAGAAGTTCCAAAAAGCAAATGAAAAGAAAGAATACATGCTTAAGTTTCATGTTCTAATAATGTCACAAGAAAACACTACATTAAAATCTATATGAAGAGAGGACCTACATCTTTAACATAAAACAGTATACAATGAATCTACCAAATTCCTTAGGAAATCAGCTCATCTTCTCTGCAGAACGTGCTATGCAGACATTGCTTTGTCTTATAACATGCTTAATAATTATAAAGATCTGTATAGTAACATTATACAGGTTTTTTTTTAAATTCCATTTCTACATATATTTTCATTCAGCCAATATTTCTGTCTGGTTGTAAAATAAGAGGTAGTTACATATTGTTCTTCAAGCTATACTAGTGTTTCTTTAAGAAAGAAAGGATATTTTCATTAACTTTACTGTAATAAACTTATAGTGGATTCTGAAGTATTTCTTCTGAAGTTTAAGGATGAACCAGTACCTTACTGATGTGCTTTAAACTGACCTTTTTTTTTTGCCAATGGATCAAAATTTCTTCTTAATTTTGTAAGGAATTGAAAATGTTCTCAAGTTGTTGTGAAAAAAGTGCTGAAGCATTGGTATTCAGACACAGGGCTTAAATAACATTGGAAGAGGGCAAGTGCTTTCATTTTGTTAGAGTAGATGAGCTTCAAAAAAAGACATTTTCTTTGAAGACCTTTAAATCTAGATCTTTGTCGTGAGCTACCTTCAAGAGTGAATTAGGCCACTGATTCATGTTTAGTAGGTTTTCATGCATTTTTAGAACAGGTTAAAAATCCACTTATGTAGGTGTACATACCACATGGAAAATGAATAAACTAACATTTCTAAACAAATTATAGATCTGGTCTGGTGCATACTAAGATCTGTTGAAGTAATTCCATTGATTTTGCTGGGCTCTGGATAAGACCTGGTTTTAATGACAAATTCTATATTAAAATGAGCTAGAATAAACAGGTATATAACTACATTTACGTTTTTTGATAGTTTTTCATTTCTCTCCTTGTTTATCCAAAGGCAATGCTATGTTAATCTTTCTCAGACTACAGGAACCATAACAAAGTATAGTGAGTCATTGCAAGTCAACAACTTTTTGTAAATACTGTGGTATAGAAGAGGGAGTCTCACTCTGTGTGATTAGCCTTTGTCATTGTCAGTGGGTTTGCTTTGCAAAGGGCCTGGAAAAGGTGACGGAGTAGTATTTTATTTTTCAAAACAACTGGTCTCATTGTACACAGGAATAAAAATTTTTCTTACCAACATCTTGCAACATATAAAGGTATTTAAGTATTTAAGATTCATTGTTTCAATCTGTGTTTTTGCAGTGAGATTGTTTCAGTAGAAAGTATATTTTTAGGTATGGATCTGTATGAATTGAAAGTGGTGCTGAGAGGAAACAGATGCTGTACATCCACTTCAGGTCAGCTGCAAGACAGAAATATAAAAAAATTTAACACTAGTAGAATGGCTTTTCTGAGAGCTTCTCTGAACATCACACAGTTTTAAAGGCCTAGATGTTTTAGAGTGACCAATGTCACATCCAAAATTGCAAATAATCAAAGCTACAGTAAATAATTAACCTTTTCTTAAGGAGTAAGGATCAGAATCTGTGTATTGCTGAGCACTGGTTCGGACTCCTGTCCGAACCTGACAAACTAATTGTCTCCGTAAATGATAAAGACTCTGTATATTACGTGGGTGAAACTTGAATTATAAAGGGAACCTGGATTGGCACGTTCAGCCAATTTGAATTAATTTTAAATATCTAATTTTACCAAGTATTCATAAAATTGTTTTGATTTGCTTCATGCGTATATTCTCTAGCTGTCTCAATGAATTTTTCTCTTTAGGACTGATTTCTGTGGAACATGTCGTGAAATTAATCATTTGGTCTGTGTTCA
>Ga0065711_1007116_pt1 | contig 17369 bp, 20 predicted proteins | sample Hoacrofraction12_FD_59098 | JGI IMG/M metagenome (GOLD analysis project Ga0065711, IMG submission 59098) | Hoatzin crop microbial communities from Cojedes, Venezuela - Epithelial fraction 12 v2 (version 2) | ecosystem: Host-associated > Birds > Digestive system > Esophagus > Crop | place... | reverse complement strand
GCACAGCACCGCGGCCAGGCGGGGCTGGAGTATCTCCAGAGAAGGAGACTCCACAGCCTCCCTGGGCAGCCTGGGCCAGGGCTCCGTCACCCTCAGAGGGAAGAAGTTCTTCCTCAAGTTCAAACGGGACTGTGTGTTCAGTGCTACCTGGACACCTTTATCTGTGCTTCTCTTGCTTCTCCTGCTTCACCCCATTGCTGAGGTCCTGAAAGTCACAGGACAAGAAGCGAATATAGAGCTAAATAGTTTATTACCCATAGTACAGAATTGGCTCTGATGGCTTTGGGAGGCTTTTAGGGAGTTATTGTTCACCCTTCTTTTTGAAGCTATTCTTCCCTGTGAAAAGGGAAATGCATAGAATCGGCCAAATATATGATCTCTGACCCATTCTCCCCGTCATAAAATGACGATGTGCTCGGAAGACCTGTTGGTTAAACAGGCAATTCCCCTAGACAAGTTTCTTAGTTATTGTTAGTGGGCCAATGTACAGTATATTTCAAATTTATAATGGAGCTATATCTAACTAGGAACTCAGACCAAGTTTTGACTCACATCTTTTCAGGCGCAGAAGCAGCCAAAGGAGAAAGAGAAACTTACTGCTTAACGAGAAGTTCATTGCCCCGATGACGCAGAGAGTGACGATGGATCCCAAGAGAGTAATTCTTGGGTTTATGCCTAGAGAGAAACGCAATATAAATCTTCCGAATAGGCAGGGCTTCACTGAAGCATCACAAGAGATCGACAGGTTTGCCTTGAATGTTTCTTTCAGGATCCAGGAATAAAATAGAGCACCCCTCTGATCAGGTCCATGAACAGGACTCTGGCTGGCAAAGGCTGTAGCTGTTGGCAGGACACAGGGACATTCCCGGGGCATGGGACACTCAGTAACTGGGCCAGGTAACTTCCAAGGAGGAGATAGCCAAGTACAGTCCAAGTTTCAGCGATGGAGACTCTTAAGAAGGTGGGCTGGAAGAGGGCACTGTCCTGTGTCCTGCCCTTGGCAGGATCCTTCTTGGGTGGCTGGTGCGAAGGAGATCAGGCCCCACATATCCCTCCCTGCCCCCTCGGTCCAGCTACTGAGCAAAACAATCTGCTGCATCTGGCACTGGTCCTCCAGCCTTCGACCACCTCTAGTAGTCTCGTGATGCTCCCTGAAATTTGCCTCTATTCCTTTTCCATATTAACACTAGAAATGCGTATCATCTGTTCTCATCGATGCTATATACAACAGCAGAGTGCCTTCCCCGAAAGGAGACCTTTAGCTAAAAGGCTATAATTACATATATTTTAAGGAATGGAGTCAATGTTTTAACTGCTTAAAACAGGAAAGACAGACAAATTTGTAAGAATTAATGAACTTCTCACAGTGGGGCAGGTTACCTTACATTTACAATCTATGGAAATTCTTCAGCCATCTTCACAGGGACTAAAGGCTGCTTATTCCTTGCGCTCTTATATTGCGGGGTATTGCTACACAAGGCAGAAAAGCTGCCCTTTTTTTGCTTCTCAAAATAAACATATTTCACATACAGGGGGAGAAGTAAGTGTGGAGGACCACCAGCTCCTAATGCTCTGCTCTGTCTCCTCATCTCCTTGGGCTCACTCATAGAATGCACCAATCTCCACAACAGAAATATCACATCAGTCAAGTACAGATGCAAAATTAAAAAGCATTGATCTTACCTGCCATCTCTGCAGAGCCCAGGGAGGACTGGGAAACAAGCCAGTCATTTATAGCACCTGAGCCAGGGCAGAAATTAGCTGGGTCTGACCTGGGTGTGGCTAAGAAGGGAGAAAATGGGACCAGACTGAGCCAAGAGGAAATATCTACTGGTTTGTTTTCTTGGATTAACAGAAAGGTGCACACTTCTCCATTCCTTCTGAGTAAATATTGACTTCATTTTTTAAAAATCAGTAAAAAGAGTGAAAGAATAAAGGCACACATTTCTTTTCTGCAAGTGAAAGAAATCAGCTTAATTTTATGACAGTAAAAGCTGATGGTGGAATTGGGCTTCTGCCTCCCTGTTGGTTGACACCTCCAACGGTTTGGGAAGCCAGAAACGGGTCGTTTCGCCAGCATGCGTTTGTGGAGTACACCGAGGTCCAAACACAGCGCGTCTGAATGGTAGACCTGCCAACATCTCTGTTCGGGAAAACCAAAGTTGTGTCCCGTTTAAAATTGCTTAGTGAGATGGTTTGTGTAATTAAACAGCCGTCAGATCAGCAGTGGTTTGGAAATGCATGTAAAATAACGCTGAGCATTGCGGATGGCAAAGACTGGACAAAGAACAAGGCAGCTGCACAGAGCAAGCTCAAGCTGTCTCCAGTAAAATCACCCACATAGCAATATGGACAGTCACAGAGTTATTCCTCTGCAAAGAAGAACAGGCCAGAGGTGCAAAATGGGAGATTCCACCCTGAAATGTCTAGAAAGGAACAAAGTGTGGGCCAGCTGAGCACTTCAACGCAGATTCCGACAGCTATACAGTAGGAAAAAGGTCTGTACTTCAGCGGACAAACGGGAAGGTAGCAGAAATAATTTAATTTTCTGAACATCAGTCTGGCTGATCACAAAAGGCAATGCTGAAGTCTTACTGACAAGCAGCTATATAAATATTACAAGATTAAGAAGCCAATCCTTCCTACGGTCTAAATATTTACACAGTTCTTACTAAGCCAAAATAAATAAAAAGAAAATATGAGAAAGGAAACTGCTAACAAATCTGTATCATTCGAAATCTGAAAAAAAAAAAAAGGAAAAAAAAGTAAAGGTTAGGTTTTCAGAAGCTGAAAACACAATGCCAATATTTTTCCCCAAGAGAGAAATTCAAAACCAAAATCAGAAGCTGGCCCCTGGCATATGAAGGACTCTGATCACCCTGGCTGTCTCTCTACCTTGTCTGCGCGGCTTTCTGCCTACAGACCGTGCGTAAGCAGAAGTCCAGGTACCTGAAGGGTGGTTTTGCTATTTGTTTTGTATTTGTGAAGTATCATTGCAATTGTATTAGTGCCGCAGCGACAGCCGGGCAACTGCCAGCTGCCCTTGGCGCAGGGACACCCTCCGCCTTCGAGGGTGAGCACCGTCATTTGCTGGTGGCCCAGCGCTGTGCCCATGATTGGAGCCACCAGCCGTGCAAATGCTGCACGAGCATTATGTGTGTCCTCCCAATTAATCGAGCTGGGGTGTAAGTGCAGTACCCAGGGCTTTCACGTGTCCACAGGCAAGCTGTCCTGTGTCACCCCCAACGAGAGTTTATGGTGTTTTGGTGCAATCTTTTGAGCTTCAAGAGGAACCAGGGTATCCTGCCCACCAAAGCTGGTGTTCAGCCAGCAAAGCATACAAGACGCCTGGGCAACCAGGGCATGAATTATCCGTTAATTAGCCAACCAAGCAGCAGATTCCTCCATCAGATCTCCCCTCTGTCTGGAGTGGTTAGAAGCTGCATATTTTTTCTCTTTCAGGCTCTTGGTGTTACTAACATTACTTCTCGGTATTACTGGTCAGACTGCAGATCTTCACCTGTACACCCTAGTGTAAATCTAACAGCCTGTAGCTATGTGGCCACGGTTTGCTAAATATGTGATTAAGCATTAGCTGTAGCAACAAGATCATTAAACTTAAGCAACGCAAAAAAGCAAGAGCTTCATCCTAACGTCAGAAAGCACCGTCCTCCCCTTCCCCGTTCGACATGTCTCTGATGTTCCTGCAAGCCCTTTCAGCACTCATTTTCATCACATAGACACATTTATTAGCAAAGCCCAAGCACGAACCACAATGTCTGGAGGTTAACAGTGATTAAGGGTTTAATCTAGGTACAACTTCAAACACACAGAGCTCCATCTTCACCTGCCAGTATTTCAAACTGTGGATTTATTCACCTCCTACTGAGAGCCAACAGCCTGTACAAGCCAAGCCTGTCCTTGTCCAGGGCACGGTGGCATGGAAGAACCACTACAGGTTTACCAAACTGTATCCAGCGCATCTTCTGCTCCAACAGATGAAGGGCAGAGCTTGTAAAGGGATGGAGTGAGCAGGAGAAAACAGAAAAAAGTAAGAAGTGATGGGTTTGCAGCATGGAAATTAGAAGGCGAGTAGAGGAGGAAAAGTTCCCAGCAGTTCAGGGGCAGCAATTAATTAAACCAGGTTGCACAGCTTTAAAAATATAACGACTGCAGCTATAAAAAGCAGTGCTAACTCTTTGTGGAGAAGACCGTCTGGCTCTATGCTCAGGGCCAAATACAGCCTATGGGCAGCAGAGGAGTTTCAGGAGATGGTGTGCAGGGGTCGCCTGCAGCCCTCTCCTGCGGTTGTGGGGGCTATGCCCACTCACCGAAACTCAGCAGGGTAGGGCGTTCAGACCCAACTCTGCCCAGAGCAGTGGGCGCAGTTCCCAGGACAGGAAAGCTGTGGAAGGCCATCTGTGACTTTCTTGCACAGTGGTAGGACCTATCACAGCCAGCAGACAAGCTACTGCACATCTGTCCACGGGAAGACCTCAGCTTCAAGGCCCAAACATGACTCCTGTCCTGAGCAGCAGCTAGCACAACTCTTCCCTACGAATAACTCTCCTTCCCCAGGGGCTGGTCGCTTATTGCCCTTCCCATGGACCAAATTCCCTCTCATCTCCATGAATAAAATCTTCAGCTCCTCCTCATGAACCAAACTTCTTCCCACCCCACCTTTTAACTGAACTCCCCTTCCATTCCTTCCGCTTTTCTTTCAGACTGTGACCTCATGGTCACTGGAGAGTGGGAGATGGCTTCTCTGGAGACGGGGCTGGCAGGTCTAGAAGTAGACCTTAGCTGCAATTTATGCCAAACAGGAGGACGGTTTCTCCATTTTTCCAGTTAATTTTCTCTTAGTTGGCTGGAACCCATCTTATCTGGAAATCTGGGACACAGCCATACACCAAAGCAGAAGCAGTTGTCAGGCCCCTAACAAGCCATTAGGAACACCCATGGCTTCAAAAGCTCCAGAGATTTATTTAAACAAAGAGAGATTGGAAGAAGCTTTAGACATGCACTGTAGTTTTCACCGTGCCATACCAGCTGGGAGACATGCGAGTCATTCACTGCAGTGGACTCTTTTCTCTGGACTACAGTTTAATTTCTGAATACATGAATAGACGTAAAAGATTATCATAAATTTTTCTTTTGATTCAGTTCTTAACCATGTGAAGGAATGGCTGTACGGACAGAGCTTGCAGGGGTTCATTGGTATTCACAATGCACAAGCAGTAGTCTCCTCGTGATCACCACATGCCATTGTATTGCAACCAGCAAGATGCTTAAGCACTGTTTTGTGGCCAGGAGAAAGTGTCTTCAACATTGCATCAGGTAATGAGATGCAGCAGTGAATGGTGACCACCACGTGATGGGTCCAGCAAAGCCAGTGCTCGAGCAAGGCAGTCACTATTTTCCGAAACTTGGAAGATCAAAGAGTGCAAACTTGCAAGTAGAAGGAAAGTCTCAACACTTCTTTGAAGAAGAATAAGTTCTGTCTCATGACAGACCTTGTGGTTTTCTGTATTGCGTAATGCTGAAAAGTGCCATTTATGACAACGGGAGAGCTGTCAGTTCTCTGTTGAACTCAGACTTTTCTATAAACACATCCTGTTCTTTCTACTAGGCAAGATTGTTTTGTCTGTAAATATCACAAGGATAGTAGATGAAAACAGGTGTTCACTGCCAATGACACAAGATTAGATAAGAAAAAAAGTCAACAACAGAAAAGACATTTCTGAGAAATATTGTGGGAATTCTGGCCAGCACAATGGAAGTCTGAGTCCAGCCAGGCTGCAAGGACCAGTTGGGGCTTACAATCTTCTCCTCTCTCCTCCAGACCCTTCTGTCTGGGCTCCAGAGTTCTCCAGACCACACTTTTTGCCCTCCTTCACCCCTTCAGTCCTCTCTTTCAAGCTCTGGTCCCCTCCAAGCTCCTCTGTTGGGCACCACTGCTCTCCAGGTCCCTCTGCTCCCCCTCTGATCCTCTTCAGGTCCCTCCATTGGGGTCTGGGCACCCCCATCCTTTCCATCTGCACTGTGGACCCCTCCAGATCCCTCTTTTTGGGCTTCAGTAATGTGCAAGTCCATGTGCTCTGCTTTGGTCCCGCCAGGTTCCTCCATTTCCTATCTGAAGGATGTTTGAACCCTCACCCTGAAACGAAACCTCATCTGAACAGACCTCTTTGAATACCAAATTCACAGTACTTCCTCCTCAAAAGGAGTAAGGAGAAATAGCTCATTTCAGACCATAGACCTCATCTTCACTAACTATGCCCATCAGGATTTCAGAGGCTTTCCAGCTCTGAAGGCTCTCAACTCCTGTGCCTTACCCTAACCTGAACCTCACAGGCACTTCAGGAGATTCAGGGAATGTACCTCCCAGCTCTGAACGTGAACATGGTGCCTACAAGAGGGGGAAGGAAATCTGGACAACTGAAAGGCGTGAATTCAAGCTTGACCTTTCTCCTGAGTCTCTCCATAATTGTTTAAAGACGGTATCGCCCCCGCTCACCCCTCTCTTTAGCTCAGTCACATTTGCTGGTCTTGCTCTACTCATTATCTCATGTGTCCAGTGATGGAGCTGGTTTGAGCACCTGGTTTCCAACACACTGATGCATCCGAGGAGGCTAGGCATCCATCCATGGCAGTGGGACTCTGCCAAGCCTGACTCAGTGTCAGGACCATTCTCCTCCCTGGCCAGTGGACAAGGGAAACCCAACCACGCAGCGAGGCAGAGGCCAGGGAGGGTCCAGTGCAGGCAGACCCTTCTTTGGGCTGGGAGCTGAGCATGGAGGAGCAGCTCCTGCACGGTGAGGTTTCCATCCAAACTGCTCCCTGCTGATAAATCCCCACAGGAGAGGCCTGGGGTAGCAGTGACATAACAAAGTGCTTGCACAAGCTCTTGGGTATAACTCTGGGAGCCCAGAGAGGGCTTTGGATATCTCAGGATGGGTTCCCAGAGCCAACTCTCACCCAAAACCAGGGGTAGGAAAGGGCTTCTAGGACTGTTCTTCAAACTGGATATTTGTGCTCTGAAGGAGAGGCCAAGGTCACTACCAGACCTCGCTCAGCAAGGATTCCCCCTTGACCTTTTCTTCATTTCTCCAAATCCCCTCTTCCAAAAGCCAAAAGGCTGACAGCAACTTGGTGAAAACCACACAAGTCTGCACCATCATCCTGACAGCCACAGGACAAACCACTGCGTGTCAGACTGCCTCAGCTAGCGGTGGCTGGACCTGTTTTCACAGAGGCAAAGGTACCTATACTGGGGTGAGAGGGGGAGGCTGGGATGTTCCCAGACTAGGAAAGGAGGTTGGGGATGGCCATCCAGGGACAGGTTTCCTGTTGGATACAAGTAGATGAGAAGGGACATAGACCTCCCACCATGTCCTGCTCCCGTGTCGCCACCACTGATGTTGTCACTGGTGCCCAGTTCCCTTTCCCAGCGCTGCTGGGGTGCTGATTTCCACGTCAGCCCTAGCTCTGAGCAGGGCAGGTGGCAGCAGTACCCATGCTGGGTGTGCAGCAGGGGCCAGCATGGCAGAACCCACGTCCAGGGTGGCACAAGGTCCTGTCCTGTCCCCTGGGGCAGGGTGACAGCCGTGGGCTCCTGTGGAGACCTGCTGTGCAAGCTGCTGTGATGGCCGAGCGGTGAAGGCGTTGGACTTGAAATCCAATGGGGTTTCCCCGCGCAGGTTCAAATCCTGCTCACAGCGGGAGCTTTTACTGGCAGCCCCAGCAGCCCCTGCCCTCCTGTCCCCAGGAGGGACAGATGGACACAGACCAGTCACCCCTCATCAAGCTACCCTGCATTCCCGCCCAGGGCCTCCTTACAGAATCGCAGAATCACAGAATAGTAGGGGTTGGAAGGGACCTCTGTGGGTCATCTAGTCCAACCCTCATCCTTACATTTAGGAGAGGACAAAGACGGTGTTCAAAAGGGAGCAGCCCTGCACCTCTCCTTATCACAAGAAGTCCTGCAACAGCATATCCTCTGCTCCCTACAGCACCCCGCTCCACATAGTCTGTCACCCTGATCCCTACAGCCCATCACCCTGCTCCTGCAGCCCATCACCCTGCTCCCTTCAGCCCATCACTGCTCCCTTCAGCCCATCACTGCTCCCTACAGCCCATCACCCTGCTCCCTTCAGCCCATCACTGCTCCCTACAGCCCATCACCCTTCTTCCCATCACAGGCTCATGGCAGCCCTCCACCTGGGGTGGGGGACAGGAGGCTGCTGCCATAGGCCAAAATTCATCCTGCCCTCACCCAGCCCCATGCACTGGGTGTGGGAGATCCTGAACCCCATGGTGAACCCCAGGAGCTGCTCGAGGGCAGTGCACCCACCCAGGAAAAGGCTGGGGACCTATGGTGGCTGCAGGAACCCCCTTCCCTGGCTGGGAATCGAACCCAGGCCGCGGCAGTGAGAGTGCCGAATCCTGACCACTAGACCACCAGGGATGAGGTGGTGATGGTGGTGGACCTGCTGGTGTCCACCAGCCAAGCTCTGAAGGGACAGGGTCACTTAGACCACACAGCCCAAGGAGAGGACCAGATGGGATGGATGCCACAGCCTTTCTGGCAGACTTTGCAGGGATGCCTGCTCCTTTCTGAGAGCTGTGACAGTGGGAAAACGCTCTCTGCAAGAGGACCCCGTCTCTGCCAGGCCTGGGAAGCAGGAGGTGGCTATGCTGGGACTCTGATCACCGCCAAACACAGGTTTGGGAAGGCAAAGATGTCCAACAGTTCAAGAAAAGACTTAGCAGTCCCCTGGGGCTTCACCAGGGAGGTTCAGTCCTGCTGATGATGGAGCAGGGACCCCGTTTGTGCTGTGATACCTTGCCAGGCTCGCGTGACGCACGTCGCACTGGGCACAGGCGGTCCAGCTTCATGGACACAACCACCCTGACTCCCGGTGCACAGCCAGGGCTTCCCTGTAGGCACCTTGGGAGAAGCAGAACAGTGTAGGTGCAGGCTGACCGCTGTCAGCAGAGCCTTCCCAGTTCGGGGCAAACAGGGCTCTGAGCCTTGTGCTGGTGGAGGGAGTGTGTGGAGTCCCCATTCCTACTGGTTTTACAGTCACGTTTGCATCTTGTTTTTCTAGGGGGAAAAAAAAGCCAATTGGGGCCATCTTTTGAGACTTCATCCAGAGCTGCAAAGAGTAGGTGATCCTGGTTTCCAGAGAGTCCTTCTCGAGGTAGCAGAGACTTTTGCCTTCGTTTGCCCCGCAGAAGGGAGAGACCCTCACCAGCCAGCGTGCTCCGGGAGCTGTGCGGCCGGCGGGGCTGGGCGGGAGTCACGGGCATCTCCCGGGCATCCTGCAGCGGTGATGCTTGTGATACCCCGGCCCTTGTCCTGCGAGCCCCACATTGCCCATTTCCTCGGACCTATACATTTCACTTCAGAAAAAAAAACATATAAAAAAGAGGTAAAGTCAGGCTGGGGCAAAACCAGCACCAGACTTCTCCCCCCTGACCAGCACTCACCTCCAAGAAAAGAGGCTTTTTGCTGAATAGGAAGACGGAGAGGGGCTTGAAACTGACCCCCCACTCCCCAGGTGGTTGCTGTCAGCATGGGCAGCACGACTGGGTGCTGCAGAGCCCCGGACCCCTAGCCAGAGCAAAGACCCCAAGGGAGAGCCCGGGGCTCCAGGTGACAGCGCGACCACCGCCTGTCCCTGCAGCCCCCAACCCAAGGGGGATGAGCACTGACACAGCGGAGGACGCCCCGGGGGTGCCCGGTGCTGGCAGGACCCCTGCCCGCCCCAGGCTGTCTGCAGGGAGGACAGTCCCACCGGTGCGCTGGGGCAGGCACGAGGAAGCACTGCAGGGCTTCTCAGCAGATGGATGAGCCATGGCTGAGATGGAGACGAGGGAAAGGGCTCCAGGAATGTTCCCGCAGAAGACGGCAGAGGGCCCGGTGCTCCTTGGATGCTCCTATGTGGTTGGGAGGGGAAGTAAAGGGACAGAGAGAAAATCTCTCTGCCTTGCACAGGTCGGTGCACACAGAGTGGGGAAGGCTTGACTTGTCCCATGCAGCTCCCAAAAATGGCCAGTGTAGCTCCCCTCTCCACCTAAGACCAAACCCAGCATGGTCCTCCCTGCAGCTCTTCTGTGATGTGGTCTTGGGTGGCAGCGGGACATCTGGCGTCGAGCCCCCCTGTCCCCACGGGGCCCTGATCTCTGCCCAGGTTTCTCTGCAATGCCTGGTGGAGCCCAGCCGCTGGCCGCTGCCGTTGCCACCACCTTTCCCTGCGGGAGAGGGCAAAGGGAGGCAGTGGGTGGCTTTCGAGGAGTGCAGAGTGGGACAAGGCGGAGAGAAAGGAGCAGTGTCACCGTCCCACGAGAGCTGACCTGGAGCAAGGATGGAGCCACGACGGATGGTCTGGCACCTTTCCAAAGCTCCGGCATCTCTGCCGTCACGGTCAGGGCTGCAGGATACACCTCCAGAAACCCGCACAGGGCCAAACCCCCCGAGCGAGGGGCAAGGCCGGGCTGCGCGATGGCCATGCAGGGTCTTGCCATCCCTTGGGCACGTTGGGTAGGAGGATGAGGGAGCTGTGGTGGGCTGAGGAGCCGTCAGCCTGCGCTTTCAGGAAGATATGCAGATGTCATGGTTTCGGTTGCCTCTACAAGCTCTAACAGAGCGTGAGCTCCGGCAGCCTTGCGGTTGGGGGAGCGTCAGTATCACTCTGTGGTTTCTTAGATCTCTATCTGGACTTGTCAGATATTTTGTCACAGACAGTAACAGTTCCTTCCTCTGCCAGCAGATCTGAGCACATCAAAACAGGTCGACTTGCATGCCCCACAGCAGGACAGTCCCCGTCTGTGACGGCAGAGGAAGGGGAGATGGGTGACTGTCACCCCACCAAATGCGGCGAGGACGCGATGCAGCCCAGGAGCTGTGAGTTGGACCCCAGGAGGGCGCAGGGCTGTGTGGTGAGGCAGGTGGTGGAGATGTAAATACTTGCTTTCTACAAGCGCTGCTCCTTCGAAGGAGAAGCCCCAGGCGCAGGATCAGCCTTGGGGCAGCAGGGACAGGTCAAGGCTCAGTACAAAATGCAATTGCAGTAGTGAGGAGTCAAGGCTGAGGCACATCACCTTGCTTTGCACCCCTACGTGGATCTGGGGCATGAGCAATACATACATAAATTATCCAGAACAATAGGCTAATTACAGTACTGGAATACATTCAATGCAGGAGTAACAAAAAATAATCCCTCTCCCTGTCTCAGGGAGTGGGATATCCCTCAGCAAATTCCAGCTGAGCTTTTGTCCCTTGCAAAGCCTGACTACCTGCTGGCATGTTGCTGAGCTGCCCCAAAATGCCACCACCGTGTGTTTGTGACAATCCCATGGTGTCAGTCACTTGACCCAGCTCGAGGTCCTCCACATCCTTTTGAAGGCAGGGGTCCTCGAGGCTCCCAAGACCACCACCCCCAGCCCCATGTGGATGGTTCCTGGCAGGATGAGGCTGGGAAAGTCATGGACTCTTGCCCACCCCAGCAGCCCATGGGGACCCTCCTGTAGCACTGGTCTCCACCCGTGGGGACACTGCGGTGAGGGGGACGCTGTGGGGAGGCAGCCCCACACACCCAGATGCAAAGAGGTCTCCAAGGGCCCCACACAGACCCACAAGGCGTGGTGGGGGAGAGGGAATGTGGGAGCAGAGCAGCTCTGCCCTGCAGTCCCCACTGCATTACTGGGGCCACGGGGCAGCGAGGAAATCCTGGGGAGATGAGCTCATGGTGCCTCGTGAACAGAGGTTGTTGCTGGGAGCCAGGCATGAAAATACCCTGAGAAACCACAGGCTGTGAGCTGGCAAATTTGGTGCCTATTGCAGAGAAAAGGGAGGTGGAAAAGGGGAAATGCTCCCCGGGGCATCCCGGCGAGCCCATCACCTCGTGGCCGGGGCAGTGCCGGGGGGCTCTGGACACACCACACCATGAGCCCTGTGACTGTGCACACGGGGATGGGGGTACGCGTTTGCGCAAGAGCTGGTCCCTCTCCACTCCCCAGGCAGGGGAACCTCCTGCTCTGCCTTCTGCCCCCCACCTTGTGCCATGCTGGCACTCGTGTTTGCCCCGTGTCTCTGGGAGAAGACAGAGTCAGACCGTCGAGTCGGGCTTCCAGGCAAGCACTCCCCTTCCCGGCTGGTGCTGGGGTGTGTTAGGAGGGGTTTGGAGGTCCCCAGCTCCGTACTGGAAGCACAGCACTGAGGATTTTGTGTTTTACAGGGCCAAGACTGCCAGCCCGCATCCACAGCCAGTCTCCAGGGTGGCAGCCATCCTCGCTGCCTGCACAGGCAGCAGAGCTCGGAGCGTGCCTGCTGCCCGTGCTGCCTGCACTGCTCCCCTGCACCCACCTCGTGCGTGTCCCAGACCCATCACGGGAGCAAGGACCCCCGGCTGGACCCACACTGTCCCCAGGCCATTTCAAGGGTCTGAGCACCTTTGTCCTCAAGGCCTGGGTCCTTGAAAAGCAGACTGAGTTGTGGCCCTCCTGGTCCTTCGGGGAGGATGCTGAGATGAGTTCGATGAGCACTGCTGTCGTGTTGGTGAATCTAAGTGTGAACCTGCTGCTCAAGGGTGGTTTCATATCCTGTCTTGGTCACTACAGTCCTCATGCGGGTGCTGATTTGCTCACTTACCTCACACAAAGGCTATTCTCGTATTTCCTAGACCTGCTGCTTCCTTTTTTCAGCCTCTCTGAGGCCAAGGTGCCATGACATCAGCTCTGCAAAAGCTTTGGAAACTCCAAGCGTTTGCGTTGAAATCTGACTGACGGGGCTGGCCACCGCCCCTATAAAAAGCAAGGACTGAGCCCGCACCTCACATCAGACCCAGGAGACATCTGCTCTGGTTCTGCCTCCGCCCTTGGAGCTCATCTCTGTCCACAATGAACGTCTCCGCAGTGTGCCTCTCCATCATCCTCGTCGCTGCCGTCTTTCCTCAGGCCTCTCCTGCTCCAAGTGAGTACAGCATCGCTCTCTGCTCTCTTGGGGCGGATTTTTGCTCTGAATGGCAGTAATTTTGAAGCAGAACTGGAAAAAGTTAGGTGCAAAGTTTGAAAGCCTGTGTGAATAGCTGCTCCTTCTTTCTTGGGACTGGTCTTCCTTTCTAGCATCCTTTTATCTTAGGTATGAATGTAACTGAGAAGTGTCAAAGTTTTCAGGTTTCATCTCCCCTGATTTTGTTGCTGGGCTTTAGGAGTGGTCTCAGGGTGACTGAAGGGATTTTTATCATTGGAAATGAGTGCAAAACATGTAACAAGCAATCCTAGCAATTGCTTTAATTAAGCTTTGGTGTTCACAGCAATTTCTTGCTGACTTTCTGGGGAAACAGGAAGAGAACAGGGTCCACAGCTGATTAAGGGGGTGGTTGCCCGTGCTTTCGGCTGGGGAATGTGTGGTTTATTGAGTGACAGACTCATGCTGACTTTCCTGATCTCTTCCAGTTGGGGCTGACACAACCGTGTGCTGCTTCAGCTACACCGCACGAAAGCTGCCCCAGAGTCATGTGAAGGATTATTTCTACACCAGCAGCAAGTGCTCACAGCCAGCAGTTGTGTAAGTACCGGCTCCTGCTCTGGGCTCTGAGGGAAGGCTCTGCCAGCCTGTGGGCTCTTTGCTACCTGTCCAATGGGGCCAAGAGCGTGGTGGTGTGAGGAACCATGCCCGGAGTAAGGGAAGTGGCAGCCACCACAGGTCCCATGTGCAGCACACGAACGCTCATCCTCCTCAGATGAGAATAAGTGGCCTCCTTGGTCTTCTTGAACCATCCTGGTGCTGGGAATAAGGTGTGGGAAGGAGGTCCCTGTGTGGCCAGCAGAACCTCCCAGTGATGAGTCCAATGCACATAATTTGCCACCTGCAGGACTTGCATCTGGTATGCCAGCCACCCACGCGCCGCACCCAGGCTCACCTCCGCACTGAACACGGCCAGGAACATCTGACCATGGGGGGGTTCTCTCAGGGGACCTTGATCTGTCCCTGCCCTCTGGGTTTCAGCAGGCTCTGCAGCCCCCAATGCTTGGGGATTTGTGGGATGGGAGCCTGGAGGGGAGGTGACCCCTTGGGAGCCAGCCCTGGTCACAGGGCAGGTCAGCGTGTGCCCAGGAGGTGACCCAAGGCCCTCACGTCCCTTTCCCTCTCCGTGGCTGTAACACCCCCCCATCTGACTTGACAGGTTCATCACAAGGAAGAACCGGGAGGTCTGTGCTAACCCTGATGCCAGGTGGGTGAAGGAATACGTGAACACCCTGGAGCTGCAGTGAGTGCCGGCAGCTGAGACGTCTCTGCCCTGGAGAAGCCCTGCAAGACCATGCTGCTGAGCACCACGACCTGCTGAGCCACGTTGGGACCACTGAAGTTCCTTCTGTCCTGCAAAAGTGTCATTTATCCGTGATCACTTAGCCACCCTTACGGGCAGCTGTGAAGCTGGGGACCTCCTGGCCTTGCAGACCCATCTTGGCATAGCCTGCTGTGTGACCTGTGGCTAAACTGTCCCTTCCTTCTGCCTCCGCTGCTAGAATGGGAGGGGGACCTTATCCCCAGAGCTCTTTGTGGGAAGTGGTCTGTCGGAATTCGGTATGAGGGCTGTCATGTAAACCCGTCAGCTGGCTCGATTTTTTCGTGGTACAGTAGATGCTGTGAGTAAGATCTGTCTCCTTAGAGGAGGAAGTGGTACGCTGGTTACTTACAGGATGCTCATTGTGGAACCACATTGTTCAGCCTTGTTCTCAAAACGCTGTCTCTTGCTGGTGCCAAAGAATAAAGATTTTTTTTCTCTCTATGTCAACTCTGGAATAGGTTTGTACCCCTCCTGCCTGGAAAAATGGGGCCCATAGGACCCCACTACAACCGTTTTGGGACATGCAGGGGAAGAATCCCAACTTCCCAGCTGGAAATGCCTCAGCCTCCTTGGCCCTAAAATCTTTCCCTTCTGCACCACCTCCCTGCTCGCAGCCCCGCAGCAGCAGCAGCCCCATCACGACTCCAGCACCTCCCAGGGCAGTTCAGCAGGAGGGTTGGACTAGATGACCCACAGAGGTCCCTTCCAACCCCTACTATTCTGTGATTCTGTGATTCCCTCCCAGCCTCCGCTCTGCTGCGGAGCCAGACCTCTCCCCCAGCCCTTTCCCCCCATCGTGTCAGTGGCCAAGGCCAGGAGCCAGTGGAGATGGACCTGCTGGATTTGCCACTGTGGGTTTGGCAAAGGGGTGTCTGGAAATCGCAGGGTGGGCTGCAGTGGGCTCAAAGGACGATGGCTTCAGGGCTGGCCAGCCGGGACCACGTCTGCAGCTCAGGCTCGATTCGAAGATCCGGTAGGAAAAACCTAACAGTACAACGCAGACTGCTCAGCAGGGATTCTTCATTGCGGCGCCGGGCACACGGGGCATTTCTCCTCCAAACGTGCGTGCCAGACACCCTGTTGCTTCAGGTTAGATACAATCACACGTGTAAATATTCATTATATTTCTAGGAACTAATTAGCATATGTAAATATCTTTCACGCATGTCTGTTAGCATCTCTGGGTGGTCTTCGGGGGTCCCAAGATGAAGGCCCATCCTCTTCATCACGCTGTTCACTGATTGACATTTGTTTCTGTGCAGACTCAGTTCCAGGATCACGTCCATCGTGTCCTTCAGGGTGTTTTGCTCCGGTCTTGTTGCTCTCTGGGTGCCTCCTTATCTCTGGAGCTTGGCGCATTTGCCCTCCCAAGGCCGAGCTGTCTGGAGTAGAATTATTTAGGAGTCTCTTTTATCCCACAACCATCCCAATTATTTGCTGAGAACCAAGACCACTTCCGTTTCACTTAATTATTTTGTCTGACGACTGTGATAGCTTGTGCCCATGTCCTTCCACTACATTCCTTAATGAGAAAACAGGGATTAGTGGAACAGTTACATCGTTAGATCACTGTGCATGCAGAAATACAAGTTACAGTACTAAAGACTACTAAAACTAGAAAATATTAAGGCTTTTTTGTTATAGTTTCACATTTCTTACAATCCCCTCTATCAGGCTCCTCTGGGGATGCAGCCTGAGCTGTGCTGAGCTCCAGGTACGCTCTGGTAGTGTTCTACTGCAGAAGGCAGGCACCAATGATCTGCTGTTCTTCAGCTGCTTTGCGAAAGAAACCTGAATTTGGTTTAAAAAAGCATAACAGATCTTTTGCACCAAGTAAAACCGACAAAAGCACTTTATCAGCCTATGGGTTGCATTTAAAACTAGCTGATAACTTTGTGGCTAGAGAACGAAACTGCCGGGTCTGACCTCCCTGTCGCTGCCTGAAGCTCTGCGGGGGGACGGGGACCTTCGCTCTCCGGGCTGTCTCCATCAGAGCTGTCTGAAGCAAAAGCTCAGAAGCTTCTGTATCGCCCCTTGGCCAAGCGTGTCCCCACCTGGCAGATTGTGCGTGTCAAATCCTCACCTCCCAGGACATTTCCCCCCCCAAAATGAGCTACTGATCACGCCTGGAAGTAATTTCTCAGGCCCCCCTCATAGCTAGCAACAAATTATCCCCCATAATTAGGGTCAAGCAAACCAGTGGGAGACACAGTGTCCGTGAAACACCCCCAAACCCATTGGTGCCAGGGTGGTCTGCACAAATGTTCAGGTGGTCTCTTGTTCTCACCTTGCGCATCACCGCCCCTCCACAGGTCTCCTTGTTTCTTAACCAGCATTTCCTGTTGCAGCTCCTTATTAACTGCCTCAAAGTCTCTATTTCTGGCAGGAGCCGAGGCCGCAGCTCTCACCCGATGCTCCTGGGGCTCTCCACAGCCTGGGGCTGCATTCCCAGCAGCTGCTGCCTGCATCAGTGCAGGGAATGCGTGCAGAAACCTCGCAGAGCCCAAGGGTGCAGGGGAGGCTCTCAGTGCCCAGGACAAGGGTCCCCAGAGAGGGAGGGGGCTGACCCAGTCTCGAGGCCATGGTCAGCAAGGGGCTTTGGCAGCTGAGCTGGCAGAGCATCCCCCCAGCGAAAGCAGGCAGCGGAGGGAGCCCCCAGATGTCTGTGCACCAAGAGCTGGTGCCACAACCTGACCTGGACTTGTACCTGCATCCTGGCAAGGCACCTGCCTGTGTGCTGCCCAGGTGCTGAGGGATGGAGGAGATCCCAGGGGTCCCAGGGACGGAGGGGGTTCCAAGTCCCTGGTGATGGGGCACGAGGTAGCACAGTCCCAGGCAGAAGAGGATGGCTGTCACAGAATCACGGAATGGTTGGGTTTGGAAGGGCCCTCTGGGGGTCCCCCAGCCCAACCCCCTGCCCAAGCAGGGTCACCCAGAGCAGGCTGCACAGCACCGCGGCCAGGCAGGGCTGGAATATCTCCAGAGAAGGAGACTCCACAGCCTCCCTGGGCA
>Ga0065711_1039936_pt1 | contig 17370 bp, 6 predicted proteins | sample Hoacrofraction12_FD_59098 | JGI IMG/M metagenome (GOLD analysis project Ga0065711, IMG submission 59098) | Hoatzin crop microbial communities from Cojedes, Venezuela - Epithelial fraction 12 v2 (version 2) | ecosystem: Host-associated > Birds > Digestive system > Esophagus > Crop | place... | reverse complement strand
CCCCCCTGCCGAAGCAGGGTCACCCAGAGCAGGCTGCACAGGACCGCGTCCAGGCGGGTCTTGAATATCTCCAGAGAAGGAGACTCCACAGCCTCCCTGGGCAGCCTGTTCCAGGGCTCCATCACCCTCAGAGGGAAGAAATTCTTCCTCATGTTCAGATGGAGCTTCCTGTGCTTCAGTTTGTGCCCATTGCCCCTTGTCATGTCGCTGGGCACCACAGAAAAGAGTCTGGCCCCATCCTCCTGACACCCACCCTTCAGATATTTGTAAGCATTTATAAGGTCCCCTCTCAGCCTTCTCTTCTTCAGGCTAAACAAGCCAAGCTTGTTTAAGGTACAGGAGCACCCTGACAGGGTAAATTACTTGTGTTCATATTTATATTCCCCTAATGATATCCAGCACGATTCCAGGCTGCGTAGGGTATGTCTTTACAAATGTCACAAGAGGAGACGGATGCTGGGAATGCAGTTTTGAAGACAGCAAGCCAACCCTCACTCCTTTTTCCAGGGAGCTGGGATGGAAAGGGGAAAAAGGAAGGAAGAGAAGAGGCACCAGCAAACACTTGAAATATCAGATTAGTACTTCTGTAAATGTTGTAAAGAACAGAATAGTTAATTTCTCAACTTCCTTAGCGGAAATAGCAAGTCCAGCTTGCTCTCAAGATTTTAAAACATCCCTGGTGCTCATTAGCATTCCCCTCCAGCACCAGCTTTGCAACGGTATTTTGTTACAACGCACTAGAGAGAGCCTGGTAATCACAACAATCCAGAAAAACAGTCAAAATCTATCTCCCTTGCCCACAGCGCAGCAGAACATAGTAATCTGCAGGCCCCCGCCACGTTCTCACACCGGCAGCACGCTCCCGTTCGTTTCCAGCCCATCGGGCTGGCGAGCGGCGTTGCCGCACCAGCACCCTGCTGCGGGCGGCTGGGGACCGAGCCAAGGCACCCCGGGACCCCGTGCTTGCCCACCTACGCCTACGGGCTGCTGCTTCTCCACCCATTAGTTTGCACCATGTATACCTGACTCTGCTTTATTCTAAAGAAATACATATTTATTACACACCACCTATACCTGAATCTGCTTTATTCTACATAAATACATATTTATTATATACCACATATACCCGATTCTGCTTTATTCTAAATAAATACTTATTTAGAAAGGGCACTTACCAAAGCAAGGATTGCTTCCTATATAGTAGCAGCTTGTTGTCAAGAGGACTTGGCACATAATCTAAGTACGGATTCTAAAATGTGCTATTCCATAAATACAAGTGGCCAAGGTTTTCAAAATAAAGCATAGGATAAATCCTCAGTGAAGGTTTGGTAAAATACTGACATTTCCACCCCCAAAATTCCCACAGCACTTTGAAGTTTTCACAACCATTACGGAGTTAGTAAAAACCTGACAACAGCAAAAGCAGTGTTTGTTCCTTTTAATGGCTTCAAACTAGTGCATATATTGTCAGATTAAGTCCGAAATTTTAACCTCTGACCCACACCTTTAAAAAGTTCTCTGCGTAAGAAATAACTTAATGCCAAATAGCAAACCGAGTATTCAGAGGGGATTTTTTACACATAAAGTTATTGCTAGGATTGTCAGGAGAATAAATCTTTTATTTTTTTCTCAGAGTGATTACGCATGTTTCCCTTTACTTCGTGAAAAAGAGGATCATTAACATTTAAATTGAAGTAAATTAGACCAATTCCTACACTGAAGGGCCCACAAAGCAGGAAACATGATCTAGCATCAAGCAAACTGGCAAATCCAGTCTGTTATCAGCACCTCCTGAATAAAGCTCTGTGTAATGTTGTGTACCCAGCACACAAGGCATTTCTCCAGAGAGGAGCAACCCCCAGTGACCTTTGAACAGTCAGACAGAGAACAGCAACAGTGCAGAGATGCTGGAGCTTGGCACAACTTTGCATCCACAACGTGTCGGTCAGCGCTGACTATATTTCAGGAGTCTCAATAGATGACTGCATTGTTAAAGTAAGATAAAATGGTTGACTGTTTAGCAGTATACTTACAGAAGATGTAATAATCCTAAATCTGACTGAAAATATAACTCAAGGAAAAAAAAAAAATCAGAGAAGGGTGGAGAAAAAGAGATTTAACTTCCGCAGACTTGGTTTCGATAGAGAGCTGCAGACGTGCCAGGACCTGCGAGACGAGGCCACCGCCGGATTCCGCACCAACCCGACCCAACGGCGCACGGTTTCGGGGCCTTAACGCCCTGATGAATTACCAACGTGACAACCAGTTAGGCTCCAGGTATGCCACTTCAGGCTCCAGGTTTAGGAAAAAACCCTTTAGATCGCGTGCCTGTCCCTCCTACAGACACACGCCGCTTGGCTGCGATTCAGTGCTGCTTCCATCTATGGCATCCCATCAACACTGAGCTGTAACCGCAGGTTGAGTCCCTGTGGGGTAATTTCTTCCATGAGGTCTGACAAAAGTGTCTTGGGTAGGATTACCTTTCTGTCTCTTCACAGGAAGAGAGGAAAAAAAATATTGTGTTCTGGCAAAGGACTATAAAATACTGATTTTTTTTGTTGTTGTTGTTATTTTTGCTCTCAGGATCTTCCAGTTTCTAATTTGCACTTGTATTACTGCATCAAAGCAAAACAAGCAAGATAAAAGTTGTATGTCAACTACAGCCAGGTTCATAACAGCGACACTTCAAAGCCCTAATGAGGGTTTAACGCTTTCCTAATACAGGCAGCGTACAATAATCATTTTTATAATCGGGTTATGAAGTTTCTGGCTCTTCCTTAACAAAATCCCCTCTCTCTTCCCTCCCTATAACATGACACACAGCCAACCTGTCTTAAAAATTAGGAAAGAAAGGGCGCAGCAACATCCCTATCTCATAAATATAACACGTATATTTCAAACTTCAAATAATGTTGAGGATTTGTTACTAACACATCAAAAAATAAAAATTTCAAGAGCAAGACTGCAATATGCTTTCATATTTTTTACACCCCGATACTGCCAACAGCAAAATTAAACCGTAAAAAATAACAACAAGCTAAGGCTTAATTATTTGTGGAATATGTGCAACACTGCAAATACTAAAGGAGTTATTTTTCTTCCTATACCACCACTGTCTAAGAATTAGTTAAGAGGGTACTAACCAGATGGGTGTAACCACTCAAATTTCTTTCTTTATTGGTGGTGTGATAAGCAAAGATACCTGGTACAGGCAAAGAGGGACAGAGTTTATCATATCATTCAAACACTACAACCTTTTTTCCCCCCAAGTAGTCCTTTTTCCAATTGAAAATTGAAGATTTACTTGGGGATTAGAAGTAGTTCAAAGAAAAAAAAAACCAACAACCAAACAAACAAGGATTAGCTCCTCTTAGTAATTCTTCCTTGCTGTAGTATTGTATGACTCGGAAACTTCAGACTGTTCCAAATATTTGTAATTTAGCATAGTTCACAAATACAAGCGCTCAAATGGGCAGCAGATGACATGCAATCGCACAGAAATCACAGTTACCATCATTTTAAGAAGCAAATGAAGAATTATGAGCAAGGCTTATTTCCTCTCTTTTTTCCCCACATTCATTAAGCCTCCATCCTTTATCAGAAATGCATACAGAGGGTGGGAATCTCTGCTCTTGCAAAAATCATTTTATTGTTTCTTTTAGAACTTTTTAATTAGTTTTTCCAAAATTAATGATCAATTATTGTTTTAAATTTGGATTTAATTACTATGATCAGATGAAGATTAAATCATCCCTCTGACTGCAGTACAGTCTCTGGGCTTCTATTGAAAAAAAAGCTTTATCTTCATTCATATTTTATTTTTAGCGCATGAACCAACATTAATGTTAAAGCACCTCTGGCAGCATAAGCACAGCGAGGAAGTTGGGAGTATACAATTTCACCACTGATATTTTGCCTAATGTGTAACACCAAGTAACTGTCGGTGTTTTTCTGTAAGTAGCAAGTTCTCACCAAAGGAAGGAAGTGTCTGATTGCCGTTTGGGTTTTTTTCAGAACTCGCTGAAAACTTCTATTTTGCTGTTAACCATGCAAAGTAATTCAACTCAGCTCCTAGCCTTCTGTTAATATAGTAAATGTAAACCAACAACAATACAAAACCAGACATTTCTGTACACACTTAATATCAAAAGCAACCTATTTCTGCCGCTGGTAGACAGAAAAAGAACAGCATACTAATCCGGAGAGAAAGCAGGTGGTTTGCTAGATAAGCACAACGGCCCATACCAGAGCTGGGTTACTGCATCTTCTACTGGAAGATTCCAAGATGCCAGTCATCATGTTTCTGACGGGAGCCGACATCCCCAGCAGACCGAGCCCGTCATTTCCAGCAAATTTCCATACCCTGTCAGCAGGCGCAGCGCTGCATAGATACCCCTGACAGATTCCTGGGGATGGATTAACAGTTTACTCTTGCTGATTAAATGCAAGGCAGATAGATAACAATGCAAATTAGTAAGCAGGAAGAATCATTAGAAATTTGATTCATTATGGGAAAGAAGAATATAATTTCAAATAGGACTATTAAAATAGTTAAAAGCACATTTTCACTATGTCCTAATTTCAGTTAATTATAAAAAGACAACAAACTATTCAGAAATACTGAGGTTTTATTTGAGAAAGAAAAACTTTAATAATGGGTGAAGTCAAAATTTGCAGGAGCTTTTTGCAAAGACTGACGTGATTACAAAAAAATGTGTTCTAATTCACATGGAATTTAAGATCTGCCTTTAATGATTTAAGACTAAAAGCTAATGGGAACAAACTTGGGTATATAAAATACAATAATTACACAATTAGGATGATGTATAAAATGACTAATATGATAACACTCGGCTTTAATAACACAGTGTGGAATATACTGTTACAATGGCCTTAGTAAATCAACCGTATGTGCTTCAAAATTATTTATCTTTGATTTCTTCTCCCTTACCAACTAAAAGCTCTGCAGAAGCCACAGCATCACTGACTGCATCTGAAAACATCAGTTATTCTTGCATGAAATTGAACTTTATGAAGAATAGGAAGTAAATGATGATCTTCACATTTTGAAGCATAACAGAAATGTTTATCTTTATCCTTGGCATAATTTAAACATTTATACACTAGTAATTTAAAATGGCTGAAATGCCTCACGGTTACAGGGTTTACAAATGATAACTGAACAATTCAGTAACATTTAAAATGCTGCTTTTTCAAACACCCTATCTCAGCATTCTGCTCCTATTCTATTCCATGGAATACAGGATTTTAATTTTCCCCTATGACAGTAAGCAATCATGCCTCTATCAGATTTCCATCTTCACAACAGATGTGCATATTCAAAGACCTAAATGCTAACTTCCCGAAACAAACACCAAAATAAAACCAACTAACACAGAATGAAAGATATAGCCAATTATAACTTTTTAGCCCATAAATGACCTAAAAAAACAGAAAAGAAAAAATGTTTGCTAAAAACAGCCTGTCAAACAGAAGCATGCTAACAGGATAAATTTTAATTATTTTTTTCATACATGATCAACTATAATTTGCCTATTTCAGATGAATGTTCCAGACCTAAATTTAGTATTTATTGATTTATTTTTAGGATTGAAAGAGTCAGTACGTTACTTATTTCTTTTTTTGTTTCCCTGAAAAGCCAGACATGGGTCACCGGATGGACTGGGTGCTCCCTCTTCCAATGCTGAATAGGAAACATACACAAGATAAAGGGAATTAGATGAAATGCAGACAATTCTTCTGCAGTCCTTAAGAGGAAGAGTTCAAATCAACTACGATAGTTAGGACAAACTGGATAAACAGATGTAGTAAAAATGCAGGTATGCTTGTGCTTATGATGCCTATGCTTTGTTAAAGTACACGATTACAATTCACAAAAAGTTCTCATGCTTGGGTTCGGTTCAAAACATCAAACATTTGTGTTTGCTTATCAGGTGAGATTTTCTATACAGAAACCCAAGGTGACCACGATGAAATTTCAGTGGGCCTATTTCACATCTGGTCAAAAAGAATATGAAGATACTGGTTGTATCTCATCAGCCCCACTTCAGACCTGCCTGCACCCAGATGCAGCACGTACGAATCACAGAATGTTAGGGGTTGGAAGGGACCTCTGTGGGTCATCTAGTCCAACCTCTCTGCCGAAGCGACTGAACACAGCCAAGGCCACAGATTCCCACAGCGGAAAAAAAGAAAACAACACACAAATCACTTTCCTGAAGTCTGAGTTTTGAAGACTAAGATCTGATGTGGACCAGACTCGATTACTCAGACTGAACTGGAGATGTGCTGCAAAGTTACTGCATCTTTTAAACCCTGACTCATCTCCATATACATGAGCCTGCTTCATCAGCAATTTTATTTCTTTTCCTGGGATGCTTCACTCTGCATCTCATGCCCCATTCCAAGTCTTCAGTATATAGAAAACTTCTACTCACTTGCTCCTAAGGCCGTTCATTTACAAAATACTAGTACAAAATTAAACAATAACTTAAATCTGAGTACGAGCTCATGACTGGGTTTAAACCAACATCTGCCTCTGACACAACAGAAAACCTGTTTTATTTTTTTTTAAGTTACTTTTGAAATATTAAGGTAATTCTTCTTTCCTGCAACTTTTAGCTTTGCTGTAATTGCAATAAAAGATTCAACCCAGTTCAAATAGCTGCAGATGACACCAAACCAGGAAAAAAAACAACCCACAGAACACTCCAAGTTTCTTAAACCCAACGGCTGACATCACAAACAGACAGCAGCCAGGTTTTACTGAACCTTCTCCTCATTTACTGGAAGCACAGCAGTAACCGCACATGCTGCAGAACTAGGACACAAACAGTAAATTCAGTAAAATGTTTTATTTTGGTCTGCATTAAAGACAAAGCAATAAACAGAAATAAAGCTATAACAGACTCTCCTCATTACACAAATAAAATAACCCGAATAACACAATACCCTAAGGCTATGTACATCTTGACACCAAGATTACTTTTGTTTTTAGACTCGATTTGATTTTTTTTTCCCTTTTGAGTAGATCTCAAGCAGAAAACCCACCTCTTCCACCTTCACAGGATCTGTTCAGGAAAGATTTCTTGACAAAGCGAAATCACTGGAGAAATAATATGATTATTGCCTGTGAATGTATCACTGACTTCCCAGGTCATACTAAAAGGGAAGAAACCTAATCTCTAACTTTTTTAAAGCTGAATTCAGTAATAAGCTAAGCGTGTAAACAACCATGACCTTTAACCACTGCCCTGCTGTGTGTAACCACAGAACATGCACAACAAGTTATTGTACAACCTTCCCTTGCTGCTCTACCCACTTGTCTTCTCCATGCTCTGCGGCAAGGGCAGAATCTAACAAAATGAAATTACATATCCGAGGGAGGCGGACAACACACTTCGCATGCTATTGATTTATGAAAAATGTCTGTAGGCAAAACAAGATCACCGTATTGTGCCTGCATACACCCACCCACCGAAACACAGCCTCAAGTACGATGATTTACAGATACGTAACCTGTAATCTCTAATCTTCAGCTGGAGAGTGCAAGACTAAGAGAAAGGTTGGTTGATAGACCCTTGTGATGTTCCTCAAGGATCTGAAGAGCCACCTTTAGCAAAGCCAGAGTCAGGAAACAACAGGTACTGGCATTCTAAGCCATCCATGACAACAAAATTACAAAAGGCAGTAATATATCAGAATTAGCAAAAAAATACACTACATGTAAAGCCAAATCTCAATTTTCACATCTAAGAAAGACTGTATTTTGGATAATATAGGACCAATGTAAATTTAGGGGCTAGATTTTTTTTTAAGATGTTTGACATCTTAAAATACTTAGTGTTTCCATTAGTCAACCAAAAATCAAATCACTGTGCCAGATAAATCTCTATTTTCAATTATTTTAAAACAGGAAGAGATTTCTTTTCTGTAGCAAACTGGTTTTTTTCATTATAAAATTAGTTGGAAATGTTATAAAGCAGATGAAAAAACAACACTGAAATAACACACAAGGAACCCTTCACTTCTAGATCACCTCAGGGGAGTGCTTAGAGATGCTCGGTCTGACACAGAGCTTTATAGCACCAGAAACCAGGACAAGTGTTCACCTAACTGCTGTACACAGGGCACTGAAGCAACTAATCCCTCCTTCACCCAGAAACCCGTCCTGAATCTTCCACATGACATAGGAAGGCGGTAAGAGGAGTAATTACATCAAGACTCACATTTCAACCTGTTTTATAACCTGTTGTTAGCACAGTGCCCACAGCGATTCGCATGGACAGCCAGCTGGGTCTCTGCAAAGTCTGTCCTGAAGCAAGCCCCATCCTCGGGAAGGTGGCAGCCTGCTCCCTGACTGAGGTTCCCGTCAGCACAAAGGATGGGTGCCACCAGCCTCCATCCGTGACTGCAGCAGAAGCCGTTTCTGAACAAATGATGACATTCTTCATTTTGTTATCTTTCTCTCCCAACCTTTCAGTTCCCATCCCTCACGGCAACAGTTTTACTCTGCCACGTGATTTTTAATAGCTCAGCACGTTCTACCCTCCCATCTTAGGAAAGCTTCCTTTAGTATAGAAGACTTTGTTTTTTCCATTTCATTCAAACAGGCTCTTCTACTGTTAGAAATGAGCCAATTAAAACCACAAAGATACTTGTAAGTAGTCCTTGCCGATATCGTATTTACCTTGGCCAAGGTAAATGTACTGGAGAATTACTGACAGATGTTAACCCCGCAGTGCCTGCAGCGCTCAGGCAGCTACTCCCTGCCTATCTCCAGTGAGAGTCGAAGCTAAGAAGTGAAGCAAATGATTTGTGCAAAGCAAGACAAGGGGGCAACCCATGCCCATACAGAAAATCCGTTACTGAATCAAAAACTGCAAAGTCCCTCTCCTGTCTGAGCGCACCTGTGGCGAGTCTTCAGAGCACAACTCAGCACTCAGCTTTAAGTGAAAGTTGCTGCTTTCTTCTCTCTCTTCCTACCGAAAAGGAGCCTGTCTCCCTACACGTAGACATCAGGAAATTTCGTGGCAGTCATCTATTCTTAGAGCAGACACATGTTATAGCAAACACAAATTCCCTCCAAAGCAAAAGCCAATTAATTGCATGTCTTACATAACCAATTTGTTAAGAAACAACAAAAAAAAATAGCACAAGGTAATTGCATTTTAATATAAAATCTTTACACCTTTTGCAGACGATTATGTTATTTCACAATTTATTATAAAACATTTTCTGTTATCACTAACTGAAAGTTAATAGTTTTCTAGAGTGGTGGCTTGAGGGTAGTAACTGCAGTGACACGCCAACATGAATTTTAAGTTGCTGCATATGGCAGCAGTACAAATCTGGCCTGCCAGCCAAAAATAATACATAAAAAGTAGAGTATATAAAAATTAGAGCTTGCATTTTTCAAGGTATTGAGCTTCCGTTTGTCACCAGAATAAATGGCTCAACACATGGATGGCAGAACTTTTCCGGAGTTCAAGGTCCAAATTAAATGGCTAAAGGATAACTGCAGAGGAGCAAAAAAAAAAAAATCAAGGTAGGACTGGGTTCTGAAACTGTTCGAAGTTTTTAAGAGAAAGAACCGAGCACTTCCGTGGATTTTTTTTTTTACCCTGTGAAAAATGCATATATGTCACACATCAGACTTTTTTAATAAAAAAACAGAAGCAGACCAAAAATATTATTCAAGTAGTAGTACGGTTGTTCAGAGCAAGCAAAATTGGGGAAGATCAAGGTGGGGTTACCTTTACAGAGAGGGCTCGGCAGTGAGAGTTGCCACCTTAGTCCTGCTGCGTAAAGAGAATGCAGATACAAGTTTGATTTCAACATTTAGTCTTATATGAAAGTATTTAAGTCAGAAGCATCATCGCTCCATGTCCTTGAAAAGGCCACAGCTGTCTTTCTCACCGAGGTTCATCCCAACAAAACACTCGACGCTCACACGACACATTTCGTCTCTGTGTGTTCTTAATAGGCTGCCGTTTACCTGCTGGAGTGCAACCTGTCAGTTTGGCCACCTCAAATGCCTGCAAGCCTCAGTGATATTTTTTTCTACCCCTTTTGTTCAAGGCTGGGCAGAGTACAGTCAGCCAGAAGGGTTCAAGCATCGATACGCCACCGGCAGATACTCTTCCGAGGGAGCAATCTCCTGCCCGAGCGTTGGCAACAGCTACCACAAGCTGCCTCTCTCAAGTCATCTTTGTCCTACTTTGCTCAGTTTACTTCTTCAATAAGAGGTCACAGCGTTGCTGTAATGCGCACGAAGTTTGAGAAACTTTAGATGCTGCTTGGTATCAGTAGTCACTATGGGATGCATGAAGATAAAAAGAATCTTAGTAAAGCTAACAAGCAGAAAGAGATAGAGGTGCATTGACCTCTTGCTGAAACATGGAGAAAAGTACAGTATTTCTGAAAGGTGTTCTGGGAGTTTCCCTTACAGAGCAGCCTACCCACATGCTATAGCTTTACAAAAATCCTTCCTTTTAATACAGATGCCTCAGCTTAGAATTTCGTACTAAGATTAAGTTCAATATATCTTTTTATTGACCTGACTAAAATTTTGGCACAATTCTCAGGACCACAAAAACTACCTCCTTGCTTTATGCAGTGTAGACATCTGGATACAAAGCAAGCACTTTTTGGTCCCACAGGCACCTACTCACAACTCAGAGTCTCCGTCGCTCTCCGTCATCGCAGCGAGTTATCGTCCTCCCAAGCTCCAGTCCCTTGGAGCTCTCCATCCCGTTTCTCTTACTGAGTTTTCTCTACACAGCTTCAGCTCTCCCAGCTAGGAAAGACCATCTTCCGCCAAAGGAGGGCACCAAGCAGCATCTCCTCAAAGACCATCCATTGTGGACAGGGGAAAAGCAAAGCAACTTTATCCTACTCTGCCTAGAAGGATCCTTGCAGACTGTCATGAGTGTAGCCTGTATTTCCAGTCACCTACCACGACTGTTTTAGGGATCACCTCAGTTCTCCCTCTTCTTTCACCTACAGTCAAACTTCATGAACCACAAGCAGAAATGCCATAAAACAACACATTTGGCTCTAGGCCTTTTTATGATTAGAACGGTAGTCTGCATTTCTAATGCTGCACTCGTTACAGGCTGTTCTGAAATTCAAACACATTAAAAAGCACTTCCTCCTACTCCGTAACACGTGAGGAAGAGCTCACTGTGCTGAAGAGCAACGCTAGCTTTGCCACTGATTTCATATCAGATCAGAATTTCACTTCTGCTATTTTAAGCCAGACTTGATTTTTTTACACTGACAGCCATCGTCTAACAGCCCAGGTTTAAGGCAAACAGTACAGAAATTAGGTTCCAGCCTTTGTCTTATCGGGCTCTGGGAATTATAATTTTTCCACAGCAGAGAAAACTCAATTGAATTGCAATTGCAATTGTAAATGTACCTCTAAGATAAGGAACTTACTACATACATTATAGCATCCCATGGTGAGAAAGGGTCTTTGACAGAATTAGAATTTGCTTTCTTGCATCTCAAATGCAAATTTCTCTGTAGATAGCTAAAAAAACTCTGGTAAGAAACAAAAACCTCTTCAGCAATAAAATATTTTTAGTACATAAACAAACCAAAATATTCTCATTTGCATATGGTACATCTTCATCTCCTCTGACATTTTTTATTTTTATCCTATATGACAATGCTATTCACAAACTAAATAACCAAAAAAAGCAGGCAACATTTCTGATGCCATATGCTGAAGATCAATAGCCATTTCCCAAAGTTTATGGCATAATTAAAATTTGTAACGGGAATAATTTTCTTTTCAACCCCTCAGGCTAAGCCTAGAATTATTGACTAAGTCATAGTTATGTAGTGTAGCATTTTTTATTATGTTTATGGATAATATAAAGGATTTTATGTTTTTTACATGTAATCTGGTAAGTATAGAAACAGTAAATAGGAAAAATTCTCTGTATCAGCAAAGCAACAGTTACAAATAGTTTGTTGTTTAGGTATGTAGAGGACATGGGTTTATATAATTGGCTGTTAGTTAACCGTCAGCTAGACTGCAGTTTACAGGTGGATGGCCAGAATGCCCATGAATTAACAGAGAGCTGAATTTACAGTCCCTTACAGCTTGGCTGCCACGAAGCCTTTGGTGCAGGGAGGCAGGGATGGTGTGCACAGCACCAGAGTCATCGACACTGCCAGAAGCCGGGGTAATACAGCATCTGTAATTTAATTGGAACGGGTTTATATTTATAACCTGAATAGTCCACCTAGGCTTTCTTCTACCCAAGGCATACTGAGAAGAGACTTGAAGAGCGAGAGGAGAGCAAACGAGAAGAGACCGCAGCTGATCGAGGGCAGCGACGCATTTCCTCGATGAGCAGAGAGAGAAAACAATTCTGCTGCACAACCAACATTGTCATGATTTGGGGTTACAGTAACTCTCAAGACTTTCAGGTTAAATACACTCAGTTTAGAAGTGAAAAGATGTGTATTTGTTTCCCGTCAGCCCTAAAAACTCAGCCTTGGGCAGCGGAAGTAGAACTGGATCATTTCTTGTCTCAATCAATGCTAACAACAACACAGGCCAAATGAAACCCTCTGATACCAGCGCAACCCCAGTACTTTCATCACGTTTTCACAAATAAAATATAACTAGAAAGTTGGTAAACATTTCTGCTGACGAAGCACAAGAACAAACACAGTCTGACTCAGCCCCTCTTTGCAGCGCTAGCAGGAATAAAATGCGGTAAACTTCATTGCATTATGAAGACACATAAAGCTGAGCTTACACAGACAGCAGAAATGTCACTTTTATACAAGCACTATTTGAAGAAAAAAGATGAATATCTATACAAATCGACAAAGCCAGCTATTACGAAACCATGCCTAGCACTATAGATTCACAGTAACGTTCAGGCTCAAAATCTTAGCTCTGCTCTCTAAACTGGAAAAAGGCAGGAGCAGCTGTGGCAGCACCACCAGAGCAGAGCCCAAGTAGAGCACCAGTGCGGGTCCAAAGCCACCCCAGGGCTCTGCACCAGCCGAAACTCAAGCCCAAGTTAAACGTGACAGTGGACTCTAAAACAACAGACATTAAACATTTGAGCAAAAAGCTCCAGCACTAGTACTCTTTCTTGAGAGGGAAGAACACAAGTCTCCCTGAAGCTAACCATTGGTTTCCAGTGGTTTCTAGCTACTTTCCTGATGTAGATAAAGTAAATATTTCTTGCTTTTCTGACTGCTGACTAATTGCAAAAGGAACAGTTTTGCAGTTACTGTTCCCAGCTCTATATATTCCACAGCCAAGAGATTGTCAAAAATTGTCACAACTAAGACATGGACGTTAAATACAGCTGGGCTACATCCTTACAGAGTTCTTTTTTTCTCTGAAATAATGAGGGCTAGAAAATACCAAAACAGGTAATGAAATCAGAGTATTTCTGACAAACATGTGCTCTTCTTTAGCAAGCCAGGCAACATTTTGTTCTGTACGTGTCGACATGTCCACACTTCCTCAGGGTTGCACAGCTTTCTGCGTAATTAAAAATTAATCTTAGGATATGAAGAACTGAAGTCACTGAAAAGTAATTAAACTTGTTTGCTCCTTCTCCTCCATACCCAAGACATATCTTCAGCTACATTTACTGCTGCATAAATCAACTGATATCTGATAAAATCTTTTGCAAAAATATGCTTCCAGAAAAAATCCAAAATACCTGAAATTTGCCTGAACATTCTCAAGTTCATCCAACAGAGATAGCACAACTAGAGGAGCGTCGTTTCCTTAGCAATTAAGGCTAAAATAGTCCAAACATCCCCCCCCAACTTTTGTACATGTGCTAAATTTTAACTATGTGTCATGACTACAGAAGCTCGCAATAACTATTGAAACCAGCATGACAAAAGCAACACCAGTAAGAGTGTGCAAAAGTCCTTACGCAGTGCACTTCTCCACCTCCTTTCAAGGCACGCGCACACGATGCGACATAAAACGCTTTCTGTGTCTGTCATGTTTTGTCTGAATGCCTTCACAGTGTGCTCTTCATTTAAAAATTCATCGCTGCAGAAGGGTGAAGTCAAGCAGCATGTCCCCTCCCCCAAACAGCCTGCTTGGCCTTACGATTAGAAACATGTGAGAGAGATGGAAAATTACTTGAACACTCACTAAAATTTGCTTCCGCTAATACAGAGTTACTTCATACACCTCAGGATATATGATACTTCATAACATATACACCACGACAGTCTGGAAGTGCACAGATCACCCTGGACAACTAAGAACAGCAGGAGAACTAAGAAAACCAAGTCTCCAGATTTGGAACAAATCTACAACGACCCATTTCAAATTTTTCAAAATCCACTACATACCTCACAGGAAAGCATTATTGCGCAGGTGTTTTTGCCAGTACTCTTTTTATTTGGCCTAGATGTTCCAAGTAACTGATATTTCTCCTATTTGCTTGAATCCAACTTAAATAACAATGTATAGAAAAAAACAACCCAAGAGCAAAAAATACCCATACATCATCACCAAAAAGTAGAAATTCTTCCAGTAAAGTCTATTTTATCCTACTCTTTCATCATTACTAAAAGCATACTGTATTACAATGTAACATCACTACATTACAGTCAGACAATGTCTGTAAATCTAATAGAATATTAAGAATATCATAAATATGAAGGAGCTAATTAAGACACCAGGCCTCAAGGAGGGGCAGGGGGAGGGAACAAAAAACAAAACCAAACACTTAGAAAAAAAATTCTAAATACCTTGACCACGATACTGTTGCAATGAAGAAAACAACCTTGCTTGTCTTTATAAAGCACATCTCAACAACTCAGTGCAAGACAAAATGCTGTTTAGGATACCATCCCAGGATTATGCCACCTCATTTGTGCTGGAGATCAACGGAGATGACGTTTTTCAAGCAAAGGAAAAATACAAATAAAACAAAGCCCTTCACCACCGCTGCCTTTTCCAGCAGGACTACGGAATGCAATCCCTGTATAGAGGTGGAAAAAAAATCCAGCCACTTCCCAAAAATTTCCAGTTTCTTGAAGGAGGAGGGAAAAGAGACGTTCTCAGGACGTGCTATGAATGTAGAGCAATCTTTACATTATGAACTAGCGTCATATCTGCACAAGAAGTTTACATAAACCTTGGTTTCTTTTGCCTGTGCTGCTGAAATCACATTGATATTCCCTCTGTGTCAACCTCAGTTCTTTACTTTTCTCCAGTAAGTGCCATACTTTCAGAGAAAAGAGGTACAGAAGCAGCCAAAATAAATGTAATGCTTACCACACACACTGAAGAATGATGTATTGAGGGAAAAACCAACAACTTCCCTTGGATCACTTCCCTAAGTGGCAAACACTGAATCTGATAGACGCTACTGCTGACAAGAGCTTATTTCTACGTTTGGTAGAATTTCAAAGTTTGAAGCAGCTTTATGATCAAGATTATGAGGAAAAGTTTTCGGACACTTTGCAAACATCATCCTTTTACTACACATCTACTACACTTTCAATTTCAGTTCTATTTATTGCAGCAAGATGTTGCTATCTTGTTTCATTTGCAGGCATATATATTAGAATGCAATCATCTGCAACATACCTCTAAGAACTGGAAAGGATTATAACAGCAAAACAACAATAACAGAAAGCAGATTGGGAGCTGGAAGTCTTGGGTTTGATATCCAGCTCTGAAGCGGATTCTCACCATTGGAGAGACGTTTCAGTTCATGCAGTTTTCTCAGTTTTAATATGCTTATGTTAGTGAGGATATTTCTGTAGAACTGAAATCCCAAATCCTGATTCATGAGCACATATAAAATGGGAAACTAAACCAAAAAAAAAAAAAGTACACTTGTGATAAAAGAGTTAAAAGCACCCAGAAAATGTTAGAATGGCTTCAGCTGAAGTCTAAAGAGTGTGCTGTGCTGATCCAGCTGCTGATGGCTCTGCAGGACTATTTGAATCTCGTATTTTTCATAGCACCAGGATAGCGATCAGAACATACTTCTCCAGCTCTCTAGATTCACCACTTTGAAATGAAAGTCAAAAATCTACAGGAGGCAGCAATAAAAAGAATTATTTTAAATCACCCATTGTTACTGTACCTGGTTGGTGAATAGAGCCAATCTGTATAAGAAATGCTGTCACAGGAAACCCTCACTATTATCATTCGAAGAGAACCAAGAAGGGACCCAGTGATGTTCCGCTAATAACTGTCCAGAGAGCAAACAGGCACTCAGCTCTGATGACTGAGGTCATCGAACGCAAAGCAGGGAGGAAGTATTTTTACAATGGACCTTCAGAGTTACCACCTTTTGTTAGAGAACCCCATCGTTAATAACTGCAGCTGATTACAGCATTCATTAGCATTATTCAGAGCCCTGCTCAAATACACAAACCTGTTCATATAGCCTAGCAAGGACGGTAGACCTGGTGGCCAAGCAGCCCTCCATTAAGAAAGGGAAGCTTGAGCCTGAAAAGCCACCATTCTGAAATTCACTTTCTGGGACTTTCTCTTTTTAATTCCCAATGCCCCATGCAAGCATGCAGTGTTCTTTATGTAGGCTCTTGATATTTTCCCATCACCTTTCCCAGCCAAAAGTAGTAGCTGCTCCTTTTGGACCTCATCTGTAAATGTTTCATGAAACTACATATATATAGATCTAAAAATGAACATCAGAACACAAGAACAAACTGTAAGGAATGCATACTTCAGAGCCGATCCAAAGCCCAGATTAATTACAGAAGGAATCTGAACTTACTGGAAATTATTTTCATAAATATTATACTTATTTAATCATATGTTTATATTAAGGATATATATAACGAAGCCATTTATAAAAGTGTTTTAGATATGCTAATAAACAGCACATAAGGGAGCCATGAAAAAAACAGATTTTTCAGGATGGTATATTAGTAACGCTCATATGACTCCTCTCACTCTTGCTCACTTACTGTGCCTCCCAAGAACTGATAGAATAAGCTGCTTTTACTTGAACTTGTCAATTTGACTGTGTCCTCTGTGGGCCACAGAGGTAAGCATGTATTACACACACTTCCAAGCCAGCAAGACTACTATGATCATCTAGGAACAAAATACAGTGTAAAATCAATTACAATTCATGTACAATATCATAAAATTAAAATTTACAGTAATTACATCTTGTGGGGCTAATATTGTCACACTCTCCAGTAAACAGTACTTAATTCACAGGAAGACTGAAAACAACAACTCATGTGAAGGAATGCATCTGGATTCTGAAAGCAAAAAACCCAACAACAACAAACCAAAAAAAAAAAAAAAAAACAACCAAAAAAACACAACATATTCTCAGTTAGCTGCAG
>Ga0065711_1039935_pt1 | contig 17370 bp, 12 predicted proteins | sample Hoacrofraction12_FD_59098 | JGI IMG/M metagenome (GOLD analysis project Ga0065711, IMG submission 59098) | Hoatzin crop microbial communities from Cojedes, Venezuela - Epithelial fraction 12 v2 (version 2) | ecosystem: Host-associated > Birds > Digestive system > Esophagus > Crop | place... | reverse complement strand
GGGGGGGGGGGGGGGGGGAGGTGTGTGTGTGGGAGGTTTGTTTTTTTTGGGGTCTTTGGTGGTTTTTTTGGTTGAGTTTTTTGTTTGTGTTTTTTTTTTAACCAGATGTTAAATGGTTTAGAACGAATTTACCCTGAAATGGCAAAGCAGAAGCCACCTGATGAATGGTCCCAGATGTTTGTTCTTGCCTGGGTCAGCCTCTGGGCTTGGCTTTCAGTCCATCTCTCAGGCTAGCTTTGGTGAAGAAGGTGAGTGCATGTCAAAAGCAGAGGTAGCACTGGGCGAGGTAGCTCGGTGGCTTCACAAAGACCTTCCTTTGGGCTAAAAGGCTACCTGTAGGACAAGGAAATGTTTTGTGTTTTTCTGCTACAGGACAGTCACCCAGGGTAAGAAAATAAATAACACTGATGTGTATCTGAAGTGAAGGACCAGTTGCCTTTTTATCTTTGAATTTAGCCAGTTTCAGCAGCTCTAGGTATCACAGTAAATCAGACATGGTTATTGGTCCTTGGAAGAGGCAAATGGACAAACTGGGGACTATTTGATCATGAATACCACCTAAGAAACACATACTTTGGTTCTGTACCAGCAAAAGAATGGTGAGTCCCTGCATGCATGTTGCAGAGCTGCTCAGGTTATTGGTGCAGAGCACTTTGTGAGCTGAGTCAGCTAAATGAAGAGAAAGTGTAGGCTGAAACAGGAAAGCTTGCCACACTTCAGTGCAAGTGCATGTTAACATTGAATGCTGCCTATTGAATTGTTTTTCTGCTTCTTCTCATGATTCCCTACATGTGCCCAGAGAGGACAGACAAATAAGGTAGCTTACAACGTGAAGAGCCGTGAGATGTGCCATTAGTAGTCCCCGCAATAAATACTGCTCTTATGCTTGTATATAAGTTGCTAGTTCATAGACTCATAGAATATCTCCAGCTGGAAGGTACCCATAAGGATCATTGATTCCAACTACCTGTTCCTTGCAGGACTACCTAAAGCTAAACCATATGACTAAGAGCAGTCATCCTGAGGCCTCTTCAACTCTGACAGACTTGGTGCCATGACCACTTCCCTGGGACTGACCACCCTCTCAGTGAAGAAATTGAAGGAAAGGTAGAGTAAAAGCAAGAAAACTTTTGGGTTAACATAAAAATTATTTGAAAAGCTAAAGATATGTGGAACAAGAGAGAAAGAAAACAGAATAAAACAAGTGATGCAAAGGCAATCACTCACCACTTCCCGTGGGTAGACTGATACCCAGCCACGCATCAGGAACTCTGTGTTGTTGCACCAAAGCAGTGCACATAAACATGGACCAAGCTGAAAAACAAGCAAAACATAGCTAGACATCTTTGGCTGTAAAAGCATGAGAATCCTTTACTTTTTAGTACTACCAGCATGTGCTTATCAAATATATCTGAATGGTGAGCACAGATTTTAACAATTACTTTAAAAAGAAAAAAGAAAGAAAGTTTACATCTCTCTTGAAAAACAGCAATAACATTATATGGATACATATTGCAAACCTTATTTTGGAACAGAACTTGCCCACACATACCAAGATTTACAGTAAGTTGTTTTATTTGGCTTACCAAGGGTAAACATACTGTCAGTTAGGGTGAGATTCCAAACTTCTGCCGTACCCATGTGAGTTTCAGCAAAATTTGTTTTTGACACCTGCTGAGTGCTGTTGCGGAGGATGCAGTAGAGTTACTCAGAGCAAATATCATCTGGGATCTCTGTTTACAAGTTCTAAATGATTACTATTCTAGGGTACTTGAAAAGGTCACAAGACACATAGAAGTAAATTCAGTCTTCTCGGTTTATTCCTGAGACTGTGACTCTTGCACCTCCACCAAGCTAAGTATGAGCCACAAGTAAGAGCACTAAGATTAAGCTTGCTTTTTAGTCCTCAGTACTGTATGTTTCAAGCCCCTTTGCAAGTATCCATTCTTAGCTCCAAGAACAGAAGATAAAGAGGGATGTACTTGAGGGAAAGTATGGACATTTATTAAAAGACCTACACTTGAGGGAGTTGAGTTACTGAAGTGCTCAGCTACATCCTCTCCTGCCTGGGAATAAGTGCAGCTGCACAGCAACGTCCTCATTACTGCGACATCAGATTCCTATGCATTGCTTTCTACCTGGTGCTTACAATCTATTCCTGCACACCTGAGCTGTTTGCACTTAAAAGTTCTTTCTGCCTTTCTGAATGGCAACAAGAAGTTCGGGCTTCAGAACTCTCTAGCTCAGTGTGACTGTGTTCAGTCAATTTATGGCCCCATTTTGTGCCAAAATGGAAGTTGTAAAGCATTTTGAAAATCCAGTGTGAAAAGAGTACTTAGTGCGTGCACATCCTATACATTGTAGAACATTAGGCAATGTGTCATGAAAACAATAGCGTCAGTCTGGATATTATGAAAAAAACAGTTGAACTCAATATTGGCTAAAGCAATTGGAAATTATTAAAGCTGCTGATATACTGCATGCCTCTAGCATACGCTGTGTGTGTAATTAAGAGTTTATGAGGAGAAACGAGTGTTTGAGTATCAAAGATCACTGCTATGATTTGACTGCAGCTCTGTGTCAATAACAGTGCTTGATCTAACACCACATAAAGGCTTTTATGTGTGTTTCAATGCTGTTCACAGACAAAATTATTCTTGGGCAAATTCAGTAAAAAGTGCCATTTAACACTTATGCTCCTAAAGCCTGTTTTGTTTACCTAAGTTCATGAGTGTGAAAGAGATATTGGAACAAGTGGTTTCAGGGCTCATAGTGTTTCAAAGGCTGATTTTGGAAAGGCATTCACAGGCTGTTCAACAGTAAACATTTGAAACTCCAGAAACCGCAGAAGAAGTACTGGGACCTAAACTGAGTTATATTGCCTGGGAAAGTTGAAAGTGAAGTAAGTTTAGCATTAGAACAATTTCTGTGTTTCACTTCTTGTGCACAGTTTATTTTCTGCAGAGTGATGTGAAACCATGCAATAAACCTGCAGTCTGCTTGGCTGATGTTGCAGGTCCCAGTTTCTGTCAGCTTTGATGGGTGCACTTAAAGCGTTTTGATAAAATGACATTGCCCAATGTCCAAATACAGCTGAAGCAGAGTGCACCAGCTGTTGCTTTGACTGGTGATCAAGTATCTCCCAGATAAAGGCAATCTCATGTAAATCTGCCATGAAAATGAACATCCTCTCATGTGAAGCTGTATTTTTCCAATTACACTGCAATATATAGGAAAGTCAAAAATCAAACGTGAAAACACACATGAATAAGAAATGTTTTGAAACTGAAAACGACAGTGTCTTCATTATGATAGGGTCCTGTCTTTCTGTTTTCATTGTTCTGTCAGCTAAATAATCAAGAATTTCAAGAACAGAGAGACTTTTAAAAGCTTAGTGTGTTGGTAGAAATTCTGCTGATATGCGAGAGAAAATTATTTTCTCTCACCTTCCCACAAATTTCTGTTCCTTCCTTTGACTCCTTGGTTGCATAATGTTTATGTGGGCAGATGTTCCCAGAATTCCCCTCTCTGCATGGGACCTCTTTACAGCCCCAGCAGGCAGCCAGATTTTGCAGTGCAACCCAAACATTGAGACTTAAACTGCAAGCAATCTGTTACACTCTAGCTAAGGAAATAAAAGTTCTGCAGCTGTCAAGGAAAGACGTATTAGTTTGGCCATGCCTAAAATGCTTTGGGAGGTTTTCTGAAAACAAACATGCCAATCTTGCTCTGATTCCTGTTGAATGGGGAGATTTGAAAATGTATGGCTTTTGTTTCCAAATTTAATGCAGCCAACAGGTAGAACCAATTCAAAATGACTTCCATTTTTTTCCTGAGGGGCTGGGGACTTCATTAGAAATAATTGCACATATACTCTGCTGGAGTTAACAAATGCTCAGCAAGCTATTATAGCGTATAACAGCAGCCTATCGTAACATACGGGGTACTGAACATCCTTAAGATTAACCACATTTGTTAATCTTGAATTTAGAAATTTTCTCTGTTTTCTAAGCTGTTCCTGGATAAGTTGCCATTTAGACTGAACTGTTTGATTCTGCATACATTTCTTGTACTATTAGATGAGCCGAAACCAGGCACCAGTTTGAATTAACCTGTTCACCCCTTCCCTCTGAACAATATACCTACTTCCTTTCTGGTAAGCAGACAAAATCTACATTTTAGACTTGTAAGCTATCTTGTCATAAGTAAGAAGAATGGTAACACGTTAGACCATTGTTTTGATCTCCAGCTTGTCTTAAACCTCTAACTTAGCTCACTTCTGTATCCCTGACCAAGGATCATTCTAACTAAGGATCATAACTAAGGAACATTCAAGACAACAGGAGTGACAGGTTATGACAGTGGAAGTAAGGTCTCATTGACACAGGCAGGATATCAGCTGCTTCTGTAACTGAAAAGCAGAGAAAGGCCATGCTCCTTCCATTCATTTGCAACGCTGTAAATGCCTGGTAGGTTTTCTTTGCCCACCAACCCAGAAAGAGTATACAGATTGAAAGCTCCAGGCAATCCCAGCCATGGAAAAATATTGTAATATGCAATCCTTATTCCTCAAGTGTAATACAAATAGTGTATTTTAGTAAGCTTATTGCTGCTGATTCCTCTGTCCTCAATGACCTCCCCCTCCCCTATAGCAGGCTTTTCATTTATAGTAGCCTAGGATTTGTTGTTTCTTGTCAATTTCTATATGCAAAATTATACATCTTAGTACAATGATAGTCCTTTTTCTCAGCTAGGTATATTTCCTTTACTTTTCCCTTACCCTTGCCCTTCCCTCTTCTGAGTTGCTTGATCAAATACGAGGATGTTATTTTTGCTTGCTTCTGTACTTTTCTTGACAGTATTCTTCACTTCAGTGCTTAGATTCCCATTCTCTGTGAAAAAAATCACTCACAGAAATGTTCTCTGATCACCTTTCGTGTGCCTAATGTCTATTTCTTTTCAGTGATTTGTGAATTTCACAAGAGCTTGTAGTTATGAGTATTCTTTGTCATAAAACAAATATTTTTAATAAAGCTTCTTGCCAATTACTAGGAATAATACAGGAAAATAACATCACAGGTTCTTTTCTACTAAGCAGTTACATCCTCATGCTGCAGCAAAGCCTCTCTTTCTCTGAAAATAAAAAAGGTTATTAGTCTCGCAAACTGCTATGTTAGACCCCTATTTAGTGAAAGGAAAGTACAAAAGCTTTTCAGGAAAATGTTACCTCAGAAAATTTCAACCTTAACTTTTTCTTAAAAAAACCCCTTAGTTTTTCTCAAAATTTTTTGTTTCTCTTACTCACACCATTTTCCTGTCTTTTGAGGAAATTTTCATTTCTTTTAGTCAGGCAAGGCTTCTGCTTAAAGTTTTAGAGCTGACTTTTGCAACTGCAGCACACATCCTAGCATTTTTCCTATAATTCCCACTCTCTCAAAGGGAAATCAGAAGCAACATAGTACTTTGTCTGGAAAGAAAGCAGTCTTCTCCTCTATCATTTTAACTACCGTGTTTTAAGTATTTTTGTAGTTAAAGCGAGCAGATGTTTTCCGGAATGCACGCCTGTTCTAAAGATACACCTGTTTTTCAAAATCCATTCATTGCTTTCAACATAATTGAAATTCCCTTGGATATGTGTCCCTTTGAACTAATTTCCTTAGGGATTGTAACTGCATTTTACGGCGCTCTGTGTGGTGATTTTTCCTTGGAAACTGAATTAGTATCTTAAACATTTGCCCCGTCCTTACTGTGAATCTTTCACTGGGAGGGCACTCCTATTTAGTAGGTAAAGCCTGAGAAGAACTGTGGTAGCCAGGCATATACAATACTCCCCTTGCCGTAATCATTGTCTTAGTTGTTCCCTGTTGAGTGGCCATGAATTATATCATACTCAGACCAAAATATCTTGCCAAAGCCAATAGAGACGTCCTTCTAGCACCTCCTTTCCCCAGCCTTTATGGCTACTTTGAATTCCTCATTGAATATCATTGAAGCCATGCCTTTCCCATGAGGACTGACCACCCCATGTAGTAGCTGAAATAGAAACCCAGCCTTTAAAGAAAGCGATAAAGAAACAGCCAGTCTGGGTCACATCCATTCAGTTGTAAAGTCTGAGCTTGTTTTCATTTGTGGTAATATTCAGCGATGTTCTACTGGGAGATATGGGTTTGCAAGCTGGTTTATCACATCAGGGTGGTGGCATCTGGTGAGTTTGTGTCAGCATGTAATTGGACATTGTCAGTAGCACTTACAGTTTCTTGGCACAGATAATGCTCCAAATCACTGCTTGTAATCTGACACATCTCAAAGGACTTTCTAAGTGTTTGTCTGGAGACAGCTGGCCAGGTTATCTTGACCCACTGAACTTCTTTATCTCTAGATGGTACCTGAAGGATTAGCGGCAGCTGTAGGCTAGTGTTGTCCTTTAGACACCATAGAACATGGATGTCTTTGTATAACTTTGAACGTGGCTGCCCAGAATACACTGTCAGGTAACAGGAGTCTTGAACTATCAGAAATAGTCACGGACAAAGTATTCCTTCCCTTCTTGGTAGATCCAAAGCTGTATTAGTTATATCCTTCTCTAACAGAGCCTTTTTGAAAACGTTTGACTCCAACTTACTATCAGTTCCTAACACAGCAAGTCCCTTGTGAAAGTTAGATGTCTGCTTGTGTTAGATGAGATGACAGGTATGCTTCTCATTCGAAAGTGATAAACGGAAATATCGTGCTATCAGCTGCTACTGACAGAAAGAGTACTACAGCAGGCAGTTTCCTGTGGATAGCTACAAACAGCCAGGCGAATTTAGTTCTCCTTAGGAGTGCCGTGCTACTTACAGGCATGTCACGTTGTCACTTTACATGACAGCCTTTCCATGTTTCTAGTTGCTGTATTGACAGTTAAGCTGTGGTACTATCCTGCTAAAAGTTTGCCAGATATTCCAACTTGATTTTTTCACTTTTTACGCACAGACTTTCGCTATTAGTTTGCCTTAAAGCCATCATCAAAAGAACAACAACAGAAATCCATAAATCTGCAACTGGCTAAGGAACAAATTCTGGTTTCAAGTCGATATACCTGCAACTCGTGTTACAGGCCACTGCAGTAGGACCAATATGAGGTATTTGAATTAGACCCTGTGATGTCAGTAATGAACACTAATGCATTCATCGATGCATTTTCTTTTGTTACAGCCCTGTTTTGAACTGTCCCATGCATCAGTCACTGTTAGCTATCACATTCCTTATGAAGGCTTAAGTTCCTTTTATGAAGCCATTGTACACTTCACCACAACTCACACCAAAGATAAGAATGAATGCTATTCAAAACTTAAGCAGCGGAGAGTGAAATGTGACTTATTTAATTATGTTTGGATAGAGGCCTATAGGATAGAAAATGGAGAAGGCAGCAATACAGGTTGAGAGAATGAGAGACAAGCCACAAACAACCAGAGAAACCACAGATGGCGTTACATCAAAGGGAGTGCTCAGTGTGCTGTGTAATGGCTGGCAGGACGTTTGAAGCTGTGATTGAAGTAACCATCTCTGGTTGCTCGATTCCTTCTGTGTTCAGGGAAATGGGATGTTCTGTTCTTTATAGATAACTATGATTGCTCCTCAGCGGCAAGATGCATTCATCATTTTCACTTTCCACTGCAACCTACTCATGGAATCCTGTACTCTGAAGAGCTCAGAAGGGTTACTGTTATCAAACATCTCAAATTAAAATTTTGCTATGTTGGGCACAGTGCACAAACAAGAAAGACAGACTTCACTGTTAATCTGATTTTGCAGGCTAGAAAAACATTTTGCCCAAGTCATGGACCATGTTGTCATATAGCAGTAGAATCCATGCAGTTATTGCTGTACAGAAAAAGAGATTTCACTTTCTCCAGGCTGGTTTTAGTTTTTATTCCAAATTACACAGTACTTAGAAGACTCTTTTTTGGGGACATTCATATTGCTTTGCAAATGTAAAAGGTCTTATAGGTAGTTTATTATCTTTTTTCTTTGCCCTTTTCATTTTTACGAGATCAATCTCCAAACAGTTGAAACAGGAGGCATACTTTGGAATATTCTATACAGGAATTTTGCAGAGTGGTAGGAAACCTGTTCGGGAGGAAAAATGTCAAGAGGAGGTAACTAAACTCTACAGCTTGATGCTTTCAGCACCCGCTTAGGATGTAACAGATGCCTGAGTTCGTCAGGTTGGGAGGCTCTGTCTCAAGATACCTAGATACTGAGGTCACAGGGTCACAGAATCATAGGTTGGAAAAGACATCTAAGATCATCAAGTCCAACCATCCACCCAGCACCACCATGCCTACTAAACCGTATCCTGAAGTGCCACATCTATATATTTTTTGAATGGTCTGTGTCATGTGTGTTTATTCAATGATGGTTTTAACAGAGAGGCTCTATGCATCAAAGGAGGAGGAATGCTAACTGCTCAGTGCACTGATATATCCCAAAGTATGTGTGCTTGTTTGATACTTAAGTGGAGTATCCAAAACACCACAGATTTGAGAGATGCTAAGAAAGCAAGTTTTCTTCTTACACTTCATCAAGATTATTTTTCTGACCCTTTTTGGAAACTGCTCGTGGAGTGGCATGGAAACAGAAATTAATACACAAGGGAAGTGTTTTAGAGGTCGAAGAAGGTTTTGCTTCACTCATTGAGTAATAGCTTGGCATGGGTCTTATTTTATTCAAATTATAGCATGCTTTCCACTGCAGTTGTTACTGGAATGCTCCCTGAGTTTGGTGTATTTTAATTCTCTCTCTTCCTGTGAAGCAGACCTAGTTGTATAAATTGTTACTTTTACTCCCAATGAAAGTGTGCTGTTTTTTCCAGGTTTTATCACTATGGGGTAACATTTCTGATCTGGTATAATGCTTTAAATTACCAGATCTTTTTTGCATTGATTGGCCACTAAATAAACCTAGACAAAAACCATCTATACTAGAGCTGGACAATTCAGGATCATTAATCAAAATGTGTTTTTGTTACCGTTTTACTGCCTAACCTTACTATTAACTTGTCACAGCTGGGTTGCTTTTATGTTTTCACACACTGTGTGATGGATTAAACTAGTTAGCTGGCTAGACAGATTATATGCATTAACACTTAACAGCTTTGCTCAAGCACTGGGCAAAGCACAAGGCTTGCATTGTATAAAGCTTTAAAGGATCTGATTTGCCGTGTTTTATTCTGTGTTGATTCTTTTCTCTGGCCATGGCTAAATAATGGAAATAAAGGCACTTTTGAACTGAAACATCTGATTATATTTCTCAGGATGTTCTTACTGAAGTTTAATGGACAGTGTCACTGAGCTTCTACTCTTTTCCACTAGCAACATTCTTATTTTTAACAAAACCAGTTATAAATTCCTGAAGCAATCTAATTCAATTTTGGGTCAGTTTGCTGCTTTTCGTTCTCTTCAGGGGGTTGGCAGCCTTTTCACTATTCAGGTCATTAATTGGTTTGCACTGTTTATTTGACCATCATCCCACAGGTTCATCAATATGGAAGGTTTTTGGGTGAAGTCAAGTCACAAAAGTTTAAAATTTATGATACTAGGATCTTTACAGACCACAACTATGGAAGATACCACCCAGTAACTAGTCGCATAGGCACCTCTAACTGTCCTTATTCTGCTCCAGCTATATCAGTTTTTATTCAAATATTTGGTTTGCACTGCTGTGCTGATGCTTTCTCTGCTTGGCAGTACTTCGGTTTGTCTGCAACAGTCATCCTCTCTGTGGTTTCAAGCCTGACATCCAAGTGCCTTTCTGAGAGCTGTTCCCATGCTTCCTAGCTCTCTCAGGAGTCGTAGGGTATTGGGAGCTTTCTCACCAGACCTCATGGTTCCTAGTACAAAAACTGCAAGCATCCTCCCATCAGACAAAAATGACTATGTACACGGGTTAAGCTTCCTCAGCTGTAAATGTTGGTGGTAGCAAGTGTTTGCAATGCTGTACATACAGTACTTCTGGAAATACAACACTCCCTTTAGCTCAGATGGCCTGATGGATGCACCCTGTTGTATTCAGATTTAACAGGCAGTCCAAAAGGGTAGGTAGTCAGACCTACTAAGCAGAATCAGCAGCATGTTAAACCAAATACTTCACCTGAACAACGAAAAGACAACACTTACAAAAGTGGCCATGCAGTACAGGGTGCTATGGTGATTAGCTCTGCGTATTTGTTTCTGAGGAGTGGCACCAGCACAATGGGTTGTTTTTGTTGTAATCTATACACTTTTAAGGCGGCTCCACCTGTGCTATCATTTGTGTGCAGCTTCATTAGGTTGCTACACAGCCGTATGTCAGCAACTGGACATTTGAGTGACTGGCCCTGGGCTTCCTAGTACAATCCTCTTCCTGGGCTTTCCAGGCCTCTGCCAGTCTGTGCACTCAGGGGTCCCTACTGTGTCTCTCACAAATCATTGCTACAGACAAGCTTAGTCTCAGGCTATTGGGACTTTACACAATTGGCCTTAAAAACGTCTATGGATCTGCTTATTTATGTAGGCAAGGAATATTTTGTAACTTTTTGATGTTAAAAGCAATCCAGTCACAAGTGTGTTGTTGGAACAGGCTACAGCTTCATTCCTTCCAAGTTGTCACAAGCCTGTGCAATTCCTGAACTGTACTTGTTGTACTCCACGATGAGTAGGTGGGGTACTCTTAGAACAATTGCATAGCTGCAGGCTGGACAATACTTATTTCATATTTACGATCAAAGAGGGCAAGGAAGGGCTCCTGGACAAGGTGGAAATATTTTAAGCACATAAGTGAAGAGAAGATGGTCTTTCCGGTAGGGTGAAAGACATCAGGTGGGTGAAGTAGACAGTAATGAAACACATATGGAGAGAGTAAAAAGCAATAGTTAAAGGAAGACCCTATTTAGTTGCAGTAGAAAAGATTATGGGTGTTATGGAAGTGGGGAGTTTTGAAGATAGACAGATACAGTAAGTTTTCCTGTGCTGAGAGCAGTGTAAGTATGAGAAGACGACAGTGGAAAATCTGACAGCTAGCTGGTCAGGGTGGTGACAGTCTCAGATTAGATATTGGAGCCAGTAGTTTGGCTGTGTATCTTCTGAACGTAGTAGGGTGAGGATAGTTAGTGATATTTGAAGGCAGGAGTTGCTGACTGATGCTATGAAAAAAGGAAAAAAAATAGTGACATTGGGCAAGGGCAAAGTTACAATGACACCTAAAAAAGGACATGTTTGCCTTTCCATGAGACAGTCAACACAGCATGTTTTAAGATGATACACAAAAACCAACATGTGAAATATGGAGGATATACAGAAGAGCTTTGGCTGTGATGGGGCAACAGGGAAAATAATGTCTTGGGTGTCCCATATCAGAAAACATGGTGTGGTACAACACAGATGTGAATGCTTGGAAGAAAAGCCAGATCCAAAGTGATGCATGAATTGCAGGACTGCTGATGTGACGATGAGTCTGCCCTGTTAATCTTGATGGGTGTGCATTACCATAACTGCTATCTCAGTATTTATTTTACACTTCTTGTGATGTTCTGGTAGGCAGATATTACTGATGGTCATGTCAAATTGGAATGAGTCTCGTATTAATTGGAATTATATTGTAGCATGATAAAGACAAGACTTTGATGAACAACTTTGGTGTCTGCTCCTAAAACTTACAGAAGTGTTAAATATATTTTTAAAAGGAAGTAAGCAAAATGGGGATTTGGAGTTTAGAGAAAGAGTATTGTTCTTTTTAAAAATAACTGTAGCTAAGTATACACATTCATCCCGTTAAATTTCATTCTAAATCCAAATTTGTTATATAATAACAGATTATAAACCAGTAAAGGAACAGAATTCTAACTGGAAGTCTGCTTACATAGGTATTCGTTTCTTTCTTAAGGATTTTCTACATTACTTCTAAGAGATAGAAGTAATTTGGATTTAGGAATAAAATTGTGAAGTAATAATGTATAAAGAACCCATGAAGTTTGTGTTTGGCTTTATTTTGTTTCATTTCCTCACATTAGTACCTTTTTTTGAAGGGATGCTTTCAGAAATGAGCAGCATACGAGAGCAATGTTTTTCCAGGCATTTCCTCATCAGTGAGAACTATATAGAAGGAAAATGTAAAAATCTTGGCTCTTATGAGGGCGGTTCAGTCTTTTCAGCATCATAATGTGATGTGACCATCACCTTTCATCTTTTGAGAAGTTATTTGGTCTTGTCACTTTGGAGGAAGTTGGGATCTTCACTCTGTTATTCCCTTACCAAGGTAGGGGCTAGGAAATGGATAAGGAAGTGCTCTCAATACAGCCACTTTTCTATTGACCCTTGCAAGAGAACTACTGCTGAAGGTGGAAGTGTGGAATTGAGCATTCTTCGACTAGCAGTAACTTATCATCCCCTGGGAGCAAGCAGGAAGCAGAGGAGAAATTTGCTTCTAGCCGGATTCTCAGGAGCATAATGTCTCTATGAGACTGTAGCTCTAATATTACAATACTGCTGGTTCTGCCCTTGTTGCTACAAGCAGTTCTGGTTTGCTGTGTATGCATATAAGATTCACAATATACCCCTTTAAATTTTTTTTGTCACTTTTATGGGAGGTATGTGAATGAAAATGAATATGTAGTAACAATGCCTGGAGCAAGTGATGTTGACATCAAAATAGTGTGAACTCTATGGGACAAGAAACAGCGATTCCTGTCCAGCACCACCCTCAGAACTCACTAATCTCAGATTATCTTTTGAAGAGTGTATAATTACTCTGACAAATTGCCTGATGGTTTTGTGATGTAGATTAATGTCCACTAGAGGCTAGGGTGAGATCATTTAACCTGTGTTCACTTGTTCCCTAAGCCAGTAATTCTACCTCCCTGTGCCTGAATTGAAAGGTCTGGCTGACTTAATGTTTTAACTCACTGCACTGCCAATATCTCAGATATTATTGCTTTCTCCTGAAGTCTGTAATATCGTCACAATGACTGCCACCTCCTTGGCGATGCAGAGAGAATGAAAGCATAGACATAATAAAGCATTAAGCAGTTGAGCATCTATTCTGTGTGTGAAAAAAAGCACATATTCCTAAAGGACCAGCCTCAAAAAAATGCTAAAATTTCATGAATATTTTTTTTTTCCAGGGAGCATAAAAAGAACATATCATAGTTCCTCCCACATGAATGACGTAGCTCCTGAGATCTTCACTGACTTCTGTGGTTTGTAAATAGGCTTACGAGCCAATGTTCTTTCCAGAGAGATCACATGACTGGGTCTATTCCTCTAACTTATTATTCATTACCTCTTAAGATTCCTCAGCAAAGACAGTCATTTTCATCCCAGAAAATAACAAGCAGAGCAGCACATCCAGTTATGCTACACTGACAGGATGTCAAGAAAATGAAAACAAATGGTTTGAGTAGTCCTTCAGGGGATGAAGAGTTCAGTTACTAAGCTACCCACCAGAAACTGTGATTTAGTCATCTGGGATGATTTTATTTCTTTTTCTTCTGTAGGTTTAACCACATAAATCTCTGTTTTATTGCTAGAGAAAGATATCAGAGAAATTTGGGACTGCGTTTGGCATGGCCAGGGTTTGTGGACTGCTGTGCTGATGAGTGCTTCGGTAAAGGAAGAAGCAATAATATTACCTGTGTCCATATTTGCTCAGGTTTCTGAGCATGTGTGTATTTTTAGATTTCCACGCCAAAAGATGGGTGACCTACTTGGTGATATACGGAATGTACTGTTAGAAATCCATCATGCCTCTTGCATGCTCTTTCCCTCTCTGAATTTCTGTTTGAATCCTTTACTTCAGGGCTCACATCCCTTAAAACATTAATTAAAATAGATTGGATAGGTTATGAAGGAAGAGAAGTGGAAATCCAAATGGTTTTACCCAGCGTATTTAGAAAAGAGAATTCTGCTAGCACAAATGAGGAGCATGGAGACTAGTGCTTATCTTCTCTTCAACAGACTAAACGAATCAGCTTCACTTTTACTATGCATACGTAATTCAGATGGGTGAACTGTCTATACTGCTATTTCCTTGCCCACAGTTGTGGAGTGTTGTTTATGGTGCATTGAGGCTTGTTGATATTTGGCTGGGAAATATAGACCAAAGTGTGTAGGTAGTTAAATTCCCTTTACAGAACTCTTTGTAAAATAATTTGTGAAAGACAGGGATTTATAGCATGATAATGACTCATAGACAGTTCTCTACTGTGCACTCTTAGTTTGTACAAACTAGTTTTCAAAGTGGATGTGAAGAGCAATTTCGTGACTTCACAGTCCAGGCTCCTTCATGTTAAACTCCAAGGCTTCCAGGTTAACATTACCCTTAGCAGTGGTGGGGGCACAGAGCTTCAGCAGTGCCAGGGAGATGCATCAGGCGCTACAGATTCTTTCCATCTTACAGCACTAACCTACGTCTCATGTGGGCAGTTTTGTGTCCAGCCCTGCATTTATACACTCGAAAATTCTAGCCATAGTGTCTGAATGCTGAATGGAGGCTGTATGTGTTCTTATCCTTTACAAGATCTGCAATGTGCTGTGCTGGGTTGACTTTGGATGGATGCCAGGTACCCACCAAACCACTCTATCATTTGCCTTCTACCCTAGACAGGGGAAAAAAAACTAGACAAAAGGTTTGTGGGTTGAGGTAAGGGCAGAGGGGTCACTCAAATGTTACCATTGTGGGCAAAACAGACTTGACTTGGAGAAATTAGTTTAATTTATTGCCAATGAAAAGTCAGAGTAGGATAATGCGAAATGAAAAAAAAATCTTAATACACATTCCTCCCATCCTTCCCTTCTTCCTGGGCTCAACTTCACTCCCAAATTCTCCATCTCCTCCTCCTGAGTGGCACAGGAGGACAGGTAACGGGGGTTGGGGTCAGTTCAAATGTTGTCTCTGCCGCTTCTTCTTCCTCACACTCTTCTCTTGCTCCAGGGTGGGGTCCCCCAGTGGGGTCTCTCCCACAGGCCGCAGTTCTCCATGAAATTCTCCAACATGAGTCCTTCCCATGGGCTGCAGTTCTTCATGCACTGCTCCACCATGGGTCCCTTCCATGGGGTGCAGTCCTTTAGGAACAGGCTGCTCCACCATGGGTCCCCCATGGGGTCACAAGCCCTGCCAGCAAACCTGCTCCAGCATGGGTTCCTCTCTCCACAGGTCCTGCCAGGTGCCTGCTCCAGCGTGGGTTCTCCACAGGGTCACAGCCTCCTTTGGGCATACACCTGCTCTGTCATGGGGTCCTTCATGGGCTACAGGTGGATATCTGCTCCACTGTGGACCTCCATGGGCTGCAGAGGGACAGCCTGCCTCACCATGGTCTTCGCCATGGGCTGCAGAGGAATCTCTGCTCTGGTGCCTGGAGCGTCTCCTCCCCCTCCTTCTTCACTGACCTTGATGTCTGCAGAGTTGTTTCTTTCACGTATTCTCACTCCTTCCTCAGCTATTGTTGCACGGCAGTTTTTTTGTCTTCTTAAATGTGTTATCCAAGAAATGCTACCACCTTTGCTGATGGGCTCAGCCTTGGCCAGCAGCGGGTCTTTCTTGGAGCTAGCTGCCACTGGGTCTGTCTGATATGGGGGAAGGTTCTGGTACCTTCTCACAGAAGCCACCCTGTAGCTCCCCCACTACAAAACATTGCCATGCAAACCCAATACATCCACTGCATCTTTCTAAAAGCATGAAAAAAGCATTCTGCTTTTCCTTCTGTCATATGATCACTTCACATCAGTAGAATTTAGACTGCTGGAGAATCATGATGTTAAAGCCAGAGCTATGCAAAGTTTTCCTCACTTTGTTACAAAAGCTTTGATTACAGTCACTGTTTGCAAGCAGTTTCAGGAAAACTCAGGAAACGTGACAAATTAATTTTGTCTGGTTTCAGAAGTAAAAATTCATCTCTTCTGTCTACTTGGGAAGGACACTTGGTGGGGTTGTGGTTTATAAGTGGATGAAAGAAAGTAGATATTATTTCCTCCTGTTATTATTTGAACAGTAGTCTCACATTCCTGTAACATAATATGTCTTAGTACGTCTATAGAATTTTGAACTGCATTTATGGCATTTTAAACTATAGACTAATTTGGAAAAGGGGTTCTTAGACCAGAAAATATAGAGAAGCCTTAAAAAATTGCATACAATTTGCAAACATATATAGAATTTTCAGCCATATTTCCTACCACCTTCTATGAAAATTACAGGTATTTGAAAGCAGGATCTTGAAATGGAAGTGCCACTTCAGCTATATTGTGCTGTAACTCATATGGCACTTCTGTAATATTATGGATTTTTACAAGGCAGTTCTTCCTAGAAGTTACTTTATCTTCCATGTTTTCAGTCAGCCTTATAGAAGCTAAAGCACTGGTTTAACTATGCTTCCTGTGACCCCCTTTTCCAATAACTCACATCCAAAGCAAAGAGGAAAATTTCGTATATACTGGAGCAGCTGTCTGCATACGACATGTTTGGGTCTGTTAGAGTTCTGACTTCTTGAAGGTGTTAATTAGCCCCTGAACTACATCATACTTTTAATGAATTTCAGTGATTATAGGTTAGAGAGGGGAATAGTTGCTGCAGATATTTTCTCTCTCTGATTATAATTGTCTTTTCGCTAACAGTGTATTGACCTTCAATGGAAAGTATCTTGAGGCCTGCTTAAAGTATGGACAATCTTTATTAAATGGATTATGCTTTTTCTCCCATTGCTAAGTGTTAGCGAGGAAGATAGCTGAGATATTTAAAAGAATATGGAAGCTATGCTGGATTTGCTATTATTTTTTTAATAAATGGTTACTAAAATCCAAGATGCAGTGGAAGACCAAGAAGTTGAAGTTACCGTTAACAGTGGGGAACTTTCTATTGTGTTTGTTCGAAGGAGAGGTAGAAATTTAAAACACCACGATAAGGAAACCTAGCTCTCTATTCCTTGCCAAAAAAAGACCTCTGTAATGGATTTCAAAGGCTTTTCTGTATATAGTGTTCTTTAAAAGCATCCGAAGAACAGATGACACTGTACTGGGTAGCTGTTCAACTTTTGACTGTGGTGAGATGTACTGCTTGAGATCATGGACATTTTGTTTTGGCTTTTCCTTAGCCACTAGTGAGTATTCATTGTCTATTCAGTCTTGATTAAGTCCCTATTACCAGACATTCTGACATTGCTCATGAGATCTCTAAATCAAGACTTGGATGTCTTTATAAAGTAAATATTGCAACGGAAGCAGAAAGTGTGAGGTTGGTGCTGGAATTTCTGGATGACACTTATGGTTTCTGCTACTCAGGAGGTCAAATGTTCATAATTCTTTGAAGTCTATGAGTTTCTCCTCTCTTAGGGGACACACTGCTCTCCCTTCCCCCCCCCCC
>Ga0065711_1039934_pt1 | contig 17372 bp, 6 predicted proteins | sample Hoacrofraction12_FD_59098 | JGI IMG/M metagenome (GOLD analysis project Ga0065711, IMG submission 59098) | Hoatzin crop microbial communities from Cojedes, Venezuela - Epithelial fraction 12 v2 (version 2) | ecosystem: Host-associated > Birds > Digestive system > Esophagus > Crop | place... | reverse complement strand
CGGCTCCGCGCCTGGCGGGACCGTGTCGAAAGTTCGCGGGGCAGCGGGGGAGAGAAGGAGCAACCGGGGGGGGGAAAAAAGAAATAATGAAAAAACATCTCAACCCGGCGCCTCGCTAACTTCCGAGAGCCGCTGGGGCTGCCGTGCCTACCTGTCCCGCCGGGACGCGGCCCCCGGGCAGCGGCCTCGCTCTCCCCGCGGCACCGGGACAGGGAAGAATAAATATGAGAGAGGGGGGAAAGCGCTGGCCCTTCCTCACCGTTTTGTTTTGTGTTTTGGTTTTTTTACAGGCAATCTGGACTCTGTCGGCAGAGCTGGCTCGGAGACCGGTACGCGGTCTTCCGCGAACACCGCGAGCGTGCGAGCGCGGCCCTCGCCGCGGCAGGCCGGTGTGCGAGGCGGGAATTCAGGCGTAAACGAGTTTCTCCGGGCTGGCGACGAGCGGCACCGTGTTGTCAATAAACCGCTGCTCACCGGCGAGCCGCTGATCAGACTCCGGCGCCTTGCCCGGCCCTGGGTGACAGCCGGCCTTCGCCCCCCTGGGGTAAGGGGCCTCCGGGCCCCGCCGGTCCCCCCCGAGGCAGGGTCGCGGCTTTTACTCCGGTGCTGGAGGGAGGAGTGACGCCATGGGCCGGGGGCTAGGGGGTGAACGGCGGGAGCAGAATCACCCCGGGGTGGCGGCTGCCTTCCGCTGCTCGCCGTCTGCGGCTGCTGGCGTTTGTCTCTCCGCCGCGTAGGACACGCAGCTGCTTGGCGAGCTTTTCCGCTTTGGCTCCCGGCGTCCAAGGCGCTGGAAGGACGTGTTTATTGGTTTCAAACCAGTTCTTTCTAAACTAGACTTCTGGAAGTGGAAATATTTTTGTTGGCTGTCACTTTCAGTGAAAGCTTTCCTTTTATTTCAAGTGCGAGTGTGGCCAGATTTAATGCCTATTTATTCCCTGTGGGTCACAAATAAAACGGTAAAAACAAGAACCTAGATAATGCTGCAGTTAAGGATTTGAGCTGGGAAATGCAAATACGAGAGCTCAGGTTCTAGGTTCTCATTTTTTTCCCAGCACAGGTCCTCTGTCTGTGCTGCTCTTATCTGTAGTCAGCCGGCTTCACTCTGCTCTCAAGTCTTAACTCTACCCATCCCCCACACGGTAGTGCTACTTACATGTTAATGACTTGTGCATATTTTGTGTTATTTGTACACATAGTACATCATCGTCAAACTTAGGCGCGCAGCTGTATCATTTCCAGTGATCGCGCAACGATGCTGTTGTCAGGACACTGCTCTGTTATGTTTTTGCTAATGCATTTGATGTGACGCAATCTTCACGAAGGGACATGAACTTTTAGATGCGTGGGGGTAAGGCAGCTACCTCAAAAGTTAACGCGAGGGGGCAGAATAGCATTAATTGTTGTGTTTCCTGACGTCAGACTTCTTTTGAATTGTGAGAGTTGTCTTCGTTTATTATTTGCCTGGCACTTCCCGGTCTTCTCCCTGAAAAAAAACTTAACTTTATTCCCCAAAGCCTTGGTAACCTAGGTACGTTGCAATAAAAATTCTATTTTTTTATTTTACAATTTTTCCATGGTTGCGTAATTTATGCAAATTTTGTTCTTTAAAAGCTGCAGTCGTAGCTTCTAAAAATTAGAAACTATGGCTAGTCTTGAACGTGCTACATCTGTAACTACAGAACAGTTAAGGAAACCTCAAGAAGTCTCAAAAGTAATGTAAGTTACAGTAAATTTAACTTTAAAATGTGTCTTCTAGTAGATCTGTCACTAAAAACCAGTAAATGAACAGTTAAACCAGTGCTAGCAATGACTTCTCTCTAGGTGTCTCTTCACCGTGTCCAGACACACATAAAATTGTATCTCTGATGAGCCAATGTCAATCCTAACACAGTGTGGTCAAGTATCGTGTTCTCAGACATCCAACCGTAACTCTCAACCCCGTCTTTGCTGCAGTGAGTTGGAAACTCCATGCCTGTATCCACAGCTATCCAGTGTTATCTTAACGAAGATGAGATCGAAAGTCACTGACTTCTGTGGATTACAGCAGAGTATGTAAGAGTGTTTGGTCACAGTTAGAGTAAGAGTGAGGCTAACGTGCTTGACCTTCAAAGACATAACCATTCTGCTTTAATTACAGTAAATCTAAGAAACGGTTAAGCTCCGGGGAACAGCTAAACCAACAAGAACAATAGAAAACACAGGCCATGCATGGCTGATCGGGAATTGTTAGCTGTGTTTTGCTGAGTTTTCGTACTGGAGAGTGTATGAAAACAGTCCAGAAACGCTGCAAAAAGAACTAGAGCATCAAGAAAACACTAAACAAAAACCACAGGTTCTCTAGTGGTTTGATTCCAAGAACAACTTCAGGAGAGTTGATTAAGGGCTAGTCTGTGACTGGAAAGGGGGTTGGAAGCAACAGCAAAAAAAACCCAAAACAACTTTGCTGGTTGTTTCTATCAGACAAACAGATAGTTTGCATCTGTTCTTGAACTGGATCAGCTCAAAGAAATACCTGATGATAGTTCCCTACGTTCATGCACTTCAGCTCAGGAACACAGAAGATCACAAATCACTCCTGCTGAAAGGAGTTGAAGAATGAGACAGTGGAGTAGTAAGGTGTAGAATAAGGAGAAAAATTAATCTAGAAGTTCTCATAACTATTTTTGAGATTTTGATGTACATCAATAGGAAATGCACACAACCAGCCTTCATTGCAAAGTATAAATCCCACTGGGGGAAAATTAATCTAATGATAAATTATGGATAGTACACTGCTTATTACACAAATGTGGCTGGCTCTGCTGCCCTCTCACTGCTAATCATTCTCTTGCAGGTCCATGTTCAATATTCCAGATCTCTGAGCTACTTCTGACAAATAATTTTTGATAATTCCAAACTGACAGAGAACTGTGAGTATTACTGGTTAGAGGGGTCTGAGATCCAAATACTTACCATAATGTGCAAACAGAAGTACTTAACCAATGTGAAGGAAAATTTCTTAGGACAGGCATACATATATGCTTAACAATTACATATATATTGTGTTTATCTATTTCAGTGTTGCCTTTCCTTCAAGGTGCTAATGATATTCACAGTGCTATTCATTCTATGTTACTGGCATAAGAACAAGTAAACATAACTCAGATTCCATAAGACATTAAGGCCATCCTGCATAATCCGTAGCATGAAGTCACCCTTCCTATAATGATACGAAGCAGGAACACTCTCTTGCTCATGTTACAGCACAAATAGAAAAGCGAAGACTAGCATTCAAATACTGGAGGAAGGCCCAAACATCCTGCCTTTTTTTGACCCATGACAATGCTGATTAAGTGACCAAGAATGTGGGCTACAGGACTGTCAACTGACCTTTTGGATCAGTAGCAGATAACATCATTCTTACCGCTCAAAGCTACTTTTTGCACTATAAAGTAGCCAGACCAGAATGATTTTTCACTAGTCCATCTTGTTTTAAAGCTCAGACAGACAAATCTTCATGAGTCTTTCAATGACACTACTATTTAAATATGATGAAAAAGTAGTTTTCTTCACAGGACAGGCACATTTTCTTAGTCAAGTACAGCTAATTAGCAAAAGTAAGATGTGTTGTGTTAGTGGAAAGAAAGACAATGATTCCAATTCTCTGTTTTCATCAGTGCAGCTTCTCTGCTACAGTGACATTACAGAGCCAATCCTTCACCAGGAGGACCACTCAAGAAAAATCACATCTTCTCTGTAGATTGAGGGAGAACATGCCAAACATGAAAGGGTTGGGTTTTTTTCCATTTGTTACTCCTTAAATACAGACCAACATCTTCTCCTTTGCCAGTGTTCGCTTCTCTTTAGGCAGCTTTATCTTCTAACCCAGATTTTGGCTGATACTCTTCACATTTTCACTGCTGATTTTTTTTGTCAGAAGCTTCAAAAAGAAAAAAAGTGTGCTTAACTATGTGACAGGATTTACTGATTGCATTATACTCAATTATATTCTATTTCATAATGTTTAACATTACTATATCCATAGATGCTGTAAAGGTTTCATTTGTTACTGAAGAGCTATTTCAGTGATGAATTTAGTGTTCTTAATAAATTTTCTAGTGTTCATTCAAAAAGAGGTGCCCCATTTTGTTTTTTTTTTTGAGGACTACAGTGAGGACATAAGAGTGTCCTGAAAAGATCACGTCCACCCCATACCCCGTCTTTCCCTGCCTCCGAGGAACAGCAGAGGACTCCTTGGAATCTAAGGTCAATCTAAACCAGCTGCAAAAGTTGCTGCAAAAGTTACTGCATACGAAATGTTTCATCTTCAGTAGAGGCTCATCATCTTGTCTGCTTACTGCTGCTGAGGTTTGCTGGCACTGGAGTTGATCCCTGATCATTCATTTGGCACTGAGATGTGCTAATCGCAACTGTGGCTGCTGCCTACCAGGTATTTTCAGGTGTAATATGACTGCCTGCTTTATTTTTGGTACTGCTGATGATTTGTACAAGCAATGATAACCGATCCATTTTGTACAAAGGACACCTTACCTTATTCACTTCATCACTCTGAAGTTTGATGGTAAAAAAAGAACAAAGTCCTCTTTGTTTCCAACTGTTAAGAAACAACATTTGTGATGATAACTAAGGGAGTTCTACGTGGTCACTCCTGGCCGTGATATTAAACCATGGCTGGGATTTGAAAGAGAAAACACATCCAGATCATTGGAAAAAAAAATATTTTAAAAACTAGAGAAAAATTATCTTTAATCAGAAATTGTTGAAATAGAAGTGAGAAAAAGGTCTGAAGAATAGAAGGAAAACGGTGGGGGACCTTTGGGATCTGAATGTTAGGAGGGGAGCAAAGAGCAACAGATGGCACTGTACAGAGATGGTTACTGATAGTTCAAGTCCGAGAACAAATAGCTGCATTGTGGAAGAATATCTATTTCATAATCTCACACTTTGCTATAATGAAATGGGTAAGACAGAGTGTGGCCTAGGCAGGCAGAAGCTTGTAAACTCGAAAACAAATTAGCTCTATATGCAATGCTGTCTCTTCTGCTGGAAGCCAAGTTTTTCATTCCATGAGCAGTGTAGTCCCCTTCTACTCACACGTGATATGTATGGGCAAGGAAGAACATGTACCTCATACCAGGTTGTGTTTGGTGCATTTTGATGTCTGCGAGCCGAATCCCGTCTTGTCTTCTAATCATCAGCGTTTTATTAGGAATCTATTGTGTTTAACAATCTGCGAAGTCTTAAAACCATTGTGGCTTTTAACTCTACTCTTAGAAATATTTTACTGCTGTATAGTATATGTGAGAAGCAGACCTCTTCAAACTTGAACTTTCTATCAGGAAACAGAAAGGGTCAGCTGCTCCCTGAGGGATGGGGATCCAGGAGTTGCGTGCAGTAGCACCTCTCAGCAGGAGAGGGGCGAGGGTTCTGATCCACCAGCCCCAGCAAGGGGGGTGCTGGGGTACGGGCAGATGAGGGGGAAGTATAGCAAGATTCAGTCAAGGCTCTAGATCATCAGGCGAGTTCACGGTGATGAGGCTGGTCTGAGAAGAAGCCAGGAAGACAATCTACAGGTCAGAATTAGGATCGTGTTCAGTGATCACCAAGCAGGTCTACAGTGATAAGACAGGTCCAAGACCAAGCCCAGAACCCAGCCCACAGGTTGAGTCCTGGGTCAACAGGGTCTGTGACCAGACAGATGGAGACCAGGGTTCCTACCGCATAGCTCCAGCAGAGACCCCAGGGTGAGCTGAGGTGGGGCTCCTGGGACGACTGGGTGGGGGAGGGGGGAGGCCTCAGGTGAGACTGATCAGGGCCCTTAAGTCTTGTGACTGCACCCAGAGCCATCTCATTTTCCACTTCTGCATCTTCAAATATATTACATAGCTTATAAAATTTCTTCTAGCTTCTTATACCTTGTAAAGAAAAGTACCTTCACTGTTCTTTACTACTTGTTCTTAGCTTCTCTGAAAATGCATATGTCATTATTGTGTCTCTGTCAACATTATCAGGAGGTACATACAGGAGACGAGAGCAAAATAGTTCAAATACCTAATACTGTTAAACAAACACCTACTTATGCCAACTAAGAGTGTATAACCTTCAGATTTTTGTATGGCTGAATAGGATTGGTCAGGAGCAGAAAGAAACAGAAACACAGGTTTGATCAAATGCAAATACTTGCAAATATTCATATATTCAGTCTTCAAAGTCTGCACAAATACGGACTGTAATATCATCTTTGTCACACGTTGCTTTGATCTTGTCATTCTTCTGGGTTAACATCCTTTTCTATTACAAATTTAGGCTTAATTTCATTGTCTTCAAAGTTCCGTACTGTTCTACCTTTCCCTACTCATCTGAACTTCAAGTTGCTGTTCTTTCTATTCAGTGTTTCTATAATCAGCCGTGTCAAGGAGTGAGACCAGAAGAATCAAAATTTAGGAGATAAGCACTGCAAAGTAAGCTAACTTCTCAGCCTTCCAAGACAGACTGATTGTTCCAAAATAAATTAACATTTACTACATAATAGAAGGAATGCACACTGAGTTATACCAGCAGAGATATAGCATTACATTTTTTTGCTAAAAATATTCTAGTCCATCCCGCTCCATAGAGAAACGCTTTTCCAGAGTGGGTTTCTCTGCAGGCTCCCATCAGGTGGAACATTGTCTTTAGCAGTAATCACTAGAAATACTTAACAAAAGTATATTTTTCAGATGTCTTCATATAAGGCAGAGGACTGAAGCAGACAGCTGGAATAGTAATGTCTGATACCATCAGTGCTAAGACTGACTGAGCACATCTGCGATAGCCCTTCAGATGGTGTCTCCAGTTAGGAGAACTTATTTCTGACATCTTGGGTTCATCCATCAAAAATGCACAGAAGCAAAAGCCAAATGGAAAGCCATATTCAATATAAGGTTAGTTTTCTTTCTGCCTGTAGATTTCTCTTGAGTTTGTTCACTTACGTATATTTTTCTTCAATAGTTCTGAATTAGCATCAGATAATAGTAGCCGTGACTTGGCATAAGATTAAGTTTTTCCAAAAGTTAATTTACAGCTAATCAGGAGTTTGTGAAACAGAAGTAGTGAAAAATGCAGCCTCTTTGTTTCTCTTCGTGGATCTTAAAAACAGTCATTGATGGATGAAATTAGAGTTCCTTCTGCCTCTTCATTAGTAACTCTTACTTAGCAATGTAGTATTCATGTTATCAACAGCCCCTACAGACAACTTCCCACTATTACTTTGATTGTATTGTCGTATGAGATGCATGAGATGTTATTAAATTGGATCCTATTGGAACATGAAGTTAAGATTTTTTTTCTACAGTTGTAGTTGAATGGAAGGAAGTGCACTTTATATCTTGTACTTGTCTTCAACAAAAAGAAATTGATTTTTTTTTCCCATGAAGTCTACTTTAACAACAATTTATGCTGTTGCAAAACACTGTGATACCATCTCATCAGAGGCAATTCTGATCAGGCAGACACAGTAGTCAGTGATGCAGAATCCATCAAAGAGGCAGCATATGAGCGTAGATGTAAGTACAACCTCTCACACCACCACCACCTGTGCTGAGTGTAGGCTTTTATCTTAATGTGTTAAAAAGTTGTTGATAAGTAAATTATATGTTATAATGATGACAGCACTAAATTATGCAGTTTGTGTTAGTCATTTGTAGAATTTATTTCATATTTGTGTACTTGGAAATATTTGAAGATTTTTTGGAAAAATGGCAATAGTGGGTCAGGGGAGGCACTACAAAGTTGAAAGGTTCACATGTAAAATCTACTTCTCATTTAGTATTTTTTCTGTTTCTTTTTTTTAATATTTCTGCTTTTTTTAGAGAGGGGAGGAATATATTTCAATATACTTATGACTGAATTCTTGTTGATGTTCGCTTGTGCAGAATGATGAAGAGGCGTGAAAGTTAAATGTGCTTCATACCGTCATTTTTTCCTCTTGATTGCTTTCATACCAACAGCAGATGTCCAGTGAAGGGACACAAATATTTCCCTTTAGCAAGTCATTCCACTGAAAATAATGGGAGCTTATTTAAATAGTGTGGCCCTGAGGAGACAAAGGGGGGAGCGAGCACAGGAGAGAAGAGCAGAAACGTACTCAATCAAAGAATGACTTTATTTGCATTCAGTGAATTTTTTTAGCAAGTTACACATAATAAAATTAGTAGGAATTCAACTACGCATTAGTTTGTCAAAGGCATTGGGAATGATAACTTGAAATTTGTGGTGGCCATGAATGCTGTTGATTCTCCTGCTCTGTGCACTATTGTGCTAAAAAATCAATTATTTAATAATTGATTTTATAATAACTGTTAAATTATTTTATTAAGTCAAAATTAAGAATTATGATGGATACAAATGTGTGTGCTAAAACATAATGCTGAAATGGATTCCTCTCACAATTTTAAATAACCGTTCTGATGAGACAAGAATGATTACCAAAATAAAAGCATGATAAATAAAAGTCAGGAAGGCTTTGCAGATGTGGTGAATCATTACATATTACTTTGCTTTTCAAAATGAGTGCTGATCCTGCTGTTGCTTATTGTGCAGAACTTCGATTAAAGTTAATGGGAATTCTATGCACAGGAAAGCTGCAGTGTGGTAGATTTGGGTTTTTTACCCTCGCAGCAGTATTAATGGGAATTACAGGTGTGTCCTGGGGCAAAACTGCTACCCATATTAAAAAAAAAAGTCTAGCCACTTTTGAAGGGCTACATAGTATTATAGTTACAGCTCTCAAGAAGATGAATCTCTGTGGCAAACGAGACAATGCTGTTTTCTGCCTTCTCCTATGCAGTGATCAGATGCGAGCTGAGGAAAATTTTCTCTTATTGAGGAACTGACCAGTCATTGTCTGAAGCTATAAACTAAAGGTATATTGTTTCCAGAGAGACAGATGCTAAATCAGAGGCAATAAGTTGCCTTATTTTTATTACAGTACAAACAAAGAAATATATTAAAAAAATACTACTAAAAATCAAGCACCAGCAAGTTATAAAACACCTAGATTAAAACAGTTCTATAACTTCAGGGCTATGCCTCTGCCAAATTCAAAGGTTCAGATGCAAACAATAAATTGACAGAGCTCTTCAGAATATAAATGAATGAATTACATACAATAACCTTTGTGGTCACAAGCATTGCAGATATGAATTAAAAGTTTCCTGGATTAGAATTTCTCCCTTCTGAGCACCAAACACTTTGAAATAATACGTCATAACTCAAAGTAACTGTTTCTGTCTACCTCTTGTCTACAAAATCTCTGAAATGCCTCAAAACCAGGGATACACAGCTTCTGGAACAGACTAACTGGGGGAAAACTCAAAAAGAGGAATTAAAATATTTTTGCTTTTTCATTGTCATGCTAGTAGAAGAACAAGCCTGTGCCTGAAGTGTCTGCCTTAACACTTTCACCAGTAGTGCTGTTCCTATTTGATCAAATCCTGTTCCCAGTGAAATCAGTAGTAACAACGCAGCTTCATCAGCACTCATACTGCGTGCCAGGATGCTAAGCGCCATCCTAACCTTGTGACAGTTCCCCTTTGCCCATACTGATTTTGCTATGCAGCTGTGCAGAAATGAGGCAAAGGTGGAGATGAAAGGCCAGGCTGAGGCCTATTTGGTCTCTTCATACAAAGGAAAACACACAGGGCTTCTGAACCCTGTGAGTCCACCATCATGACTTATGGGAGCTACCACATTTTGGTGACTAAGAAGCTACTTGAAGCAGATGACCAGCGTGCTCTGGCTTAATAATGTCAGGATGAGAGGAAGCAGCAACAGGCTGCCCAGTTATGCACGTAAAAAGGCATGGCTCTGTCCTAAGCCCATTCTCCAAACCACAGACATCCACCAATGGATGATGGTGGCAATATTCATTTGAAACATCTTTGTGTCATAGTTCACTGTCAGATGACCATGATTTTTGTTGATTCCTTCCTTAGAGCACCTTTATTTTAGTCTCTCTGTCATATCTTTCTGCATTCCCTGTGTAGATTGTCTCTCCTACCCTACGAAAGCAGTACACCAAGCTGACTGTTGCCACAGTTCCAGGAAACATGCTGGTTAATGTGTAGGTCCCTGACTGGTACCCTGAAAAACTGTTCTATCTCCCATTCTGATAAACACTCATTAGTCCTGGATTTTTATTCGCATCAAGTTTGAAGAGGGGAAGAAAACCTCCCTGCTGACTAGTATCTGTTGTCTCCTGTCTGGGGAAGAAAACCTCCCTGCTGACTAGTATCTGTTGTCTCCTGTCTAGAGAAAAAGTGTTTTCTGACATGTCACTTGGAGAAAGTCACAGTGTGTGGCTTTTCATGTGCATTTTACATGCAGTAAGGCTTCTTTTAGGAGAGATGTTTCTCCTTTGGTCCCTTTTGAGTGTCTCCCAGGATAAACGTCCCTGGGACAGTAGCTTCTAGCATGAATGACACCAGTCCTCACCCTCTGGGTGCTTTACAACTCCATCTCATCCAGTTGGTTCCCAGCGGTTCTCCCTCTGAACTTGCTGCAGATGTGGAGGAAATCCCTGCAAAAATACAAAGCAAACACTGGGCACAAATCTGGAAATGCCTGTGTCATGGCAGATACTGCAGCATGCCTGGAAGACCTGTATGAGATGACCTTGTGTGGCAAGAGGGTGCTTGAGAAAAAACAGCCATAAATGTCCCATCCTGACTGACAGAAGCGCATCATATCCAAAAAAAAGAAATCTCTAAGCTTTCTTATATAGGCATAGCTTTGAATTTTTACACACCAGCTTGAAAACACAAGGAAATAGCACTGAGGCTTTACACTGGCCTCCCCCTTGGTACAAAGAGGACTGAGGAAAAAGGATAGACAAGAGAACAGCAGTGGAGACTGCCTTGGACCACAGGTCTACACGTAAGGCTGACGGGGATCATCCTGGGCTTAAACGTGAGAGGTCATAAGGCAGACTCACAAGGCAAATGTCTGGTGACTCCAGACTGTTATTATATTCCTACTCTGAGCAGAAAACATATTTGTAAAAAGTGATTTCCAGCAATGGCCAGGGTCAAAGTGAAGGAGTGTGGATGCTAGCTAGTGTGATGGTTCAGCTCAGGACTGTTGGGCTCCCCTGTTAATAGCTCCTGTACCTTCTTATCTCTGCTTTGTCTTGTCTTGCTTCAGCCTCAGACTTGTGCAGCTGAATGTCTGAAGGTACCATGCAATAGTCTATTCTGGCTGTTCTGGAACTGGGAGTCACAGAAAGATATTTACTGGGTCTTTTTTTCCACCCTTCAGCAACATCCATGAGGGTTTGGAGAAGAGGTTCACCAAAAGAGTTCTTCTCTTATTCATTTCTGTCTGATGTAAAGCAAGTTATGGCTAAAGGTGTGCTCCTACCTAGTCTGACAAAGAATAGGTCCTCCGCCTGTCAGGACAGAGGCTGCTGGTAGCTCTGTGTAGTGATACAAGGACAGGTTGTGTAAGTCTTATGCTAAGGAGGATGTCTGGAGAGACTCGGATCAATGCAGAGTGGAAAGTATTCCAGCAGCTGCGGCAGAGTGGATTTGTGGTACCATGGATTATGGTTTCTATTAGCTGGAATGATCTGGAAGCTTTTTGCATTATTCTCTCACCAGTTTGGGGAGTAATAGTCTGAAAATGGTTGTGAAGTCATTCAGCATGAATGGTCTGTGCTGTGCATTTGGCCTTAAGGCGGTCTCTGAAGATGCTTTACAAGTTAGCACAGTGGTAGATGTTAAAGATACGAAAAGGAGATAGCTGGTTTTATTCTTGTCTTTTTCTAGATCCAGTTTTGAACTTCATGTGTTTGGTTCAGTTAACAGTCACGAAGTGCACTGGTAAAATAATTATTTTGATTTAAAATTAAAACTGACAGAAATTGGGAAGGACTGACATTGTGAAGATGAATGACTTCTTAATCTAACTTCTATAGGAATGTCAATATTTTTGCTGACATTAAAAATAGTGATTGCACAAGAAGATAAAGTAAACAATGTTACAGTTTTGTAATGCTCATAATGCCTGCCACATGACTAAGTTAGAAAGCTGTCACTCTGCACATTGCAAAAAGGAAAGAAAGAACCAAGAATTACATATAACTCCTGCTGTCATAACTTAGCAGTATTTTTTCCCACTTAAGGTTACTTTCTGCAAAACTAATGCTTAAATCTTCAGTCACCCTAAGTTATATTTTGACCTTTACAAATACCACTTTGACATAAATGTGCTGCAGCTCCTTTAATCTGTTGCAGCTCACATGGGCACAGGACTTTCTTCACTAATAGCAGAACACCAGCTGTATTAGCTATAGCTGTCTTAGATAAATGTAAGTGAAAATGTCCCTCACATTCACTGAACATTTTAGGTTTTACTGAGAAGCAAACATTTCAGGGCTGCTCCTGATGCCCTTGAGAACATTTTTTCTCATTTTTCTTAATTCTTCACTGTGATTCATTTTCTGTGAAGAGACTCTAGGAAAAATACAAAAAATGGGGGAAAGAAAGGAGGGGAAGGATAGCAAAGAAACAAAGAAAGGAAAGGTGCAGTTATGAAGCAAAACAGCATGTAACAGAAGCACTAATGAAGTGGGAAGGCAGGAAGGGGGAGAGGAATCAGATACCCAGAAAAAGGGGACCCAGAAGATGATGAAACAGTTGTGACTGACATAGAAGAGTGGAACTTACCAGTAGCTAACATGAAAAGGATATTTGGAATAAGAACAATCTGCTTATACTTCATGGTCCTTTCTGCCCAGCCCATTTGAAAAAAATTACTGCCAGACACAAATGAAAGACACAGAAAGTCCTGATTATGTATGTATATGTTATGTGATTGCTGATCTCAGTTGATGACATTTATCTTTATGAATTCACTGAGTTCTTTAGGTGGGAGAAATCAGAAAACATATCAGTGGCATTCTCTTGACTCTGCTTACAGTAAAATGAAATGTCAGTGTCATTGTAAAGATGAGCTTTCACGCGTAATATATGTGTAGTATTGGTTTTATGATGAATTACAGTCTATAAAATGCAAACTATTTTAAAGGCTTTAAGAAATTAATGTTGTGGGTATTACTCGTACACCAATAAAAGCATTTGCAGAAGACTGATCCAGTATTAAAAGAGAAGTTTTAATGCATAAATAGTTTTAGAATGCTGCAAATTGTGAGAAAAGGGTGTTCTTTCAGCTGTTGCAATGAAGTGAATTGTAAATTTATCAAATTAAGAGGTCTGCTTTGTACTATAGACTGAGGGCATTCTCTGAGTTTACGTTACGTCTACAAAGTATGTAATCCTCAATAGCTGACTTGCTGGAAAAAGACATTTAATGCTTCTCTGGGGAAAAAAAATGTACCAAGGACCATCAGTTCTGACCAACAACTTTAGTTAACACAGGACTCCTGGTTCACCCTCAAGGACCAGTTCTGGGCAGATTTAAGAATAATGGAGTAGTGTGAGTGGTGATAGTTTCATCATCGTTGAACAGAGAGAGGTCAGAGTGGGATTCAACTGTGTAGGAGAGAGTAGGACATTGTTGCATATGGAGAGCTCAGGGAGGAAACAAGAGACTGCTTAGCCTCAGTTGCTGACAAAAAAATAAAGCAGATTTAGAGAACAGATAAGTTTAGATTAGGAGAAAGTGTGCCAAAACACCAGTAGATGTTGAGGGTCTGGCAAGTTAAACTCAAAGGCATTTCTTTCCTGAACTTGAATTCCATGTTTCTCTGGCACACAGAATCTGAAGGATAGAAACTTGATCTGCAAACCACTCTGTCACAATACATGACAGAAGGGCTTGGGAATGTGCCGGTGCTGCAGTAAGGAAGGCTGGGGTACTACCACTTTTTTTTTAAAAAAAAAAACAAAAAAAACGAGTGCTAGACTGCTAGACAAGAAATTTAAGTTCAGGAGTGTTGGTTTCAAACTAGAAACTTGAGAAACTGTGAGAGGACTCAAGGCAGAGGCACTTTGCCTGAAAGCATGTGAAAGTGAGCAAATTACTCTATTTGCAACAGTTTAATGGACAATGAGGTTAATTTGTAACTGAATAACTCACCCCGTGTTCCTGTGTACCTTGCTGCTGTGTATGTGCTTATGTGCAGCTACAGAAAACAAGCATATTTATATGGGAATAATTAAAACAGATACATGTATACATGACTTGCACAGACATTCTTGGCAAGATGATTTGCTCCAAAGATTATTTTCTGGCTGGTAGAATGCAAATCTGATTTCATGTAGACAAACCTTTCACTGCTTTTTAATAACAAATGTGTGTGCGACAATACTGTACATTAAGTACGTGGCTAAGATGTCACACATGCTAAGACAAAATCGTCAAAGCAAATGAGCATTTCAGAGATACAATGATAAGAATCATGTAATTAAATTCATTTCCATACCACTGATTTTATCAACCCATTTTCAACACTGTTCCTTCTAGCCATGTGCTTTGTTTCAATCCAAATCTACTCATTAAGGAACAGTGACTAACATTTGTTATAGACAATGCTGATGATCAGGTCCTGGGATTGTTGGGATAAGGTTTAATTCGTCTGAAGAAGTAGAAACATAGTAAGAAAGAAGAGAGGGAGAATCTGATATAAAATGGAGAAGCGCATGAACGCAGCTGGGTGAAGGACTGGGGGGCTGAGAAGACAGATGACCAAAAAGGATTTGGAAAAAAATTGAAGTAAGGGGAAATGAAAAAGACACAAACAAGGATGAAAAGGAAAGAAGGAAAAAGGGTAAGAAGGGAGAGAATGAAAAGGAGCCTGTTAATGGTAGCTGGAGATAAAAGGGGAGAAGGAGGATAAGGTGTAAAATGAGACAAAACTTAATTACGCATACTTTTCTTTAAATGGCAAGAGTCTGTTTCAGTTCGACTGGTGGAACAAGCGCGTTGCATATCGCAGCTAAAACATTTAGCAGCAGTGGCATACTGAAAAGAGAGCAGGGTTTTCAGAGAGGGGCTAGGCAGGATGCCATGTTGGGGATCGGGCTGCTAATGGAGCAGGAACTCACTCCAGTAGCACCACTCCTCCCCGGGACTAAGCTGACAGGATTTCACATACGCTCCTCTGCCAGTGTGGAAATGACACTTGTGGAACCGAGGGCTCCTTTACCCTTTCCGGAGAGTGGAGACATGCTTTGACTATTTTGCTTATCAGGCCCATGGGGCCAAGGTAGCTGGGCCACTTGAATAGTTGCTAAAGCTCTGGGTTCCTGTTTGATCATGGCACTCTGCCAAACTGTCTTGACTGCTACAGCCCTTCCTCCCCTGTCTCTGCCTCCAGCTGCACCCTTTGCTCTCTGCTGTGCTTTAGACAGCGTGGTTCCTTCCCCTCCTCCAAATCAGGTGTTAAGAGGGGAACCAAGGAGTCATTTCCAGTCAGAACCAGGCTGATTTTTGTAAGACTTAGTTATTATTGCACAGCATGTTTACATCATCAAAGGAGCAAGGCAAGAGTTGAGATTAAGCCTTTTGCTGTTTGGTATTTTTGGGATTGTGGTCTTGGTGTTTTATTTAATGTATTAACATACAAAGGGTTTGTAATGGCTATGCTTATAAAAACTTATATTGCAAGTTTGGGAAGTCCTGAAGATCACCGATGAAACCTTCAGCTCCATCCTTAGATGAACACATCTGTCTTTATACACTTGGTGGTATGCTGGCACTTGAAAGGAGCTTCATACATTCCTGTAGGAACAGATAGTCAGGGAGGGAATCACTGCCATGCTAGAGAGGACTGACCTCTCCAACTGAGGCCTTCTCTGGGAACAAACCTCAAAAGAGCCTCCGTGAGATGCACCTTCTTTTTGTCCCAAATATTCTCAGGGCAGAGACTAAAAATAGTTTATTTTCTCCTGTTGTGCTCTCTCAGAGACAAAACACCATTGTCAGAGGTGTTAAAAGGATTGCTCTAGAGTCATGATGACTCAGCATTGAACCACTCTTTGTGACAGGGATAATAAGATTTTACATTTTGAGGCCTGTTTTCCAGTTCAATCAACATCAACAGTTTTTGGATTTATTTTTCTTTTAATATCCCTGTTACTGTTACAGTACATTATTTTATTTTTTTTTTAGAGTATGTGGGGCATCTTGGTGTCTAGTGCTACCACATAGATAACATGCATAGGAATGTGCAATACAGTTCGTCTCTCCAGGTGTGTATAAATTACAATAGGACTAAGCCTGCTAAATAGCGAGGTCATGGCATGCCCTGGCCTCTTGGTCTCTCAGCGGCAAACCACGGTGTGATGTAACACCATTTCTGCCTACACAAGCTTCCCTTATTTGGAAAGGAAAAGTGCACAGAAGCCGGGTGGATGTTATGGCCCGGGCTCACATGACAGCACAGGATGATACAAATGCTCATGAGACTGGCAATTTAGATATAACCAGAAAGACCGATTTCCACCTCATCCTTTTGTCCAACAGGCCACTTTGTGTAAGGCTATATTAACTTTTTTTTAAGTCTATCAGGCTGTAGCTTTAAGCCTATATTAACTTTGCTTTTTTGTTAGCTTTCTTTCCCCCTTGCCCTGTCTTCTTGTTTGTCTCTTGCACTTCTTCACTTCTTGTATCTGTGATTCTGACTCCTCTAAGAAAAGGTTTCTGATAACATCCCACTATTTCCTAAATGAGCTCAACTCTGCTTGGCTTAGAACCCAAGTGTCAGCAGGCTGCTGCTGATATTTTTAAAACTTCAGATTCATCTCCCCTGAACCTCTTCTGAACACACTTGCAAGGTGGGAGTTTAAAAGATCGCCTAAGGCCTGATGCTAATGGGATGTTCTTATTCTGTTAGTACACACTGTGTACATTACTACCTGTTATGCAGCAAGCTCACCATGTTTTGGGACTAAAAGAAAATCACAGCAAAAAGACGGAAGCCACCTATTGTCCTGAACATTGAGAGATCTAGAATACTGTTTTTTTCTACACTTTTGTGGAGTTGTTGTCATTTACCCGAGTCTATATACCTAGCATTCTCTTACATAGGTATATAATTATAGCATCTGACTTGGAATACAACTCTTTTGATGTATATTTTGGAAAAATAACTATATCACTGCAGGTGGGGGAAAATCCAGTTTCACCACCAAAGAGCCAGGTTAAGTTCTTTCAGCTACTGGAAAAATAATTAGCAGCTGAATTTGTTCTTCGTGTTTTTCTGCTGCCTAGAGGAAAACTAATAAAAGAGTGATCATAGGATATATGCTGGCATATATGCTAGGGAAGCTGAGGAAGTGTGGGCTGGATGAGTGGTCGGTGAAGTGGATAGAGAACTGGCTGAATGGCAGAACTCAGAGGGTTGTCATCAGCGGCGCTGAGTCTAGTTG
>Ga0065711_1039933_pt1 | contig 17372 bp, 18 predicted proteins | sample Hoacrofraction12_FD_59098 | JGI IMG/M metagenome (GOLD analysis project Ga0065711, IMG submission 59098) | Hoatzin crop microbial communities from Cojedes, Venezuela - Epithelial fraction 12 v2 (version 2) | ecosystem: Host-associated > Birds > Digestive system > Esophagus > Crop | place... | reverse complement strand
CGCTGCTCCCCGTGCGGTGCCTGGCCGCTGCCGACTGTCCCCGTGCGGTCTCCCCTCGTGCACCGCGCTCACGCGTCCCTCCGCGCGCTGGCTGGCCCGCCGGGGCCCTCCCGCGCACCCACGAACGGCTCCACAGGCCCACGCTCCCGGCCTGCGGGGCTGCGCGGGGGCCGCCCGTCGCACGGCGGCAAGATGCCTTCGCGGTGCTGTGCAGGGCTGGGTGAACGCTCTGTCCTGTCGCGATGGCGTCGACCTGCGGAGAGCGGCCAGGCACGGTGCGAGAGGATGGAGTCGGTCTCCAGGGACCCGGAGGGCTGCCATGCCGGGCAGCCTCAGGCTGGGCTGGCGGTGGCTGTCCACTTGCTGTGCTCACAGCAGGACGCTGCACGAGGGCCTTCGTCCTGCCCCACGCAGCCCCTGCCCGTGCTTCTGCACACAGCGGTGGCAGACAGAGGGGGCCACCAGTCACCTCCTTCTCCTGCACAGGGTTCTTGTGCATCTCTAGGCCGTGCTGCAGAAGGGTCCTGGAAGGTATATGGGAGAAACCTGTCCCATCCTTCTTGGGTTTCATTCCTCCATGACATGGACACCACAACACTAAGTCGTTTGGCACAGGTGTAGGTGGTACTGGCGAAAGCCCTGACCCACGGAGCTGCGGATGCAGAGTGGTCGCCCACTAGCCCAATCATTTCAGTGTAACTCTGATGGTCCTTGCTCATCTGCGTTGTTCTCAATTAACGAGTTTATCCTTGAAATATTCACTTGACCACGGCCACCCCAGGGGCTTGTCTGGGCCACTGGCAAGAGCTGGCACCAGCAGCTCCCCAGCAGTTGTGCCTGGGGACAGGGTTCTTGCCAGGCATGTGTGGAAGTGAGCTGCAGCTGGAGATGCTCCTGCATTATGGCACCTGAATGTTTGGTAACAGGGACAGCCAGCCCAGGACAGCCTCCCTTCTGCCCCGTTGTGCTGCAGACCTATGTCCAAACCCGGGGCCTTGCTCAACTGCTAGAGAAGTCTGAATGGAGGCAGTGACACTTCGAAGTATTGCTGAGAGCAATCTTTATGAATTTCTGGGATGCTGACTATCCTGAAGGTAATTCCGTCCTCATCATAGTCCAGGCTGTTGCTCCCTCAGGCTTGGGCGCAGTGATTTTTGCAGGGCCAGCCGCTCCGCGTTGCAGTCCACAGGCAGCGGTTAACTGTAAATGCCAATGTTCAGGTGTCCCTTCTTGCCTTCAGTCTAACCAAACAGGTGTTGTGCGGAGCTACAGGATGTTGGGCATAATGGGTTTTACCTGTGGGACCTTCTCTGCTCTTTAGCGCTCTGCTGCTGAGGGCAAACTGGAGAAGCAGACAGGCATGCAGGGCACTGTGACTAAGAACGGCCAAGGCTCAGCACAGCATGGCGCAGTACAGCATGGCATAGCCAGGCGCAGCTGGGCAGGGGAGGGCATGGTGTGGCACAGCACAGCGTAGCACAGATAGCTCAGCATGGCACAGCATGGCAGGTGATGATGCAACATGATGCGGCACAGCATGGCGTGGCACAGTGCAGCAGGGAACAGCGTGGTGGTCTGGGGCATGGCATGGCACAGCACAGCCGGGCATGTGACAGTGCAGCAGGGCACAGTGCGGCAGGGCACAGCACAGCACAGCAGGGAACGGCATAGCGCAGCATGGCATGGCATGACAGGGCACAGCACAGTATGGAAGGCTGCTAGAGCCGCCCAGCAGCAGGCAAAAGCAAGACACAGGTAGCAGCTGCTGGAAGATTTAAGAGAAGCCTGGGGCTGGTGAAGTTGCAGGGGCTTCAGTGCTAAAGTAATGGTGCTTTCTGCTGAAGCACCAGGCAAGGGATTGGACAGCATGGAGGAGGCAATCCAGGAGGTGGGAGACCTCTCCGAGGTGTTGTGAGATGAGGCCTGGTAAGCGGAGCAAGCGTGGCTTCTCCAGCTTGTGGGGAGACCTGACCAGTCCTTACCTCTGTGTGCTGAGGAGGTGATGGCACAGCCCTATGTTGCTTTCTGATATGGCCTCTTCTCTGGCCACTGACCGATGGCTCTAACTGGGCTGGAGAGTTTGTCCCTGAGAATACAGATGATGTGAGGGGCCTGCGTCTAAGGAGGGGCCTGCACCCAACAGGGGGGCCATCAGCACAGGAGGCTCTACATGCAGGCAAGTGTCCTGGGAAGCGAGGCCATTGTCATGCCTAGTGGTGGTGAACACACATATTTTATCATCATTTTAGTGTTTGGGGTTTTATCCAGGAAAAATTAAATTTGCAATCACAAATCAGGAACTAATACTAAGAGCTAAACTAATACATCTAAACTGTATTATATGCCTTGCAGTGCCTTGTACTTGGAATTCAGTGGGGAAATCCAGCAGCAGGCTCGAGATCTCATCTTCAACTCTGCAGCCTGGGCTGCAGGCCCTGCATCCTCAGCCTGCCTCAGTTCCCTTCGGTTCCTCTCGCTGCCTGCCAGAGCAGGCATTGTAAATGCTGTTGGGCCATTCGACTCACCCCTGCCCGTCCCCCCAGGGTGCTCTGCCCACCAACCATCCCTCCCACCTCTCTGTGTTTGTCATGCCTTGTTGTGCTGCACCCCTGTTCGCTAGTACTGATACCTGTGAATGGAGCAAACAGATGTAGCAGATGTAGGTAAAAGTTACCACTTTCGGTTGTCAGAACCATTGCACAACCAAAGCAAGTCTTGATTCTTTGTGAATAACTGGGACAGTTGTAAGATAAGACACTCCTGAATAATCCATTTAGGCGGCTTGGCCTTGGGAGAGCAGATGTGTAAACTACAGAGATAAGGAGGCTGCAAGATGACCATAAGACCGGAACAAAGCATCCTTGAAAGACATGGTATACGTGATCTCAGAACTGAGTTTGCAAAAGCAAAGGTCAACCAGCAGACACCATGATGAAGAGTACAAGCCTTCATCTGAAGACCCCTGACAACCACCAAGAGTCACCAACAAACATGCATGAAGGACATTAACATATGCTAATGAGTTCTCGGAAAAACCATGAACATGATAAGCATTTCTTGGAAATGTAACGAATATGTATGTTAACATAGCATAAATACCTAGTAACTGTGTCTTTTCGGCGTGCACATTTCGCTGGAGCTATCCCCTGTGCATCCAGCGCTGCAGTAAAGGATGCCCACTTTTTAAAACTCCAAATTAAAGTTTTAGAGAGTGAATTGTTTTGCCGCTTTCCGGTAACAGTACAAGCTGGCCCACGAGTAAAAGCTGCACGTGGTCAAGGAGCATGGGTCACACTGGCTGCTTGACTGCAATGTGTCGCATTGGCTGTGTGACTCTGCTGCTCCTTGCAGTGGTGCAGATGGCTTCACTGCCTCTGCGCTGGGTCTTTCCTGTGTCCCATGCACCCTGACTTGCACACACACACAGAGGCAGTAGGAAGCTCTTTCAGTGAAGAGAGAATTTCCCGGAGACTCCCTGGCTCTGGGAGCCTTTAAATATACTCGTTATCGGTCTTTAGTTTTGGCAGTCACTGAGGCAAATGTGAGGGTCTGGGAGAGGTGCTGGCAGCAAGAGAATGTCCTGACCATGATGCAGGAGCCTCTTGTACCTGCATCATGTCACCCTGCTGTCGTCTTTCTCTGCCCAATACTGAATACACCAGCAAGGATTCCCAGCACATCAGGAATTTACCTCTGTGTCTATGCCCATGGCCCTTGGAAGCTGGGAAAGTTTTAGATTTATGGTGTGCCTGTGCAGAAACTGTCCGTACTTTGTAGCACATAAATGAAACCCACAATGGGTGCATGGATTTTGTGTCCCTAATCTAAGCCTTAGTCAGCTTTCAACTAGCATGAGGTGAGCATTCACAGATTTATGAAAGGAATTAACATGACAGAACCTGCAATAGCTGGGTCCTCACCAGAAGGTCCTGGGCTTCTGTGACCGTTGCCTTCCTGGGACACCACAGTCATGCAAAGATTTCCCCAAGAAATACCAAGTTTATGAATGTCTGTTCAAGTCTCCATGTCCTCCACCCTCTGACACAGCAAGTCTGTGCAGGCCCTGTTTTGCCTGTGTTTGTCTCCAGAGAGTGGCAGAATGGTGCTGCCCATGCTGAAATCCTGGCTGCTCCAGCTCCCTGCTGTAGAGCCTCCCATGGCCAGCTGTGACCTGATCATGCCTGTGGAAACAGCCAGCAGCTGCTGCTGTGACTTGGGATAACCTTTTCCAGGCGAGCATTGTCCTTCAACCAGCTGCAGGCTGGCCTAGAGGAGGGCTGGGCAGGGTGCAACTGCCAGATCTGTCCCTGCACCCCCAGATCTCATCTCCCGACTGTCTCATGGCTGCCTGCCCCATGCTCTCACCAAAGTTGCCATGGCTGCTCCTCTGCATTGGCTGTTGTCTTGCCTCCTGTTCACTGGAAGATTATGTCCAAGGTATGTTGTGAGGGTTCATTCACATCAGTTCAGCCATGTCCATGTGCTGGCTGCTGTATCTTATTTCTCTCACGTGGGGGTGGAATTAACTCATTGATCCTTTGTGATAATAGCAATGGAGGGCAAAGGTACAGCAAATCACAGATACTTTCTATAAAATTGCTACAGGAAATTCCCCTATTGTCTTCAGCAAAGGAATGGGCTCAGATCCATCACCAGATTGTAGATACCAATACTTTGAGACTTTATGAACTTTATGAAAAGTGGAAAGCCCCTCTGCTAATCATTAATAATTCCCGATCCTTCTTTTTTATTCATTTGGTGATGGTGGTTTTTTTACGATCTGCTGTATAACTGGATTTGGGGAATTCAGTGCTACCCAAGAACAGACATTTATACTTCTGGTTTTCAGAGGGTATTGTGAAGTCAAGAGTTCTGCTATGTAATTACGTGCAATGTGAAAAGTAATTTATTTTGTTGGGTTTAGACCATCTGCCCAATTATTTCTTCTGGTGCTTCCTAGTTTCTATCATAAGACACAGGTAATAATTATTTGCTATGTACACGCACTGCCCTATTTGTGACACTGCAGCTCCTTGCCATCTTTCCCAGCTGATAATTTCTTTTCTACCCTTTTAAGATGAGACATTTAGACAGCATATGGTGTTTGAGATATGGATGTCCTGGGTATTGATACATTGATAACAATGTTACCCCTCAGCCCTTTCCCAGATCATTTACACCAGGGGAAGGCATCGAAGCCAAGAGCCTAGTAAAGCTAAAAAGGGATCTGACAGGCATACTGATAGCAAAAGTATACACTATTATCATGGTCACTGAGCACATGCATGGTGGAAGTTACTGAGCTTCTTTGCTTTGGAACTAAAATCAGCCTCTATCACAGCCCACACTGACACCCCTGGGGAAGTAGTTTATTTGTAATTGCTCGTTCTACAAACGAGGGTGCAGATGAGCAGAGGAATGTACAAAGCACTGAACCTGGGGCAGAAAAGCTAACCCCAGCGAGAAAAAGAATGAGGAGTACTGGGCAAGTGCTCCATCTCACGCTGAAGACTGCTCTGCTGTAGTGACCAGCTGCCATGGAAAAGGAGGCGTCGTGCATCTGTGTAAACGAACACATAGCCTGCAAGAAGCCTGCTCAGGTTCAGATGCCTAATTTTCTGCCTGGTAGTGCTGCTGCTTCTTCTGGGACTTGGTGTTCAGCCAGGGGCTTGGGTTTCACGGAAGAAGAAAACTCACCTAAGAGTCCTTAAGAGGAAGGTTTGGACAAAGCAGCTTATGGTGAAAATATAAATTAGGTTGGATTGTTTAGCCTAGAAACTATGAAACTGAGGGGGATGTGCTGACAGCTTCTCTTTATATGTCTGACAGCTGCCAAGTATATGCAAGGCTGCTGCAGAGACAGGAATGTGTCCTCTCTGCTTTTGTCTCCGCTCTGCATAGCAGCATTTTTGAGGCGAGGGCCAGGGCTACGCCTGTCCTCTTCTGCTCCTGTGTTGGCCCAACCACTCTCAGATTGACTGGGCTACACTGCCAGTCTTTCCCTGTGAATGGTCACAGCCCTGCCCTAACTGCTCAGTGCACTCTCGTTATGCCCCACAGCATCGCAAAGCCATTGTGTTGCATTAGACCCAGATACATATCCGGCAATGGGAACATCGCTGTAGGCTGAGACAAAGGCATGGAGGTCTCTATACACCAACCCTCTGCATCCACAGAATGCATTATCTGGTACCCTCTGTAAATCATTACTTCCTACCCTCAAGCTTCTTTGTGAGAGCCAGTGCTCGCGCACAGTTTTGGTGGGCAGGAAAGGTCTGATTTCATGGATAGGTCATTCTCTTTCTCTTCCTGCTGTGTCCCATTCCCTTTCAGACTTTGCTACCCTGAGATGAGGTCCCTGGCTGGCAGCCTTGTGTGCCCCTACTCACCCCAGCCACCACTCCTGCTGCCATCCCTGTCTGCCTTGTGCAGCGCCTTGGCAAGGCCACAGTGCTGCAGACACTGCTCCACTGCAGGGCCCCCTTGGAGCAGTGTCTGTGCCAAGCCCCTCTGTCAGAACAAGATCTGGGAAATGGTGCCAAATGCAAGGCCACGCCAGCACTTCTCCTCCCCATTACACCACAGCCACGCAGAGCAGTGCAGAACGTGCAGGCTGGGCTTGTCATGGTGTCATCTGCTCAGAGACACACATTTCTAGACCCAGCCCACAGCTGAGGACCTGGGACAGCTGCACCCCTGCCTCCCTGGCCCAAAACTGTGGCTGGCCATCGTGGCGAGGCTGGGATTGAGGCACTGCACAAGGAACAAGGGCTGTGCCTGCTCCTGGGCAGGGCTGCAGATCTATGGCTTGAGGTGGAAGAATCTTGCACAGCTGGACACAGATACACTGCAATGCAGCAGTTGGTGCTGGCATATGGGGCTTTCAGGTGAAACGAAAGCCAAGACCTGGTGCACCCACTTGTCTGCTTCTGACAAAGATGGAGAGATGAATCTGTGAAAGGCTCACAGACCTCACCAGAGCTGACCAGGCTTGCCTCTCTTCTTTCTCCTGCAAAAGTTTCCCCTGAACCACTCTCAGTGGAGACTGGGTTATGCCCTGGGTGAGGAGTCATCCCTCACCTGGTTAGTTGTAACGGTCAGGCTACCGTCCTGAATACTTGTTAGCCATTTAAATGCGCAGTCAGTTTCTGAGGTCTGCTAAATATCTGCTCTCTTTGTTGTGTCTCACTCCCTGGAGTCAATGTCACATCTGTCCCATCCTGTGCTGGGATTAGGATCACATCCCCCTCCTCATGTGGGAGCTATCTGGAGATGCCTCTGCCCATTCACAGACCTGTTGTTGGCAAGGTCTGTAACAGCCCCAGGGCACTGAGCACCTGCTGGCTTTGCTGTGCTTGCCTCCAATGACCCGTGTTGAAATTATTGCAAATCACAGGTTTGTGTCAGCACAGATACAGGTGCAGGTTATGTTTCTTTATGACCAGGATGAAGTGTTTGCTCTTCACCAAACCCACAGGGTACTGAACCCTGCTGGCTGTGCTCTCTGCTCACTCTGAGTGGGAGGTCTGTGTGCATCAGTATTGCTGAGGTCTCAGCAGCCAGGGTTGCAGTGCTCACCTCGTCTTCAGTTCCAGGGGAGCTCCATTGAGACATGAACCCCAGGAAAAGCTGCAGAAGGAAAAAAACATGCACTTACAGGCACATTCAGAGAGAAGCATTGGTTCTTGGAGTTTTCCCCAGTGTCCAAATGTGTTATAGACTTCACAGGAAGCTGAAGACATACAAGAAATCACAGTGTTGTACATATTGTGAGATGCGACATATAGATTGATTATAGTAGATCTGAAAGTTTTAAGACTGTTTATTAGCCTGTCTAGACAGGAGGAGTGGGTTGGAGACAAACACAAAACATTGCAGTGAAGGGAAAACAGAAGAAAAATTGTTTTAGCCAGGAAATTATCAGCATTGGTGTTAACATTATCATATCAGTGATAATAATGTCCCATACAAGTCTTCCATATTAGCAAGAATCATAACATAAAGGTTGTTGAATGTATTTGAGAAGTGAAGCCCAAGAAATTCCCATCAAGGATGTCCTCAGGGTCTGAGGCGTCTTCAGAAATCCTGTCTTGACAGTGGCCAGATGTACATGTTTCAGACAATGTACTGCAGGTGGCACGTACCAGGGACTGTCCTGTCAAGTCATTGCATTTTACTTGTAACTTCTTGTCAGAAATTTTAACTTGAACTTTGACCCCCCCCCAACCTTCAAATTGTTTTTACTAAAAAGCCCACCCTGTTGTGCACAAGAGGACCAGTATCGCAGCAGTGAACCTTTCTGTGGCTTTCCCTCCAGAGGCAATGAAGCCATGTAACCAGGGCTGTGCAGATTCTGCATCTCTGCGGAATAAAAAATTGTCACTGTGGAGGTTTGCCTTGGTGGCCCTGGCAACATGAGGTGAGACAGAGCCATGTGAGCAGCATCTCCCGAGTTTCTTTTATCTAGCCTGTCTCAAAGGCATACCTAGGTCACAGTAAGGCTTGCCTGGCCCCTCTTAACTCTGGCCTTTGACTATAGAAGTCTGGAAACCTGGTTGCACACATGCAGAAGGCCAGTGTTGGCCCGTTTATTTACTGCATCAGGAAACAATACCTACTGTGGGCAAATTACAAGATCCTCTACTAAAAGAGTTCCAGAATTGTAGAAGATATCCTATGAAAATGCAGATATAAGTACTTAGATGCAAGTTTGATCTGCAGTCAAATGCTTTTTAAAACACTGCTTTTAGAACACATTTTTATAAAATAAGAGAGGATTATCCCATTGCAGTTTTAAGTTCTTGAAGACTGAAAAGACAGATGACCAAACACTTTTAATGTCAATCACGTGTCCTCCATGATCTTCCGAGGCACAGAGGTGAGGCTGACAGATTGGTAGTTCCCAGGGTAGTTCTTGGTTCAGCTTTTGCAGTGGAGCTGCGGGGAACAGATGCTGCCCCTCAGAATGTACCCAGAGATGTTCTGTTTCTGCCATTCTTTGCTGAGGCCAGCCTATCCAGACATGCTTCTCAGGTGAGACTCAGAGTTGTCCCTCTCCTCCCACTGATTTCACAGAATCACAGAATGGTAGGGGTTGGAAGGGACCTCTGGAGATCATCTAGTCCAACCTCCCTGCTAAAGCAGGTTCACCTAGAGCAGCCTGTACAGGACCATGGCCAGGCGGGTTTTGAATAGCTCTCGAGGAGGAGACTCCCCAGCCTCTCTGGGTAGCCTGTTGCAGGGCTCTGTCACCCTCAGAGTAAAGAAGCTCTTCCTCATGTTCAGTTGGAACTTGGTCTCAGCACCAAGCCTGTCAGAGTTCAAGGACCATCTGGATGATGCTCTTAGTCATAGGGTTTCATTTTAGGCAGTCTTCCAAGGAGCAGGCAGTTGGACTCAATGATCCTTACGGGTACCTTCCAACTTGAAGATATTCTATGCTTCATGTAGCTGACATTGGTTTTCACCAACACATTGCCTGGTGTCTGCAGCAGTGGTCTCTGCATGCACAGCTCCTGGGTCTCTGCTGTGGGAACTGTCAGACCACGGCTCAGGCCCTGTCAGAGTCCTTCTGCAAATTAACGCAAAAAGCAGATAAATGTGAATCTGCATCTGGCAGGTGACTGAAGGCTGTCAGCCCTCCTGGCTGGGGCAGCTGCTTCTGCACAGAAGTCAGGCACCCAGGTCTGTGTGGGGTGCACAGGGTCTTGGCCTGGCAAAGGTTCTGCCCCAGCATCCAGTACCTGCTGTCCTGCAGCTGCTGGCAGCAGCGGAGATGGATTGGGGTAGAGGCAGCAAGATCTCCTCCTGCCTGCACGTCCCTCTTCCTGCATGTTGCAATGTAGGGACATCCATGACAGTGTTTCCAGCCACCCTTTCCAGACCCCTTGGATTGCCTCATGCAGGCCTCCAGGGCTGTATGCTTCCCAGGGTGCTGTCTGCTGCCGGGTGATTTCCAAAGTGCCCCCATTTCTTTTGCTGTAAAAAAATACCACCAACAACAACAAACCCCAACTTGATGCTTTCAGCTATTTACAACTCATTTTGGCTTGCCAAAGACACATCTCACATGCGTGACTTGCCACTATTTCAGGCACAAGGCTCACTGGGCTGATGGACTTCACTGATTTACTGGGATTCGAAGTAAGCAAATCAGACCAGTCCCATGGCCCTTCTACCTGCAAATCCTGGCAGAAACCAAACCTTTCCCTCTCACTCTGAAATGTATAAACCAGTGATAGCTAAGGAGGAAGGCAAGCAGCCCAGTCACAGTCCCTCTATATTATGAACCGAACTGTGAGCCTGACATACAGCTGTGTATGTGATATTAGTATAGTAGATGTGTCGCGAATCTTCAAAACAGTTCCCAATACAATCTGCAGACTCTGAAAGTTGGGCTGTCAGAGAAACTGCAATTTGGATGAATGCCTAGGCAGGAGCCTCACAGGCTGACTCTAAGCATTGGTTTCACAGAATCGTAGAATGATAGAATGGTTTGGGTTGGAAGGGACCTTATAGATGCCATCTTACAGGCAACATGCACATCTGTCTGCTTTCCACTGCCCAGTCATAGAATCATAGAATCATAGAATTGTTTGGGTTGGAAGGGACCTTAAAGATCATCTAGTTCCAAACACCTTGACATGGGCAGGGATACCTTCCACTACACCAGGTTGCTCAAAGCCCCATCCAACCTGGCCTTGAACACTTCCAGTGAGGGGGCACTTCCATTTCACTGGCCTGTGAGGTAAAGTGCAGACATCTCTGGAGAGACGGTCAGGCAGTGAACCTTGGTGGCAAACGGCTGTCCTGCTGAGCATGTGGGGTGGCCAGGCATGGCCTCCCATGGCTGCCAGTAGGCTGTCTCTAAGAGACCAGTCCTGACGAGGCTCCTGACATTCGCCAGTGATCATAGAAAGCTTTGGGTTGGCAGGGCTTGGCTGGCAGGGACAGGCAAGGCAAGCCTGACACAGGGAGGGCAGGTTTGAGGAGTTTGTGGGGAAAATAGATTGTTCTAGATAAATAGATCCTGAAGGGTGTGTGGGCAAGGACAAATGCATCTGTGGACAGGCCAGAAACACAGTGCTGCCTTAACCTTGCATTACTGAAGCTGTGTGGGAGCAGAGCTAGATTTTAGGCTAAACAGTATTCTCTGTCTCTTGAGATTAAGTCCCCAGCTGATAAAAAGAGGTTGAGAGCCAGGATGGCCCCCGACTATCCCCAGATATTTGGATGTAGCACACAGCACAGAAAGCTCTACCATGGGACAGGGAACCTTGAAGCAGTGATGCAGATTTATCTCCTTCATGTGGTACAGCTCTACAGGTACACAAGATCCTGGACAGGTGTCGTGGTTTAATCCCAGCTGGCAACTAAGTCCCACACAGCCACTTGCTCACTCCCTGCCCACCGCAGGATGGGAGAGAGAATCAGAAGGGTAAAAGTGAGAAAACTCGTGGGCTGAGATAGACAGTTTAACAGGTAAAGCAAAAGCCACGCACGTAGTAAAGCAAACCAAGGAATTCATTCCCCACATTTGGCAGGCAGGTGTTCAGCCATCTCCAGGAAAGCAGGACTGCATCATGCATGGTTACTTGGGAAGACAAATGCCATCACTCCGAAGGTCCCTCCCTTCCATCTTCTTCCCCCCGCTTTCTGTGCTGAGCATGATGTCATATGGTCTGGAATATCCCTTGGGTCTGTTGGGGTCAGGTGTCTCGGCTGTGTCCCCTCCCAACTCCTTGTGCACCCCCAGCCTGCTCACTGGCGGGGTGGGGCGAGCAGCAGAAAAGGCCTTAACTCTGTGTAAGCACTGGTCAACAATAATGAAAATATCTCTATGTTATCAACACCGTTTTCAGCACAAATCTAACACATAGCCTCATAGTAGCTACTACGAAGAAAATTAACTCTATTCTAGGCAAAACTAGCACAGCAGGTGATGGGTCTTCTTTGCATCTCTCCTGCAGGAATGATAAGATTGAGGGCTGGTGCTACACTTTCCGCCAGATTGCTGACTGGATGCAGAAGCTGCAGGAATTGCACAAAGCCTTCATCCTCAACCCTGGTGTGGGGGTGTGTAGCACTCCCCACCAACCGTGCTCACTTCAGGGATGGCACCTGACTGCTTTTTTGGGGTGTCTCTCCACTTTACAATGCTGTCTCTTATCTTCCACATGGTATTATGATAAGGAAGAGTCTGGGCATCATGGAAGACAAGGGGCAGGTGGGGTGGAAGGCAGCTGGGTTAGCAGACACACATCTCTGCGGTTGCTAATGTTTGGGTAAATTATGAAGGCATTCACAACCTTTAACCCCAGCAACATCTCTTCTCTCAGTCAGTCTGGGCTCTTACCTTATCACAGGTTACGCTGCTTCTGTGCAATCATGTTAAAAGATGGTACAGGAGACACAAGTTCAGTGTTCTGTCAGCTAGGGAGAAGCTCCACCCTCACTGCTCCCATTGGCATGGTTCCATGGCCTCCATCCTTACTGATACCATGTTGCAATGTCTGAAGTCCCCCACAGCAGATGAGCACCGGCAATAAACAACCACAGCAGGTTTTTGTATCAGGACACCACTGGGGCAAACTGCCACAAGCATGAGCTGTCCTGCAATTCTCTAGCTTCCCTGCGCCATAGGACCCATGCCACTAAAGACCAGGTGCCCAGGCAGGAATGTTTGACGGCTAATAGCCATGCACAATTCCTCTTTCTATCCCATTTCATCAGCCTGAAAGCATTTGTGGTTCTTCATGCACGAAAGGTGGAAGTGCCACCAAGATCCTGCAGGAGACTGTGCTGCTGGCGGCGAGCAAGACAGTCTCTAGGGAGAGTAAAATCTCAGATAAGTGAGTGTTGGGTTGCTGAACACCAGCAAGCAATCAGGCAGGTAGCCTCCCCATGACACACAGCTCATCACAGCTGACACTGATCTGTGGAAAGATCCCTCTAGCTGGCTGCTGCTGCTGCTTGCTGTGAACGGCACCTAGGCTGGCCTCCTTCCAGAGAGGACACAGCACCTGGTCTAGTTTGACCGGGTGCACGGGCTCCTGTGAGGGCTGACTGCACCCTTCCTCTCTCTAGGTGCCTCGTGGAAATCCTGAGAACATATGAATGGGTCAACAAAGTCACTATGCTCAGAGCACACAGGTAGCTGCAGGCACGAGGTGAGGAGTCCTGTCAGTCCCCTTCCACCCAGAGTAGCAGTGCTAGCTTTAGGGTTGGAAGAAAGGGATGTGGTGTCAGTGCACACAGCTCAGGCAAAGGCCAGTTAAGTGCCTGATTCTGCAAGTGTCCAGAGAAGAAAACTGCACCTTTGGGAATTGGAGGAAGCAAGTTCTACCATAGCCTGGATCTATGCACTGCACTTCATTTTGACAGCAGCTCCTCTTCCACGTTTCCCGTCCCCTGAATATGTTGGTAGCTCCCACATGTCCCATAGGCTGTGCTTTTCTGTTCATATCTTACAAACCTCTTGTCACCCATTACAGGATCTTCCTACCCCAGACCACTTACCACCTGGCTCAGCCAGCACCTGGCTCTGCAAAGCTGCTAGCACTGCCAGTCAGTGATCACCTTATGCTATGCCTTCCCCAGTCTGCAGAAGGCGGCCTGTGCGTACATGGTGGGCTGGCACACGCTGGATCTCATTGCGATCATGGATGGTGTAGAGTCCATCCCAGCCTTTGGGGCAGGTAAGAGACTATCCTGTGCAGCAGACACAGTATTCCTCAGTGCATGGGATATCCTGAGACCTGACTGCTGTGTACTTTGCACGGAAAGGGTCAGACAGCAAGTGCATGGTATCGCTAATAATTGTGAATGGCTTAAGGAGGACCTACCTTTCCGCTGGGCAGCTTTCCAGCCACACTTCCCTAAGACTGTAGCATTGCATGGGGTTGTTGTGACCCAAATGCAGGACCTCGCACTTGGCCTTGTTAAAACTCACACAGTTGACCTCTGCCCATCAATCCAGCCTGTCAGATCGCCCTGCATAGCCTTCCTACCCTCAAGCAGATTGACACTCCTGCCCAATTTGGTGTCATCTGCAAACTTACTGAGGGTGCACTCAACCCCCTCATCCAACTCATTGATAAAGATGTTAAACAACACTGGCCCCAATACTGAGCCCTGGGAGCCAGCTCCCTCAGTGCTCTTGGGTGGATCCCATCTGGCCCCATAGACTTGTCAGTATAGATGGAAGGACTCTGAGCACAGCCAGAAACCTACCTTCTGAGTTCATTGACTGGTTTTACCAGGGCTCTAAAGGCTTCTGAGGCAGGTTTCTGGGGGTCTAGGGACTTCTGGAACAGACTAGACTTGGGACCAAAGAGGCTGTGGGATCTCCATCCTAGCAGATACTCAAAGTCAGCTGCACAGACCTGAGCAACCTACTTTAATAGGAACTGTTTTGAGCTGGGGTGGTTGGACCAGCAACCTCCGTAAGTCTCTCCCCACCTGAGTTTTTCTGCAACTCTGTGAGGCAAATGAGTTACCACTGTTTGATGCTGCAGTATCAAAGCAATGGGAACCATTATAGGGGCCCAGAGCACAATTCGTTGTTAGTTGTGCCAGCACGTGCCTTTCTTGGCATTGCCTGTCTTGCTTGGACATATGCACAGACACATATGATGTTCATGCAGCTATAAGCATTACTGGTTGTGGCTATGCATGGGGTCATTTATTATAGCTTGATCTTCACTTCACACTGGTTTAGGCCGTCTCTCTCTCCTGGCTCTAATGTGCAGTGTTCTTCTCACAGTGATTTGCAGGGCACTCCCAGGCCAGGTGTCTGGATAGCCTCCTGCAGGTTGTGTATGTCTCTGAGGTGTTGTCAGATGACCTCTGCAACAAAGAAATCCACACACACATTCTGGTAGCAACTGAAAAAGACAAGGTAGTTGGGATCTCGTGCACCACTCACGTGTCCCATACCCCCCCCTTACAGCGCAGGACACCAGCAAGCCCAGCCCTGGCTCCAGCCCATTCAGATGCTTGTGTCAAGCACGAGTTAAACACCCCACTGTGCACAAAAGGTGGAAACTGTCTTTTGAATGCCAGCCTGAGAGAGGAAGCCTGAGCAGAAACAGCAGAAAAGCACCAGCAGAGCCTTTCCTTGGCAGACTGGGGAGGCAGAGCCAGTGGGCAGGGAGCTCTTGGCTCTTGGGCTGTTTGCACCACACAAGAAGGGCTCCCCACAGCATGGCGTGATGCAGGGGTGCTGGTATCCCCTTGGTGTCTGGGTAGTCGGGGTGGTCCAGCAGATGCTGATTTTCTCTCTCATATCCTCGCAGGTTGTCCACACAGCTCTCTTGTGCTTGTTGAGGAACTACTCAGTGCAGGAAGCCTGAACATGCGTGGACACCTCCCATTCCATCTGTGCAGCCATTGAGGCTTCATTGAATGCGCCGGGGCACAAACAGGGGGCAGACAAAACAGATGCTGCAAGCTGTATCACATAGTAAGCAGGATCCTGACTCCAAGGAGCCTCAGAGAGGATTTCTGCGTTTGGGTTGGTCCAGGCATATCTTCTGGCTGGGCAGCCACACTATTTTCCAGCTGAGGAGGTGTTCTGATGCCCTGAACAAGACTAGCAGTTAGGGATGGTAAATTAATCTTCACAGCAGTGGGAGGGAACGGGGTAATGTTCTGGACTCTCCTGCTTTGATCTGGGTTACTAGTTTCTCCTCAGGTGAGATGTAATACTGTCTAGAGTCCTGCTATGAAGGTTCAGGCTTCACTGACCTCCCCAGACTGCTCTGGGACAATCCAACCTGTAGACTGTAGGGTGGGCAGGTGCAGAGCATTGTTCCTAATCACTTGGGGAATTGAGGTTGAGAGCTGTAATCTCTTAGAAGAATACTTGTTCTCCCTGGCTATGGAGGAGAAGAAGCATGGGACTGGAAGGGACCAATGGAGTCACTGATTCCAGTCTCTGCTGTCAGGATCAACATGCTGTATCATCTCTTTCACTGCCTGGTCAAGATCCTTCACAAAAGTAATTTGATTTCTCATTCCCTCTTTTACCACTGTGTACTTGGTTTGCATGGCAAGGTTTTGGTATTAGAAGGGCTACAGGGGTGGCTTCTGTGAGAAGCTCCTAGACGCTTTCCCTATGTCCGACAGAGCCGGTGCCAGCCGGCTCCAAGACGGACCCGTCGCTGGCCAAGGCCAAGCCAAGTAGCAACGGTGGTAGCGCCTCTGTGATAACATATTTAAGGAAAAAAAAACGTGCAAAACTGTGTAATGGCATTTGCAGCTGGAGAGAGTAGTGAGAACTCTGCAGACACCAAGGTCATTGAAGAAGGAGGAGGAGCAGGTGCTCCAGACGCCAGAGCAGATTCCCCTGCAGCTTGTCGTGAAGATCATGGTGAGGTAGACTGTCCCCTTGCAGCCCACGGAGGTCCACAGTGGAGCAGATCCCCATCTGCAGCCCGGGGAGGACCCCGCGCTGGAGCAGGAGGATGCACCCGGAGGAGGCTGTGACCCTGTGGGGACCTCATGCTGGACCAGGCTCCTGGCAGGACCTATGGACAGAGGAGCCCACGCTAGAGCAGCCTGTTCCTGAAAGATGGCACCCCATGGGAATGACTCACACTGGAGAAGTTCACAGAGAACTGTCTGCTATGGGTGGTACCCCATGCTGGAGCATGGGAGGAGTATGAGTCATCCTCCCCCTGAGGATGAAGGAGCGGCAGCAACAATGTGTGATGAACTGATTGCAACCCCATTCCCTGTACCCCTGTGCAGCTCCGGGGAGGTAGAGAATATGGGAGTAAAGTTAAGCCCGGGAAGAATGGATGGGTGGGGGAAAGGTGTTTTAAGATTTGATTTCTCCTTATCCTGCTCCGATTTGATTGGTGCTAAATTAAACTAATTTCTCCAAGCTGAGTCTGTTTTGCCCATGACAGTAATTGGTGAGTGATCTCTCCCTGTCCTTATCTCGACCCACCAGCCTTTCACCCTATTTTTTCTCCCCTGTCCAGCTGTGGAAGGGGAGCTACAGAGCAGCTTTTGCAGGCACCTGGTGTCCAGACAGGCTAAACCACGACATTCACACCTCGCTCCTTTGAGGTTTGCACCTTTCATTTCTTTTAGCCTATACTCACTAATGGCCAGTGAACACTGACCTCAACACTAACTCCTTGACTGAATAAATGGAAATCATGTAGTTGCTCAAAGCCTTGTCCAACTTGACCCTGAACACTCCCAATCATGAAGCATCCACAGCTTCTCTGGGCAACTTACTCCAGCATCTGTCTCACCACCCCCATTGTAAAAAAATTCTTCCTTACGTCCAATCTAAATCTACCCTCTTTTGGTTTAAAACCATTATCCCTTCTCCTTTCACTGCAGGTCTTGGTAAAAAG